>Ga0063235_10006_pt1 | contig 364863 bp, 400 predicted proteins | sample YelNatPoosite2B6_FD_60082 | JGI IMG/M metagenome (GOLD analysis project Ga0063235, IMG submission 60082) | Hot spring thermophilic microbial communities from Obsidian Pool, Yellowstone National Park, USA - site 2 B6 (version 2) (version 2) | ecosystem: Environmental > Aquatic > Thermal springs >...
TCTCTTCGCAAGTAATCACAAAATCTCATAAATTAACGGGCTTACCGCCCTAAATTTTTTTAAGTGCTAAACTTCTGAATTATACACTCTATTCTTCCTAAAATGGCATTATTAATACAAATTAGAAATAAGTATATTTTTAATAAAACATTAATATAAAATTCATCTATTGGCTAACTTAGCTGAATTATACTACTTTATAATTCAAATAATATATAGTATAATAGCATAGTTAGTGTATTAATTTTATTTCGTCGAAGGAAGGTAATATTATGGAGAATAACAAAAAAAGAAGTGATAAACATAAGCCAAATAAAAAAAAGAAAAAGAAAACTGTCATTATATCAATTGTCGTAATTTTACTTCTTATTGTTTCAGCGGTATTTGGGGCAGGTTATTATTATTTAAGTAAAATAAACAACAGCAAAATATCAAAAAACAACACCGATTTAGGGATAAACGATGAAGCACAAAAAAGAATTGAGCAAGAAGACCCTGACAAAGATATAGTTAATATAGCACTATTTGGCGTAGACAGAAGAGAAAAAAATGAAGCGAGTCGTTCCGACTCAATAATGATAGCTACAATAGATAAAAAGCATAAAAAAATTAAGCTGTCCTCTGTAATGAGAGATACCTATGTTAATGTACCTGGTCACGGAATGACAAAAATTACTCATGCTTATGCTTATGGCGGAGCTCAGCTGGCTATAAAAACTCTAAATGAAAATTTTCAATTGAATATTAAAGATTATGCTACAGTTGACTTTTTTAGCTTGGAAAAAATCATTGATTCCATGGGCGGTGTTACTATAGACGTGAAAAAGGAAGAGGTTCCTTTAATAAACTCCTATATGGCTGAAACCGCCGGAATTGAGAAAAAAGCTATACCAACGGTAACTAAACCTGGAACATTAAATTTAAATGGAATGCAGGCAGTTGCATATTCTAGAATAAGATATGTAGGAAATGGCGACTACGAAAGAACAGAAAGACAGAGAAAAGTTTTATCAGCACTATTTGGAAAGATACAAGCTGCTGGTGTAGCTAAATATCCTTCCATAGTTTCTACTTTGCTTCCATATACAGAAACAAGTATTTCTAATTTAGATTTAGTTTCTATGGGAACTGGAGTTTTAACTTCCGGTACTAAAACTCTTGACCAAGAAAGATTCCCAGTAGATGGCTACTGCGATGGTAAAATGATAGGCGGAGTATATTATTTAGTTGCTGATTTAAAAGCAACTACAGATCAAATGCATAAATATATTTTTGATGATATAAAGCCAACTGCTAAATAATAATTTGAACTTAATTTAAAAAGATGTGCTACAAGTTAGCACATCTTTTTGATTACATATTATTAAATACCTGCTCTAGTTCTTTAACCACTTCATCATTGCTATTAAGCTTTTTAGCAATCTCAAGATGATTTTTAGCCTGTGCTATGTCTCCAGAGTTTATGTAGCACATTATTAAATTTGTACATATTTCAATAGACTTTGTTGCTTCAAAAGCCTTCCTTAAATACCTTATTGCCGTTTCAAAATCACCCAAAGAAGCATAGTTGATTCCAAGTTCATTAACGACCTCTACCAGGGCATCATCAATAGTTAAAGCTTCATTTAGATAGTAGATAGCTTTTTCATAGTTTTCTAATATTCTATATCCTACTGCAATGTTATAATACAGCGTTGCATCATTTCCATACTCCTCTAATAAAGGGATTAAAAGCTTTAACGCACTATCAGGATCTTCATATAAAAGTCCTTTTCCTCTCTCATAGGCAACTATATTTTTTAGAGAATGATGAAACTCTGTAATAACAGGGGTCTGTTCCCCTCCCTTTGATATATACGTATTTAATAAATACATGGCAGTTTCAAAATCACCCTCTTCTCTTTTTATTATAGCCTCATATAGAAAAGGTGCTGAAAAATCTTCGATTATTTTTGCTCTCTGAATTATTGAAAGTTCCTCTTCCTTAAAAGTTTTATCTTTAACTCTTATATTTTCTGCTAAAGAGAACAATCTTTCATAATTTTCTGCAGTTGCTTCAAGGTAACTTAGTCCTTTTAAAAATATATATGCATCCTCATACTTTTCATTTTTCACTTCATTAAATATAGCAGCTTTTATAAACGAAATGCTATTAGGTATATTTGAAAGCATTTCAATGTATATATCTTTATACCTGAAGCTATCATCGATACCAATTACATAAAACATTCCTTCGATGAAAAAAGAAAGCGGTATATCATCCATCTTATTTCCACCTTTAATACTGTTTATAATCTTTGTGGATTTAATTGGCATGTACACATCATCATTTAAATAAATTTTAAATAAGTCCCTTAAACTTTCTTTCTTTATATCTAAAAACAATACTTCTTCAAGTCTTTGTGAGAAATAAACTTTTCCTTCCAATATATCACCTCTTAAAAAAAATTATAAATATAATAGCACTGTAAAAGAGTGAGTTTCACCTCACTCTTGCATACTATAAGTTACAAGCTGTATTTATTATTTCCATAATATTATTTCTAAAGCTCTCAAGCTTTTCATCCATATCTTTTAAGCTGTTTCCAACACAAGACAAGTAAACTTTCATTTTTGGCTCAGTTCCTGAAGGTCTTACAACAAACCATGATCCATCTTCAAGAACAAATTTAAGTACATTTGATTTTGGAAGCTTTATAGTTTTCTCCTCAATATTAACTAAATCTTTTTCTATACTGAGTTTATAGTCCATTTTCTTAATTATCCTAACATTATTTATAGTTGATTTCATTGAATGCCTTAAGTATTCTAAAGCCTTGCCTATCTTTTCCTGACCTTCTTTACCTTGAAGTTCTATAGAAACCAGACTTTCTTTATAGTACCCATATTTATCATATAAGTTAATAAGTGCATCATATAAACTCATTCCTTTTGACTTGTAATATAAAGTCATCTCTGTTATTAACGCAGCAGCAATAACAGCGTCTTTATCTCTTACAAAGTTGCCTGCTAAATATCCATAACTTTCTTCAAAACCAAACAAGTAGCTGCTGCTGTTTGTTTCCTCAAACTCTTTTATTTTTTCACCTATATATTTAAAACCCGTTAATACATCAATCAGCTGAACATTAAAATCTTCGGCTATTTTTCTGGCCATTTCAGTTGTAACTATAGTCTTTATAACAGCTCCATTCTTAGGAAGTTTGTTTGTTTCTTTAAGTGAAGCTAGTATATAATGAGTTAATAGAACTCCAGTCTGATTTCCAGTAAGAACCTTATATGCTCCAGTATTATCCTTTACAACTACTCCTATTCTATCGCAGTCAGGATCAGTTCCGAAAATTATATCGGGCTTTACTTCCTTTGCCATATCCAATGCTAAAGTAAACACTTTTGGATCTTCTGGATTTGGATAAGCTGCTGTTGGAAAGTTTCCATCTGGTTGTTCTTGCTCTTTAACAACAAATACGTTATCATAGCCAAGTTCTCCTAATACTCTCCTTATAGGCATATTTCCTGAACCATGTATTGGTGTATAAATTATTTTTAGGTCTTTTGCTTTATCATTTACTAGTTCCTCTCTTATAGTTAGGTTCTTTACTCTATCTATATAGCTCTTATCTACTTCTTCTCCGATAATGTTCAATAATCCCTTATTTACAGCTTCGTTGTAGCTTATTTTTCTTATTTTTGAAAAATCATCTACGTCACTTATACACGCTAATATTTCATTAGCTGCATTATCAGTAACTTGTCCTCCATCATCCCCATATACTTTATAGCCATTATACTGTCTAGGATTATGTGATGCAGTAATTACAATACCTGCTTTTGATTTTAATTGTCTTACTGTGTAAGAAAGCATAGGTGTTGGTCTTAACGACTCAAACAAATTCACCTTAACATTATTTGCGCATAATACCAATGCAGCTGTTTCAGCAAATTCTTTAGACATTATTCTTGAATCATAAGCAATACTAGCTGAAGCTTCATCTCCATAAGTCTTTAAAAGATATTCCGCAAGACCCTGAGTAGCTTTTCCTACAGTGAATATATTCATTCTGTTGCTTCCAGCACCAATAATACCTCTAAGTCCGCCTGTTCCAAATTCAAGTTCCTTATAAAATCTATCTTCCAGTTCTTTTTCATCTCTAACACTTTTAAGTTCTTCTTTAGTAGCCGCATCAATCTCATCAGAATTAATCCACAATTCATATTTGTCTCTATAGCTCATGATATTCCTCCCTATTGTTAACAAAATAGTTTTTTTAAAATAAGTATACTTTTAACTTTTAAGTATACTTATTTTCTAAAAAGCTAAACATTTTTATTATACTATAAAATTGTGGAAATAAAACACTTTATTATATATAAAGTTAGGGGAAAAGTAATTTTTTTACCTTTCCCCTAACTTTTATATATTTTCAACCTCTGGTGTATCCTTTACAATTGTATTTGTGTTAGCATCTATTATAGCAGCAATTACAGTATTAGCATCATCAACAAAGCTTATTTCATTTGCAAATTCTATATCACCTATTCTATATGTATCTCCAAGTACTAAATTTGAAACATCAACATTTATAGACTTAGGAATATTTCCGCCCTTACATTGAACCTTAACTTTATTTCTTTCTTTCTGAAGTATAGCCCCATTTCTTGTTACGTTATCCTCACCTGAAAACATCAGTGGTACTTCTGTAGTAACAACAGTATCATTTGAAAGTTCTTCTAGGTCTATATGCATAAATCTGCGGCTGATTGGATCCTTTTGAACTTCTTTTATTAATGCCATATGTTCTGTTCCGTCTATATCAATACTTACTACACCATGTTCACCATTTTTACTCAATTCCTTAGTTAGTTCTACTTCTCCAATTTCAAAAAGCATATTTGAAATATTTTTTCCATATAAGATACCAGGTATTCTACCATTTCTTCTTTCTTTTCTGGCTTCATGCGAAGTTCTTTTTTCTCTTTTAACTGCATTTAAAATTTCCATTATTATCCCTCCTACTTTTTCTATTATTAACAGCAATTAAAATTTATATACATATGTTTTATGAGAATACTAATAATAGAAATATAAAAAAATCTATTTTATATTGCTTTTGGAAATTATATACATTATAATTATATTGCTTTGAGCAAACCTAAAACAATCACAGACTTTTCATGGCTTTATGGACGTATTAAAAGAAAGAAGGTGCCAATGCGCGGTGTATAAATTAGATCAAAATCAGACTCCCCTTTTTGATGCTCTTATGGAGTATGTTAATAGAGAAACAATTCCTTTCCACGTGCCTGGACATAAGAAAGGCTATGGTATTGATGAGGAATATAAAAACTTTATAGGTGAGAACCCTTTTAAGATTGATGTTACTGTATTCAAGCTTGTAGATAGTCTCCACCATCCTACAGGGCCTATTAAAAAAGCTCAGGAGCTAGCAGCAGATGCTTATGGGTGTGAAGCTTCCTTTTTTTCTATTCACGGAACTTCTGGGGCAATACAAGCAATGATAATGTCAGTAGTCAGTGATGGCGACAAAATAATAATTCCTAGAAATGTGCATAAGTCTGTTACCGCAGGTATAATATTAAGCGGTGCGGTACCTGTTTACATGCAGCCTGAGCTTGATAAAAAAGTAGGTATTGCTCATGGAGTTTCACCTGAAACAGTGGAAGCTACTTTAAAGCAGCACCCAGACGCAAAGGCAGTTTTAATTATAAATCCTACCTATTATGGAGTCGCTACAGATATAAGAAAAATTGTAGATATAGTTCACAGCTATGATATACCTTTAATTGTAGATGAAGCACATGGTCCTCATCTTGGCTTTAATAAAAAACTTCCTATGTCGGCTATTGAAGCTGGTGCTGATATTTGCGCACAAAGCACTCATAAAATAATTGGTGCTTTAACTCAATGTTCGCTGCTTCAGGTAAATTCAAGCCGTATAGATAAACAAAGAGTACAGCAGATATTAAATATACTTCAAACAACTTCTCCTTCTTATATATTAATGGCTTCATTAGACTGTGCCAGAAGACAAATAGCCCTTCATGGCGAAGAACTTTTAGATGCCACTATAAACCTAGCAAATTATGCAAGGTCAGAAATAAATAAAATACCTGGCTTCTACTGCTTTGGTGAGGATATTCTAGGGAAAAGTGGAGCTTTTGCAGTAGATCCAACTAAAATTACAATAACCTGCAGAGACTTAGGTATCACAGGCTTTGACTTGGATATGATCTTATCAAATAAATATCACATCCAGATGGAACTTTCAGATTTATATAATGTTCTTGCAGTGGGTTCCTTTGGTGATACTAAGGAAAATATTGATAAGCTTTTAGATGCCTTAAGAGAAATAAGCAGTGAATATTATGGAAAAGGTAACAGAAAATCTGACTTTATTGATATACCCTCCATACCTACTCAAATACAAAAACCAAGAGAAGCTTTTAACAGCGTGAAATCATCTATAAAGCTTAGTGATAGCGTTGGAGCTATAAGCGGTGAGTTTTTGATGGCTTATCCTCCTGGTATACCAATACTTTGTCCAGGGGAAGTAATTACACAAGAAATAGTTGACTATATTGAAAAATTAAAATCTGCCGGTTTGTATGTTCAAGGAACTGAGGATCCTAAAGTTGAATATATAAAAGTTGTAAAACCTGAAGATGCAGTTTATATAAATATAGAATAAAAGATGCTGGACAATGTAAGTCCAGCATCTTTTATTCTATAATCATGTTAAATCTCTGTTCAATCTTTTGTTTATTAATGTCCTCTAAAAATCTTAAATACTGTGAATTACTGAAATTTAATACATTTTTATAAGTTCTTATTATTCTTCTAAAATAGGATACTTGATCTGCTGCCCTTACAAGTGGTACCACAATCTTTTGATCAAATCTTACTTTGAACTTTTTCTTAATCTTTTCTGCAGCATCTTTTACTTCATCGCAACAATCTTGAACTGAAGCAATTAACTTTACCTTTTCAAAATTCAGCTCAAGTATTCTCTCATAAACAGGATATAGGCTGTCTAATACCTCTTGATTAAAGGGAATGCTATTTTCTAAAGCTTCAGACGCAGACTTGGAAAGCTTATTAATTTCTATATTGCTTTTTTCTCTAAGCTCTGGAATTATATTTATAACATGTTTAATTCTAAGAGCGTTTGTTACCTCCTGAGAATGTAGGTAATCAAAACCTTTAGCTGCTTCATTAAAAACTGCTTTATCTCCTTCTAAAGAATCTTCATTTTGAAAAGCCGCTAAGATACCGCTTCCTTTTTCAGTGCTGTAAAAAGTTTCATAAAAATATGCAAGCTTAACTAGTTCTCTTTGAACATTCTTAGATAAAACAATTTTATTATCTAAATCAACATACAAATAGCCTTTCGGTTCATCTCTAAAGGCTGAAAGGCTGCGCTTATAAATCACAACTTCTCTATAAATTTTTCCATTTAGTTCTATTAAATTAGAAATTTTACATTTCTCACTCTTTTTCATATGCGGATTTATTAGACTGAGTATCTCTTTGGATGGTTTAAAATATGCCTCCATTTTATCCTCCTGTATCCTTATTACTTATCAAACTATACTAATATAATTTATAATGTTATTATAACAAAAAGAACTCCACAAAGTGAAGTTCTTTATTTATATCTTTAAGCCTTCATGCCCTCAATCAATGCATTTTTATTAAGTTCAACAGCCTTTGAAGGAACTATATTTTCAATAGCTTCATCCCAATTTAGGTTATCTAAGCCAATTGACTTAATTAATGCTCCTAAAAGCACTACATTTTGAGCTTTTATGTTTCCTAAGTCTTCTGCTATTTTAGCCGCATCTACTATAACTACATTATCTACATCGGCTTTTAAGTTCTCATTGATATTTTCCGGGTATTTGTCTTTCCCTATTAAAACTGTTACCGGATGTATCTCATAATCATTTACTACAAGATAACCACCTTTTTTTAAATATGGAACCCATCTTGCAGCCTCACTTTTTTCAAAAGCAACTATTACATCTGCCTTCCCTTTTTCTATAAGCGGTGAATAAACCTTTTCTCCAAATCTAACTTGAGTGGTTACACTTCCTCCTCTTTGAGCCATTCCATGAACTTCTGACATCTTAACATCATAGCCATGTTTCATAAGACCTTCAGAAAGAAGTTTTGATGCCAGTATAGTTCCTTGTCCTCCTACACCGACAAATAAAATATTTTTAACCTCACTCATATTATTCACCAACCTTTTCAATAGCATTAAACTTACAAACTTGTTTGCAAAGCTCACAGCCGTTGCACATGTTCTTATCTATACTTACAATATTATTTTTAAAGGAAAGTGCAGGACACCCCGTTCTTAAGCAAACCTTACATTTCTTACATTTAGCTGAATCTATAACACACTTTAATTTTGCTCTCTTCTTTTGAACATCCTTTATAAGTGCGCAAGGCTGCTTTGTAATAATTACAAATGGCTCAGTACTTTCATAAGCTGCCTTGACTGCTTCTTCAGTTTCTTTCAATTTATAAGGATCAGCAACCTTAATGTTTTCCTTTTTAATACCACAGGAAATAACTAAAGCTTCTATATCTATAAAAGGAGCTGGTTTTCCCTGCAGAGTTCTTCCTGTGCCCGGGTTTTCTTGATGACCTGTCATTCCCGTTATTCTATTGTCTAATATTACTGTAACAATTGGGCTGTTATTATATACTGCATTTATAAGTCCAGTAATACCTGAATGAAAGAAGGTTGAATCGCCTAAGAAAGCAAAAACCTTGCTATTTCTATTGCCCATCATACTGGCCTTTTGAATTCCTATTCCGCCAGATATGGAAGCGCCCATACATATTACTGTATCAGCTACATTAAGAGGCGGCATCATTCCTAGTGTATAACACCCTATATCGCTAGCAGCTATTACATCCTTATATTTTGAAACTGCATAAAATATTCCTCTATGAGGACATCCAGGACAAAGTACAGGCGGTCTTGAAGGAGGCAAAACACTAGTTGAATATGCTTGTTCATTTTCTTGACCTAGTATATTTTTTCTTATTATATCTGGATTCAATTCTCCGCATATTGGAATCAGTTCTTTACCAATGCAGTTTATTCCCATAACCTTTATTGCATTTTCTAAATAAGGTTCATTTTCTTCTATTACATAAAGCTTATCTACTTCCTTAGCAAACTCTAATATTATTCTATCAGGCAGCGGATAGCTCATTCCTATTTTAAGGTATGAAGTATTATCCCCAAAAACTTCTTTTGCATACTGATAAGAGATTCCGCTGGTAATGATTCCAATACTAGTATCATTTAATTCTATTTTATTTAAATTAGACTTATTTGAATAATCACGCAGAAGTTCTAATCTTTCTTCTACCTCATAATGTTTTTTCCTTGCATTAGCAGGTATCATAATATATTTTTCAGTATTTTTTTCATAAGGCTTTACTGCAGATTCATCTTTGTCCAATAATTCAACTATAGTTTTTGAGTGTGATATTCTAGTAGTAGTTCTAAATAAAACCACTGTATCAAACTGCTCACTTATTTCATATGCAGCCTTCATAAAATCCTTGCACTCTTGTGAATCTGATGGTTCAAGCATAGCTACCTTAGCATGAGGTGCATAAAGTCTGTTATCCTGTTCATTTTGAGATGAGTGCATTCCAGGATCATCTGCAGTCACTACTACAAAACCTCCATTAACTCCTTCATAAGCCATAGTGAAAAGTGGATCTGCTGCAACATTAAGTCCTACATGTTTCATTGTTGTTAAACTTCTTGCTCCACCAATAGAAGCTCCTGCAGCAACCTCAAAACCTACTTTTTCATTTGGAGCCCATTCAGCATACACTCCTTCATAAGTTGCAAAGTTTTCAAGAATTTCTGTACTAGGTGTTCCTGGATAAGCTGAAGCTACAGAGCAGCCTGCTTCATAAGCGCCTCTTGCTATAGCTTCATTGCCAGTCATTATTACTTTCATAGTAAAATACCCCCCATTTTTATTTATCCCCCAAGTAATGAGCCTAAGGCTATAGAATAAAGTTTTGACTTAGAGCTGTCTGCTCTTGATACTAAAACCACAGGGCACTTTGCTCCAACTATGATTCCTGCATTCTCCGCCTTAGCAAAATAAGTTAAAGCTTTTCCTAAGAAATTGCCGCTTTCTATATTAGGAACTAAAAGTATGTCTGCATCACCTGCAACCTCGCTTACAATACCTTTATGCTTGGCTGCCTCTTTAGATATAGCATTGTCAAGGGCTAATGGTCCATCAATAGTGCAGCCTTTTATCTGTCCTCTTTTGTTCATTTGGCTTAAAACGGATGCATCTATTGTAGCCTGCATTGACGGATTTACAAGTTCAACGGCACATATAGGTGCAATCTTTGGATTGCTTATTTCTAATGCATGAGCTGCATTTACTGCATTTTTTATAATTTGAATTTTATCCTTTAACTCTGGATAAGGCACCATTCCACCATCTGTAAGCATTATTAACTTATGATAAGTTGGAACCTCATATACCATAACATGAGATAATAGCTCAGCTCTTTTGAGACTAAACTCCTTATTTAATACTGCTTTTAGTAAATCAGCAGTATTAAGCATACCCTTCATTATAAAATGTGCTTTCCCCAAAGCAACTAATTCTACAGCTTTAAAAGCAGCTCGTTTATCATCAGTTTCATCAATTATCTCAATACCCTCAAGTAAAAATCCTTCTTTTGCTGCTATGCTCTTTATTTTTTCTTCGTTTCCAACAAGTACAGCATTTACAATGCCAAGATTTACAGCCTCAGTTACTGCTTCCAAAACCTCTTTATCATGAGCTGCAGCAACTGAGATTGTCTTTTTTTCTTTCCTTTGTGCCAAGCTTAATAAATCCTCAAGCCTTTTAACCATTTTAATTCCCCCACTTAAAATAATTAAAGATCATAATACATTTCAAACTCAATTGGTGATGGTACTGGTATAACCTTCATAACTTCTTTATTATACTTAAACTTAATCCAAGTATTGATAAAATGTTCATCAAATACTCCATCTCTAGTTAAGAATTCATGATCTTTCTTTAATTCTTCTAAAGCCTCATCTAAGGACTTTGGAAGAGCTTCTATCTTATTTCTTTCTTCTTCAGGCATATTAAACACATTAATATCAAATGGTCCGTAGCCTTCTTTAGTTGGGTCTATCTTGTTTACTATACCATCAATACCTGCCATTAATAGAGCTGAGTAAGCAAGATATGGATTTGCAGTAGCATCAGATGGTCTAAACTCAAATCTAACCTTTGCTGGATCTTTAATATAGCCAGGTATTCTTATAACAGAACTTCTATTTCCTGTTGCAAAGCATACGGAAACTGGTGCTTCAAAGCCTGGAACTAATCTCTTGTAGGAGTTAGTTGATGGATTTGTAAAGCCTAATAATGCTTTTGAATGTTTCAATATCCCGCCTATAAAGTACAAAGCTTCCTGGCTCATTTTTGAATAGCCATTTGCATCATAGAATAAGTTTTCTCCATTTTTTCTTAGAAGCATATGAACATGCATACCGCTTCCCGCTTCGCCAAATAAAGGCTTAGGCATAAATGTTGCTGTTTTCCCATGAGCAACAGCTTCATTCTTAATAACATATTTAGCCATCATTGTCGAGTCAGCCATTTTTAGCATGTCGCCAAGTTCAACTTCAATCTCAAGCTGTCCTGCCGATCCTACCTCATGATGATGATATTTTACCGGCACTCCCATTTCTTCAAGCTTTAAGGTCATCTCACTTCTTAAGTCGTTGTTTAAATCATAAGGAAGTCCTAGATGATAAGATTTTTGAAATGGTGCCTTGTATCCAAAGTTTTCTTCTTTGTAATTACTGTTCCATGGAGCCTGTTTTGAGTCAATAGTTACTTCCTGATGATGATTTCTTGTTTCATAACTTATGTGATCAAAAATATAAAATTCAAATTCAGGTCCGATTACATATTCATCTGCAATGCCTAATTTTTTCAAATATTCTTCTGCTTTCTCAGCTATGTATCTTGGATCACCGCTGAATCTTCCGGCATTTTTTCCAATGGTATGAATATTTGCAACCATGCTTAGTGTTGGAATCTTGCAATAAGGATCAACAAATGCTGTACTCATATCTGGAATAAAGCACATATCAGAATTTTCTATAGTTGAATATCCATAACTTGAGCCGTCAAAGCCTATTCCTTCGGTAAACGTTTTCTCAGAAAGTCTTTCAGCTGGTATAGAGAGATGATTCCATCTTCCTGGTAAAGTGATTACTTTGAAATCGATTATTTTGATATTATTTTTTTGAATATACTCTTTAAGATCATTTAAGTTGTTAAACATGTTAGTCCCTCCATTAAATTAATAAATATTGCATATATTCTTAATTTTAGTATAATACATGAATTATTTTTGTCAACCTTCTTGTGCAAAGTGAAAGTATTATTTCATAAATATTTAAGAGGATGGGCTATAAACCCATCCTCTTAAATATTTATATTTTTAATATCTTCTTCAGTATAAACTTTTATTCCGCTTCTACTTAAAAGTTCTGCAGTTACCCCATTACCAGAAATTTTTTCTCCGCTAAAGCTTCCATTATATATTTTCCCATAGCCGCATGAAGGACTTTTTGCTTTTAATATTGCATATTCAGCATTTATTTCCTTTGCAATCTTTAAAGTTTCGTAAGCTCCCTTTAAAAAAGCATCAGTACCATCATTTCCATCTGCAGATATTACCTTTGCTATTCCATCCAATACACCTGCTCCATCTCCGCCAACTATTTCATGGGGCAGTCTAGGCGTACTCATACCGCCAAGCTGCTCAGGACATACCAGTACTGCTTTTCCTACCTTTAAAAGTTTAAGCGTAGTTTCATTTAAATTGCTTTTTCCATCATATCTTGTGTTTATACCACAAAGACACGCACTAACTATAATCATTTTAATTCCACCATTGTAACCCCGGTTCCGCCTTCACCGTAAGCTCCTAATCTATAGCTTTTTACATGTGGATGCTTCCTAAGCATTTCATTTATTGCCTGCCTTAGTATTCCTGTTCCTTTACCATGAACTATAGTTACTTCATGTAGCCCAGCTCTGTATGCATCATCTAAATATTTATCCGTTGTATATATAGCCTCCTCAGAATCCATTCCCCTTAAATCAACTGAAGATGAAACAGCTTTTAAGTTCAAACTTACTTCACGCTTTTTAATTTCTTTCTTTTCATCTTTAGTAAGCTTTGACAATCTTAAATCCTTAAGTTTAACACTTATTTTCATAATACCAGCTTGAACTTGTACTTCGCCCTTATTATCCGGCTTTGAAAGCACAATTACCTTTTGATTTAAAGAAGGTAAAAATACTTCCTGCCCTTCTTTAACATCCTTAAGTGCCTCGCCATCTTCATCATTTGCTTTACTCATGGAATCTTCAACATTTTCAAGCCTTGCTTTAAGTCTTTTTCTCTCTTCCTCAAGCTTTTGTCTTGCATCTGATGAATATCCAAGTCTTTCAAGCTCTCTCATGTTCTTCAATATTGTGTCTGCTTCTTCCTTAGCCTCTTTTACAACCCTTTTAGCCTCTCTCTGAGCATTAATTATTGCGTTATCCCGAGTTTTTTCGAAATTATAAAGCTTCTCTTCATATTTTTCTTTAAGCTTTGCCGCCTCATTTTTTAAACCTTCTGATATTCTTGCATCATTTTCAGCCTTTATGCTTTTCTCCTGAAGGCTTTGAATAAGTTCTTCAAATTTTAAAGTATCAGTAGATATATTTTCTCTAGCAGCAGAAATTATATATTCTGGAAGTCCAAGCCTTTTTGATATTTCAAAAGCATTAGATTTTCCCGGAACGCCAATTAAAAGTCTGTAGGTTGGTCTTAAAGTTTCTACATCAAATTCTACAGAAGCATTTTCTACATTTGTAGTTTTGAGGGCATAACCTTTTAGTTCGCTATAATGAGTTGTGGCAACAATTCTTGTACCTCTAGCCCTCAAATTTTCTAAAATTGACACCGCCAGAGCTGCCCCTTCGGTTGGATCTGTTCCTGCTCCAAGCTCATCAAATAACGCCAAAGACTTATCATCTGCTTCATGTATTATGTTAACTATATTTTTCATATGTGAAGAAAAGGTAGATAAGCTTTGTTCAATACTCTGCTCATCACCAATATCTGCAAAAACTTCTTTAAAAAAGCTTACCGTAGAGTTTTCTCTTGCAGGAATCATAATTCCGCTTAATGCCATTAACTGAAGAAGTCCTACTGTTTTTAGCGTAACAGTTTTACCTCCTGTATTGGGACCTGTAACTACAAGTGACGTAAACTCTCTTCCTAAATATATGCTGCTTGGAACAACTAACTTTGGATCTATAAGCGGGTGTCTTGCTTCAATCAGATCAATTATCGCATTATCATTTACAGAAGGGCATGTGCAATTATATTGACTTGCAAACTTTGCCTTAGCAAATATAAAATCAAGTTCCCAAACAATATTCGCATTATTTTTAACTACAGTAATATTATCATATACTTTTGAGGAAAGTTCACTTAGTATTCTTTCTATCTCTGCCTTTTCTTTAAGCATTAATTCTTTAATCTCATTATTCAGATTTACAAGGCTCATTGGCTCTATAAATAAAGTAGCACCTGAAGAACTCTGATCATGCACAAGTCCTGGTACAGAGCCTTTATGTTCAGCTTTAACAGGAAGTACATATCTTTCTCCTCTTATTGTATATAAATTATCCTGTAAAAATTTTGAGTTTGACCTTATTAGTGAATTGACTTTATCCTTAATTGAGGCATTCTTATCTTTAAGACTTCTTCTTATATTATACAAGGTTGTGCTAGCCTTATCTGAAATTTCATCATCACTTACAATTGCAAGAAGAATGTCATCCTCAAGCTTTTTAAGAGGTACTAAGCCTTCGCAAATATCTTCAATCACTCTAAAAGCTTCCTCTTCCTCTCTTCTATTAACATATTCCTTAAATCTTCTGGCACATCTTAACAAGTTAGCAATTTTCAATAGCTGACCGGGCATTAAACTAGACCCTTTTTCAGCTCTGCTTATCCCCTCTCTTATATCATATAAGCCTTCAAAGGGAGGACTTCCCTTTTTGGCCAAAAGCATAAGTGCCTCTCTAGTTTCCTCAAGATGTTCTTTAACCTCGTAAATATTATCATAAGGTTTTAAATCTTCTATTATATCTTTACCTGCACTGGTTTGCGTAAAGTTTTTAATTATGTCCTTTATTTTATAGTACTCAAGTACTCTTAAGGCTTTCTCATTCAAATTACTCAACTCCTCTTTTATAATGCCCCCTGGTGAAGTTAACATATTCACCCTGCCATTTTCCTTCTTTATAGAAACTTAAAATTTTTAAAGTTTCATCATAACTTTCATCTATTAAGTCAATTCTAAATGACTTTAATCCACTTTCCTTAATCTCCTTCAAATTAGGTATTAAGTTTGTAGCAACTGTATTATAAATATAGCTTCTGCAAAACTTATCTGTTCTTAATGGAAACTGCTCTTCTTTTCTGTCCTTTAATAAGTAATCACCATTTTGGCACTTTTCACTGCATGAGCTGCAGCTGCTTTTTCCACCAAATATACTTCCTATTGGGCAGTATTCGCTTATCATTAGCTCCTCTTTGCCATAGACTTTTATTTGAAGAGGCAGTTTAGTGTTTTTCATAACTTCACTAATTTCTTTTTTATTAAGCTCTACACTTAAGGAGGCCCCCTCTATATAATCGCTATAAAAATTAGCTGTATAGCTGTTAAATATATTAAGCTTATAGCTTCCTATTATTGAAATCTTATCTTTATATCTGTTTATAATACCTAAATTACCTGTCACTATCCCTTTGATATATGGTATAAGATTATCAATAGTACTGCAGATATAGTCAAACTCTCCTTTAATAATATTAGGTACTTTGAGGTATATATTATTAAAGTCAAACCTTTTTATATGTTCTATACTTAAATCATTTTGCTTTTTAAATATATCTACGGCTATTGCTCCAATAATACCGCTATCCTTTACCGCTTTAATTTGCTCTTCACTGCTTACAACAATTAGGGTATCCGGTAATTTATTAACTTTTTCATCAGCAATATCATATTTTATTTCATCGATAAACTTTCTTTTAGAACTGTTAATAATATAGCTCTCCAGCTTTTCTACAAGTTCTCTTCTCACAGAATTTATAGCCGATACGGGTAAAAATCCATCTTCAAAACATTCTATTTCTATATTTTCAAATTTAAGTGGAGTATCTCCGCTCTTTTTAAGGTTTTCTTTAAGCTTTTTGAGTTCAACCGGCTTTTTTAAAGCTTGTTGTACTACATCACCTGCTGCAGCAAACTCTTTGTTATCATATATAACCTTAACTGTGAATTCCTCATTTACTTTAAAGTTAACATAAGCCGTAAGATTAATCTTTTTCTCATTAATATTCCTATAATACCCTTCAAGCTCCTTAAGAAGACTTATATCCGAGGTTTTATAAAGCTCATCTCCTTCCCTATACTTAGAAGGCAAAAGTTTAACCTTATCATTCCTATCAGCCTTTTCAATTTCAATACCATCTTTTATTATTTTATTAACTATAAAGCCCTCTTCTCCTATTCTTACTCCATCACCTACAGACACAGTTTCCCTAAGCTCTACTAGGGAATTTTTCAATGCCTTACCCAAAACTATTCCTGTATTTTTAGGAAAATTATATGCCATCATATCCTTCCCTTTATTTCCAAAGAAATAAGCCTTTGAAAAGCCTTCTCTATTAAAAAGCTTTAAGAGTTTTTTATTTTCTTCTTCAAAATTAAAAGCTTTCTTCTCATATACACTATCTATGGCTCTTCTATATACATCTACTACCCCTGCAACATACTCTGGTCTTTTCATTCTTCCTTCAATTTTTAGTGAAGAGGTGGAGCATTCTATTATTTTTTCAATATCTTCTAGGGTACAAATATCCTTAGGACTTAAAATATAAGCTGATTTTTCTTTATTGCTTTTTTTGTCTATCAGAGTATACGGAAGTCTGCAGGGCTGAGCACATCTTCCTCTATTTCCACTTCTTCCTCCAATCATGCTGCTCATTAAGCACTGACCGGAATAGCATATACACAGTGCTCCGTGTATAAATATTTCTGTCTCCACACCTAAATTCTTCGATATATGCTTCACTTCATCTATAGAAAGTTCCCTTGAAAGTACTATTCTTTTAAAGCCAGCCTGCTTTAAAAAAATTGCTCCCTCACCATTATGCACTGTCATTTGTGTCGAAGCATGAATCTCTAAGTCAGGAAAGTTTTTTCTTATTAAAGCTGAAAGACCTATATCTTGAATTATGAGTGCATCCACACCTGCCTTATATAAAAATCTTACATATTCTACAGCTTCCTTTATTTCGTTTTCTTTTATAAGTGTATTTATTGTTATATATACTTTAACACCATTTAAATGGCAGTAATCAATTGCTTTTTCCATATTTTCTTCATCAAAATTTGAGGCGTACGCTCTTGCAGAAAACTTACTTCCGCCAAGATAAACAGCATCTGCTCCGCTTTGCACAGCTGCATATAAGCTTTCCATACTTCCGCTTGGAGCTAAAAGTTCAATTTTATTCATATTTTCTCCTTTCACTCGAAACACTGGGTAATCTAGAGCACTCGCTCTGCTCGTAGATTACCCGTTGAAGTCCATTTAGGACTTCAACCTCCTTTCACTCGAAACACTGGGTCGTCTGTATCTGCTCGTTTTCACTCGCAAGTTACCAACACGAGGTCATTTAAACCTTGTACATCCTAATTTGTACTAACCTTTATTATACAATTTAAAATAATTATTTGCTACATAAAAAATAAGAATCAGGAGCATTCCTCCCAATTCTTATTCTTTACAATAATTGCTTATAACTTTCATATAACTCTTCTATACATTTTTCCCAGCTGTAATTCCTTAAAACAAAGTTTTTAAGTTCACTGCTTTTCTTTTTTCTAAGCCCCTCGTTAATAGATTCTAGTATGCTGCTTTCCTCGTAAGGATTAATATAAAGTGCCATATCCTTAAAATACTCCCTAGCACTGCCTTCTTCTGTAGAAATAATACTGCATCCGGAAGCAGCCGCTTCTAAAGAAGAAAGCCCTGGTATTTCCACAAAGCTTGGAAGCACATGCATCTTACAGAATCTATAAGCATTATATATATGATAACTGTCTAAAAATCCAAGATAAAGTACATTTTTGTATTTTATACATTCTTCATAGTAAGCTCTGTCATTTATCCTTCCAATTAAGACAAGACCAATACCTATCTTTTCACAGGCTTTTGCTAAAGCAAGTTGATTTTTTTGAGGAGTAATACGTGCTACACACAATACATAGTTATTTAAATTATACCTTAATTTAAAATTATAAAGAGGAGTTTCCTCATGTTCGATTTCTACTCCATGGTGGACAATTTTAAAAGGTAAATTAGGACTAAAATCATTAGAAAGAAGCACTCTTTCAATATCACTATTTGGATATATCATTTTACAGCCTTTTAAAATTTCTTCTCTGTACAAATTACTTCTTTCTATAAGCTTTATATTTTCCGTCTCACTTTTGAAGTAATAATACTTTTTTAGATTCCAATACATAGGAGTTACAACAATATTCTTTTTTTGTCTGTGCGCCTGCCTATAATACTTGTAGGTTTCCCCCATCCTCGTTAAATTAAAAAGGTGAATTATATCGTAATTTGAATAATCAGTAATATATCCGTCGTTAATATCTACATCTACACCTAATTTTCTTAAATACTTTGCAATCATAATAACATTTTTCGAATCTCCTGCAAAGCTTCTCATATAGTCTCCTCTTGTGCAAAGCAATACCTTCATACATTATCCCCCTACAATTATGCGTTTAAAGTTCTCTTTGAAATATAACTATGCACATTATAATTTCAATATAACGATTTTTTATATTTATATAGGAAAAACCACATTTATGTTAATTAAATGTGGTTTTTCCTATATAAATATGATTTTATTCTAAAGAAATCAATGGATTTTTCATCTTCTTTTCCTTTGCAAGGTCAATCCCTTTTTCAATGAGTTTATTCTGCAAATCCATAGTCTTATATTTATAAGACTGAAGCTGAAACTTTAATTCCTTGTTTTCTGTTCTTAAAGCTTTTGCTTCTGCTAAATATTCTTTCGCACTTTCTTGTGTGAGCTGCAGTTCTTTATCCATTTTTTTAACTTCAATTTCTTTTGCTTTAATTGCATCTATACCAGTTTCGTTGTTTAACTTTGTTTGAAGTTCTGAATTATAATCTTCTAAGTACTTTAACTGCTTCCTTAAAGTATTTAACTCTTCCTTTAAACTTTTTTCATTTACAGATAGTTTATCCATCCTTTCTGTAACTTCCTCATATGCTATATCATACTTAAACATTTCATCTGCTACATTAAGAGCTGTAAGGACAGCAGCTGATGCTACACTTAGTTTGGAGTTTCCCTCCATTATTGCTTTTAGCTTTTTATCAACATATCTTGCAACCTTGTGTAAATATTCTTCGCTTTCTTCGCCTCTTAAATTATATTCCATTCCATTTATGTTTACATTAATTATATTCATGGGGCCACCCTCTTATTATTTTCATAGAATTTAAATTTATTTTAACATAAATTCACCCTATAGAGAATATTAATTTAACATTTTTTTGTATATTAATTTTATTTGAATCTGTTTAGGCATTACATAAATAAAAAATACTTCTAAAGCAAAGTCTTTGCTCTAGAAGTATTTTAAAATTATCTTAGCTGAGCACCAAGCTGATGCTCTAAAGAACGTAATATTTTATCATGAACTTTGTTAACTTCAGCATCAGTTAAAGTTTTATTCTCAAGCCTGTAAGTCAATGAATATGCTATGCTTTTCTTGTCTTCAGGTATTTGACTTCCCTTATATACATCAAACAGTCTTATGCTCTCAAGCATATTTGAGCCTTGTTTTCTTATTATATCTTCTATTTGCTGAACAAGTATGCTTTCATCAACTAAAACAGCTAAGTCCCTAGTCACAGCAGGATATTTAGGAAGAGCTTTATACCTTTTATCCATGCTGGTGAGTTTTACAAGCAAGTCTAAATCTAAAACTGCCACATAGCATCTTTCTTCAATGCCATAATTATCATTAACATCAGGATGAATTTCTCCTAAAATTCCGATGTATTCTTTTTTGCTGTATATAGCCGCAGTTTTTCCTGGATGGAAGGTAGCGTTATTATTTTCTCTTTGGAAAGATACATTGCTTATTCCTAGGACACTGATTATATTTTCAACAATACCCTTCAATTCATAGTAATCAACTTTTCCATACATTCCTAAAGTTATTATATTAGTTTCCTTTGGAAGCTTATTAGGATCTTCATTTGGAATATATACCTTACCTATTTCAAAAAGTCTTGCTTCCTCATTGCTTCTTGAGTAATTTCTGCTTAAAGCTTCCATCATTGATGGTATGGAAGTAGTTCTCATTATACTAAAATCTTCGCCAAGAGGGTTTTTAATAGTAACAGTTTTTCTAAGTTCTGAATCTTGCTGCACAAGAATTTTATCAAACACTTTAGGGCTTACAAAGGAATAACTTATGGATTGATTCAATCCGCTGCCTATTAACACTTCGATTATTTTGTCCTCAAGCTTTTGCTTCTTTGTCTTTCCACCATTTAAAGAAATGCTATTCATTACTGTAGTAGGTATATTATTATAGCCGTATATTCTTGCAACCTCTTCTGCTACATCTTCTTTAATATTTACATCACTTCTGAAAGTAGGTACTTTTACTACAAGAGTATCTCCATTTATAGTTGTACTCAGTTCCAATCTATCAAGATATTCTTTCATTTTTTCTACGCTAATATCTGTACCTAAAAACTTATTCATCCATGAAGCACTTACATCAAGATTCTTATTCTCAATACGCTCCGGATAAATGTCTATAGTTCCCTGCATGACTTCTCCAGCACCTAATTGCTCTATAAGATTGCAAGCTCTATTTATAGCTGTTTCTGCTAAATTAGGATCGATATCTTTTTCAAATTTTGAGGAAGCTTCTGTTCTAATTCCTAATGCCTTAGAAGAAACTCTTATATTAGTTCCATCAAAATTAGCACACTCAAATATTATTTCTTTAGTGTCTTCCTTAACCTCTGAATTAAGTCCTCCCATAATTCCAGCAAGACCTATTGTTCTTCTTCCATCTTTTATATTTAATACTTCTGAATTAAGAGTTCTTTCAACTTCATCAAGGGTAGTAAATTTTTCGCTATTTTCTGCTCTTTCAACTACAATAATATTAGAGGTTATTTGTCTTCTATCAAAAGCATGCATTGGCTGTCCTAGCTCAATCATAACAAAGTTAGTTATATCTACTATATTATTTATAGGTCTAACTCCAGCCTGTATTAATCTTTCCTGCATCCATGCTGGTGACTGTTCTATCTTAATATTTTTTACTCCTCTGGCCATGTATCTTCTGCACAGCTTATTATCTTTAACTTCAACCTTTAAAATATCAGTAATATTATCACTGCTTACTGCTTTATAGCTGGTTTCAGGCATAGTATGCTTCACTCCCAGCGTAGCAGCAGTTTCTCTTGCTATGCCGACTACACTTAAGCAGTCAGGTCTGTTTGAAGTGATTTCAAAATCTATAACTGAATTATCTAAGCCTAAAACTTCCTTTATATCCTTTCCAACTGGAGTGTCACTTGGAAGAATCATAAGTCCGTGAACTTCTTCTTCTCCTGTAATTCCAAGCTCTTCTTCGGAACACATCATTCCGTTAGATACGATACCTCTTAGTTTACCTTTTTTTATTTTTAGCCCGTTTGGCAGTGATGAACCATGAAGTGCTACAGGCACTACATCTCCAACCTTCATATTGTTAGCACCTGTTACTATTTGAAGCTCTTCACCTTGAGCTACATCCAACTGACAAATAACTAACTTTTCAGCATCTGGATGAGGTTCTATTTTCAGAAGCTTTCCTGTAACAACATTTTGAATTTCATCTCCTGAAGCTATAACCTCTTCTACCTTCGAGCCTGAAAGAGTAAGTTTGTCAGCAAGCTCCTTTGGTGATATATCTATATTTACATAGTCTTTTAGCCATTTATAAGGTACTTTCATTATTTATTTCTCTCCTTCCTTTTTAAAACACAATCTAGAACTGATTTAAGAATCTTACATCACTTTCATATAACTGTCTTATATCATCAATTCCATAATTCAGCATAACCATTCTATCTATTCCAAATCCAAATGCAAAACCGCTGTAAACCTCAGGGTCAATACCACAGTTTCTTAGTACCTGTGGGTGAACCATTCCGCAGCCTAAAATTTCTATCCATCCGCTTCCTTTACAAAGCTTGCAGCCTTCACCTTCACATACAAAACAGGTAGCATCCATTTCTGCTGAAGGCTCTGTGAATGGAAAATGATGTGGTCTGAATTTTGTTTTTAAGTTCTCCCCAAACATTTTTTTAGCGAATAAATCTAGCGTTCCTTTTAAATCAGCAAAGGTTATTCCCTTATCTATAACCAAGCCTTCCATCTGATAGAAAATTGGTGAATGAGAAGCATCTACTGCATCAGAACGATAAACCTTTCCAGGAGCTATTACCTTTATTGGAGGCTTTTGCTTTTCCATTGTTCTAATTTGAAGAGGTGAAGTCTGAGTTCTAAGAACTATATTGTCATTTATATAAAAAGTATCCTGTTCTCCTCTTGCTGGGTGGTTTTTAGGTATATTTAAAGCTTCAAAATTATAGTAGTCAAGTTCAACCTCTGGTCCTTCAACAATTGAAAATCCCATGGACAAAAATATATCCTGCATAGTTTCAAGAGTTTGTGCAAGAGGATGTCTCTTACCTAAAACTTTCTTGTTTCCTGGCATTGATATGTCTATAACTTCCTTCTTTAATCTTAATTCTTTTTCTTTAGCTTTTATATTGCTTGACGCATCTTCAATAAAATTTTCTAATGCTTCTCTAACTTCATTAGCAACCTTTCCCACTATAGGTCTTTCCTCTGCAGTAAGAGCTCCCATACCCCTTAATATTTGAGTAAGCTCACCTTTTTTTCCTAGATACTTTACTCTTATATTCTCTAAATCGACCTTGCTGGCAGCTTCCTTTAATTCCTTTAAAGCGCTTTCTTTTATGGCTTCCAACTTTTCCTTCATACACATTTTCTCCCTTCATTGGCAATCTGCCTTCTAAAATTCTTTAACATGTTAACCCTATTTCAAATTTTAATGCATAAAAAAACCCGTCCCTATAGAAGGGACGGATGTATTCCGCGGTGCCACCCTAATTGACATAAAATGTCCTCTTAGATAAAGTTAATGGTTTTACCCACTGACGACTACTTAATTTCACCGTCAAAACTCCGAAGTGAACTTCAATATAAAAATTAATAAAAAGGCTTTCAGTCAGCGGCCCTTTCTCCCTGAAAAAATCTTATATCTACTCTCTTCATCACAGTTACATATTTAATTTATAATATATTATAGTTTAACCTTATTTTATTGTCAACCTCTGTCTTACTGCTTCAAAAATCATAATTGAAGCTGCTGCTGCTGCATTTAATGATTCAGCATTACCTGGCATTGGTATCTTAACCTTCAAATCGGCCATTGAATAAATTTCATCACTTATTCCATTTCCTTCATTACCAACAGCGATAATAAAATTTCCTGTCAAATCCGTATCATAAAAACATTTTGAATCTTCGAGTGAACTTACAATAAGCTTAAAGCCCTTATTTCTTAATCTGTTAAGCACAATCAAATCCTCATCTTCTATAATAGCTATGTTGAAAATAGATCCCATAGTTGATCTTAATGTCTTATCATTATATACATCTACTGTGCCCTTCGTCATGATAACTCCGCTTGCTCCTGCTGCGTGAGCACTTCTTATTATAGTACCTAGATTTCCAGGATCCTGCAATCTGTCTGCGAGAATATAAAAACCTTTATCAGCCTCCATATTTATAGGCTTCTTTTTTACAACCGCCAATATACCCTGTGGCGTTTCAGTATTGCATAAGGTGTTAAATATGCTTTCCTTAACGATATATAATTTTAGTTTATCATTAAGCCTATTTTTATTCTGAAATTCTTGCAATTTTTCTTCAGCTTTCTCACTAATGAGAACTAAAGGCACATCAAATTTGGACTTTAAAGCTTCCTCTACAAATCTAAAACCTTCAACTAAAAACTGTCCTTTTTCATTTCTGTACTTTTTTTCTTTAAGCTTTCTGACTTCTTTTACAATTGCGTTATCCTTGCTTTGAATTAATTCCAAATATCTTCACCTTATCTTCCAAATAAATTCTCAAATTTATTTAACTCTTTATTATCTCCAATTGCGATTACAACATCTTGTTCTCTTATAATATCATCAGCTTTGGGAGCAATATTTACATCATGATTTTTCTTTATAGCTATAACACTTAAACCATAATTTAATCTAACATCAATCTCTTTTAAAGTTTTCCCATACCATTCTTCCGGCGCTGCAATCTCAGCAATATTATAATCAGGTGATAATTCTATATAATCTAATATATTAGATGCAAAAATATTGTGTGCAACTCTTACACCCATATCTCTTTCTACAAAAACTACTCTATCAGCACCGATTTTATATAAAAGCTTAGCATGTCTTTCATCATGAGCTTTGCTTATTATATATTTAACACCGAGTTCCTTTACTATAAGCGTAGCCATTATACTCGCTTGAATATCTGATCCAATACCAATTACAGCTACATCTAAATTACTTATACCTAATTCCTTAAGGCTTTTTTCATCAGAAGTATCAACCTGTGCCGCATGAGTAACATAATCTGCTATTTCTCTGACAGCTGCTTCCTCTGAATCTACAGCTAAAACTTCATTTCCCAGTGCATAAAGCGTTTTAGCTACAGAAGATCCAAAACTTCCAAGTCCAATGACTACAAATTGTTTCTTTCTCATATAAACCCCTCCATTTTAACAATGCCGTTATTATCCAACCAGTATTTTATCTTCCGGATATTTTATAGTATTGCTTCTTCCAGTACCCGAAATTGCTAAAGCTATTGTCAAAGGACCTACTCTTCCGCAGTACATGGTGAAAATAATAATTGCTTTTCCTATGGCTGTTAGTTTAGTGGTGAGCCCTAAAGTAAGCCCAACTGTTCCAAAGGCAGAAGTTGCTTCATAAATGATATACTCTAGTGAGGCACCTACTTCTGTGATTGATAAAACCATGCTTACAATTACTACAAGAGTAATACTTATTACTGAAATAGTAAGCGCCTTATATACTGTATCTTTTCCAATTCTCTTTCTAAAAATTTCAGTATCTTCTCTTCCTTTTATAACTGAAATTATAGTCATAACTAAAAGACCTGCTGTAGCAGTCTTTATTCCTCCTGCCGTAGAACCCGGAGATCCTCCGATAAACATAAGAATAATTGTCAGGAACCTTCCTGCTGGCGTCATATCTGCAGTAGAAATAGAATTAAAGCCTGCAGTTCTTGGAGTAATGGATGCAAAAAGAGAAGATAAAAGCTTTCCTTTTAAACTCATAGGCTGTATAGTAGAAGGATTATTAAATTCAAATAACATCATTAATAATGCACCGCCAAAAACTAAAATACCAGTAACTGTTAAAACCAGCTTAGCATGCAAAGATAACCTTCTCTTTTTCTTATAATTAAACAATTCGTACCATACTGTAAAACCTAAACCTCCAAAAACTATTAATGCTCCTATAGTTAATATTATTATTGAATTTTCAGCATAGAGCGTAAGACTTCTAAAATCTCCAATCAAATCAATTCCTGCATTACAAAAGGCTGATATTGAGTGAAATATACTATAATAAATCCCCTTGCCTAATCCAAATTCAGGAATAAATACAGTAGATAATAAAGCTGCCCCCAAGCCTTCTACTGTAAAGGTAAATATCAAAACATACCTTGCAAGCTTGACAAGTCCCTGCAAAGTAAAGGTGTTCATTGCCTCTTGCATTACAAGCCTCTCTTGGAGAGTAATTCTTTTGCCTATAACAAGAGAAATTAGTGTAGCAAAGGACATAAAACCTAAGCCGCCTATTTGTATCAAGCATAAAATAACATTCTTGCCAAAATAGCTCCAATATGTACCTGTATCAACAGTTACTAATCCAGTAACACATACAGAAGTTGTAGCTGTAAATAAACAATCTATAAAAGGAGTACTTATTCCTTCACTAGATGCAATGGGCAGCTTCAATAAAAGAGCACCTGCTAAAATAACCGCCGCAAATCCAATAACTAAAATTTGCACCGGCTTAAACTTATAGTCTTTATATAAACCAAATTGCATATGTTCACCCCAGTAAATATAATGCACTAAAGTTCTTGCATTGATGATGTTAGAAAACACCCAATTTTCAAGGATTTTTGGAGCATCATTAATGCATTAGAGCTTTTGCATTGTATATATTAATATAAATATATTTATATGTATTAGCCATAATAATATTCTTATAAATAAGCTTTAAAGCCCATACAAAATACGTATAATTCTATAATATAATTATACACAAATAGTACAATTTAACAATTGATATAAAAAATAAAAAATGCAGCTTTAAACTGCATTTTTTATATTAAGCATTTAATTGCTTCTTAGCTACTTCAACTAAATCAGAAAATGCTTTTGGATCATTAATAGCTATTTCTGAAAGCATTTTTCTGTTTATATCTATACCAGCAAGCTTAATTCCATTCATAAATCTGGAATATGATAATCCATTCATTCTTGTAGCAGCATTTATTCTTGCTATCCAAAGACTTCTAAAGTCTCTCTTCTTTAATTTTCTTCCAACATAAGCATTTCTTAATGCTCTTATAACTGTTTCATTAGCAGTCTTAAATAACTTGCTCTTTCCACCATAGTAGCCTTTTGCAAGCTTTAATACTTTTTTATGATATTTACGAGCATTCATAGCTCTTTTAACTCTTGCCATTTAAAAAACCTCCTTCTGTAACCTCAATATTATAGATATGGTAATAATTTCTTCATTGCTTTTTCTTGAGCAACTGATACATAACCAGTCTTTCTAAGGTTTCTCTTTCTCTTAGAACTCTTCTTTGTTAGTATATGGCTCTTGAAAGCCTTAGCTCTCTTTAATTTTCCTGATCCTGTTTTCTTAAATCTTTTAGCTGCACCTCTATGTGTTTTCATTTTAGGCATAGTAAAATCCTCCTCTCAATTATGCTCTTTTAGGAGCCAGTATCAAAATCATATTTCTTCCTTCTAATTTTGCTGGTTTTTCTATTACACATACATCTTCTAATCTGCTTGAAAATGAATTTAGTATTTCATGACCTACATGTGAATAGTCAGCTTCTCTACCTCTAAATCTTACTGTTACTTTTACCTTGTCGCCATCAATCAAGAATTTTCTAGCATTGTTTGCTTTAATCGTAATATCATGTTCCTCTATAGTAGGACTAAGTCTTACTTCCTTGATAATTACAACCTTTTGATTCTTTCTAGCTTCTTTTTCTTTTTTTGACTGCTCATATAAGAACTTTCCATAGTCCATTATTTTGCAAACAGGTGGATTAGCAGTAGGAGCTATAAGAACTAAATCTAGTTCCTTTTCTTCAGCTATTCTTAGAGCTTCTTTGGTCAGAATTACGCCGAGTTGTTCATTTTCGCTGCCTATAACTCTGACTTCCTTTTCTCTTATTTCCTCATTTAAAAGAAAATCTTTACTAATAATTTTCACCTCCATACATCTTTTAAATGTATATAAAAAAGGACGGCAAATGCCGTCCTTTAATAGTCCAAATTAATAGTTGACCTATTATAACCTCACTAGCAATGCTGTAAGGTGAGAAACGGCTGTTTCTTCTTAACAATAAGTATTCTACACGCTATTCTTTATTTTGTCAAATATTTTTTAACTCAAAGTAAAAATTAATTATAATTTTACCCCTGTTCTAATCTTTTCACACAACTCACAGCTATTACAGAAGCTTACTCTGTCTCCAAAAACATTTTTTATAGTGTCTAATAGTTCTTTATTGCTGCAATTTTCAACTCCATGAATAACTACAATATTTGGAGCATTGGTAATTAAACCACTTATAAGCATATCATCTATACTTACTGCTCCGCTGTATTTTGCTTCTGACAGATCACTGAACAGTACATCCATTATATCATTTCCATGCTCATCCTTAATATCATAGCTGCTGTCTGGTCTAATGATTATGTTCACCTTTTCCATTTTACTTTCCTGAATTTCAACAAAATATTTTAAAAGCTTTATAAATTCGCTGTACTCTTTTTCTACCATATAGCTTTCAACAACTTTATCTATTATGCTTTCCATATCATCAATGAGCTCTTTCATTCTAAAGGTAATAAAGCCTTTTATATTTATTTCTTTATTTTCCTCTATACATTCAATTATTTTCTGTATAATTGAATTTTTTCTGTTTCGGAAATAAACCATATACTCATTAAGTATAGCTCCTTCACTTTTAAGAGCATCTAAACTTAATTTTTTAATCTCCTTTATCTCATCATACTTTAAGAAAAAATAAGTATCTGTTAAGAAACTCTGCATTTCTTTTTTATAAAATTCATCTATTACTATATCATAAAGTATATTAGCCGTATAAAGATTAAAAATATTATTAAATCTAGTATCAAAAGCATTGTCATCACAAAATATTTTTAAGAAGTGAGTATTGCCCTCAATGCTTTCCGAAAAACCTACTATTATGTCTCTATCATAGAAATACTTTTTCATCTTACTGAAGCTGTCAACTATGTCTTCCTTGCTGTTATCATATACTACGGTTAAAAGCAGCATATCTCACACTCCCTTCTAAAAATAGTATGTGTCTTAAGAAAATGTATATGCAAATTAAAATAAGCAATTATCGACAAATAAGTAGATTGAATTTATTATATTCTTCCTGTATTATAAAAATATTATTTGTTAAGGTTGGTGGAAATATGAAAGGAGTTATTGTTGATTATAGAATTGACACTGCTGAGAAGTTCAATTTAGAAAAACTTGGCTACGAAGTTATTATTGTTCCCCCGTCAAGAGTTTTATATGAAGCTATAAACGGACATCCTGATATGCTTCTACATCTAGTTAATAAAGATACAATCATTGTTCACAAGGATATGGAAACTGTTTTTATAAAAAAGTTATCAACTTATAATTATTCTGTTCTAATTTCAGACAATAAGCTTCAAAATAATTATCCTTTTGACATAATATTAAATGCAGTAAACTTACCTAAAATTTTTATACATAATCTTAAGTATACTGATAGTAAACTCCTACACCTTTTAAAAGAAAAAAATCTTAAGAACGTAAAACAAGGCTATTCAAAATGCTCTACTGCTATTATAAGCGATGCTGCCATTATTACTAGCGATACAGGTATAGCCAAGAGTGCTGAGGAGGAAAATATTGATGTATTACTGCTTCCTCCAGGAGACATTTTGCTTCCCGGACTTAATTATGGATTTATCGGAGGATGCTGTGGACTTTTAGAAAATGATTTATTAGCCTTTTATGGTAGTTTAGATTATTATGCTTATGGTAAAGAAGTACTAGATTTTTTAAAAAAGCATAATGTTAAACCAGTATTTTTAAGAAATGGAAAGCTTATAGACAGAGGAAGCATATTTAGAATATATAACTTATAACTATTTAAATAAAAATAAAAAGCTGTACAAAAGTACAGCTTTTTATTTATGGAGGCGCCACCCAGATTTGAACTGGGGATAAAGGTTTTGCAGACCTCTGCCTTACCACTTGGCTATAGCGCCATATGGAGCGGAAAACGAGATTCGAACTCGCAACCTTCACCTTGGCAAGGTGACACTCTACCATTGAGTCATTTCCGCATATATTATGGTGGCCAGACCAGGAATCGAACCAGGGACACGAGGATTTTCAGTCCTCTGCTCTACCGACTGAGCTATCTGGCCGTATTGAAAAGTGGCGACTCAGAAGGGGCTCGAACCCTCGACCTCCGGCGTGACAGGCCGGCACTCTAACCAACTGAGCTACTGAGCCATTTTGTGGTGGGCACAACAGGGATCGAACCTGTGACCCTCTGCTTGTAAGGCAGATGCTCTCCCAGCTGAGCTATGCGCCCACAAAAACTTCTCAACACATTTATGATTATATAATGATAACTCATAATTGTCAATAACTTTTTACACAATTTATCCACTTTTATTTAAGAGTCCATTTGTCACTATTATAATCTTTCTAATAATTCTCCTATATCCTTATTGCTAAAAATATAAGATGTATTACAAAAATGGCACTTTATTTCTTCTTCCTTGCCTTCTGAGTATATCTCTTCTAAGTCTTTTCTTCCTATACTTATAAGTGCTTTTTCTACTCTTTCTCTAGAGCAGTCACACTCAAACTCCGGAGTCAAGCTGTCTAGTATATTTAAATCCATATCTTCAAAAATGTATTCAAGTATTTCTTCAATAGACATCCCTTTACTAATAAGCTCTGTTATTGATGGTATTTCTTCTAATCTGTAAGTTATTAAATCAGCTGCAAGCTCGCTTGCACCTGGCATCATTTGTATAATAAAGCCTCCTGCTGCACTAATGCTTAAATCCTTATCTACAAGTACTCCAAGACCCACTGCAGATGGAGTTTGTTCAGACGTTGTGAAATAGTAAGCTAAATCATCTCCTATTTCTCCGGTATAAATAGGCACTTGACCTACATAAGGCTCCTTAAGCCCCATATCTCTTATAACTAATAAGTTCCCATTTAAACCCACAGCTCCACCCACATCAAGCTTTCCTTTGTCGTTAGCAGGCAGATCAACCTCCGGATTGCCTATATAGCCTTTAACTTTTGCATTTGGATAAGCTGTAACTACGATTCCTTTTGCCTCTCCGCCGCCTGATATTTGAAGGGTTAATGTATCCTTTTCAGCTTTAAGCATTGCTCCCATAAGGCTCCCTGCTGTAAGCATCCTGCCTAGCGCTGCTGCTGCAGTAGCTGCACAATTATGTATCTTTACAGCTTCTCCTACAAGTTCGGTAGTTATAGCTCCGAATATTCTTACCATTCCATTTTGAGCGGTTGCTCTTATTAATTTATCCGACATTGTTTTCTCCTTTTCCCAAAACATAAACTAATCTCTCACAGTCTTTATCAATCAAAATACTTTCATAGTTGTTTAATTTTTCTATAACCCTAAAACCTGTTTCTTTAATAATTTTGTCTAAATACCCTTCTTTATATGCTCTCTCAGAGTGCTCTTCATCAAATCGTCTATAATTATTTTCTTCCTTAACAAAGAAGGTAAGATTCATGCTCACAATATCATCTTCTAAGAAGTTTTCCCATATATAAACTACTTCCTCATTATCAAAAGTAAAAGTATTATTGCCAAGCACTTCAGTGAGCTTATTGTAGGAATTAATATCAAATATAAATAATCCATTATCTTTTAGGTGATCATATACACCTTTAAAATATAATTTAATATCTTCATCCTCTGTAATATAGTTTGTAGAGTCTAGGCAGCAAGTTATTAAATCAAACTTGCTATTAAGTTTTAGACTGCATATATCCTGGCAGATAAGCTTTGCTTTTATACCTGCTGATCTTAGTTTTCCCTCAGCTTCTGTAAGCATCTGCTCCGATAAATCCACAGCCCAAGCTCTTTTGAAATTTTTTGCAATTTTAAGAGTAAGGTTACCTGTTCCGCAGGCCAAATCAAGATAATCTGCTTCCTCAATATTATATTTATTACATATTTCCATAATTTTATCAGCCCAGGTATTATAATCTATATCTGAATTAATCAGCTCATCGTATATAACTGCAAACTCTTTATATTGACTCATTTAAGAACCCTCTTTCATAAGATTTTCCATACCCAAACTAATATTATATATTTTCATAGCATAAGTCAATATTTTAATTCTCTTTATCTTCTAATTCTATATAACCATCATTCATTATAATCTCTTTGTTTTTCGGAAGATTTAATTCTTTTTTTCTTTTAGTCATTATTCCGCCTATTCTTCCGGTTTCTTCTGCAGTTAAGCCGCTCCACCCATGTTTATCCACCTTATCTCTTAAACCGAGTTCCTCTGCTATTTCATATTTTATTTTTTCTCTAAGCTTTTCAATTTCTGTCAGTTCTCTGTTGGATTTTAATTTTGCTTTGATTACTTTTTTTAATGGTGTTTTTCCCATAAAAATCCCCTCCCTGTTTTGCTACTTATTAGTTTAACCTAGGAGATTTTCTTTATTCACTTTGCAAATGAAATTTTTTTAAGATGTAACAAAAAGGTTCAGAGGACAAATCCCCTGAACCTTGATTCAATAATTATTATTTAGCTGCAGCTTTTCCTTCTACATAAGCTCTGTCAAAATACATCATTCCAACAGGAGTCTTACGAACACCTTTAACATAAGGCTTACAAGCTACATTTGATACATAGAAAGCTACTGGAATCAATGCTGAATCTTCATCTATAAGTATCTTTTCAGCATCGTGAAGCATCTGCATTGATTTAACTGGATCCTTTTCCTTCTTAGCTCCTAAGATTAATGCATCATATTTAGGATTGCTGTATTGAGGATGATTATTTCCATCCTTTGTAACAAATATATCAAGCATTGTCATTGGGTGCATATAGTCTCCTATCCATCCATCTCTAGCTATAAAATAGTTACCTGCTCTTCTTTGTGGAGTAAATACCTTCCACTCAACTTCATTAAGTTTAACTTCAATTCCTAAATTCTTTTTCCACATATCTTGAACTGCCTGAGCTATCTTTTTATGAGTTTCATCATTATTATAAGCGTATTCCATTTGCGGGAAGCCCTTTCCATCTGGGAAGCCAGCTTCAGCCAAAAGTTGTTTAGCTTTTTCTACATCACCCTTTGCAGGAAGCATATCTCCTCCAACATCTCTAAACTGCTTTGATGAATCACTGTCTGGGAAACCGTATGGCACAAATGATGTAGCAGGCTTACGTGGATCCTGCCAAACCTTATCTATAAGCACTTGTCTGTCTATAGCTAAGGATAAAGCTTTTCTAACCTTTGGATTATCAAGTCCTGGTTTCTTATTATTTAAGCTTATATAATAAGTTCCTATATAAGGCAGACTAACAACCTTGCCTTCCTTAGTTAATCTAGGAACATCATTACTTGGTATTGAGTCAAGATAATCAACTTCACCTGTTTCAAAAGCTGAAAGCGCTGAGGATTGCTGAACTATCATAACAAATTTCATTTTATCCAATTTAACCTGAGCTTTGTTCCAATAGTTGTCGTTCTTAACAAATTGCATTTCCTTATCAGGTGTATATGCAGTTACTTTAAACGGTCCATTTCCTACATAAGTTTCAGGCTTTGTTGCCCATTTGTCTTTATCTTTTTCAACTATATCTTGTCTAACAGGCATAAGTGTTGCCAAAGTACATAACTGCAAGAAATAAGGAGTTGGATTTTCAAGTTCAACTTCGAGAGTATAGTCATCCTTTGCCTTTACCCCAACATCATCAATTTTAGCCTGCTTTCCATTAAAAGCTGCTCCATTTTTTAAATAATAAAGCTGAGTTGCATAGCCTGATGCTACAGCTGGGTCTAATACTCTTTTCCATGCATATTCATAATCTTTAGCTTTAACAGGTTGACCATCTGACCACTTTGCATCTTTTCTAATATGAAATACATATTTAGTCGGATTATTAGAATCAAAATCAACTTTTTCAGCAACTGCAAGTTCCGGCTGGTTTTGATCATTGAGTCTCATGAGTCCCTCAAACACTTGATTTACAACTGTAGCGGATCCAACTGTAGTTGCAAGACCCGGATCGTAGGTATCATTTTCTGCACCAAGATTGTAAACAATTGATTGTTCATCTTTTGCAGCACTTGTGCCCGGATTAGTATTAGCAGGAGCTGGCTTGCTGCAGCCTGCAAATATGGAAGTCGTCATAACTATAGTAGTCACGAGTATAAACAATTTTGAAAGCTTTTTCTTTACCATTAATTTTTCCCCCTTTATTTTTTCAATATTTATCTTAACAACCATAAGTATTTTGAGGTTGTTAATTTATAAATTATTCAACTAGATGGCACGCTACTTGATGTCCGCCTCCAATATCTTTTAAAGATGGTGTTACTTCTTTGCATACTTCTTTTACGAACCTGCATCTCCCTCTAAACCTGCAGCCTGGAGGAGGATCAATCGGACTTGGAACATCTCCCTCTAGAACTATTCTTTTCCTTTGAGCAGCTTCATCTGGATCAGGTATCGGTATAGCAGACAATAACGCCGTCGTATACGGATGTACAGGATGAGTATAGAGCTCATTACTTTCCGCAATCTCAACTAAATTCCCCAAATACATAACACCTATTCTATTTGATATGTGCTTAACCATTGATAGGTCATGAGCTATAAATAGATACGTTAATCCTAAAGAATCCTGCAAATCCTCAAGCATATTAACTACTTGAGCTTGAATAGATACATCTAAAGCGGATATAGGTTCATCGCAGATTATAAATTCTGGTTCAACGGCTAAGGACCTTGCTATCCCTATTCTCTGTCTTTGTCCTCCTGAAAACTCATGAGGATATCTGTTCATATGCTCCGTATTTAATCCAACCATGTTAAGCAAATATTCTATTCTTTCTTTTCTTTCTTTGCCTTTCATCAGCTTATGTATATCAATAGATTCTCCAACAATATCTCCAACAGTCATTCTTGAGTCTAGAGAAGCGTAGGGATCCTGAAAAATAATCTGCATTTTTCTTCTATAGGTAAGCATTTCTTTCTCTGATAATTTTTCAAGATGCTGTCCGTTATATATTATTTCACCGCTGGTAGGCTCATAAAGCTTTATTAGGGTTCTTCCGCAGGTAGTTTTCCCACAGCCTGACTCACCAACAAGACCTAATGTCTCTCCTTTTTTTATATCAAAGGATACATCATCAACTGCCTTAACATTGCTCACAGATTTATTAAACAATCCTTTATTAATAGGAAAGTACTTCTTTAAATTTTTAACAGAAACCAAATACTCTTCATTCATTTCTATACCCCTCTCTTAGTTGACCTTTCTACTTTAGGAGCTAAAGGATGGTTTAACCAGCAGGCTGATCTTTGAGTATCACTTATTTTAAATTCCTCTGGCATCTTTTGAAGACATACTTCCATTGCAAACTTACAGCGAGGTGCAAAAGGACATCCTTTAGGAGGATTCAATAAATCCGGCGGCTGACCCTCTATAGGCTTAAGTCTCTCTTTAGTCAATGTCTTAGGATTTGGCACGCTGTCTAAAAGTCCCCAAGTATATGGATGCTTAGAATTATTAAAAATATCTCTTGTAGTCCCTTTCTCGACTATGCAGCCTCCGTACATAACATTTACCTTGTCGCAAATATCAGCTACTATTCCTAGGTCGTGAGTAATCAAAATGATAGATGTATTTAATTTTTCTCTTAAATCATTTAAAATTTCAAGTATTTGTGCCTGAATAGTAACATCTAGTGCTGTTGTAGGTTCATCCGCTATTAAGAGCTTCGGCTGACAAGAAAGCGCCATAGCAATCATAACTCTTTGTCTCATACCGCCTGAGAATTCATGAGGATATTGTTTCATTCTTTTTTCAGGGCTTGGTATCCCAACAAGTCTAAGCATATCAATGGATACCTTTCTTGCTTCTTCCTTTCCAAGTCCTTTATGAAGTCTTAATGCTTCTACCATTTGTGTTTCAATCCTTAGGACTGGATTTAATGAAGTCATAGGATCTTGAAATATCATACTAATATTGTTCCCTCTAATTTCTTTCATCTCTTTTTCTTTTAAGGAAACTATATCTCTTCCATCAAAAACTACACTTCCATTTACTATTTTTCCTGTTTCAACTAAAAGTCTCATAACTGAAAACATAGTAACAGACTTACCGCTTCCAGACTCTCCTACTATTCCTATCGCCTCACCGCGTTTTAAGTCAAAGGATATATTTCTTACTGCTTTAACTTCACCCACATGAGTAAAGAAAGAGGTACTTAAATCTTTTATTTCAAGCAAATTATCCATAAAACACACCTACTTTCTCATCTTAGGGTCAAGAGCATCTCTTAGCCCATCACCGAATAAATTGAAGCCAATCATAGTTATACATATTGCAATTGCTGGAATAAACAATTGATAAGGATGAGTTTTAAAAATCGAAAGTGCATCGTTACAAAGTGTTCCCCAGCTTGACATAGGAGCAGAAACTCCAAGTCCAATAAAACTTAGAAAAGCTTCTGTAAATATTGCCCCGGGAATAGATAAAGTTAAAGTTACAATAATCTGCCCCATGCAATTTGGTATAAGATGTCTTAAAATTATTCTGCTTTTTTTAGCTCCGGCTGCTTTAGCCGCCAATATAAATTCCTGTTCCTTTAGAGAAAGCACCTGACCTCTAACTATACGGGCCATATTTCCCCAATATACAATACCAAGGGTTATAAATACATTAGTCAGTCCTTTTCCTAGTACAACCATCAGCAAAATTACATAAAGCATCATTGGTATACTATAAATAACATCAACAATTCTCATCATCAGGTTATCTACTCTTCCACCAAGATAGCCTGAAATTCCACCATACAGTATGCCTATAGTTAAATTTATAAAAGCTGCAACAAACCCAACAGACAATGAAATTCTCGCTCCATACATAACTCTTACAAATAAATCTCTCCCAAGCTCATCGGTACCAAACCAATGAACTTTGTCAGGATATTGATTAGAATTAATAAGATCATTACTTGAATAATCAAATTTACTAATATACGGTCCTACAATAGCTAAAATTACTATAACAAATATAGTCACCATAGAAATCATGGCTACTTTATTTTCCTTAAGCCTTCTCCAAGCATCCTGCCAATAGCTTACACTTGGTCTTATAGAATCTTGTGCAGCCTTTTTTTCTTTATCAACAAATTCAAAATTAAGCTTCTCGTAAGAATTTTCCATACCGCTCCCTACCCTTCCAGTTTAATTCTTGGATCAATAAAGGCATAAACTAAGTCAACAAACAGATTACATAATACTAAGAACAAGCTATAAAATACTGTTACACCTAATATAGCTGTATAGTCACGATTTCCTATACTATCAACAAAAGATCTGCCAAGACCTGGTATTGTAAAAATCTTTTCTATAACAAAGCTTCCTGTCAAAACACCTGCTACAAGTGGTCCAAGATAAGTTACAACCGGAAGCATGGCATTTTTAAGTGCATGTTTAATAATTATAGAGGTTTCGGATAATCCTTTTGCCTTAGCTGTTCTAATGTAATCCTGCCTTATTACATCTAAAAGACTGGATCTAACTAGCCTTGAGATAAACGCCATTGAGTATCCGCCTAATGCTATTGCAGGCAATACATAATGTCTTGGTGTATCTAATCCATATACCGGGAACCATCTTAATTTTTCAGCGAAGAAATATATAAATAGTGTTGCAATAACAAAGGCTGGTATGGTTACTCCAAGAGTGCTTATGAACATAGTCACCCTATCCGGCCATCTCCCCTGCTTAAGAGCAGCTATTATACCTAATATCAGTCCAAATACAACTGCTAAACTGACAGCTGCAACACCCAACTTTGCAGAAACAGGAAATCCTCTGCTTATAATTTCATTAATAGAAACTCCTTTTTGCTTAAATGACGGTCCTAAATCCAGTTTAACCAAATTTTTTAAATAATCCACATATTGAATATACACAGGCTCATTTAATTTATACCTCTCTTCAAGGTTTTTTCTTACTTCTATTGGTGTATCCTTCTCTGAATCAAAAGGTCCGCCTGGTATTACCCTTGATAAGGTAAAGGTTAGGGTTACTACAACCCATAAGGTTATAATGCTTGAGAATATTCTTTTTAGTACATATCTGCCCACAACAACTCCCCCTAATTAAATTTATTAATATTTTCTTTGGTTTTAAATGTATACAATAGAATAAAGTTTTTACATTAACGATATCATAAAACATCTAATCTTTAGGGATATTTTATGATGTCGTTAATGTATTAAAGCTTTCGCATTGTATATAAACATTTCGATGATATAAATATATATTCAGTCATTTAATTAAATATTCTTGAAATTCAAATTTTAGTAATACCTTTTTAATAAATATTTAATAAATAACTAGACATAAAATACCTGTTATGTGAATACTCATGAAGAATTCAAGCAGAAATTATAATGAAAAAATTTATGAAATGAACAGAGTTGTTTTAAGAAAAAATATTTATGATGAAATGATTAGTTTAATAATACTAATAAGTAATTATATGGAAGCATGTGTTTAAAAATGATGAGGGAGATTGCTCCCCCTCATCTTAAAAGAGATGACAAGCCACAAAATGATCCTTTTCAATTTCTTTAAACTCAGGCTGTGCCTCACTGCAGATTGGTTTTGCATATCTGCATCTAGCCGCAAATCTGCAACCTGGTTTTGGGTTGATAGGGCTTGGCACTTCGCCTTCAAGCATAATTCTTTGTCTATTCCTTTCAGTTTCTGGGTCAGGAATAGGAATTGCTGAAAGCAGCGCCTGAGTGTAAGGGTGTAAAGGTTTTTCATATAAAGTGTGGCTGCTTGCTAACTCAACCATTGTGCCCAAATACATAACACCTACTCTGTCGGATATATGCTTAACCATTGATAGGTCATGGGCAATGAATAAATAAGTAAGACCTAGCTCTTTTTGAAGCTTAATAAGCAGGTTTACTATTTGCGCCTGTATAGAAACGTCAAGCGCTGAAATAGGTTCGTCACAAACTATAAAATCTGGTTCTATAGCAAGTGCTCTTGCAATACCTATTCTTTGTCTTTGTCCTCCTGAGAACTCATGAGGAAATCTTGAAGCATGCTCTTTATTTAATCCTACAAGCTCTAAAAGTTTGTAAATTCTATTTGTTCTCTCTTGTCCTGAATGAAGATTATGAATATCAATACCTTCTCCAATAATATCCCCTACTGTCATTCTTGGATTCAAAGATGCATAAGGGTCTTGGAATATTATCTGTGCTCTTCTACTAAATTCTTTTTTATCTTTTTTATTTAAACCATGAATATTTACACCATCAAATAAAACTTCTCCAGCTGTAGCTGAGTATAAACCCATAACAGTTCTTCCGCAGGTAGTCTTGCCGCAGCCAGACTCTCCTACTAGTCCCAAGGTTTCACCTTTTTTAATAACAAAGCTTACATCATCTACTGCTTTTAGGGTAGCATCCTTGCCTACTTTAAAATACTTTTTAAGATTTTTAACTTCAATCAAGTTCTCTGCTGCCATTATTTTGCACCTCCTGCTATGCTTTTTTCTACTTTTGGTGCTGAAGGATGCTTAAGCCAGCAAGATACTTCATGATTCTCTGTCATCTTAGTAACTTCAGGCATAGCCTCTTTACATATAGGCATAGCATACTCGCATCTTGATGCAAAAGGACATCCTACTGGAGGCTTTAAAAGATCCGGAGGTGTTCCTTTTATGGAGTATAAACTGTCCTTATGTCCAGTATCTAATCTTGGAACAGATTGTAAAAGCGCCCAAGTATATGGATGCTGAGGATTATAGAATATTTCATCTGTAGTTCCTCTTTCAATTATCTTTCCTGCATACATAACCTGTATTCTGTGAGCGGAATCAGCTACTACACCAAGGTCATGAGTTATAAGTATAACTGCTGTTCCAAGCTTGTTTTGAAGATCTCCTATAAGATCCATTATCTGAGCTTGAATTGTAACGTCAAGAGCAGTAGTAGGCTCGTCAGCTATAAGAATTTTAGGATTGCAGGCAAGTGCTATAGCAATCATAGCTCTTTGTCTCATACCGCCTGAAAATTCATGAGGATACTGCTTAACTCTTTTTTCTGCATTTGGTATATTAACAAGCTTTAACATCTTCGCAGCCTCAGCTAAAGCCTCATGCTTGTTCATACCTCTATGAATAATTAAGCTTTCTGCAATTTGCTTTCCAATTGTCATTGTAGGATTTAATGAAGTCATTGGGTCTTGGAAAATCATGCTTATCTCAGAACCTCTAATTTCTCTTAATTCCTTTTCTGAAAGCTTAGCTAAATCTTTCCCATCGAATATTATTTCTGAATCCTGTTTTATTTCACCAGGTGTTTGAATAAGCCTCATTATAGATTTTGCTGTAACAGACTTACCGCAGCCTGATTCACCAACAACGGCTAAGGTTTCACCTTTATTTAAATAGAAATCAACACCTCTAACTGATTGAACTTCACCAGCATAGGTATGATAGGATACTTTTAAGTTTTTAACATCTAATATTCTTTCCATCGCTATTTCTCCCCCTATTGACGTAATCTTGGATCCAGAGCATCTCTTAATCCATCACCGAGTAAGTTAAATGAAAGCATCGTTAAACTGATAAATAACGATGGGAAAATTAACTGTGTTGGATAGAACATTAAGTTCTGCTGCCCTGAAGATGCCAAGGCACCCCAGCTTGTCTGAGGAGATTTTATTCCAAGTCCTATAAAGCTTAGCCAAGCCTCACCAAATATAAAGCTAGGTATATCAAAAGTTATAGAAACTATCATAACACCTACAGTGTTAGGAATTAAGTGTCTTAAAATTATTCTGTTTGGATTAGCACCAAGTGCTTGTGCTGCAAGAACATATTCCTGCTCTTTTATCTGCAGGATTTGCCCTCTTACAAGTCTTGCCATACCACACCAGCCTGTAAAACACATAGCTACCAGTATAGGAATAATTCCACCATTTGTTAATATAAGTGAAATAAGTATAACAACTATTAAATAAGGAATACTTCCTAATATTTCGATAATTCTCATCATTATATCATCAACAATACCGCCGAAATATCCTGCAACGCCACCATATAACACACCAACAACAGTATCAATAACCGCTCCAACAAGAGCTATAATCATAGATACTCTTCCGCCTATTGAAACTCTGGCAAATAAATCTCTTCCAAGAACATCCGTTCCAAACCAATGAACAGAACTCATCCCCTGATTTATTATGTCTGTATTTGTTTCTTCAAATTTAAAAGGACTAATCATAGGTCCAAATATTGTAAACAAAGCTATCAAAATCAAGATGATTAAAGAAGTTAAGGCTACTCTGTTTTGCTTAAGTCTTCTCCAGGCATCCTGCCAGTATGTCATATTAGGTCTTAATATTTCGTCAGCATCAACATTTTCACAACCAACTATTCGAAACTTATCTTTGCTTAATTCAGCCATGTCTTGCCCTCCTATCTCTTTTCGCCTGTTATTCTTATTCTTGGATCTACAAGTCCATATACTATATCAACTACAACAAGGGATATAATATATAGTGCAGCTACGAAAATAGTTTGACCCATAATCATAGTAAAATCTTTATCGTTTATACTTGAAACGAAGTAGTTACCAAGACCAGGGATGGAGAACATAGTTTCGATAACAAAGGAACCAGTAATCATTACAGCTATTTCAGGTCCAAGTATTGTTATTGCTGGAAGTATAGCATTTCTAACTACATGCTTCCATACTAATGCAAATTTGGATACTCCTTTAGCTCTAGCTGTTAAAATGTAATCTTGTCCAATTACATCAAGAGAGTTTGCTCTCATAAATCTTGCATAAGTTGCTATAGCACCAAAGCTTAATGCTATAGAGGGCAGTACTGTGTACTTAAAACCTCCCCAACCTGTTGTCGGGAACCACATAAGCTTAACAGTAAAGCCATATTGCAGCAGTGCAGCTACTACAAAGCTTGGTACAGAAATACCTAAAAGTGCTATAAATATAACCAGATAATCAGGCCACTTACCCCTATTGAAGGCTGCTATAAGCCCTAAAGTACATCCTATTGTAAAGCCTAAAAATATTGATTGAACCGCAAGTCTTGCTGATCTTGGGGTTTGTTCTACTATAACTTGTTTAACTTCTCTTCCAGGATATATTAATGATTCTCCTAAATCACCCTTTGCTATATTTTTGATATATGCAAAATACTGTTCAGGAACTGATTTATCAAGCCCGTATTTCGCTCTAAAATTAGCCTGAACTGATGCAGGCAATTTCTTTGCTCCTGTTGTCAAAGGATCACCAGGCATAAGGTGCATAAGCATAAAGGTAATTGTTGTAATAATCCATAAGGTGACTATCATATAACCTAAACGCTTTGCTATAAATTTTAGCATTTGTCATCCCTCCATTAAATAAAATTGGTTGCTGCAGGTAACCACTCTGCAGCAACTTTATATATCTTTTATGCCTTTAAAGAACTATTTATTATTTTCCTCTTCCTTGAGTATATGCATACTTAAGTTCTGGTTCTCCAAAGTTTACAAGCATTAAATTTTGAACATACTTAGCTCTGAATGTTTGATATTTTCTGTAAGTAACAGGAGCAGCAGTAGCTTCATCAACTACAAGCATTTGCTCAGCTTGTTTGAATAAATCCATTCTTTCCTTGCTGTCTTTAGCAGTTCTTGTCTTATTAACTAATTCATCGTACTTAGCATTCTTCCAGCCAGTTTGAACTTGGTTAGCGTTGCTTAACCACATATCCATAAATGTCATTGGGTCATTGTAGTCTTCGCCCCATGCCATACCAGCTAAATCATATTCAAATGCATCTAATTTCTTTTGGAAAGTATCCCATTCCATGTATTGAATGTCGATTTTTACGCCAAGAGCCTTTTGATAAGCTTGTTGATAGTACTCAGCAAATTCTTTTGATTGTGCATCTGTACCGGATTCTAACATCTTAATTGTAACTTTGCTTGGATCTTCGCCAAGACCTAATTCTTTCATACCTTCAATAAATAAAGCTTTAGGATCTTTATTCTTTTCAGCAGCAGCCTTTAAAGGTTCAGCTCCAACAGCTTTTCTGTATTCTTCAGTTCCAATTTGGATTCCAAATGGTATCCAACCGTAAGCAGGTTCTCCAAGTCCTTTGTAAAGAGTCTTAACTATGTCTTCTCTGTTTAGAGCAAGATTCATAGCTAATCTAGTCTTAGCATTGCTGAATATTTTGGATTTTTGATTATAGAATTGGTAAACTATAGATCCATCAAATCCACCTATTTTATTATATTTTCCTGCTTGAGTAAACTTATCTACCCATTCTTGTTTTCTAACGCCTGATGAATCTAATGAACCATTAAGAAGCTCATTCATTCTAGCAATTTCATCTTTAATTATTTTATAGTTAACTTTGCTTAATTTAACTTTATCTTTATCCCAATATTTGTCGTTCTTTTCAAGAGTAACTTTGTTTTGGTGTACCCATTCAGTTATTTTGAAAGGGCCGCTTACTGGTAATGTTTCAAGCTCAGTACCGTATTTATCGCCGTACTTCTTAACAAAATCTTCTCTTTGAGGTAAGAAAGTTTTGTAGTTAGTTAATAATAGGAAGTATGGTGTTGGTTGGTTTAATGTAAACTCAAGCGTCTTATCATCTACAGCTTTAACTCCAACATCTTCTTTCTTTCCTTTACCAGCATTGTACTCTTCTGCTCCCTTTATTGGGAATAAGAAGTAAGCATATTGTGATGCTGTGTTTGGATCAAGAGTTCTTAGTAAGCTGTATACATAATCTGAAGCTTTAACCTTTTGACCATCAGCCCAGCTGTAATCTCTTAATGTGAATGTCCACTTTAATCCGTCTGGGGATGTAACCCACTTTTCTGCTCCTGCAGGTGCAGCAAACTCTTTTCCATCCTTGTCAGTTTCCATTCTGGTTAAACCTTCTGTAATTTCCTTAAGTACTTGAGTTGAATAAAGGTCTGTAGCCTTTGATATGTCCATTGTCTTAGGTTCAGCTGCAAGAACTAGATTTAAATACTGATCCTTGTCAATGTCTGCAGTACTTGCTCCTGGAGTAGTAGGTGCCGGCTTGGATGAACATCCAGCTAACACTGAAGTTAAAACTGTGGTAGCCATTACAACTGCCGCTAATTTTTTACTTTTCAATTGAATTCCCCCTTTTTATTTATATATAATAAGTATTGCTACTTATCACAAACAATTTATTGTATTTATATATATTCAACTAAAAATTTAAATTTCCTTCTTGAATTTACTGAAAATATAAAATTTTTTATTTAATCTGCTATTTTATTCTTGTTCCGTAAAAATATAGACAAAATAGTTGTAAATTTGAATGAAGATTATTTAAATTTTTCATTTTCAATATCGTAGCATACAATTTTAGGCTTGTCAACCTGATGTAATTCTATTTTTTTATATATAATTCAAGGAAATATGTTTATAATTTTCAGTCTTATGAATTGCATCCTTCTTTTTTTGATTATTTTGATGTTCTTAAATTAACTGCCTTATAATTTAGTTTTTTTCCTCCATAATACATTTTTATTTTAATATTGAAATAATATTCCTGTTTCAAAAGCTTTATTACCTTTAAAATTTTTATTTTATTATAGTAAACTATATAATTTTTTCTTTATATTTTATATAATATAGTATACTGTTTTTAGGAGGTTTTATCATGAATTATAATGTAGCAATTGTAGGAGCCACTGGTATGGTTGGAAGAAAGTTTCTTCAAGTACTAGAGGAAAAGAACTTCCCCATAGAAAAACTTTACTTATTTGCTTCTAAAAAATCAGCAGGTTCACTAGTCACCTTCAAAGGAAAAGAACTGCTAGTAGAAGAACTTTGTGAGGAAAATATAAAAGACAAATCTATAGACTTCGCTCTGTTTTCAGCAGGCGGTGATGTGAGCCTTAAATTTGCTCCAATCTTTGCAAAATATAAGGTTACTGTCATTGATAATAGCAGCGCCTGGAGAATGAATCCTGAGGTTCCTTTGGTAGTGCCTGAGGTCAATCCTGAAGATATCAAATGGAATAAAGGAATCATAGCAAATCCTAACTGTTCAACAATTCAAGCTGTCGTAGCTTTAAAGCCGCTTTACGATAAATATGGAATCAAAAGAATAGTTTATTCTACCTATCAAGCTGTATCAGGCGCAGGAATGGGAGGTTTTTCCGATTTAGAAGAAGGTCTTAAAGGAAAAGCACCAGAAAAATTCTCATACCCGATTGCAAACAATATACTTCCTCATATAGATGTATTTACTGAAAATGGGTATACAAAAGAAGAAATTAAAATGATTAACGAGACACAAAAAATAATGCATGATTCATCTTTAAGGATTACTGCTACTACAGTAAGAGTTCCTGTGTACTATGGCCACAGTGAAAGTATAAATGTAGAGCTTAAAAATGAATTTAATCTTGATGATATATTTGAGCTTTATAAATCATCAAAAGGCATTATATTAAAAGATGATGTGAAAAATTTAGTTTATCCAATGCCAATTGACGCTGAAGGTCATGATGAAGTATACGTTGGAAGAATCAGAAGAGACTTCAGCCTGGAAAATGGACTTAATTTATGGGTTGTAGCAGACAATATAAGAAAAGGCGCTGCATCAAATGCAGTACAAATTGCAGAATATATAATAAGTGAAGGCAAATAAATAAAATTATTACAATTTAGTTAATTTAGAGGTTGAAGTCCTAAATGGACTTCAACAGGCAGTCTGTGAGCGGAAGCTAACAAGCTCAGGCTGCCCAGTGTTTCGAGTAAAAGGAGGAAATTAATAATGAGTATTTTTAAAGGCTCTGCTGTAGCAATTGTAACACCTTTTAATGAATCTGGTGTAGACTTTGAAAAACTAAAGGAACTTTTAGAATGGCATATTGAAAACGGAACAGATGCCATTGTAGTATGCGGAACCACAGGTGAAGCTTCCACTATGAGCGAAGCTGAAAGAAAAGAAACAATAAAATTCGCCGTAGATACTGTAAATAAAAGAATACCTGTTATTGCAGGTACAGGAACAAATAATACAGAAGCCTCTATTAAAATGAGCCAGTGGGCTGAAAGTATTGGTGTTGATGGGCTGTTAGTTATAACACCTTATTACAATAAAACTACTCAAAAGGGTCTTATTGCACACTTTGGAGCTATTTCAAAAAGTGTCAATATACCTATAATTTTATATAATGTGCCATCAAGAACCGGAATGAATATAGAACCAAAAACTCTTCTTGCACTTTGTGAATTTAAAAACATTGTTGCTATAAAAGAGGCCAGCGGTAATATAAGCCAAATTGCAAAAATGAAAGCTCTATGTGAAGATAGAATTGACATATACTCCGGAAATGACGACCAGACTATTGCTATTATGTCTGTTGGAGGCATTGGTGTTATATCAGTGCTTGCTAATATAATACCAAGTGATATGCACAATATGTGCAAGTTATATTTTGAAGGAAAGCATGATGAAGCCTTAAAGCTCCAGTTAAATGCTTTGGCATTAAATGATGCTGTATTTATTGAAACCAATCCAATACCTGTAAAAACAGCAATGAATCTTATGAACATGAATGTAGGTCACCTCAGACTACCTTTATGTGATATGAATGACGGGAATCTTGAAGTTTTAAAAAGAGAACTTAAAGCCTACGGTTTAATATAACAGGGTGGTGTTAATTAAATGATAAATATTTTATTAAATGGATGCTCTGGGAAAATGGGAACAACAATTTCTTCCATTTGCAAGAATTATCCGAATTTAAAAATTGCAGCAGGTGTTGATAAATTTATATCAAAGTCTGATTATCCTGTTTATTCTAATATTTTTGATTGCAAAGAAGCTGTCGATGTTATACTTGATTTTTCTAGACCTGATTCCTTAGATAGTATTTTAGAATATTCAAAAGAAAAAAATCTTCCTATAGTATTATGCACAACAGGTTATACCTCGGAGCAGCTTTCAAAGATCGAACAATACAGTAAGGTGATACCAGTATTTCGATCAGCAAATATGTCTTTAGGTGTAAATATAGTTAATAATATACTTAAGAAAGTAAGTGCTCTTTTATATAAAGATTATGATATAGAAATAGTAGAAAAACATCACAATCAAAAGGTAGATTCTCCTAGCGGAACAGCACTTCTTCTCGCAAACACTATTAAAGCTGCTATTCCTTGTAAAACAGATTATGTTTATGGAAGAGAAGGCATAGGCAAAAGACAGCATAGTGATATCGGGATACATGCCGTACGAGGAGGAAGCATAGTTGGTGAACATGATATTATTTTTGCCGGTCAGGGAGAAACAATAGAAATAAAACACTCAGCAATGTCAAGAGATGTATTTGCGGTTGGAGCTTTAAAAGCATGCGAGTACATGGCAGGAAAACCTATTGGTTTTTACTCAATGGACAATGTGCTTGAAAATTCAATATAAATAAAGATGGGACACTCTAAAATAGAGTGTCCCATCTTTATCTTCTTAACTATATATCTTCTTATCTTCTTAAAAAGCTTCATTAATCCATTTCTCCATTCTGTCCAAAGCTTCTTTTAGGGTTTTAATATCATAGGAATAAGAAATTCTTATATAGCCTTCACCGCCTACTCCGAAGGCTGAACCAGGTACTGCAGCAACTTTTGCTTCCTGTAGAAGTCTTTCACAAAATTTTTCGCTGTCTAAATTAAATTTCTTTATTGAAGGAAATATATAAAAAGCTCCCTTTGGAACATTGCTTTCCATTCCCATATTAATTAATCTATTATAGACATAGTCCCTTCTTTCTATAAATTCATTTTTCATTTTTTCTACATCATCAAGACAGTTTCTAAGACCTTCATAAACTCCCCATTGCACTATGGATGGAGCGCAGGAAACATTATACTGATGAACCTTAATAATTTGATCCATTATTTTCTTATCTGCACAAACGTATCCTAGTCTAAGTCCAGTCATTGAAAACATCTTTGAAAATCCGCTTACTAAGATAATCTTTGATTTTATATCTTTATGCTGTGCAATAGAATAATACTTTTCCTCATAACAAAGAGCACTGTATATCTCATCTGATATTATTACTATATTTTTATTTTTTATTAATTCATAGAGCTTATTCCTGTCCTTTTCAGTCAGTACAGCTCCTGTGGGATTTGAAGGATAGGATAGAACCATTAGCTTAGGTTTTTGTTCATCAATAAGATTTTGCAAATTATCAAAATCAATTGTGAAGTCCTGATTCAAGTCATAGTTTATAACTTGAGCTCCTAAAAGCTTAACGCAGCTTTCGTAGGCCGGATATGCAGGATTTGGTATTAAAACCTTATCTTCAGGATTTAGAAGCGCTGCAAAGGTTGATAGAAGTGCCTCACTTCCCCCGATAGTTATGCATATTTCATCACTTCCATAGCTTATATTAAAGCTTTCGAGATATCTTGATATTTCATTTCTTAGTTCCTCTATGCCCGCATTTAAAGTATACCCAGTTTTATTTTTTTCAATAGCTTCAATCATTGCTGACTTTATCTTTTCAGGAACATTAAAATCCGGCTGACCAAGAGTTAATGATACTGCCTCTGGAAATTGTGCTACTTTGTTAAAGAATTTTCTAATACCGGAAATTTCTATACTTTTTACATTTCTTGAAATCATATTATTTTCACCTTTTCTTTAAACATTTATTTTAAAATTATATACTCTTTTTAATATATTTAAAAGATTTTATTTAAAATCTACTGTACCCCTTTAATTTATACATATTTTTTTATATAATCTATTATATATTTACGAATTATTGGCAACTAAAGAAAGGAAGAGTATTTATGGAATATAATTTTACGGACCCTTACGAAATTGCAAGATTTATTAAAGAATCCAAAAAAATCACTCCTGTGAAAGCATATATTTCTGGCGATTTAAACAATTGTGATTTTGGAAAAATAGATTATTACGGCACTGGCACTTTCTATGTTTTATTTGGTGAAGCCAGCGAAGTTTCTGATTTTATTGTAAGAAATAAAGAAAACATAGTTAAATTCAAGCTGGAGCATGATAGAAGAAATTCAGCTATACCTCTTATGGATATTTTAAATGTTGATGCCAGAATTGAGCCAGGTGCAATTATTAGAGATAAAGTTGTTATAGGAAAAAATGCTGTAGTTATGATGGGAGCAGTAATAAATATTGGTGCTGAAATTGGAGAAGGTGCCATGATAGATATGAATGCTGTAGTAGGTGCAAGAGGAAAAATAGGAAAACGGGTTCACTTAGGTGCCGGAGCAGTAGTTGCGGGTGTTCTTGAACCGCCTAGCAAATCTCCCTGTGAAATAGAAGATGATGTACTGATAGGTGCAAATGCGGTTATTCTAGAAGGTGTAAAAGTAGGAAAAGGCTCTGTTGTTGCTGCAGGTTCAGTTGTTGTTGAAGATGTACCTGAAGGTGTAGTTGTTGCTGGTACCCCTGCCAAAATTATTAAAACAGTTGATGATAAGACAAAAGAAAAAACTAAATTACTTGAAGATTTAAGAAAATAAAAAATTAGCAGAGGGAAAACCTCTGCTAATTTTTATAAAATAATATTATTCCTCATTTTTTTCCATTATAACTTCTTCTGTAGTTTCTTCATTATTAGAATCCTTAGTAACTCTTTCCATCTTAGAAATGGATACTTCATATGCAACCTTTTTAATGCTTTCGGTATCTGAAATCTTCTTTTCATATTCCCTGCTCTGAAGTCTTCCCCAAACTCTTATATTATCTCCTACTTCAAGACCCTGGCAGAATCTTGAGTTTCTTCCCCAAGCTATTGTAGGTATATAATCTGATTTGTTGTATGAACGGTTTACTGCCAAAAGCATATCAGCAATCTCTCTTCCAAAAGGAGTTGTCCTGTATACTGGCATTTTGCATATATATCCATCAAGGAATATTTGATTAGGGTTCTTACTTTTTTCTATGCAGAACTCAACATTCCTTGCAAAAACCGAAAGTATAAGTCTATTTGAGCCATCCACAAACTTATTATAAGACCTGAGTTGTCCCTCTACGATTACATCACTGCCTTCTTTTAGTTCCATTCCTCCTATAAGTCTTTCTGAAACAGTAACGCTCAAAATATCCTTAGCGTCACTCAATCTTGGTACTTCAAGATTAAAGGTATAAAAACCTTCTCCGTACATTTCGTGGCTAAATTGGAGTTCTGATACTATCCTGCCCTCCAAATAAATTTTATTGTTCAACATTAAATTGTCCATCGTAACCCCTCTTTCCCTTAGTTTTGAATTACCTACACAAAATATAGATATTCAAAACAAATATAAAATATAACCATTATTATTTTAAAACTAAAATTTTTTCACTTAATTTTTTCTCTATAAAACTTGCTGAAAGCCCCTCTAAAAGGCCTATAGTAATAGCTGCCATTACAGCATGAAGCTCATTATCATTTTTATGGTTTGAATACACAGGAAGTTCCTGCGGCTCTATAACTTTAGAATTATTTAAGCCTATATATCTTTGAAGGCAATAGACAAAACTCACTCCATCAATACTTGAAACAGTTACCGTATTTTTGCTGCTTAGTCCAAAAGTTATCATATTTCCAAATAAATTAATACTGCTTTCCAAGCTGTTGTCTGCATTAACCAAACAGTAAGCAGCTTTAAAATCTCCCTTTATATCACTATTAACACCATTTATTATTGTATAATCTGTTTCATAATTACCAACACAGTTCACAGCTTGCAAACTATATTCAATACCTAGCACATTAAGATTATGAATTAAACCTGTTCTAAAACTCTCATCCTTTATACTTTCAATAATGAGTATATCTACCATAAAATCATCTCCTTGTTTATGAATAGTTTTAACTTATTTTAAACAGGAGTAATTATTTTATACTTTTCAGATATACTTTTCCATTATAATACATTTTTATTATATGTTTCAATAACATTATTTTTTGATCTGTTTTCCTGAGGCATCAATATAGTAATTATCCTTATAAATCAAATCAGATACCTTAACAAAGTTATATCCATCCTTTTTAAGTTTTTCTATTATTCTAGGCAGGGTTTCAGTAGTATACTTTGCATTATTGTGAAACAGCAAAATGGATCCTGGTTTGGTATTTTTAATTACTCTGTTATATTCAATTTCCGGACCATTTTCCCTCCAATCAATACTGTCTACATCCCACTGGATTGCATAGCGCCCGCTTTGTTCAACGGTTTTTACTACCATATCATTGTATGAACCTTCTGGAAATCTAAATAATTTTGTTCCCTGTCCAGTAAGAGAAATTATTTTAGAATCACAAGTCATTATTTCTTGAATTAACTTTTCTCTAGATATAGTGCTCATATTTGGATGCTTGTTAGTATGATTTCCAAGCTCATGTCCTCTTTTAACAATTTCTTTCACTGTTGCTTCATTATCATCAATCCAGCCTCCCACTAAAAAGAAAGTGCATTTAATATTATATTTATCTAGTATGTCCAAGAGCTTTATAGTATTGTCTTCCCCCCAACTTACATCAAAGGTAATTGCAGCATTTTTCTCCTTTGTATCTACTGAATATATTGGAAGACTTTTATTTACTAATCTAAAAACACCTAAGCTTCTATAATTTACCCCTATTGATGCTATAGCACTTATAAACAGTAATCCAAAGGCTAAAACAGCTTTCTTTGTTACAGAATTTTTTTTATACCAATTCTTCATACATCTCCCTCTTCTAATTTACTTTCCCTATAATTTTATTCCTAATAAAAAATTATATTACTCTGTTTTTAGGTGGAAAGTGAAGGAATAAATCCCTGTAATCATACAGTATATAGAGCACCTTATGGCATAAACTATTATTAACATTAAATTGAAAGGAGATTTTCTTATGGCACTTGGTCAGTCTGGAGGTAAAAGAAATCAATTAGTACCAGAAGCACATAAAATTTTAGACAACATGAAATATGAAATAGCTGAAGAACTTGACCTTGGAGTACATCAAGGTTCAGAAGATTATTGGGGTTCAGTAAGCTCTAAAAACTGTGGACATGTAGGCGGAGAAATGGTTAAGAGACTTATAAGTTTAGCAGAAAGGGAACTCTTGAATGGAAACAAATAATAAAATACATATAATAAAATATAAAAGCACCGATTTATTTCGGTGCTTTTTATGTTATAATATACTTGAAAATCACGATAAGGGGGTAGACTATGTTTGGAGATACTTCAGATTTAGCAGAAAATAAATTATTGCTGCTTTATATATTTGATAAACTAAAACTTCCAATTTCAAATATACAAATAACTCAAATAGTTTTAGAAAATAATTTTATAAATTACTTTACTCTTCACCAATACATATCAGAGTTAATATCCTCTGGATTTTTGGAGTATACAGCTGAAGAGTCTAAACATAGATTAGTTATAGCAAATAAAGGCTCCAGAGTTTTATCCATGTTTGCAGAGAGGTTGCCAAAGGACAAAATTGAAACACTTGATAATTATTTAAAAAAGCATATGGATAAAATTAAAAAGGAAGTTAATATTACTGCAGACTATACTATAGAAAAAGACAACAACTATATCGTTAATTTGAAAGCAACAGAAAACAACATAATTCTTATAGATTTAAAAATAAGCGTCCCTTCAAACAAGCAGGCAAGAGAGCTTTGCAGCAAGTGGAAAAGCAATTCAGCTGAAATTTACAGCAGTATTCTTAGGACACTAATCGATTAACATAAAGTCATTCCTGTAGGTTCACCCCCTATAGTTATGACTTTTTTACTTTCTTTTATAAGGTCTACTTGTACTAAAACATTATTATAATTATCCCCTGCATATATATATTTACCACTTTTAACTATTCCCCTCGGCATGCCACCTATTTTTATTCTTTTTTCTTCTTTTCTATTATTAACATCTATAATGCTTAAAGTACCATCAGCGAAATTTGATACAAAGCAGTATTTTCCATCCAGAAAAATATCTACGGGGCAGCTGCCAGCTTCGATTCTTTTTAAACTTTCAAGAGTTTTTAAATCTATTATGTTTAAAGTTCCTCTTTTATTTAATCCCATCTTGCTTTCGCATACCAATATATACCTTCCATCTTCTGAAAAGATTGCTTTTGTCGGGTAGGATTGTACTTTTATGTTCTTTATACATTCCTTGCTGCTTAAATCAATTAAAGTTATACTTTCGCTGTGCATATTCGCTACTACTGCCAAATTATTTTTTTCACATATGCTTATGCAATGCGGAAAAATTCCACAAGGTATTTCTTCAATTATTTTTTTCTTAGTCAAACTAAAAAGAAAAAGACTATTTGTTTCTCCACATATAACATAAGCATTATCCTGCCATACTTTAACCCCATTGCAGTGCATTCCTATGAAATAATTCTCAGTTTCTTTATCTTCATTAAGACTAATAAAAGATAAACTGCTGCTGTATATGTTCGCTGACAAAAGCATATCGTTATAAACGCACAAATCGTGCGGACCAATTTTGTTTATCTTGTCCATTCCTAAGGGTATCTTGATTTCTTCTTTAAATGATGCTAGATTAATTTTTGAAATGTTATCACTTGAAGTATTGCATACATACAAAAAGCTCACTATAATCACCCCCGTTATACTATTATATAATATGTAGATGGGCCTAAACTGTTAATAGATATAATAAAAAAGACAGGTAAAACCTGCCCTTTCTATTTATATTTATTAATTATCTTTCTCATATCTCCAATCATATAAAGCGAGCCTGATATAAGAAGCATATCTTCTTTATTGCAATAACTTAAGGCTTTTTCATAGGCCTTTGAATAATCTTCAATCACTTCTACATTTTCATTAACTTTTATAATTTCCTCTGAAAGATCTTTTGCTAGTTCAGCCCTTTCAGAGTTTGGAGTTACTGCAATAATCTTTTTTGCTTTGGGTGTTATAACATTGATCATTGCCTCTACCTGCTTGTCTGCTAGTATGCCTAAAATCAAAATAATATTATGATAGTTAAAATAAGTATCAATACTTTCTGAAAGCTTTTTTATTCCATCTATATTGTGTGCACCATCGATTACAACTAAAGGATTATTCATCATAACCTCTAATCTACCCGGCCACTTGACTTTCCTTAAACCATTAATTATATCAGTTCTACTTATGAAAGCTCCAAGCCTCTTTATTTCCTCTACCGCATGTATAATTACTGCACAATTTAAAAGCTGATGTTTTCCTAAGAGAGATAACTCAACTTCATAATTTTTTTCATCAGTTTTGATTTCTATCTTTTGAAGAAAGTTTTGATTATCATTAATTACATCAACAAACCTGGCGCTATTCTCTTTAACTTCTATGAGCCTTGAATTTTTTTCTTCACATATATTTTTTATGACCTTATAACTTTCTTCCGCTTGCGGATACAACACTAAAGGAATTCCTTCCTTAATTATACCTGCCTTTTCATAAGCAATTTCAGTTAAAGTATCACCAAGAATTTTCATATGGTCATAGCTTATTGAAGTTATAATACTTAAAATAGGCATAATAACATTAGTTGAATCTAATCTTCCTCCAAGTCCAACTTCAACAACAGCATAATCAACTTTTCGATTATAAAAATATAAAAACATAGCACAGGTTATAATTTCAAACTCAGTTGGATGATCATAGCCAAGCTGTAATACCTTATCAACTGCTTTTGATACCTCTGTTACAATATCGCTTAAATCTTCTTTTGGAATATTAACTCCATTAATTTGAATTCTCTCTTCAAACTCCTCGAGAAAAGGGGAAGTGTACATTCCTACCTTATAGCCTGCTTCCTTTAAAACTTCAGTAAGCATTGCTGTTGTAGAACCTTTTCCATTTGTGCCGGCTATATGTATACATTTTAACTTTTTATGAGGATCTCCTAAAAGCTCAAGTATCTTTTCAGTTCTTTCAAGACCATAATTACTGCCAAACTTTGCAGTGTTATGAATATAATTCATAGCCTCCTTGTAATTCATTTTGTCACCCCCAAAATTTTGTTTACAAGAAAATGAAGAATTAGAGAATGAAGAATTGAAGGAAGTTTTACAAGCAAAATAAATTATAAATACGCCTTGCGTATTTCATTTGAAAATCCCTAAGAGGATTTTCTTCATTAATTCTTCACTCTTAATTCTTAATTACTTAAGACTATCCATTCTCTGTATTACAGCTTCAAGCATTTCTTTATATTTTTCGCCCTTTGCTCTTTCTTCTCCTACAACCTCAGTCGGAGCTTTGCTTACGAATCTTTCATTAGAAAGCTTCTTTTCTACTCTGTCTATTTCTCCTAAAAGCTTTGTTTTTTCCTTATTAAGTCTTTCAAGCTCCTTCTCTCTGTCAACAAGGTCAAGAAGAGGTATATATATTTCTGCCCCTGTGGTTACCACTGAAACTGCATTTTCAGGTATTCCTTCCTTTGAAACTAGTATATTAAGCTCTGAAGCTGAAGCAAGCTTTTCAAAGTAGATATTTCCAGCCTTGAAAGCATTTAAAGCTTCACTGCTTACATAAGCCATAAGCTTAGCCTTTCTTGAAGGAGGTACGTTCATTTCTGCCCTTACATTTCTAATGCTTCTTATTGCATCTATTATAAAGCTCATATCTTCTTCAGCTTCTTTATTGCTTAAGGATTCATCATACTCAGGCCACTTTGAAATGATTATTGACTCATATTCAGGTTCTAAATGAGTATAAATTTCTTCAGTTATAAATGGCATAATTGGATGTAGAAGCTGCAGACTTGTAGTTAGTACCCTATAAAGTACATTAAAGGCAATACCCTTTTGTCTTTCATCATTTCCATAGAATACTGGCTTAACAAGTTCTATATACCAGTCACAAAGTTCTGTCCAAATAAAGTCGTATATTTTTTGTGATGCTATTCCAAACTCAAACTTTTCTATATTATCAGTAATCTCAGATACTACTGTATTTAATCTTGATAGTATCCACTTATCTGCTAAAGTATAATCTTTTTCATTTTCATACTTTTTCATTAAATCTTTGTCAAGATTCATCATAACAAATCTTGAAGCATTCCAAATCTTGTTTGCGAAGTTTCTTGCAGCTTCAACCTTCTCCATCTGGAATCTTATATCGCTTCCCATTGAGTTTCCTGTTATAAGCATGAATCTAAGTGCATCTGCTCCATATTCATCTATAACATCAAGCGGATCAACACCGTTGCCTAAGGATTTAGACATTTTTTTACCTTCAGCATCTCTTATTATTCCATGCATTAATACAGTATCAAAAGGAATTTCTTTCATGTTATGAATTCCTGAGAAAATCATCCTTGCTACCCAGAAAAATATTATATCGTAGCCTGTTACTAGAGTATTTGTTGGATAGAAATACTTTAAATCTTCAGTTTCATTTGGCCAGCCTAAGGTTGAGAACGGCCATAAAGCTGAGCTGAACCAAGTATCTAGAACATCAGTATCCTGCTCTAGGTTACTGCTGCTGCATTTGCTGCAGGAAGCTGGAGTATCCATAGAAACTATCATTTCACCACAATCCTTGCAGTACCAAACAGGAATTCTATGTCCCCACCAAAGCTGTCTTGATATACACCAATCCTGAATATTTTCCATCCAATTATAATATATCTTTTCAAATCTTTCAGGAACAAATTTAATTTTCTTTTCTCTTACTGCTTCAATTGCAGGTTTTGCAAGAGTTTCCATCTTAACATACCACTGTTTTGAGATCATTGGTTCAACAGTAGTCCTGCATCTATCGTGGCAGCCTACATTATGAGTATGCTCTTTTACTTTTACCAGATAGCCTTGTTCTTCAAGGTCATTTACTATAGCCTTTCTAGCTTCGTATCTATCCATACCGGCATACTTTCCGCCAACATAATTTATTGTTCCATCATCATTCAGCATTTTTATTTCAGGAAGATTATGTCTCTTACCTACCTGGTAATCGTTAGGATCATGAGCTGGTGTTATTTTTACTGCTCCTGTTCCGAACTCTAAATCAACATAATCATCAGCTATTATAGGAATTTCTCTATCTACTAAAGGAAGCCTTAAAGTCTTGCCTACCAGGTGAGCATATCTTTCATCCTCTGGATTTACAGCTACTGCTGTATCTCCTAGCATTGTCTCAGGACGAGTAGTAGCAATTTCTAAAAACTCACTGCTGCCTACTACAGGATATTTAATATGCCAGAAATGTCCAGCTTGCTCGCTGTATTCTATTTCTGCATCAGACAATGCAGTTTTACATTTAGGACACCAGTTAGTTATTCTATTACCTTGATAGATAAGGCCTTCATTATAAAGCTTAACGAAAACTGTTCTAACAGCTTTGTTTAAATTTTCATCCATAGTAAAGGCTTCTCTTGTAAAGTCTGCAGAAGCTCCAAGCTTTTTAAGCTGCTGTCTTATTCTTTCTCTATATTCGTCAGTCCATTCCCAAACTTTATCAAGGAATGCTTCTCTGCCCATTTCTTTTTTCTTAAATCCCTGCTTAAGAAGCTCATTTTCTACTTTTACTTCTGTTGCTATGCTTGCATGATCTTCTCCAGGTAGCCAAAGGGCGCTGTATCCCTGCATTCTTTTAACTCTGATTAAAAAGTCCTGCAAAGTGTTATCTAAAGCATGACCTAAATGAAGCTTTCCTGTTATATTTGGAGGAGGCATAATAATTGTGTAAGGTTTTTTATTTTTATCCACCTTTGGAGTAAAGTACTTCTTCTCTTCCCAAGTCTTATAAATTCTTTCTTCAAATTCTTTTGGATTGTACGTTGTAGCTAAGTTTTTTGATTCTTCCATTTATCTCATCTCCTAAAAATTATTTTTCACAAATAAAAAAGTCTTCATCCATAAAAGGACGAAGACATAATACTCGCGGTACCACCTTTTTTCCTACAGGCCTTAGGCTTATAGGCTCTTAATACTTTAACGGTTCAGAAAAACCGTCTTTGCCTACTAAATTCAGCAAAGAAGCTCCAAAGCTACCTTCAAGATCACTTGTATAGAAGGTCTTACAGCCGCTGAACCTTCCTCTCTTAATACTCCTTAACCTTTACTCCTCTTTATCAAAGCTTGTTTTATAATTATTATGCTTTTATTACTAATTATTATACTATTATTTTACATACTGTCAACTAAATATTAAAAATTAATTATAAGCCGGCTTCTTTAAACTTATGCTCCATAAATTCAGTTATCTTATGGAAAGGCTTTTTAAATATAACCATAATTAAGAATATAAAAGCAAAAATAAGCAATGCATTTATATTTGCATATACGTTTTTCCAGATAGGGCCTGCAATTGCTTCTCTAAATCCATTTATTGCATAAGTAAATGGCCATAAAGGCTGCAGTACTCCAAATATTTCCGGATTTGTCTGTATTGGATAGATTCCTCCGGAACCTGCAATTTGAAATACCATTATTATAACTGCTATTGCTTTTCCTACGTTTCCAAAAATAGATACCAATGTAAAAATTATAATTGTAAAAGTTATTCCTGTGAGTAATCCGAATAAAAGCATTAGCTTAAAGCTTTCCGGATTTACACCTAATATATATTTATCACCAAAAATTATAATTGTTGATTGAATAAGCGACAGCGATAAAAATAAAAGCATTTTTCCAAAGTGCTTCTGCTTAAGAGTAGGCTTTTCGCCATCATCAATACTCTTGCATTCTACAGAAAGTAAAGCACAGGCTAATAGTGAACCTACCCATATAGCTAATACAGTGTAAAAAGGAGTAAGGCCTACACCAAATATTCCAGCTCCATATATATCTGTTTCATTTACATCTATAGGGGATGATAAAAAGCTTGCTATATCGTTCGGGTTCATTTCCATTAACTTTATAATTTGATTCAAATTGTTCTCATTTAAATCCTTCATTTTACTGCTTAATTCATTTAACTGTTGCTGTATGGAAGAAAGTTTTGAGCTAAGTTCATTTGCCTGTTCAACGGAAAGCTTACTGCTGGCTATTCCAAAATTAGCAAGAGCATCTAACTGAGGAACTATTACTTTGGTGCTTTCTAAAATCAAATTAAGTTTATCAAGGCTAACTACCAATCCATCAGAAATACTATTTAAAACAGGAAGTACACCGGTATAAAAAATATTTGTTGCTGCACTAGCTTGACTTGTAATCTGATTACTAGTTGCAGAAAGTGAATTTAATGATGAATCAATGTTATCCTTTGAAGAATTAGCTGAATACATTTTTTTTGTTTCATTTATGTTTCCAGTTTGAGAATCTGTTAGCTTCTTCAAATCTGTCAATGAATTTATCAGATTCTTTAAGTTATTGTTAGGTTTTACAGAGTCAATAGACTTAAGATAGTTTATATCATTAATGGCAATTTTACTTAAAGACTCATTTAAATTAGTTAACTGATTTAATGAACTGGTTATTGTATTACTATCTGGACTTCCGCTTCCTGATTTTAAACTATCAATTACATTTTGAAACTGCTGAGTTGTTGATTGTATCTGTATTAAATCACTGCTAAGATTGCTTGCGGTGTTATTAACTGTCTGCTTAGTTGACAGCACTAATTCTTTGCTGGCTTCAGTTGATTTTTGAAGGCTGTTTATCTGCTCAGTCAATTTAGGAAGATTAGTCTTAAATTTGTTTAAATAATTCTGCAGATTTTCAGAGTTCGAGTTAGCATCACTTATGACCTTTTTAATACTATCAATATTATTATTAGCCTCAGCTGCTGTATCTCTTAGCTGAAGTATTTTTGATTTATCTACATTTAATTTGCCTCCAATATCGTTTAGTGTCTTAAAAGCTTCATTATTTACAGTAGCGATAAAATTGCTTTTTACGTTATCTGCCAACTGATTTTTAGCTGCATTTGTTATCTTAGCTGCAATAGCATTTAATTTTTGATTAACTCTGTAGGTTATATAAGGCTTAGTTGGACTTACGCTGGTCAGGGTTGTAAGTTCCTTTGAAAAACTATTTGGAATTTCTATTAGAGCATAATATTTCCCTTCATTTAACCCATAATTAGCCTGCCATTCATCTACAAACTGCCAACCGATATTTTTATTATTTTTTAATTGTTTAATAATTTCATTACCAACATTTATATTCTTACCATTAAAAACAGAACCCTCATCTTTATTTATAACAGCAACTGGGAGATTTCCGGTATTTGCATACGGATCCCAGCAGGCCGCGATATTTATCCATGCGTATAGTGAAGGCAATATGCTAAGTCCTATCATAATTACAATAGCTGCTGGATTTCTAGCAATAGTTTTTAAATCCCTAATATAAACTTTAAAGATTTTTCTCATATAGTACCTCCTTTAGCAACATGCCTCTTATTCTCCTATTCCTGATTCTTTAAATTTAGTTTCAAATCTATGAACTAATTTATGCAGAGGTTCTTTAAAGTAATAACCCAATAAGATGAACACTGCCGCAAATAAGATTAAGGCTGTAAAATCCCATACAACTTTTGATATTATAGGCCCTGCTACAGCTTCTCTAAAGCCTCCTATACTATAGGTAAAAGGAAACAAAGGCTGAAGTATTCTAAATATAAGTGGATCAACCTGTATTGGATAGGTTCCCCCGCTGCCAGCCAGCTGTATAATCATATACACGATATTTAGAGCCTTGCCAAAGTTTCCAAGAATAGATACCATAGTAAATGTTATTATAGAAAAAGTAAATGATGAAACCATTGCAAAGATAATCATAAGTACTGTATATTGGCTATATACTCCTAGTAGCAGCTTATCACCTGCTGAAACGATAAAAGCTTGTATTACAGCAAGTGTAATAAATGTAAGCATTTTGCCAAAATGCTGTTCTCTAAGGCTTATCTTTTCAATTCCATCAAAATATGAAACCTCTGTCTTAAGTATAGAAGTTAAAATAAGGCATCCAACCCAGAGAGCCAAAACTGTATATACTGGAGACATTGCAGATCCATAGTTTGGTATACCATATATAGATTCTTCTCTTAATTCGAATGGAGAAGATATAAAATTACCCATAAATTGCGGATTGCTTTGAAGTATCGTTATTATTTGAATTAAATCATTATTATTAACCTTTTGAAATTTATCGCTTAACTGACTGATAATATCCTTAAATTGATAAAGTCTGCGATTTAAATCTCCAGAAACCTTATATGAAACATTTGTACCTTCAATGGAGGTATTTATAATATTATCAATTTGTGAAGACATCTCTGAAGCAGATTTTAAAAGCTCAGAAGCATCATTGGTTGCCGTAATTAAACTATTAAATATTTTGTTAAGTGATGTTTTTGTGCTGCTGTTATATTGCTTAGAGGAATTTATCAAATTTGTATTCGTCTTTAAAATACTATCATTTAAAGAATTTAAAAGATTTTTATTTAACTCATTTGATTTATTAAATTGCTGCTGTAAATTAGTTCCTTTATCTTTTGCATCATTTAATGAAGCCTGTGTACCTTTCAAAGAAGCAATAAGATTTGCTGTTTCTGCATTTGGACTCGCAGCATTCAATGTTTGAAGATATTTAATAATTGGGGTAATGCCATTTATCATTGCATCAATTTCAGCATTAATAGTATAAATTGTTGAATTAACAGCTGAGCTATTAGCTGCTGCCACTCCATTGTTGAGACTTTGAAGCAAGTCATGTGTTTTATTTGCAGAAACCTCTGCACTGTTTAGACTTAGCTGAATATTGTCTAAAGAAGCATCTAATGTTTTTTGAGTGGAATTAATTAAATCCTTTGTACTTTGATTATTTTGCTGTAAAGTATTAATACCGTTGCTTACTGAAGGCATAGTTGTCTTTAGTTCTAATAATAATGTATTCAAATTCTTAGAATTACCATTAATATTTTCAAGGACATTTGTTATAGCATCCATGTTTTTATCTATTTGTATAATATTATCTTTTAGATTTATTAAATTCTGTTTATTCTTTTCCGCGTTTTCTCCAACCTCATTTAATTTTAAAAATGCAGTTTCATTAACTGTAGCTATAAAGCTTGATGTTATTTGCCCTACTAACGCACTTTTAGCTGATCCTGTTATTTTTGTAGCAATTGGATTTGATTTTGTATCTACCTTGTAATTTATTCTTGGCTTCTTAGCATTGTCTGTAAGTATGCTTGTAAAGTTTGATGAAAAGTCTTCAGGAATTTCAATTACTGCATAATATGTACCGTCCATTACTCCTAATTCAGCCTCTTTGCCACTAACGAATTTCCAACCAATATTATGGTTCTTTTTAAGATTCTCCACAACCTCATTACCAACATTAATATCCTTTTCTTTAAAGGATGTACCTTTATCCTTATTAACAACAGCTATAGGAATATTATTTGTCTTTTCATAAGGATCCCAGCAGGCCTTAATATTTACCCAGGCATATAATGAAGGTATAACGCAAACACCAATTATGATAATGAGAGCCACAGGATTCTTTATAACATTTTTCAAATCTCTTTTATATATTTTAAGAATATTCTTCATTATTTCACCTCTTGAGAATATCATCTTCCAAAATGATATTATTCGACATGCACTTGGATTATAAGACATTTTAATCCAAATTACAAGCTTAATTCCAGCTTAAGTCTTAATAGTATTATTCACATTGGTTTATAAAAATATAGATTTATGGTAAAATAGTTGAAAAATATATGCATGCTTTCTATAAATTAATTAATATACTAACGTACATCAAGGAGGTAAAAATGAAAGTAATAATAGACAGATTTGAAGAAAATTTTGCAGTCTGCGAAAAAGAAAACGGAGAAATGATTAATATAGAAAACATTAAACTTCCTATGCATGCCAAAGAAGAAGATATTCTTACAGTTGATGGCAATTTGATTTCAATTGATGAAAAATGCACAAAAGCAAGGAAAGAAAAGATTAACAAATTAGCTGAGGATTTATGTGAGTAAGAATAACTATATAGTTAAAAAGTAATTCACAAGTCCTCTCCTTCTCCTATATTCCTCAGCTTATATATTCTTATTAGACAAATTTTAATTCATATCTTAGTAAATAATCTTTTACTTCTGATAAATTGCTGTATATTTTATCAGAAAGTCTCCTCATTTCCTCATCAGGCTCTTTTAAGTCTGTAACATTAATACTTATCATTTCACCATTACATGCCGCCTTTATTCCTGCAGGTGAATCTTCTATGACAACGCAATTTTGAGGAGCTGCTTTCATACCTTCTGCAGCTTTTAGGAATATTTCAGGATCAGGCTTTGAATTTACTACATCATCCCCACAAATTATAACTGAGAATCTATCTGTTATTCCTACCATATTCAGCAGACTAAGTGCCCTTTCCCTGCTGGTGGAGGTTGCTAAAGCTATTTTATACCTGTTTTCCACTAGGAAATCTAACAGTTCAAATGCCCCTTCTTTTACAGGAACACCTTTTTCCTCTATAAATTTAAGCATGTACACTTCCTTTTCATCACGAATTTTTTCTAATGGAAAGTCTTCTCCATACAATTTCAAAAGAATTTTATTAGCATCATTTCGTTTTCTGCCCATTAAAGATATGTATACTTCTTTACTCATTACATATCCATGCTTTCTCATAACCTGTTGCCAAATTTTAAAGGATACTCTTTCTGTATCAAATAATGTTCCATCCATATCAAAAATAATACCTTCTATTTTTTTCATAAGTCCCTCCATCATATCCTAATATATATCTATTTTACATAAAAACATATTAAAAGTAAAAAATCATAATGCCTCGCATTTTTAATTTTAATGCGAAACATCATGATTTAGTATGCTTCATTGTTTTAAAGCTTGCTTACAAATTCCTTTCCATATTCACGACACCTTTTAAGTCCTTCTTCATCAGGTCTCCACTTCTCTTTTATTCCATCGTTTACTATTTCAAAACCGCCCTCTTTCAATTCTTCAGTAATCATTTTTACACTTTCACCGCCCCATCCAAAGCTTCCAAAAGCGGCTGCTTTTTTATCTTTAAATCTAAGCCCTCTCATCATCTCTAAAATAGCCGCTGTTGAGGAAAGAATACCATTATTAATAGTACAAGAACCTACAAGTATAGCTTTTGACTTAAATACTTCTGTTATAATATCATTTTTATCTGATTTTCCTGAATTATATATCTTAACAACAACATCTTTATCCGATTCTTTGATACCTTCAGCAATAGCTTCAGCCATTCTTCTTGTGCTGTTCCACATACTGTCATAGATTAAAGTTACCTGATTTTCCTTATAGTTTTGAGACCACTCCATATATTTATTTATTATTTGACTTGGATTTTCTCTCCAAAGAATTCCGTGGCTGGTGCATATCATATCCACTGGGAGGTTAAAACTTAATATCTCCTGAATTTTCTTTACTACAAAAGAGCTGTATGGAGTTAATATGTTTGCATAATATTTTATTGCTTCCTGCATAAGTTCATCATAATCCGCCTTATCATTAAACATTAACTCGGAAGCATAATGCTGACCGAATGCATCATTACTGAATAGTATATTTTCACCGTTGTAGTATGTAAACATAGTATCAGGCCAGTGAAGCATTCTAGCTTCTATAAAAGTTAATTTATTTTTTCCAATATCCAAAGTGTCTCCTGTTTTTACAGTTACAAAGTTCCAATCCTCATGGCAGTGACCTTTTATTATATCTTTGCCATTTTTAGTACAGTATATTGGAGTATCCGGTATTTCCTTCATAAGATCAATTAAGGCTCCGCTGTGATCAGGTTCAGCATGATTCATTATTATATAGTCTATTTTCTTTAAGTCAATTTCATTTTTTAAATTAGAAACAAACTCCTTTGAAAATGGAACCCATACAGTATCCATTAGAACTGTTTTTTCATCTCTTATTAAATACGAGTTATAAGAGCTTCCCCTATGTGTAGAATATTCTTCTCCATGAAAACTTCTTAATTCCCAATCAATTTTCCCTACCCATGTAACCGTGTTGGTAATTTTAAAACTCATAATACTTCCTCCATTAAATTAATATAAATCATATTATTTTTCATACTAATTATTATTTGTCAAATGCAGCATTTATATTACTCAGAAACAACTTCAACTATTAATTTATACTGCAGCTGCGGATTTTTCTGACTTTTCCTTCTTTGCTAATGCAAGCAGTAGTCCAAGAGCAATTGATAAAAATGCAGATACAAGAACTCTATACTGTGACGGAAGTAAAAATACTATTGTATGAGCAGGTATCCAGAAAAATGGGCATGTTTTTAGCCATGTAAATTCAACTAAAGAGTTCCAATCATTTTTATCAATAAGCTCTTTTAGCGATACACTGCCTCCTTTTTTTTCATACCTTGTATCAATATACATATCAGTAAATCTATGAAATACCATCATCATAGGTCCAAATGTAACATTCATAACTGCACTGCCAAAGAATGCCTGAGCTATAGCTGAATCCTTAAACGGAAGCTTTCCTGACACTTGTGCAGCTGCTGTTCCTCCCATATATATAGTAAACATAAGAGTTACCATTATTCCTATAATTCCCCATACAGCTGCCTTATAAAAAAGTCCCTTAGGAATAGTCCACTCGCCTTTCAAGATTCTAATACCTAACAAATCACCCATACTTGCTAGTATTGCAAACTTTGCAAACCCTCCCTGGTACGGATATGTATCTGTAAATCTAATAAACATAACCCGAGAAGCCGGTATTACTAAAATAAGTATCCATAAAAGCAAAGCCGCTCCCCATAATAAATCCCCCTATTTCATCTTTACACCCCTTTACTTAAGTTAATTTGTTTAATATCTTGCTGAAATAAATTAATGCAACAAATTGTACATTAACGATATTTAATTATAGCATATATTTTACTTTTCTGATTATTATAGCTAAATATATCCAAAATATGTTATTGAAACCATTATATTTTCATTAGTCCCTATTAGTTTATGACTTTAGTCCCTAGAAAAATATTATGAAATCCTTTAAAATATATTTTATATGACATTTCGAAGTATTATTTTTTATCGGGAGAAAATTGAAATGAATGATGTATTAATAAAGGATATAGTATCACTGAGAATCACGATTATTAAAGAAAAAAAAGACTATTATATTGGGAAAGATTTTAATGGAAGCAAGTATAAGTTGCTAAAAAATGAAGATTGTAAATATCTAAAGGTTGGAGACGACAGATATCATTATGTAGAGAAGTTAGGGAGCACTCTATTCTTTAAAAATGTATTGCGTCTAATTAGTAAAGAAGAGGAATATGAATTATCAAAAAGCAATAGAATTTCTTCACTATCTGAACTTGGTATAAGTATGAGTAATTTATAGCAAGCGGCATCAAACACCGCTTGCTGCTACTTCTCTTTATTTAAAATCCAATTCATCTTATAAAATAACAAATTCATCAACTCCAAGTCTTCATACTATATTATTATATTTGCTTACAAGTTCCTTTAATGTATTTGATATTTGAATCAAAAGCTGATTTCTGTAATATTATCGCTAACACACATATGCTTTTACATATCTCCTTGAAAACTTATTTTTCTGAGTATCTTTCTTAAATTATTATAGTATAAAAATAGGCATCCTTAAGTTAGCTAAGGATGCCTATCTTCTTTAATAATTACTATTACCCAACCTGCTTATATTCACCTTAGGTTTAAGATAAATTATTTCAGATTACTTTCGTAAGCTTCAACCATTCTCTTAACCATTTGTCCGCCTACTGATCCAGCTTCTCTTGAAGTTAAATCTCCGTTGTAACCTTCTTTAAGAGTAACACCAACTTCACTAGCTGCTTCCATTTTAAATCTATTTAACCCTTCCTTAGCTTGAGGTACTAAAACTTTATTACTTCTGTTTGACATATTGAATCCCTCCTTGTTAATAATTATTATTGTAATATAATTATGTGCAATTACACTCTTTTTACACTATAAAATTACTGCCATAGCCTCCATATTAAACCACTACTAGATTTATACAGTAAATAATTTAATAAAAAAATAAACTATTAACACAATATCTTCATAAATCATACTATAAAGTATATTACAATTTTACACGGAGGTATTTGTATGAAGAGAAAATACTTAACTTTATTTTCACTGCTTTTGTCCTTTATTCTAATTGGTACAATCTTTGTCGGCTGCAAGAAGGATACTAAAGCACCTGCAACCGATAAGCCTATAGTTAAAGTAAAACTGAACGAGGTTACACGCTCTATTTTTTATGCTCCCTTCTATGCAGCAATGAATCAGGGTTTCTTTAAGGAAGAAGGCTTGAATATAGACCTCACAACCGGCGAAGGCGCAGATAAAACAATGCAGCAAGTACTTAGCGGCAGTGCTGATATAGGCTTTTGCGGACCAGAGCAGGTAATTTATATTTATAATCAGAAACGAGAAGATTATCCTGTGCTGTTCGGTCAGCTGACTCAAAAGGATGGTTCATTTTTTGTATCTAGAAAAGAAGAAAAGAATTTTACCTGGGAATCCTTAAAGGGAAGAACTATATTAGGTGGCAGACCTGGAGGAGTTCCTGAAATGGCTCTTGAGTATGTACTTAAAAATCACGGATTAACTCCTGGAAAAGATGTTAACATTATTACTAACGTAGCATTTGCAGCTGCTCCTGGTGCTTTTAAAGGCGGCACAGGCGAATATGCAGCGCTTTTTGAGCCAAGTGCAAGTATGCTTACTAAAGATAATTCAGCCTATATAGTAGCTTCTGTAGGAAAAGAGGCAGGCGTTATTCCTTATACCTGCTACTTTACTGCAAAGTCATATATGGATAAAAACCCAGATGTAATAGAAAAATTTACGAAAGCGGTATATAAAGGACAATTATGGGTTCAAAAAAATAGTGATGCAGATGTAGCAAAATCCATAAAATCCTTCTTTCCTGGAACTGATGAAGATCTTATAGCTAATGTAGTTAAAAACTATAGATCAATCGATGCTTTTGCTCCAAATCTAACGCTTAAGGCAGAAGATCTTACTAAGTTAATGGACATAATTCAATCCTACAAGGCAGATCTTATTACAGAAAGACCGCCTTTTGATAAGATAGTAAACAACTCTTTTGCTGAAAAGGCTATAAAAGATGTGAAGTAATTAAAAAGGCATGCCAGCCTGATATCTGATTTGCTCCCTTTATAGTAGACTGTTAGAATAAAAAACTGTTTCTATAAAGAGAGCATATCAGCCTCGGTCTGCCTTTTAATTTTATTAATAATATGTTTTTAAAGATATACTGCTTTGATATGGATTTCAGAGTGGTTATTTAAACGGAAAGTTAGATGCCAAACTGTTGGTATTGCTTTAGTAAATTGTATCTGCTATCATATATTGTAACAAAAATATATGATAAAAATGAGGGAAGAAAATGAGCCTAGATAATACATTAGATGAGAAATCTCCCAAACATCAGAGACGTCCTCGATATAAAGGCACTCATCCTAAAAAATACAAAGAAAAATACAAAGAACTTAATCCAGAGAAATATGCTGACGATGTTGCAAAAATTATTCAAAAGGGCAATACTCCTGCTGGTATGCATATTTCAATTTGCGTTAAAGAAATACTAGAATTACTGCAAATCAAACCAGGCCAAACCGGTTTAGACGCAACACTAGGTTACGGCGGACATACTTTAGAAATGCTTAAATGTTTAGATTCAAAAGGTCGCTTGTATGCACTTGATGTAGATCCTATTGAGTTACCGCGCACCAAAGACCGTTTAGAACGTTTAGGTTATGGCTCAGAAATATTAGAGATCAAACAGATGAACTTTTCTGAGATAGATAAGGTTACTTCCAAGCCAGAGTCCTTTAATTTTGTATTGGCTGATTTAGGTGTTTCTTCTATGCAAATAGACAATCCTGATAGAGGTTTTACCTTTAAGGCTGAAGGACCATTGGACTTAAGGCTAAATCCAAATATAGGTATATCTGCAGCAGATCTTTTGAAAGAAATGACATTATTTGAAATAGAAGACATGCTTATCGAAAATGCCGACGAACCCCATGCAGCAGTAATTGCTCGTGCTATTCTTTCAAGCATAAAAAAAGGAAATGATATAACCACGACAACTGGGCTTAGAAATATCATCAAAGAGGCGCTAAAATATGTTAAAGGAATCAAAGAGGATGATATAAAAAAATCCTGTCAGAGAACCTTTCAAGCGCTGAGAATTAATGTTAATCATGAATTTGAAGTGTTGGATGAGTTTTTAGAAAAGCTCCCCACTGTACTTGCTAAGGGTGGCCGTGTTGCCATACTTACCTTTCACTCAGGAGAAGATCGTCGCGTTAAGAAATCCTTTCAGCATTTTTTCCGTGAAGGCGTCTATTCCGAAATAGCAAAGGAGCCTATTCGTCCATCAGCAGAAGAATGTCATATCAATAATCGTGCACGTTCTGCTAAACTGCGCTTTGCAATTAAAGCATAAACTTATAGGACAAAATAATTTATCTGGATTTCGCTAAGCACGGAATCCAGTTTTTTATGCAGCCTTTACAGAAAAACCTCGCAGCCCAGTCTGAGTATCATAACCTTTGCTTCGCTTGAAAAGAAGAATATAGTTCGAGTTAAGCTGTTTCCAAAGCGAATGAGAAATGGAACCTTTTCTACAAATCTTCTAGTTCCAAGTAATACAGAATTATTATGCTTCTCTATGAATTCTGCAATTTTGATAATATCTTTTAGCAGGTGCTGTCCATCACACTATAAGGTTTTATCAATAAAAATAGGACAGTAAAATTACCATCCTATTGTTATGCAAAATCTTGAATACATTTCAATTTCTTTATTAAAAATTTATGCCAGCAAATCAAAAAGAGACATTTGATCGCTTTCTGGAAGACCCTTTAGGCATCCAAACTTTTTGAGCAGATCTATGGCTGAATTACCAATCTTAGATCGCTTTCTTAAATCTTCTATTGAACTTAAAGGTCTTTCTTCCTTAACAGCTTCTTGAACAGCATTATATATACCCTCGGCTGCCACATTTCCCATTCCTGCTATACTGTTTAAAGGCGGTCTTATGCCATCTTCCTCTACAAGGAATTTTACGGCATGGGACTTGTATAAATCAATGGGTAAGAATTTAAGTTCTCTCTCGTACATCTCCAAAACCAATTCCAGGTCATCATACATATCCTTATCCTTTGGAGCAGCTTGATTGCCCATCATGTCAATTTCTTTCATTTTTTCCTTTACCTTTTCCTTACCGAATATCATATATTCTGCATCAAAGGCCTTAGCTCTAATAGTAAAATAAGCTGCATAGTAAGCCTTTGGTATATGAACCTTAAACCATGCTATTCTAAAGGCCATCATGACATACGCTGCAGCATGAGCCTTAGGGAACATGTACTTTATCTTTTTGCAAGACTCTATATACCATTCAGGCACCTGATATTCTCTCATTAAGGCCTCATATTCAGGAAACTTAGGATCCTTTAATGCCTTTCCCTTACGCACAGTTTCCATTATCTTGAAGGCAGTATTTGGAGGCAGACCTTTTTTGATAAGATATACCATTATATCATCTCTTGTACAAACCGCTTCACTTATACTGGTTACTATTCCCTCATCGATTAAATCTTTTGCATTTCCAAGCCATACATCCGTACCATGGGAAAGCCCCGATATACATATTAAATCCATAAAGGTCTTTGGCATTGTATCGAGCAGCATTCCTCTTACAAATTTAGTGCCAAACTCAGGAATACCAAAGCTTCCTACCTTCGAATTTATCTGCTGCGGTGATACCCCTAAGGCTCCTGTGGAGGAAAATATAGACATAGTCTCTTTATCATCCATAGGTATACTTTGCGGATCAACTCCCGTTATATCCTGGAGCATTCTTATAACTGTTGGATCATCGTGACCTAGTATATCAAGCTTTAAAAGATTCTGATCAATGGAGTGATAATCAAAATGCGTCGTTATAATATCCGAATTTGGATCATCTGCAGGATGCTGCACTGGACAAAATTCAAATATCTCACGTCCCTTAGGAACAACTATAATCCCGCCAGGATGCTGCCCTGTTGTTCTTTTTATACCAGTACATCCTTTGGAAATTCTCATAATTTCTGCTTTATTTACAGTAACGCCTTTTTCCTCAAAATATTTTTTCACATATCCAAAGGCTGTTTTTTCTGCTATGGTACCTATAGTTCCTGCTTTAAAGGTTGTGCCTTTTCCAAAGATAACCTCTGTATATCTATGGGCTTTTGCCTGATATTCTCCTGAAAAATTTAGGTCTATATCTGGCTCCTTATCCCCATTGAAGCCTAAGAAAGTTTCAAAAGGAATATCTATTCCATCCTTAGCAAGAACTTCTCCGCAAACAGGGCAAGTTTTGTCCGGCAGATCAAAGCCAATATTATATCCATAATCCGTAAAGTCAGAGTGCTTGCATTTACGGCATCTATAGTGCGGTGGCAAAGCATTTACTTCAGTTATACCTGTCATATATGCAACAACAGAAGAACCAACGGAACCTCTTGATCCTACTAAATATCCATCTTCATTTGACTTCCACACCAGTTTTTGAGCAATTATATACATAACAGAGAATCCATTTTTTATGATAGAATCCAATTCCTTCTCAAGCCTTTGCTGGACAATTTCAGGAAGCGGTTCTCCATATAGCTCATGAGCCTTTTCATAGGTAATATCTCTAATAGTCTGCTCGCATCCATCTATATGAGGCGTTGCTTTTTCCGGTGAGATAGGACTTATAGGCTCACACATTTCTGAAATCATGTTAGTATTTGTGACTACTACTTCATAGGCCTTGTCTCTCCCTAAATAAGAAAACTCTTCAAGCATTTCCTCTGTAGTTTTTAAATATAAAGGCGCCTGATTGTCTGCATCCTTAAATCCCTGTCCTGCTTCTAGTATACGTCTGTATATCTCATCTTGAGGATCAAGAAAATGGACATCTCCAGTTGCTACCACAAGCTTATTTAATTTTTCTCCAAGAGCTACAATCTTTCTGTTAATTTCCTTTAAATATTCTTTCCCAGGTACCTGCTCATTCCTTACCAAGTAGTCATTATTTCCCAGGGGCTGGATTTCTAAATAATCGTATTCCTCTGCAATTGCTTCTATTTCCTCATCTGATTTTCCAAGAAGTATTGCTTGATACAGCTCTCCTTCACTGCAGGCACTTCCAAGGATTAATCCTTCAGAATGCTTTTTTAACAAGCTCTTTAATATACGTGGTTTTTTATAAAAGTAATGCAAATGTGAGTATGACACAAGCTTATATAAATTTTTTAAGCCCTCATAGTTCTTAGCAAGTATTATTGCATGATAGGTTTTAAGCTTTTTATATTCCTCTCTTCTTGCTGTATCATCAGAACCGTATATATCTATATCTTCAAGGGTTTTTGCTCCTCTTTCTTTAAGCTTTTCAAGCATTGTCTTAAAAACCTTGACAGTAGTATCTACATCATCTAAGGCTCTATGAGCAACTTCTACCTTTATTCCAAGGTTTTTTGCAATTCTACCCAGCTTATAACTTTTAAACTCAGGAAAAATCTCTTTAGCTAAAGACAATGTATCAACATATGTAAAGTCAAAATCATAACCTAAAACTTTTGCGTTATGCCTTAAAAAACCTACATCGAACTCTGCATTATGTGCTACCAAAACGCTACCTTTAATAAAATCCAGCATTTTAGGAAATACAACTTCAATGGTTTCTGCATCCTTTACCATATCGTCGGTTATGTTAGTAACCTCCACAACCTTTGCTGGAATAGGCTTCTCTGGGTTTACAAAACAGCTGAAGGAATCTATTACCTTTCCGCCTTCATATTTCATGATGCCTATTTCAGTAATTTTTTCAGTTACTGGTGAAAAACCTGTGGTTTCCAAATCCAGTACACAATAGGTGGCATCAATACTTTGGCCTTTAGGATTAGTCACAGATGGCTTTTTATCCGGCGCTAAATAAGCCTCTACTCCATATATAATCTTCATATCGGGATTATTCCTTCCTAAGAGCTTATGTGCCTCAGGAAAAGACTGCACAACACCATGATCTGTAATTGCAATAGATTTCATCCCCCAACTCATAGCTCTCTTAATCAAATCAGCAGCACTAGTCATTGCGTCCATCTGACTCATTTGAGTATGCATGTGAAGCTCTACTCTCTTTAGCTCTGCCTTATCCTGTCTCTTTGCCTTCTTAATTCCTTCTATTTCTACTATAGTATTTGCAATAAGCTCAACCTCACCTGAAAACTTACTGTAACCTGCATTACCTACAAGTTTGATAGCCTTAGCCTTTTTAAGTCTTGGCAGCGCTTCTTCTTCTTCACCAGGTTTTAGAAAGCTTTTACAGGTCATAGAACTTGAACCATCATATAAGTCAAAGGAAACCAAGGTTTTCCCACTTTTTAATTCCTTAGCTTCTATATTGGATATTTCACCTTGTAAAGCTATTCTTCCTTCGTCTGGTGTAATATCAGTAATTTTTATTATAGGTTCTTTAAATTTAGAGTTTCTTCCTAATATGAGTAATGAATCGCCTTTTTTGCCTTCAGTTTCTTCTTTCGCTTCCTGTTTACATTCAAAAGCCTTAGACATTTTTGATTCATTCCTGCTCGTCTCCACCCTAGCTTCTTTTTGAATAACCATTCTTTCACTTGCATGTATTTCTTCTTCAAGCCTTAATATTTCTTCACTGCCTACTTCATCTGAAAAGTTTATTTTATAAGGTGTACCATACAGATTTTTTATTGCTTTATGAATTTTTTTGTCATAATCCATAGCCTTCAAAAATCCTGAAACAGCTATTTTAAAATTAAAATTTATAGTATTCTCAGATACTTTGTATTCACTATTACTCAATACTGCCTTTAGAGCAGGATATTTTTCCGAGAGCGTAAATATAATATTCTTCATTTCCTGTTCTATTGGCTTTTTATCCGTTCCATCAGCATACTTTACAGTAATTATAGAATTTTCTAGGACAAATCTCTCTTTTATAAACTTATTAAGACCTTCAAATTCTCTTATATCAATATATTTATCTGAGTTTATCTTTAATTCAAGGGTTTTTGTTTTTTTACTTAATACTACTCCTTCTACTAGAGCAGTCGTTATGTTTCCAGATGTTTTATAATCACTAAAAATTTCATTTATCTTTTTCATGTTCACTTAACCTTCTCTCTAAAATTTTTAGTCTGTTACTATTATATAAGATAGAATTTACTTTGTCATGTATCAAAAAAAAGGTATATAGGCACTGCTTTCTTAAAAGTGCCTATATACCACATTATTAACTCATCTATGCTCCAATTTTTTCAAACAGTTCCTTTATTGTAGAAAAAGCATCTGAAAGTCGCATTAGCTCTTCTATATCCAGTATTCCAAGCTTATCAGTCATCTGCTTATCCATAAGACTAATAGATCTCTTAACTACTTCATTTCCTTTTTTAGTAAGCTTTATATGAGTTATTCTTCTATCATTCTCATCTTTAACTTTAATAATATATGCTAAATCACTAAGCTGCTGTAAACATCTGCTTGTATTTGGTACAGTAATAGCTAATCTTTTAGTTAGAAGAGATGGGGTTATATCATTCGTATAATAAATCTCCCGAAGCACCTTTGACAAAAGGGGACTTAACTCAGAACTATCCTCTGGAAAAATATCAAGAACTTCCTTTTGAAAAATTGAATAAAAGCCAGCTATATTGCGTATGACTTTTTTCTTTTCATCATCACTCATTATATTTCCTCCACAAAACTTATATGCTACTTTGTACTCTTATCATTAAATGTATATTTACGAACTATAAGTATATCTACGCTCCTGTTCTTTGCCCTTCCAGCCTCTGTTGAGTTATCATATTTAGGTCTGTATTCACCATAGGCTTGAATAGAAAACTTGTCGGGCGAAATGTGCCCCTTATCTACCATAAAGTTCATAACATTTGAAGCACGCATATAGCTTAAGTCCCAGTTAGAACGGAATTTATTATTTTTAATAGGGACATTATCTGTATGTCCGCTTATCCTTATCTCATTATCTAAATTCTTAATCATATTTGATATTTGGATAAGTACTGTATCAAAATTATTTAATACATCTGCCTCTCCCGAGTTAAAAATTACTGTATCCTGTATGGATATGCTTAGGCCCTCTCCTGTAAGATCAACTTTAACTTTGTCTGCATACCCCTCGCTTTTAATCTCTTGCTCTAGTGTATTTTTAATCACAGCCATTTTATCCTGTTCAACTAGGCCATTCGTTTCATTAGCAGCACTGGAATCACCAACTGCTACAACATTTGAGTTGTTTACCCCACTGTCTTTCAGTACTCCGGTACCTCCTGAAAAAATCACATTGAATTGTTGACTTATTTGTTTCATTTTCTGGTTGTCCACTTTACTCATAGCAAACATAACAATAAAGAGCGCCAAAAGGAGTGTTAGCATATCTGAATATGGAAGCAGCCATGTTTCATCTACATGTTCTTCATGATGTTGTTTTTTGCCTTTCATCATTAATCTCCTTTACTCTATTACTCTTTATTTGCCTCTAAAAACCTCTTTCTATCCTTTGGCTTCACTAGTGTTAAAAGCTTAGCTTGAATAGTTTTAGGATTTTTTCCTTCCTGAAGAGCAAGAATGCCTTCCATTATTAATTGTTTATTACTTACTTCTTCATGAGACTTTCTTTTCAATCTTGAAGCAAAAGGGTGCCAAATAACATATCCGAAGAAAATTCCGTATAAAGTAGCAACGAAAGCTGCAGCTATTGATTCCCCTAGTTTTTCAGTATCATTTAAGTTTCCAAGGGCACCAATTAGTCCTATAACCGCTCCTAAAACTCCCAGGGTAGGAGATGCTCCCCCTGCTGTTGCAAAAACAGAAGCGTTGCTTCGATGTCTTTCTTCCATAGCCTCAATATCATCACTTAAGATTTGTCTAATATATTCAGGCTCAGTGCCATCAACTACCATTTCTAATCCTTGTTTCATAAAATCATTATTTATTTCTTGAATTTTACTTTCTAGTGACAATAATCCGTTCTTTCGAGTTTCTGTTGCCATTTCAACAATCTGCTTAATTAGTTCTGCTGGATCTTCCTTTTGCTTGTCCTTAAAAACAGCTCCAAACAATTTAGGGATATTTTTAAATTCATTCTTGGGGAAAGAATTCATTATTGCTGCTGCAGTACCTACAAGAATTACTATCATGGCTTCCGGACTAAATAATATGGAAACACTTGCACCTTTCATAAGTAATCCAGTAAGAACCGCAAAAAGTCCTACAAAAATACCAATTATTAAGAATAAATCCATTTTTCCACCTCTGTAATATTTAAAATTGTTTTCTTGTGCAAAATTTGTAGATGCTTGTACAAATTTGCCGTTTTAATATATAATATATTAACATAATATCTAACTTATGAAAACTATCTTATGATAGATTTCTACAAACATTTTTTAAAATCATATAATTTCATTAAATCATAAAATAATAAAGGCTTCGAAATGTATATACGTATATACATTTCCAAGCCTTAACCATTAAAGTTTTACCCTAATTCAAAAGTAAAACAACATTATCTTATAAAACTTCCAGTATCTCCACTGTATATGTACCGCTTGGAGCATTGACTTCTACTACATCTCCATCTTTTTTGCCAGCTAATGCTTTCCCTAAATCTGATTCAATGCTTATAATCATATTCTCAGGTTCGGCATCCAATGTTGTTACTAAAGATACTATTTCTTCTTCTTCATCTTCTATAAACTTAACGCGCGCTTTACTATTAATCCCAAGTACAGACTTATCCATACTTTTATCATCTATTACAATTGCAGTTGAAATCATAGTTAATAAATATTGGATTCTATTATCATTTTCCCTATAGTTTGCGCAGGCTTCTTTATATTCTGCATTTTCCGATCTGTCGCCATGTGCGGCAGCTTCCATCTTTTCTTTTGCTATTTCAGCTCTTTTTACAGTCATTCTATATTCTAATTCTTCTTTTAACTTATTTATATTTTCTTCTGTTAGTATATTTTTCATTTAAGGTCTGCCTCCCAGATACATATTATTTTAATATTATATCAAACTAGCATAAAAATAAAAATAGAGGTCTTAACAGATTTTACATAAAATCCGCTAAGACCTCAAATTTAAAATCCTACATTTATTGAAGCTTCACCTTCATCAATAATTTTTTTGTCGCTGGCTGCTTCTGTGAGTGCTTCTTCTTGTCTGTCATAGTAAAGATTTTTAAATGCCACAGAAAGCATAAGTTTGATTCTATTTAGCTGATTAACCTCACTTGCACCTGGATCATAGTCTATAGCTGTTATATTTGCTCCAGTGTATTTTGCTTTTAAAGCTTTTATCATTCCTTTACCAGTAACGTGATTTGGAAGGCAGGCAAAAGGCTGCATACAAATTACATTTTTAACTCCGCTTTCAACAAGCTCTACCATTTCTGCTGTTAAAAACCAACCTTCACCAGTTTGATTTCCTAGAGATAATATAGGCTCTGCTCCTTCTGCCAGCCTTCTTATACTCTTTGGAGGTTCAAAGCGCTTGCTTTTATGCAAAGCCTTTTTCATTTCCTTTCGGTAAAACTCCATTCCAAGTATTGCTGCATTACTATAAATTTGCCTTTTTCTTGTTCCTGAAAGATATTTATACTTAAAATTAGCATCATAAGCACAATAAAGCATAAAGTCCATCAGATCAGGCATTACTGCTTCTGCGCCCTCTTTTTCTATAACATCAATAACATTGTTATTAGCAGTAGGATGGAATTTAACAAGTATTTCACCAACAAGACCTACTTTAGGCTTAGCAATATCCTTTATAGGAAGATTATCAAAATCATTTACTATTTTCCTAATATTTTTTGTAAACAGATTAATATCACCGTTTTTAACAGATTCCTTACAGATTTTTACCCAGGATTCATAGAGAAGATTTGCTGAACCTTGGATTTTCTCATAAGGTCTTGTTTTTAAAAGAACTCTCATTAACAAGTCCCCATAAACAATCCCTATCATTGCTTTATTTAAAAGCCCTGCTGATATTTTAAATCCCGGATTCTTTTCCATTCCCAATGCATTTAATGATATAACAGGAATGTTATCATACCCAGCTTCCTTTAAAGCTTTTCTTAAAAATCCTATATAATTTGTAGCTCTGCAGCCTCCTCCAGTCTGAGATATTAAAACAGCTAGCTTATTAATATCATATTTGCCTGATTTGACTGCTTCAATTATCTGTCCTACAACTATTATAGAAGGGTAACATGCATCATTATTAACATACTTCAAGCCCTCATCTACAGCCTTAGTGTCAACTGAAGGTAGTACTTCAACCTTATAGCCTGAAGCATTAAAAGCTTCTTCTATAAATTGGAAATGAATAGGTGACATCTGAGGCGCAAGTATAGTATACTCTTCTCTCATTTTCTCAGTAAATACTATTTTACTATCGTCTAAGGAAGCCCTTTCTATCTTAAAACCGCTTCTTTCTCGTTCTTCCATAGCAGCTTTAAGCGAACGCATACGAATTCTTGCTGCTCCCAAATTGTTTCCCTCATCAATTTTCAATACGGTATAAATTTTATTATATTTATTTAATATTTCCTGAACTTGATCGGTAGTTACAGCATCAAGTCCGCATCCAAAAGAATTTAATTGAACAACTTCAATATTTTCTTGCTTTGCTGCAAAGCTTGCCGCTGCATAAAGCCTTGAATGATAAACCCATTGGTCCACTACCCTTAATGGCCTTTCAACCTCACTGAGATGGTCTACAGAATCCTCTGTAAGAACAGCCATACCAAATTCAGTTATTAAATTTGGAAGTCCATGGTTTATTTCAGGATCTACATGATAAGGTCTGCCTGCAAGCACAATACCTTTTCTTCCTGTTTCCTTAAGGTATTTCAGCACTTCCTCGCCTTTTCTTCTAATATCATTTCTCACAGCATCCTGCTCAGTCCAGGCCTTTTCCACAGCTGATTCAATTTCAGCTTTTGATATATTAAAGGATTTTAATTCTTCAAATAATCTTTTTTTAAGTTTATTCTTATCATCAAAGCCTACAAATGGATTCATAAATGTTATATTCTTTTCTTTTAGAACATCCATATTTGTCCTTATTACTTCTGCATAAGAAGTAACTATAGGACAGTTATAGTGGTTGTCTGCCTGTGGATGCTCATTTCTCTCATAAGGCACACAAGGATAAAATATAAACTTAATTCCCTTTTTTACTAAACTCATTATATGTCCATGAGTTAGTTTTGCTGGATAGCAGGCTGATTCTGAAGGAATTGTTTCTATTCCAAGTTCATACACTGTCTTAGAGGATCTTGGTGAAAGCTCTACCCTGAATTTTAACTCATTGAAGAAAGTAAACCAGAAGGGATAATTTTCATACATATTTAAAACTCTTGGTATTCCAACTGTTCCTCTTGATGCCTCCTCTAGCTTTAATGGCTTATAGGCAAACAATCTTTTATATTTATATTCATAAAGATTTGGTATATTTTCTTTCTTACTACTGAGTCCTAAAGGTCTTTCACACCTGTTTCCAGATATAAATTCTTTTTCATCATTAAATTTATTTATAGTCAAAAGACAATTGTTTCCGCAAAGTCCGCATCTTCTCATAGAGGTTTCTGAACTGAAACTTTCAAGCTCATCCTTAGAAACCAAACTGCTTTTTTTAGAAGGCTCCTATCTTTCTCTTGCAATAAGAGCCGAACCAAAAGCACCCATAAGCCCTGCTACATCCGGTCTTATTACTTCTCTTTCGGATACTAGCTCAAAAGCCCTTAACACAGCATCATTATAGAAAGTTCCGCCTTGAACTATAATTTTTTCACCCATTTCCTTAGGGTTTCTAATCTTAATAACCTTTAACAGAGCATTTTTGATTACCGAATAGGAAAGTCCTGCTGATATATCTCCAACAGTTGCCCCTTCCTTTTGTGCCTGCTTAACCCTTGAATTCATAAACACAGTACATCTTGAACCTAAATCTACAGGATTATTAGAATCTACAGCTTCCTTTGCAAAATCAGCTACATCCATATTCAAAGAATTAGCAAAAGTCTCAATAAATGAACCGCAGCCTGAAGAGCAAGCCTCATTCAATAGAATGCTGTCGATCACTTTATTCTTAATTCTTAAACATTTCATATCCTGTCCGCCGATATCTAATATAAAATCAACTCCTGGCAGAAAAAATTCTGCTGCCTTATAGTGAGCAATGGTTTCAATTTCACCAATATCTATATTTAAAGCTGCCTTTAAAAGTGCCTCGCCATAGCCAGTCACAGTAGAATTAACTATCGTAGCCTTTTCAGGCAGCATTTGATTCAATTCTTTCAATATTCTTATTGTACTTTTTAGTGGACTTCCAGCATTACTCCCATAATAGGAATATAATATTGAACCCTCTTCATCAATTAGTACTGCTTTAGTTGTAGTTGATCCTGCATCAAGTCCTAAATAACAATTACCTTCATAATTGCTTAGCTCTTTTCTTTTAACTTTACTTTTATCATGCCTAGCTCTAAACTCAGCTAGCTCTTTTTCATTAGCAAACAAAGGTCTTAGTCTTTGTACCTCATGAGATACTACATCCTTTATCTCCATAGTTTTGTCCATTAATTTTCCAAAAGGCATGGATTCTTGTTCTCCTGAAGCTAAAGCTGCTCCAATAGCAACAAAAAGCTGTGAATTATTAGGGAATATTATCTGATCGTTTGTTAAATTAAGTGTCTCAATAAATCTTTTTCTAAGCTCTGAAAGGAAATAGAGCGGTCCTCCTAAAAAAGCTACTTTTCCTCTTATAGGTTTTCCGCAAGCAAGTCCACTTATTGTTTGATTAACTACAGCCTGAAATACAGAAGCTGCAATATCTTCCTTTGCTGCTCCCTCATTTAAAAGAGGCTGTATATCTGTTTTTGCAAAAACACCGCATCTAGCTGCAATTGGATAAATAACTTTATGCTCCTTGGCTAACTCATTTAAACCTGCTGCATCAGTCTGAAGCAGAGAAGCCATTTGATCTATAAAAGCTCCCGTTCCTCCTGCACAAGTTCCATTCATCCTTTGATCCACCCCAGAATCAAAGTAGGTTATTTTTGCATCTTCTCCTCCAAGCTCTATTGCAACATCAGTTTGAGGTATATATCTTTCTACAGTTTTTGTTCCTGCAATTACTTCCTGTATGAAGGACACACCAAGCCATTTAGAAACAGAAAGCCCGCCTGAACCTGTTACTGTTATAGAAATTTCTTTATCTCTAAACAAATCAAAAGCTTCCTTAATTAAGTTTAATATAGTATTTTTTATATCGGCATAATGTCTTTCATATCTATGATAAATCAAATTATTATTTTCATCTAAAATTACTAGCTTAACTGTGGTTGAACCCGCATCAAGTCCTAAACGTAACATCCTATCCATAAATTTATAGCTTTAATAAAGCTATAATCCCCCCCTTCAAGATAAAATAAAATTAACAAATTTGTAAAAATTACTGATGTTAATTAAAATATATTATTAATTATATTACTTTAACACTTATTGTTCAATATTAAATAAAAGTCCAAATGACACTCAAATGCCACTTGGACCTTCACTATTCCTTAACTTTAATTCTGGCTAACGCTCTTCTTAGCTTTAATTCTGCCTTTTTATACTCAGCACCTTCTTTTCCAACTAGAAGATGCTCTGCCTTCTTTCTTGCTTCTTCAGCTCTAGATAAATCTATTTCTTCAGGCCACTCTGCAGTTTCGCATAAGAAGTTAACCTCATTATTATTAATTTTTAGCATTCCAGTGGAGGTAAAGAGCTTCAAACTTTTATTATCAACAGTTGTAAATAAAGTAACAGTTGGTGTTAATGCTGTAATCATAGCTTCATGACCAGGAAGTATTTCAAATCTTCCTAAATCATTTTCTGTCGTAAGTTCTTTAACTTCTCCATTAAATACTTTTCTTTCTGGAGTTAATATACTAAGTTTTAAGCTTTCACTCATTTATATTCACTCCTTACTCTCCCATCATTTTCTTAGCATTCTCAACTGCCTCATCAATTGTTCCTACAAATAAAAATGCTGCTTCTGGAAGATTATCGTGCTTTCCATCAAGTATTTCCTTAAAGCCTCTTACAGTTTCTTTTACTGAAACGAACTTCCCTGGTATACCAGTGAATTGCTCACCAACAGTAAATGGCTGTGAAAGGAATCTTTGAATCTTTCTTGCTCTTTGTACAACTAATTTATCTTCATCAGATAACTCGTCAATACCTAGTATTGCTATAATATCTTGAAGTTCTTTATATCTTTCAAGAATATGCTTAACATCATTAGCAACCTTGTAATGCTCTTCACCAACAATTCTTGGGTCAAGTATTCTTGAAGTAGAATCAAGTGGATCTACTGCAGGATATATACCAAGTTCAACTATTGCTCTTGATAAAACTGTTGTTGCATCAAGGTGAGCAAAAGTAGTTGCTGGAGCTGGGTCAGTTAAGTCATCAGCAGGAACATAAACTGCTTGAACTGATGTAATTGATCCACGTTTAGTAGAAGTAATTCTTTCTTGTAAAGCACCCATTTCTACTGCTAGAGTTGGTTGATATCCAACAGCACTAGGAATTCTTCCAAGAAGAGCTGAAACTTCTGAACCAGCTTGAGTAAATCTAAATATATTGTCAATAAATAAAAGTACGTCCTGACCTTGATCTCTGAAATATTCTGCCATAGTAAGCCCAGTTAGAGCAACTCTCATTCTTGCTCCTGGTGGCTCATTCATCTGCCCAAATACCAAGGCAGTTTTATCTATAACTCCAGACTCCTTCATTTCAAAGTAAAGATCGTTACCTTCTCTCGTTCTTTCTCCAACACCAGTAAATACAGAAATACCACCGTGCTGCTTTGCTATATTGTTGATAAGCTCTTGTATTAAAACAGTCTTACCAACACCAGCTCCTCCGAACAGACCTATTTTACCTCCTCTTTGATAAGGTGCAATAAGGTCAATAACCTTGATACCAGTTTCAAACATTTCTGGTGAAACAGATTGTTCTTCAAAGGTTGGAGCTGGTCTGTGAATTGGATAATAAAGGTTTGCTTTTACCGCTTCTCCTTCATCTATTGTTTCTCCTAAAACATTAAATAGCCTTCCTAAAGTTTCTTTACCAACAGGAACTGATATAGGTTTTCCTGTATCTACAGCATCCATTCCTCTTTTTAATCCTTCTGTGGAATCCATTGCTATAGTTCTAACTACATCGTCTCCTATATGCTGTTCGACTTCAACTATTAAAGCCTTATCCTTGCCAGTCTTAACTTCAACGGCATTATATATGCTAGGAAGATTTTCTGAATTAAACTTAATGTCTACAACAGGTCCTATAACCTGTATTACCTTACCAATATTTTCAGACATCAGATACCCTCCTGTTATACTTATACTGTACTAATTCTATTTCTGTGCCTCTGCTCCTCCAACTATTTCACTTATTTCTTGAGTTATGGCACTTTGTCTCATACTGTTATACTGCAACTTTAATTTATCTAACAATTCATTAGCATTTTTAGTTGCACCATCCATGGCAGACATTCTTGTTGACTGCTCACTGGTCTTTGAATTAACTAGAAAATAAAGCATCTTTTCTCTCAAATATAACGGAATAATATCTTCTAATATTCTATCTAACCCAGGTTCAAACCTTATAACATCGTTTGGCTCCTCAGTTGTACCATATTTAAAAGGCAGAAGTCTATCAACTGTAACTTCCTGTTTTGATTGAGTAAAAAACCTTGCATATACAACATTTATCTCGCCTACTTCACCATTTTCATACATCTTCATGGCAGAATATGCAAAATCATTTGCATCTCCTAAATTCGGCAAGTCTGGTATATTTATATACTTATCTTTTACTTCATAATTAAACCTATTAAAATAAGAAACTCCTTTTTCGCCCACTACAGTTATTATAGAATTTTCTCTATCTTTATTAATTTCTTCTACTGCCCTGTTTAATACATTTAAATTAAAGGAACCGCAGAGTCCTGAGTCTGAAGTTAGAACAATATATAGCTTTTTCTTATTTCCGTTACCATCTTTGTAAATACTGCTTCCACCATGATTTTTAAGAATATCTTCTAGCATTTTATTTAAGGATTCATTGTACGAACTGTTAATTTCCAGCAAATCCTTAGTTTTTCGGAGCTTAGAAGTGGCAACAAGTCCCATGGCCTTCGTTATTTTCTTTGTATTTGTTACAGATTTAATTCTTCTTTTAATACCTAAAAGTCCTGCACCTGCCACAGAAAACACCTCCTTCAGAAGCTATTATTGTTCAGCTTTAAAATCTTTCTTATATTCATTAATTGCCTCTGAAAGAGCCTTCTTTATTTCATCTGTTAACTCTTTTTTATCTATTATCATCTGACCAACTTCCTTATGATGAGTATCCATAAACTCTAAAAGACCTTTTTCAAAAGCTTTTATCTTTGAAACTTCAATATCCATTAAAAAGTCATTAACAGCTGCATAAAGAATTATTATCTGTTTTTCAACAGGCACTGGTTTATATTGATCCTGCTTTAATATTTCTGTTATTCTCTTACCTTTTTCAAGTCTTCTCTTTGCTTCCTTATCAAGATCCGAACCAAATTGTGAAAACGCTGCAAGTTCTCTATACTGAGCAAGGTCAAGTCTTAAGGTTCCTGAAACCTGCTTCATAGCTTTAATTTGAGCACTTCCCCCAACTCTGGAAACTGATATACCTGCATTAACTGCCGGTCTTTGTCCTGCAAAGAAAAGTTCTGATTCAAGGAATATCTGTCCATCTGTTATTGATATAACATTTGTCGGTATATATGCTGTTACGTCACCAGCCAAAGTTTCTATTATTGGAAGTGCTGTAATTGAACCTCCACCTAATTTAGCTGAAAGTTTAGCTGCTCTTTCTAAGAGTCTTGAGTGCAAATAGAATACATCACCTGGGTAAGCTTCTCTGCCTGGTGGTCTTCTAAGAAGCAAAGCCATAGCTCTATAAGCAACAGCATGCTTAGACAAATCATCATAAATGATTAATACATGCTTACCCTTATTCATAAAATATTCACCCATACTACAGCCTGTATATGGTGAAAGGAACTGACGAGGAGCTGCTTCTGCTGCAGTAGAAGATACAATAATTGTATAATCCATTGCTCCCATTTCTGTCAAAGTATTATATATATGAGCAACCGTAGATTGTTTTTGTCCAATAGCTACATAAATACAAATAACATCTTTACCTTTTTGATTTATTATAGTATCTAAGGCAAGTGCTGTTTTACCTGTTTGTCTATCTCCGATTATAAGCTCTCTTTGTCCTTTTCCTATAGGAATCATTGCATCTATAGCTTTAATTCCTGTCTGAAGTGGTTCCTTAACTGATTGTCTATCTATAACACCAGGAGCTATAATTTCTGTAGCTCTATATTCTGATGCTTTTATAGGACCTTTTCCATCGATAGGCTGACCAAGAGCATCAACTACTCTGCCAAGAAGTGCATCACCAACTGGAACTTCAACTACTCTGCCTGTTCTCTTAACTATATCGCCTTCATCTATACCAGCTTCACTTCCAAGTAGAACAGCACCTACGTTATCTTGCTCTAAGTTAAGTGCCATACCATATACACCATTAGAGAACTCAAGAAGCTCTCCCTGCATGCATTCATCTAATCCGTATATTCTCGCAACTCCGTCTCCTACCGTTATTACTGTACCTGAATCTACAGTCTCTAACCTATTTTCGTATCTTTCTATCTGTTGTCTTATAATAGACGTAATTTCTTCAGGTCTTATATTCATCATTTCACCTCTATTCCGTTTTAAGGGTTAACTTTCTAATCTCATCAAATTTAGCCTTTATTGTCCCATCAATAACATCATTGCCAATTCTAACAAAAACGCCGCCAATAATATCCTTATCAAGCTCTTCATTTAAAATGACATTCATATTATATTTCTTTTGAAGCTTTTCCTTAAGAGATGCCTTTTCTTCATCCTTAAGAGGAACAACTGTTTTAACATAGGCTATTACGGTTCTATTTCTTTCAAGGTGAATTTTCTTCATCTCTTCTAAAATACCGTTTAAATTTGAAATTCTATTTTTTTCGATTAGAATTAATATAAAAGAAAGTACATCATCGTGAACTCTACCCTTAAATATACTTTCAAACATATCTTTTTTCCTAGATGTACTTAAATGAGGATGTCTCACAATTTGTAAAAACTCCTCATTTACCTGCATAACTTTTATAATTTCATTTAACTCGTCTAAATATTCTTCTGCTTTACCTTTTTCCTCAGCGGCTTCATATAAGGCAAGTGCATATCTTCTGTCCAGATATTCATGCATTTTTATACACCTACCTTACCGATAAAATCCTTAATAAGTCTCCTGTGTTCCTGTTCATCTATAGTAGTTTCTAGAACTTTAGAGGATAATAGTATAGCTAAGTCTATAGCTTGAGTCTTTATTTCTTCGGTAGCTTTTTCTCTTTCTCTCTCTGCATCCACTCTTGCTCTTTCAAGAACAAATTCCGCTTCTTCCTTAGCCTTTACTAAAATATCTTCAGACATTTTTTCGGCTTTGGATTTAAAATCATCAACAATAGTCTTGCCTTGTTCTCGAGAATTTTTTAAGTTCTCTTCATTTTGAAGCCTTAAAAGCTCTGCTTTTTTCTCATCTTCCTCAGCTCTAGCAATTCTATCTCTTATTTCATTCTCTCTAGAAGAAATGGTGGTAGTTACTGGTTTAAAGAGAAAATGTCTTAGTATAAAATATAATATTACAAAGTTTATTATCGTAGCTAAGACGGTTAAATAATTTATCTCCATAAAGTCAACTTACCCCCTTACTTTCATAGTAATAAACTTTCAACCCACACAGTAATGAGTTGTAAAGCTCAGCCTTAGGACAAATCATTTTAATAACTTTAATTCACTTAGAAAAACTAACCAGTAATTTTTCCAAGTATCATTAATGCAACAAGCAATCCATAAACAGCTGTTGCTTCTGCGAAAGCATTACCTAAAAGAAGGGCTACAGTTATTTTACCGCTTGCTTCTGGCTGTCTTGCAATTCCTTCAACCGCTTTACCAGTAGAAATACCAGTTCCTATACCTGCTCCTACGCCAACTAAAACCGCTATACCAGCTGCTATAGCCATTAATCCTGCATTTGTCATAATAAAAATTCCTCCTTAAATCAATAAATTGTTAATTTTACCTTGTTATTAAATTTATATAATCCCGTTATGCCTATATTAAAAACAAATTAGTGCTTGTGCGGGATATAAGCAATAAAATTAATGCTCTACAATAACTTTTAAATTAATTATAGTAAGCATCATAAATACTACCATCTGTACTCCGCCGTCAAACAAGTCGAAATACATATGAAGAGGTACAGGTATACCTAATTGAGCGACCCATCCAACCTTTGCAAGAGAGGAATAGATTATGCCCATTATTGTTGCTCCTGCTGTCATATTACCAAATAAACGAAGACTGAGAGAAACTGGAAGCAAAAATCTTTCTAGTACATTCATAGGTAATAAAAACGCAGCTGGTTTTGCATAGCCCAAAAAATAATGACCTACACCAAGCTTTTTTATTGTATAGCCTTGTATTACAAGAAATGATATTATTGCCATTCCTAGTGCTACACTATAATCCATTGTTGGAGGTTCAAAGCCGACTAAACCAGTCAAATTCATAGTTAAAAGAAAAACAATCAAGGTCCCTACATATGGAACAAGATTTAAATATTCTTCTCCAACATTTGATTTTACAACAGTGTTTACAGACTCTACCAATAACTCCGCTACAGATTGTTTTTTATCAGGAACTTTCTTTAATCCTCTGGTTAAAAATATACTCACTGCCGCAACGAGTAAGATTATAACCCATTGAATTATTATATTTCTAGAAAATCCATAGCTATTGCCAAATACTGTAACATGAAATAAATATTCTGCTTCCCCCACCTAATCACTTCCTTTCATTTAACAAATTAACTATTCCATACAAAAATAATGCTATAAAATGTGAAGTGAATCCCATGCTATAAGAAATAACATTATTAATATTATTATTAAATAATGCAACTCCTATTATGCAAATAATAAAAACTTTAAAAAGATTAACCGCTGAAAGCAATTTATTATAAAATCTTTTTTTATCAAGAAGTTTGTTCTCAACAGAAACTCCAGAAATTAAAAAACTTATACTTGCCATAGCTAGTCCTAGTAAAAAAATAAATCCATACGCTTTAAAAACCAATTGTATAATAACAGTTGAAATCAAGCCTATCAAAATGTCAAATAATATTACTTGCTTAAGCATGCTTATTGATTCTCCCAAAAGATTTTAATTCCATTTTCCCCATGAATTCATTATAGTCGGTCTATATTAATAATCAATTTAAAAAAATGACTGAAAAAGTCGATTTAAGCTTGTTTAAACGTTTTAATATGCATGTTTCCATTGAAATCATCGCACTGCGAAAAATATTATATTTTACTACTATCTGAAAAAAATTCCATGATTACTATAGCTTGTACAATATATTAAGCTCAATTTATTTTATTATAATAATGAATTTTGGTTACTATTTCTTCATTTCTCAGTTAACCATCTCCATGCTGCTTATATGGGTAGGGTTAATTACAAACTGTTCTCCATCAGAATCTAAAGTTATTAACTTATTCATAAGAGCGTTATTTTTCTCAAAATAAATCCATACAAACTGATCCATATTATTTACCTTTTGTTTTGGGCTAACAATATATTCTTTTCCGCTATCCATTATAATTTTAATTTTCATAATATCTCCCCCATTTTTTTACCTTTTATATATTTATTCTTCAAAAAATCCTTTTTTCCTCTTAATTCGAACATCTTTTTCACAATTATCAGACTAATAATTGAATAAACTATTCTAATATTCAGTTACATATAAAACTTATTTACTGCTTTATTCAAATATACCTTGTTTCTAGAAATTTTATTAAACAAAAATAATTATGAAATAGACTTATACTTTTTAACAATATAATTATCATTTTCATATACTGAAGTATCTGAAGATTAGTAAGTTGTATTCTTTTATTACTTAAAAATTTTCCTAGAACTTTGTATATTAATATTCAACATTATAAGGAGATGATACCATGAGCAAGGTTGATGTAAACCATATATATATGAATTATCATTCACTAAAGGGAGAAACTGAAGCTTTGAAAGATATTAATTTTAAAGTTTCTGAAGGAGAATTTATCAGCATTGTAGGTCCTTCCGGCTGCGGTAAATCTACAGTACTAAATATTATTGCAGGACTTCTTAAACCCTCCTCCGGAACTGTTTCAGTAAATGGAGCAAAGTATGACATAACTTCAAAGAAAATTGGCTATATGTTTCAAAGAGATTATTTATTTGAATGGCTTACTGTTTTTGACAATGTGGCTTTAGGCTTAAAAATTCAGCACAAGCTTTCGAAGGATTCAAAAGAAAAAATAACTGCTCTTCTTAAAAGCTATAGCCTCTGGGATTTTAGAAATCATTACCCTGATGAATTATCCGGAGGTATGAGGCAGAGGGTTGCACTAATACGAACCTTGGCTTTAGACCCGGAAGTACTCCTTTTGGATGAACCTTTTTCTGCTTTGGATTATCAAACAAGACTGAATGTAAGCGATGAGATATATCAGATTATAAAAAAAGAATCTAAAACAGCTATTATGGTCACACATGATATATCAGAGGCAGTAAGCATGTCAAACAGGGTTATTATTCTCTCTAAACGACCGGCAGCTATAAAAAATATCTTCGATATCAACTTTGATAAATCCTATAGTACACCTTTAAAACATAGAGAAGCTCCTGAGTTTAGAGTTTATTTCAATGACATATGGAAGGAGTTGGACTTAAATGATAAATGAAAGTTTAGAGCATAAAAAATATCTTAAAGAAGTTAAAAGTAAAAACATGAAAATTGTAATTACAAGATTAATTATACTTATTGCATTCTTTGTTCTTTGGGAAGCAGCAGGTTATTTTAAATGGGTTGATCCATTTTTAACAAGTACCCCCTCAAGAATGTGGAAAAGCTTAATTAAGATTTATGGTGAAGGAACATTGTTTAAACATATACTTATAACATGTTTTGAAACAGTGCTTGGATTTTTGCTTAGCACAGTTTTAGGTGCCTTAATTGCAATACTTCTTTGGTGGTCCGATTTTGCAAACCGTGTTCTTGATCCGTATATTGTTGTATTAAATGCACTTCCCAAGGTTGCTCTAGCCCCTATTATTATTTTTTGGGTTGGAAACGGAATGCGTGCAATTGTTCTTGTTACTATATTAATTTCGATTGTTGCTACAATTATAGGAGTTTTAAATGGATTTAAAGAAGTAAATGAAGACAAAATAAAGCTGCTTAAAACCTTTGGAGCCTCAAAACTTCAAGTATTAAATCATCTTATAATTCCATCTTCAGTACCTACACTTATTTCCGCACTTAAGATAAACGTCGGTTTGTCTTGGGTAGGAGTAATAATGGGTGAATTTTTAGTTGCTAAGGACGGCCTCGGTTTTTTAATTATTTACGGAGGTCAGGTATCACAGCTTGATATGGTTATGATGAGCATCATTATACTATCTATTCTTGCATATCTAATGTATGAAATAGTGGCTCTCCTAGAAAGAAAATTTGTTAAAAGATATTAAAGCAAAGCTGCAGAGCAAAGTATGTCTGCAGCTTTATTTTTATAAGTAAACTTGTATAACTCCTTTAAAATTTGGATAAGATTAAAATGGAATATTTTTCATAATGCTTAAATATAAATTATTACTACACAAATGAAATTTAAATTTAAGCATTTTGTTTAAATTTAGCTATAGGAGGATTTACATGAACTATTTTGAAAAAGCAAATGATTTATATAATACCCAAGAATACAAAAAAGCCATCTCCCTTTATCAAAAGGCCGCTAAAACAAAAGAAAATGAAGCCGCTTCTTTATATAATGCTGCAGTATGCTTCATAAAGCTAAAAGAATATGAAAAAGCTGTTCCACTTTTAAAATCAGCTATAAACCAAAAGAGAGAAAGTAAATATTTTTTCAATTTAGGTTATTGCTACGCAATGCTAAAAGACAACAGAAAAGCTCTTGTTTATTTTAATACCGCCTGGTCTTTAGATAATAATGATATAGATTGTGAAAAAGCAATTAATTTAATAATTAAAATTTATAAAAAACCCTAGAATTAATCTAGGGTTTTAAATATATATCCTTTTGACTGTAAGTACTCAATAATTTGAGGTAAGGCTTGTACAGTTGTTTGCTTGTTTGGAGCATCATGCATTAAAACCACAAGATGATTAGGATGCTTTGAAGTTTTTTTAACTTCCTCCACCAATTGTTCTGGTGATTTTGGTTTTCCTTCTGCATCTCCATTTAATGCATTCCAATCTATAAAATGAAAACCAGCTTCAGTAATAGCTTTTCTATAGGGCTCCCTTTGAGCTCCAAAAGACCCTCCCGGAAATCTAATTAGCTTTAGATTATAACCATCTATAATGCCTTTTAATTCATTATCAGCTTTGTTAATATCTTCAACAAAGTTTTTGGGATCTGAATATAAGTATTTATAATCATGAGAGTAGCTATGATTAGCAACTGCATGTCCTTCATTTTCCTCACGAATTACTATATCCTTATTTATATCTGCCATTTTTCCTATAACAAAGAAAGTTGCTTTAACATTATATTTCTTTAACACATCTAAAATTTCCGGAGTTACACCTTTCGTTGGACCATCATCAAAAGTAAGAAAAGCTTCTTTAATTCCAGCTGAAGCTGATTTTCCATCTAATTGTTTGTCCACTCCGTTTACAGGAACACCGCTTTCTTTACTGTCAGTAATCTTTATATCTTTAATATTTTCCATTTTGCTATCATCAGTATGGATTGGTGTATTTGATGTACTAACAACAACATTTTTCTTATCATGTGTTTTTTTAAGAGAACTATAGGCTGCTGGTATAACAACTAAAAATACTAAAATAAATACTGCTGTAACTGTTAAAATTTTACTTCTTCGACGTTTTTTTGTTTTTTCTAACTTAATGTTGTACAAAGTACCATCCCCCGAGCATGTGATACTTTTATTATACAACAAAAACTATATAAAATCTTGATATTTCGCAAACTTTATCAATATTTTTACCATTCACCAGCAATTTTTTCATTTCTATGATCCATGTCAAATCTTTTGCTGTTAAAATAATTTCCACCTTTAAAAAAGGTTGGATCTAAGTTTATCCATTTCTTATCCTCAGGAATATAAACCTGATTCCATGCATGACTTACCCAGCTTACACCATTAAAACCTTCTCCTGTAACAATTCTTACCTTAAGTCCGTTTGCCCTCGCCATTGCTACATAAAGACAGGCATAGTCAAAGCATATCCCCTTTTTGGTTTGAAAGGTTGGAATTGCTCCAGATTTAATATCGAAATCATTATTTAATACTTTTTCTGCTTTATCCTGATCATAATTAATATTTGAACCAACCCAATTATAAAGAAGCCTTGCCTTTTCTTTACTTGTAGTCCCCTTACTTCCGATTTCCTTCGCAAAAGTATCTATTTTCGAGTTAGATTTTACTCCTTCATCTAAGGTTACTCCATTATAATATACAACTACCCTTTTGCTGCCTGAGTTCTGAAGGTTAGTCAAACCTGTATTTTGTGTATCCGCATCCTTTACAACTACTTTAAAGGAATTATCTATGATATTAGGTAATTGCCTTGCAATAGAAGAATTTGTAACTGGAATAACAACCTCTTTGCATAAATAATTATAAGCTTTTGAATCCTCCAAATACTTATTATACTTTCCCGGAACATTAAATATTGCCAATATATTAAATACAAGTGTTATAAAGAGGATATATCCTACAGCTCTCGGCAGTTGAAAAAAAGCGCCACTTATTCTCTTAAACATACTTCCTTTAGTTTCAATAAACTTTTCGAAAACATTAACTAATGGGTATAAAGTTACATGATTTATTCCTTCAATTATTAAGCTTATAATTTCATAAAAGCAAAATATCATTATAGGAACTACCACTACGTAAAAGATAACAGTGTTATTTTCAACATAATCTAAAATATTAACTGGTATCAACTCACTAAGTTTTGTATAGATAATACTGTTATGTTCAATAAAAATTTTTTTTGAAAAATATACTCCTAAAATTAAGGAAAGTATAAAAGAAATATTCCCTCCTGCCTCTCTTATATCGCTTTTCAAATTATGGGAGGAAAATTTAAACATGAATCCCTTTAGAATTGGATATGCAAAAGCAAATATAAGTATTAGAGTAATTGGATTAATCCTCATTATTTCACCTCTCTTCTTCTAATAATTAATTTTTATTTTCTGAAAGTCTTTCAATCAATTCTTTATCTGTACATGAAGAGAACTTTCCATTATCTAAATTAAAGTATTGTACCTCGCTTGACACACTGCTTAAAAGTTCTATTAACTTACCATGGCAAGTCAAAATAATAATTTGATTATCCTCAGATAGCTTGGATAAAATTTTTAATGTGTTTTTTGTATGATTGCTATCAAAATTAACAAAAGGCTCATCAAGTATGATTGGTAGTTTTGGTTCCATAGCCTTAATACGATTTAATCTTACTGATAAATACAACTGCTCTCCGGTACCCCTGCTCAGCATATTTATGGAATCCTGAACTTCTCCGTTATATTTCAAGGTTTTATAGTCAGCCTGAAGTAAATTCTCTCCAGGTATTACTGTTTTATACTCACCAGAAGTTATTTCGCTTAAAATATCACTGGCTCCAGTCAAAAGATTGTCTTTTGCATTACTCATAAAGTTATGTTGAACATTTTCAAGAATGTACTCTGCAGCACTATATACTGAGAACTTAACTGCAAGTTCCTTAAGCTTATCTCTTCCTTCATCAATAATAATCTGAGCCTTTTCAAGCTTTGAAGAAGATGCTAAATTCTGAAGTTCTATCTTTAAAGAATGTTTGCTTTCTTTTAAGTTCTCTATAATTTTCACTTCATTTTTTATTTCATCAGTTAATTCTATATACTTTCTATTCATATGCTCAATGGAGGAATAGCTTGAATAAAACTTATTGAAGCAGTAAATACTGTCCTTTGAATTTAATATTTCTTCACTGCAAACTGAAGCAAAAGCTTGTCTTACGCTTTCAGAATTCATAACTTGAATTATTTGCTTATCTATTAATTCAAGTTTTCTATTTAATGCTTCGTAATAACTATACATTTTATATTGTTCAATAATTTTGTCAAGTAAATTAACTAGTTCTTCTTGGTTTTCCTCTAAGTTCAAAAGTTTCCTGATTTTAATTTCTAAGTTTTTTAATCTAGCCTCTGCATTTTCAAGCTCTTCAGCATATATAAGCTGCTGTATTATTAATTTTATTTCATCAAACATTAAAAAAGCATGCTTTTCTATAGAATTTTCATTATATAGGTTATAATCCGAAATTTGTTCGAGCAAATTCTTTATTTTCTCTAATTCTTCCCTTAACTCCACCTTTTCTTTAGCCAGACTTTTTCCTTCACCACCTAAATAAGTTATTTCCTTTTTTAAACCTTGAGCCTCTTTGAAATATTGGAGCAATCCAAGTGGTGAAATATCTTCCTTTAGTGACAGCATATCTTTATAAACTTGTAGTTCTTTATTATAGTTTTCTAAATTTAAATTTATAATTTGGAGTTCCTGATCAACTATCTTTTCTTTGCTGCTTAGGCTATCATCCTGATGAGACAAATCTCCTCTTTTAGAACCAGCATTATTTGATAAGGTATACTTAATAAAAAAGTATACGGCCGAAGCCAATACCCCTGACAATGCTAATATACTTCCTAAAGCCTTATTAAAAAAAGTCAGCAAAACTCCAGCAAAAAATAATCCTAATGAAGTATATAAATAATTTTTAATAAAAATACCCAAGTCTTCAGACTTAGTCTTTTTTATATCTTCATTTATATTTTTCTTTTGAAGATTTATACTTTCCTTATCCCATTGTATTTTAACTTTCTTATCGTCTAGCTGTCTTATATCTTCAACCAAAGAGACTAATTTATCATGTTCTATAAAGTCACAATTCATATTTAATATTATTAGAAAATTTCCCTGCCAGCCCTCGTTTAATGAGTTCATTCTTACAAGTATTTCTTCCTTCTTTCTTTGGTAAGAAGCTTGCAAAGCGTAGTAATTGTCAGTTTTTTCTTCAAGCCCTGATAATTTTTTAGAAATCTCTTTAATATCACTTTTATAGTTAATAAGCTTTTCATATAAATTTCTATCAAAATGTTTTATGTTTTTTTCAAAATCTTTGTCGGCTTCACTATAATTTTTATAAGCTAAGTTATATTCCTCCTGTAAAGCTTGAAGCCTGTCTAGGGATGGAAAGTCTTTATAGTGTTTTAAATCCTCTAACTTGACATTTTCTAATTGCTTTAAAGCTTCTATTCTTTCAGTATATTCATCATAATATGCTTTTGTTGTCTCAAAAACTATAAGCTTTTGCTGCTTTTTGAACAAATTATCTTCTGCAATTTCTATTTCCTTATCTAATCTCTTTAATTCACTAGTCTTTTTATTATATTCCTCAAGCTCGCCTAATGCCTCTTCTCTTTGTGATACCCCTTCCACAACTCTTTCATAATAATTTTTAAAAAGCTTTGTATTTGGATTCCCAAGCTTTCCTCCAATCTTTTCCTTTTCCTTCCTAAGCTCCTCTGTTATCTTTGGAATATGCACTATCTCTCTAAGACCTGCCCCTAAAAGTACCGCCTGAAGTTTTTCTTCCTCAGCTTTTATATTTGATTTTTTAAGTTCATCTAAAGTAATAGTATAAAGCTGACTATACGTAAATCTATCCACATTTCCATAAATATCTTTTAAAAATACTTCTTCTCCATCTAATTTCCTTATTATTTTAGGTTCTTTCAAACCTTCAACACGCATAGTGTACAGTTGATTAAAGCTGTCTTGAAGGTCTGCTTCCACATAATAGCCTTCCTTTGAATCTTTTATCCTTTTAGTAAATCCATAAGGCATATGCCTTAATAGTTCCAAAAGAGTTGTCTTCCCAGAGCGGTTAAGTCCCCCGATAACAACAATTTTCGAGGATATATTCTCTAAAAGCTCATTTCTGTATATTCCATAGCTGCCTATATAAAGTCTTTTTATTTTCATATATCCTCACTCCTCTCTAATATCATATCCACTGCAAGTTGTTCTGCCTGATTTATTATCTCTTTTAAAAGTTCATCATCCAATTGCAGCTTTTTAACATTAAAGTCCTCATATTCTTCAGTTACTTCCCAAATACTCCCCAGTCTTTTTATAAGTTCCTCCCTTAAAACTTCTTTATTAGGAACTTCTTTTGAAAATGCACTTATTTCTTTAAAGACTGCATTTTGCTCCTTTAAATTATCTAAATCCTTAATTTCTTTTCCAATATTAATATTAACTGCTTTGGTCAAAACAAATTTATTTCCTGCAAGCAGTCTTTCATTTAAGCTTTCAATCAAATATTCAGAAGTTTCATCGACTTTATCCCTCAGCATACTATAAATTTCTCCGCGGCCATTTATATCCCACTGCACTACAAATCCTTTTATACCTTCAGTGATATTATGAGTATAACTTTCAATTCCTAAGGGCAATTCTATTTGCATTAATATTTGCTTACCCTTAGACAAAATCAGTTTTTCTAAATCACTTATATTTTTTATATCTATTTCACTTTCTTCTATATTTAAATTTATTTTCTTCCATATAACTTCTGATAAAGGTATAAATTTGATATCTTTTAAAGAATTATTTACAACCTCTACAATAAATGCCCCGCCAATACCTTCCTCTCCAAAGTCTCTTCCCTGAGGTATGCCTGGATAAGCTATAAATGGTTCTTTTTCATTTACAATGCTGCATTTATGTATATGCCCAAGAGCCCAGTATGCGATATTGTCAATTTCTTTTAACTGTACTGCAGTACAAGGTACATAATTATTGCTGCCATCCAGCTGTGTATGAAGAAGAGCAATATTAAAGGACTCCTTCTGCTCAATTTTATAGTTTTCAAACATTTTTCTGCTGTCCCAATTTTCCCTATAAGATTGTCCAACTATTCTTGAATAAACGTTTCCGTTTATATCCGTTACCTCTTTTATTTCTGCTTTTTCAGAGCTGAATATATGAACATTTGAAGGCAAAGTAAATAATTCACTATTGTTCTTTATAGGATCATGATTGCCTCCAATTGCATAGAGTCCTATTCCTTTATCCTCCAATCTTTTTGCCTGCTCAATAAAAAACCTATTTCCTTTAACTGATCTTGCTTCTCTATCATAAATATCACCGCTTACTAAAATAAAGTCCACATTTTCTTCAATAGCTGTGTCACAGAGCTTTTTAAAGGCATTATTAGCTGCACTTTTTAAAAGCTCATTTAAGCTGTTATTTATTTTTTTTCCAATATGCAGAATGCTTCCCAAGTGCAAATCTGCAGTATGAATAAATTTAAAATTCTTTTTCATGTCCTACATCCTTTGTTTTCATTCTTAACTTTATTATATCATAGTAAAAAAGCTGTGGATAATACTCGTATCCACAGCTTCATAATTTTTATTAATATTTTTATAAACAACTTATAGCTTTCTTTGAGCATCTTGTTACGCAAAGACCACAACCAAAACACTTCTCGTTATGAATAACAGCCTTAGGCTCCAGCGTAATTGCCTGATAAGCGCAACTTTGCTCGCAAAGTCCGCAGGAAATACACTTATTTTCATTTACAACAGGAATTTTTGCATAAGTTCTAAAGCTTCTGTTTTCCATTTTTCTTTTAGTTACCCCTATAATGTCACTAACATTATATATGTTATGCTCATCAAGCCACTTATTCATTTCCGAGGCAATCTTACCATATACAGAAGGTCCCCTAAGTATTGCCTCTGTGCATATCTGGACCGCACTTGCCCCTGCCATCATCATTTCTATAGCATCTTTTCCGTCCGATATTCCTCCTACTCCTATAACGGGTACCTTAACAGCATTTGATATCTCAAATACATGTCTTAAGGCTATTGGTTTAATTGCTTTTCCAGAAAGCCATCCATAGCCTGTAGTACTTCCCATAAATGGAAGGCCTGTCTCAATATCTATATGCAGACAAGGGCCAACAGAATTGATAGCAACAAAGCCGTCTGCACCTTCTGCTTCCATTCTCTTTGCATATGCAGCAACATCAGGTATGCCTGGACTTATTTTCATAAAGACAGGCAGCCCGGACTTTTTAGCAGCTTTAAGAGAATTAATTATAGGTTGAATATCTTTTCCAACATAGTGAGTTGAAATTTCAAGAGCATCTGCAAATTTTGATACCAATGGTACTAATTTTTCAATTTCTTCTGCAGTGTATCCTAGGCTTACCATTACTGAAAGACCAGCTTCCCTTAAGCGGGCATATTCATGTTCTATCCAATGCTCCGGAGAAAGCTCAGACCAAAGCTCTGTATTTAAAAACCCGCCTTTTATCTCCTCCATGCAGGGTCTTGGAACATCAGCTGCTTTTGCTGATATAGTCTTAGTAACTAATCCCCCTGCTCCGCCCTCTGCACACTTTAGTATGCAGTCTGCATCTCTAACGGTTGGACCTGCAGCAGGCATTACAGGATTAATTAAATTCATGCCGCAAATATTTATATTTAAATTCGCCATTAAAAATCCTCCCCAAACCCAATTTGTTAAAATCTTTCCCAAAGCTTTTGTGAAAGTTCTCTGCTCTTTTGAAAAATGTCCTCTTCCTCAACACCTTGAAGAATCCTGTTTTTCATAACAAACCTTCCATTTATTATGCTGTCGCTTACATTTAAACCATTCATTCCAAAAATTATATGACCGCATATATTATCTCTTGTTATTGGTGTAGGGCTGTCATAATCAAGGATTATCATATCAGCCTTAGCACCTTCCCTTAAAACTCCAACTTCATTTTTAAAAAACTTTGAAGCAATTTTAGAATTATTTTTAACAGAAAGTTTAATTACATCATCAGGAGTCATAGCCCTAGGGTCCACTCTTTCATGCTTATGAAGTACATAACAGCATTCCATAGCCCTAAATGGATTTGAGCTAAAGCCATCTGAACCAAGCCCAACTGTAATACCCTTTTCCATCATTTTAGCTGCATCACAATAACCGACAGCATTATTCATATTCGATTCTGGATTATGAACTACATTTGCTTTTTTTAGCAGCTCTAATTCCTTTTCCTTAACATGAATACAATGAGCAAGTACAGACTTATTCCCAACTATAGAGTAGTCGTGCAGTCTTTCTGTAACTCCTTTTCCATAGTTTCTTTTGCACTGCTCATAATCCTCCATACCCTCTGCAGCATGTATATGAAAGCCGCTGCCTAAGGCATTTCCCTCTTCGCTGCACAGCTTTAAAGTTTCATTACTTAAAGTAAAGGAAGCATGCAGACCAAATATCCCCTTAACCATATCATCTTCTATATTCTTTTTAATAAATCTTACATTTTCCTTGATACCCTGCCTTGCGATTTCTTTTCCATCTCTATCTGAAACCTCGTAGCATAGATTTCCTCTTACACCAATCTGCTTAAAGGCTTTCTCAATAAAATCCAAGCTGCCCTCAACACTAAAAGGACTCGCATGATGGTCAAAAAGGCATGTAAAACCGCTTTTTACAGATTCAATAAGAGTAACCAGCGCAGAGTAATATATATCTTCATAACCTAACTTTTTATCTAATCTCCACCATAAATCCTTTAATATTTCCAGAAAGTTAGAAGGATTGCTTCCTTTTAAACTCATACCTCTTGCGAAAGCACTATAGATATGGGTATGTGTACAAATAAATCCTGGAAATAAAAGCTTTCCTTTAGCATCTATTATTTCCTTTTCATAGATATATTCCTCTTCTTTAAATTCCTCCATGGATGCTATTTTCTGTATAAGGCCATCTCTAACTAATACAAAACCATTCTCAATAAACCTGTCTTCATTATCAAAGGTAAATATTTTTGCATTTTTGATAAGCATAAACCTATCTTCCTCCCATAGTAAGAGCCATAATTGCTTTAGAAGTATGAATTCTGTTTTCTGCTTCAGGAATAACTATAGAGTGTCTTCCATCAATTACTGAGTCCACAACTTCCTTTCCTCTGTCTGCAGGAAGCGCATGCATGTATATTGAATGCTTCTTTGTTATAGACATAAGCTTTTCATCACAAATCCAATCCTTATACTTTTCAAGATTAGCCTTCATCTGAGCTTTTCCATCTGGCGTAGTTGGATTATCAACTCCCAGGAAGCCTCCCCAATTCTTTGGTATTACAATATCAGCATCTCTAAAGGCTTCTTCCATATTATCAACGAACTTTAGACTTCCTCCATTTAATTCCGCATTTTCATAAGCAGTATCAACTATATCAGGCATAAGAGGAAACTCTTTAGGTGCAGCTACAGTTACATCCATTCCGTATCTAGCGAATAATAGAATTTGAGACTGCGGAACTGAAAGAGGTTTAGCATGACTTGTTGCATAGGCCCAGGATATAGCTACCTTTAGCTTTCTAGGATTTCCAAATCTCTCTTGAATAGTCATCATATCAGCTAAAACCTGCATTGGATGATAAACATCGTCTTGAAGACTCAATATTGGAACCTTTGAATATTTAGCCAAAGTTCTTAAATATTCATTTCCTATTCCATAAAAGCAGTTCCTAACGCAGATAGCATCTCCAAAAGAGCTTAAAACTTCTGCTGTATCCTTTGGACTTTCTCCGTGATTAATCTGCATTGTGCTCGTATCTAAAAAGTGAGCGTGTCCTCCGAGTTGGGTTATACCAGCTTCCATTGAGTTTCTTGTTCTTGTACTTTCCTCAAAGAACATCAAAAATGCTGTTTTATCTTTCAATAAATTAGAAGGTTCATTTAGAGCGTGCTTCATCTTTAAATATTTTGCTACTTCAAAAACCATATCTAAATCATCTCTTGACCAGTCCTGGCAGGTTATAAAATGCTTTCCTCTAAAACTTGTATTCATTTCCCCATCTCCCCTTTTATACTTACTTTAAATTGTTTATCAGTGTCTTTGGAAACGCTGCGTAAAACTTGCAAGCTTCTACTAGATGCTTAACTGGAATTTGGTCCTTTGGACTATGCGCATAAATTTCATTTGCCGGTCCAAAACCCATGGTTGGTATATTAAATCTCCCCATAGTTGCTACACCATTTGTGCTAAAGGTCCATTTATCAACTTTTGGTTCGCTCTTAAACATATTCTTATAGGTTTCAACCGCTGATTTTACAAGCACATGATCTTCCGGCACAACCCAGGTTGGATAGTATTTTTCAGTTGGATATACAAGGCCAGTGTAGCTTGGCTGAGCGTAGGTTAAAACCTCAACAATAGCCTCCTCTGCACCAGGCAAAGCCTTAATTTCTGCTACAGCAGAATCCATTGTTTCTCCAAAGGTAAGCCTTCTGTCAAGCTGAATGGTACATTCATCAGGAACAGCACACTGTGAAGGTGACTTGAAGAATATCTGAGTAACAGTAACTGTGCCCTTACCTAAAAATTCATCGTCCTTTAGGTTTTCATTTAATTTTTCTATTCCTTCAATTATAGGAGTCATTTTGTATATTGCATTAATCCCTCTTTCAGGAGCACTTCCATGACAGGACAATCCTTTTGTAGTTACTATCATTTCCATTCTTCCTCTGTGGCCTCTGTATATATTTAAGTTTGTGGGTTCTGTTATTACAACAAAGTCAGGTTTTATCTTATCCTGCTCGATTATATACTGCCAGCAAAGTCCATCACAGTCCTCTTCCATAACAGTTCCTGTTACATATAAAGTGTAGTCATCAGTCAGTCCAAGCTCTTTTATAATCTTGCCTCCATAAACCATAGCAGCCATTCCGCCTTCTTGGTCTGAAGCTCCTCTTCCGTAGATTACTCCATCCTTTAAATCCCCCTCAAAAGGATCTACTTCCCAAAGGCTCGAATCCCCTACATCAACAGTATCAATATGAGCATCCATAGCTATAATAGTTTTTCCGTTTCCTATTCTTCCTAAGATATTACCCATTTTATCAATAATTACTTCCTCAAAACCTACCTTCTCCATTTCTTCCTTTATCCTCTGTATAACCTTTTCCTCATTACAGCTGGTGCTTGGAATTCTAATCATATCTCTTAAAAAATTAGTCATATCCTCTGAATAGTTTTCACTAAGCTCAGCTATCTTATCTCTTATCTCCATTCATCTCCCACCTATAAAAATAATTCCACAGATATTAAAGCAAAGATTATGCCATAATTGTTTAATGGAAAGCAATTTCATAAATATTTATCTTTCTATAAAGACTGGCTAAACTTATTCCTAAGGCTTTAGCTGCCTGTTTTTTATCTTCTGTATTTGTTCCATATTTTTTTAAAGCTTGAATTATAGTTTTTCTTTCAAGCACTTCCAAATTAAATTCATCTTCCTCAATATAGAGCTTATTGTTATTTATAAGTTTTTTAGGTAAATGCTTGATGTATATGGTTTTCTCACTTTCAAGCATGTTGATTATATACTCTACAGTATTTTCAAGTTCTCTTACATTTCCAAACCAGGAATACTCTTGTATATGTCTAATAACATCTCCACTTATATCAGGTATTTCAATCCCGTAACTATCGCAATATTTTTTAAGCAGATACTTAAACAGAAAAATTATGTCACCTTTTCTATTTCTTAAAGGAGGTATTTCCAGGGGAATAACATTAATTCTATAGTACAAATCCTCTCTAAAGCTTCCTATTTTTATAAGCTCCTCCAGATTCTTATTTGTTGCAGTTATTACTCTCACATTAACCTTTATAGGTTTATTGCTGCCAATAGGAATAACCACTCTATCCTGAAGCACTCTTAAAAGCTTTAAATGAAGCTGCAGAGGCATGTCTCCAATTTCATCTAAAAAAATCGTTCCATTGTTTGCAAGCTCAAACTTACCTATTTTTCCAGTTTTATTAGCACCGGTAAAAGCTCCAGCTGCATAACCAAAAAGTTCGCTTTCTAAGAGTGCTTCTGGTATAGCTCCACAATTAACTGCTATAAAAGGACAATTTCTTCGCTTGCCTTCGTAATGAACAGCTCTTGCAAAAAGTTCCTTTCCGCAGCCACTTTCACCTGTAAATAAAATATTTGCATAGCTGTCTGCTATATTTCTTAATTTATTTTTAAGCTCCTTAATTTTGATGTCTTCACCGATAATTGAATCTAGTGTTATTTCATTAACTGCTTCAGCTTTGCTTTGAGCAATAATTCTTTCCTTTTGAAGCTCCTCAAAGTTTTCCTTTGCTTTTGAAGCTATGAGCTCAGCCATTTTATCTAAAAAATCAGAATACTCCTTAAGCTTTGCAAGTATTATCTTTTTTTGCTCATCTGTGAAACAAATTAGAGCAATAACTCCAACTACCTCTCTCTCAATAATCACAGGTGTGCAGCATTCAAACTTCTCAGCACAGGAATGCTTCATTCTGCAGTCTGAGCAAAATTTATGAAAACCAGGATTTTCTACTACAAGTTTCTTTCCGCTTTCAATCACTCTTTTATAGATAAAGCTTTCTCCCTCTAAGCTTTTTCCTATAAAGCTTCCATACCTTCCCGTTCCAGCAATTCTTGTCATATTCTTGTCCACTATTTCAACATCAACTCTTATTACCTCAGCAATAAGCTCAGCCAATTTTAAGACATAATCCTTTATATCAATTAAGCTGTATTTAAGCATAATCCTCTCCTTTCATTTAATATATTAATTTTCAAACATATTCTATAGGGCTATGACCAGCAACAATCTGTTTTCTATATAAGTATATTTATAGATAGTTCACAAAATGAGAACTTTTTCTCATTTTGTGAACTATTACAGATATTAAAATAAGGTTGATATTTTTATAATCCAGGTATACTATAAAAAATAAGAATAAATTCTTTATTGAAAATTATCTTAAAGGAGTATCTTTAAAATTATGCATAGAGAAAGTATTTATAAAAACTATATGCCAGCTGTTAAAGCAGAGCATGCAAATAAAATGAGCAGTTATTGGTTTATATTCTATTCAGATAAACTTTTAATAAAAACTGATGATAATAAGGCTGATATTCCCTTTGCTAAGAGCTTAGAAGATCTAAACATTACTGCTGAAAGAACACAGTACCTCGGTACACTTAAAGGACATCCCTGCTATTCTGCAGAAATTTCTTCAGATATAATTGATTCAAAAAGCTTAAGCTTTAAAAGCCTTCGCTCCTTGTTTGGTATATTAGAGGAAGATGTGTTTATTTTAGCAGGCAAGGCCTTCCAAATAGTAAATTGGGATAAAACACATCAGTACTGTGGAAAATGCGGAAGTGAAACCTTTAGTATGGAGAATGAAAGAGCAAAGAAATGTCCAAAATGCGGCTTTGCAAGCTATCCGGTGCTTTCTCCAGCTGTTATAACTGCAATCATTAAGGATAAAAAAATTCTTTTAGCTCATAACCGTTCTTTTCCTGGAAAGAGATATGGTCTAATTGCAGGTTTTGTAGAGCCGGGAGAAACTCTTGAAGAATGTGTTAAAAGAGAGGCAATGGAAGAAGTAGGAATAGGCATTAAAAATATACGCTACCTCGGAAGTCAGCCCTGGCCTTTCCCAAACTCCTTAATGATAGGATTTACTGCTGAGTATGAGAGCGGTGAAATTAAAGAAGACGGCGAGGAAATAGATGCTGCAGACTGGTTTGAGGTGAATAATCTTCCTGAAGAACTGCCATCTGAAATCAGTATAGCTAACAAAATTATAAACTGGTACATAGAAAATTATAAAGACAAATAAACATAAAAACTGCAGAAAATCTGCAGTTTTTATTCTTATCTCATTTCTTTAATTTTCTCATTATAATAACTTATCTTTGAGTATTCACTTTCCCAAAACTCTGGATTCTTCATTGAGTCTAAGTATTCAACACTATAGCCAAACTTAGTCCAATCTTTCTCCTTTTGACTGAACAGCTGCTGCTTTGCATCTTTCCTCCTAAAATCATAAACATAATCATCTTTTTGACCTAAGAAAATATCATGAGCCCATCTTCTAACAACAAAATCTTCGACTTCAAGATATCTCGAATTTAAATTCTCAATAACAGAATTATATCTGTCGAAACCATCAGTAGCTATAGTAACAACATTATCATCTGGCCCAAGCTTTAGGTGCTTAGCCATTTTTATAGCTCCTAAAATGTTGCATATGCCAGATGGTCCGAAGAGTTCTTTCATATAGTTTGCTGTTTCCTCAGGTATTCCAAGTTCCTTAAGTGCATTGGTTCCATCATGTAAAACCTTAAGACCTTGAACAGTTTCTTCATCCTTAATTAATATTACAAAGTCAGTGGTTAATATATTGTGTATCAATGTACACATTTTGTCTCCTATACCTTCAATTCTGTGCTGGCCTCTTCCACCGTTAGCCAGTGTTGAACATTCATAAGGCTCTAAAGCAGCTATTTTACATTCAGGGAATTTCTTTTTAATTTCATCTCCTGCTGCAATGGTTCCAGCTGAGCCTGGTGCTGAGCAGAAAGCTGCTATTCTTCCATTCCCTATCCCTTTAACAGCTTCAATTGCAGAGTTTCCTGTAACATATCTATGGAATCTGTAATTTGGGAACAATTCAAATTGTGCTAAAGCTCTATTCTTAGGATTCTCTTTTAATTTATAAGTCCTTTCCAAGGTTAAAATAACATCTGATTCTGAACCTGGCGTTAAATCTAATTTTGCTCCATATTTTTGTATTCTTTCATATCTTTCCTTGCTCATATTGTCAGGCATTATAACTACAGCCTCGTAGCCCATAAGGTTGCATATATAAGATACACCTATTCCGAAATTCCCCGTAGAAGGTCCAAGTATAGTATGTTCTCCAGGTATTATATCTCCATCAACACAACCTTCAATAAGTGTTGAATAAGCGGGTCCTACCTTATGAGAACCTGACGGGAAACCTTTACCAAGCATTACAACAATATTTGCATCAACCCCTGTAAGTTCCTTTGGAAGAACTATTTTTCTAACTTCATTGTTTTCATCCTTCCAAGTAATATTAAATAGATTTATTGGATCAAGCTCATCTTCTTTTAAAGCTTTTAAAGCTTTATTTCTAACTTTTTTAAGTATCTTCTTTGGATTAAGCATCTCTTCATAAGTTGGACCAAATGGAACTTTATTCATTTTCAATACCCCCATCAATTTATATATTTAAATATTTATATATTTATATTGATATCTTCCTATCGCGATATCTTCTTATCTAGTTATATATTTATATATTTTTTAAGTTCACCTAAATCAGGTTTTATCTTTTCAGGTTTCTGCACTGCCTTCATTGCAGACTTTACATCCTTAAGCCCATTGCCAGAAACTATTAATGCCACAGATTCATCTTTATTTATTGAACCTTCCTTGACAAGCTTTAATAGTCCTGCAAAGCCTGTTACTCCCGCAGGCTCTCCAAAAACCCCTGTATATCTTGCCAAAGTCTTCATAGCACTTAGTATTTCTTCATCACTTACATCAACAGCTAAACCTCTGCTTTCATTTAGAGCATTAAGAACCTTGTAGCCATTTCTCGGTATACCCACAGAAATACTGTCCGCAATAGTACTTGGAGTTTTATAATCAAATTCTCTGCCGTTTTTTCTAAAGATTCTGTTGACAGGGTTAGCTCCTTCTGCCTGCACTGAAACCATCTGAGGCAGGCTGTCTATAAGCCCAAGCTCATAAAATTCCTTAAAACCCTTCCAAACACCTGCAATAGAACAACCGTCCCCAACTGACATAATCAATTTGTTTGGAACCTTAAAATCAAGCTGCTCACAAATTTCAAAAGCTGCTGTTTTCTTACCTTCAACTAGATAAGGGTTTATTGCACAGCTTCTGTTATACCATCCAAACTCCTCTGCCGCTTTTAAGCAAAAATCAAAAGCCTTATCATAATCTCCATCAACTAAAATAACCTTGCTTCCATATATTAAAAGCTGTGTTATTTTAGCCTCTGGGGCACCAGCAGGAACAAAAATATAATTTTCTATTCCCATGCAGGCTGCAAACCCTGAAAGTGAAGAAGCTGCATTTCCTGTTGAAGCTGCACATATAATTTTTTTGTCTAATTCTATTGCTTTGGCAATTCCTACAGCTGTTGCTCTATCTTTAAAAGACGCAGTAGGATTTCTTCCATCATCTTTGATATATATGTTTTCTAAATTTAAGAATTTCTCTAGTCTTTCTGCCTTGTACAAAGGTGTCCACCCAACCTGAAGGGGAGTAATACCTTTTTCTTCTTTTAAAGGAAGTATCGGCATGTACCTCCATAAATCTTTTCTATTGTTATTCTTCAAATATTCTTTAGTTAATTTTGGTTTTATAAAATCCAAATCATAAACGACTTCCAAGGTTCCTTCTGTGCCGCACTTATCGCAATGGTATAAAACTTCTTCGCTAAAGTTCTTACCGCACTTTGAACACCTTAAGTGCTTAATTTTTTTCACCCTACCCCTCTTTTCCTTTTACTACCCACAAATAATCAAGCAATTATCATACCAAAAAAATAAAAGGGGCTACCTCAAAACAACTAAACTTAGCGTGTTATTTGAATACGTAGAAACATTTGAGTAAGCAGTAATAAGACTTTAATTAAAAAATTTATAAAGCCGTTAAGAATCCTATATTGTTTGAGCAAAGCGAGTTTATAGGATTTAGGATTTATAAATTTTTTAATTATTAGTCTTATCTGCGAAACGAACGTTTCATAGAATTCAAATAACACGCAGTAGTTTTAAGCTGTTTTGAGACAGCCTCTTTGATATTAGCTATTTATACATTTTACTATAGGTTCAATTGCTTTTCTATCTGTCCAATCCACAGGATTATCATAGCATTCCAAAAGACCTTTACTATCTTCGTCCAATTCCCCTTCCCTTTTACTTTTAATTTTAAGTTTTAAAGCATTCATAAGCATTTTATCTCCAACAGATAACTTATCATAATTAAATGCTCCCCTTAAGTAAAAGAAACTTATCTTATCTCTCATATTTCCTTTAAAATTACTTTCAATCACACTCTTAATTGCATCCTCTCTTACAGGTGAGGCACCTACTCCGTATACTATAAGCCTTTTGTCCTTTAATTTTTCAAAGTTATCAGTAATTAACTTTATCCCTTTAATTCCCACAGCATGCAGAGACCCTCCAAATAAAATAACGTCATATTTATCCAAATCTTCTGCTTTAACTTCTGATGCTTCATGAAGATCAGCTTTTGTCTCCTCAGCTATCCACTCTGCATAGCGTTTGGTGCTTCCATACTTCGATTTGTAAATAATAACAACCTGTGACATTATAAATCCCATCCCCTTTTAATCGCTACTAAAATTATATGCATTATTTGTCTTTAATAAATCAAAAGAAATTAAATTCTACTTACAAAATAATCATCATAAATCATAAACTTTCTGTTAAGTGCCTTATATCCATTTTCTGCTAATGAAACAATTCTTTCGTCAGCATCTTCCATAGAAGTTTGTCTTAGTGTAATAACCTTACCTTTATATGTTGGACATTTCTCATAGATATTTATCATGGTATTTCCAACTTTCATTCTATATCATATATTCATTTGCCTTTGTTAAAATATTTTTATCACTTTCAAAAGTTAACAGTTCTAAAGCTTTTTTATACGAAACCCACTTATATTCATCTACTTCTTCTTCCTGAATAATTACTTCTGATGAATTAGCTTTACCGATAAAATATACAACATTTTTAAATATGTTAGTCGATATAAAATACTCTGTTTCTATTCTAAAGTCTTTATCAAGCTCCACATTAACACCTGTTTCTTCATAACATTCTCTTAGTGCTGTATCTATTTCGCTCTCGGCATTTTCAACATGCCCTTTTGGAAATCCCCAGTAATTACTTTTATTTTTAATTAACAAAAACTGAGTATTACTACCATTTACTTTTGTTACTACTGCACCGCAGGACTTTTCATATTTTATTCCTTGCTCATTCATAATCTTAAAGAATCTCTCCTTAGTAAGCTTAAATAAGATTGTTTTGTCATTTCTTTCTAAAGCTTCAAACCCAAACTTTTCTAAGGCTTCTTGTCCATTTTTATTTATTACTTCGTCGTATATTATCTGTCCTCCAATGTCATAAAAATAATAGCTTAACATAAGCTTCATAGCTTCTTTTGCATAGCCTTTTCCTCTATATCTTTCTTGTATCTTTATATTAAAGTCTGCTTTTTTCTCTTCGGCATTATATCTATGAAAACTAACCTCACCAACTGGAATGTTTTCCATTGTAAATATTAAACAGTAAAAATTTTTCCCGTCAGAAGGTTGTACCATTTTTCTGTACCAAGCATCTCTTTTTTCTAGCGGAAAATTTATTACTCCACCAACATCCTTCATTGTTTTCTCATCATTCCATAATTTTGCTACATAATCTAATTCCTCAATAGAAGGCTGTTTTATGTAAATTAAGCTTCCCCATTTCTTAAATTCAACTCTCATAGAATTTTCTCCCCATTATAAAATAAATCTTATTATTTTAATATCCGAACATACCAGGCCTTAAAACCATAAGTTAGGTTTTCTTTTCAATAAATAGATTGATTCCTTTAAAGCCTCTTCTGTCTTTACTTCTACAACTACACTTAAATTATGCATTTGTGCAAAGTTTAACTTTTCTTCTATATTTAAACTTCCACTATAAAGTGCTAAATGATTCTTCGAACCGTTATAGTCATGAAGATGCATATGAACAATTTTATTCACATTATCGTTAAAAAACTTACTTGCCCTGTAATTATCTCCTGCATCATGCCCAACATCCCAGGTAAAATAAATACCTTCTAATTTGTTTAGCTCATAAAACGCCTCTTTTATAAATTCAGGAAAAACTGTATTTTCAACACATACCTTTATTTGATATTTCTTTGCTATTTTCAGAACTATGTTCATAGAATCAACTAAATTATATATAAATTGTTCTTTATTTGCTTCATATACCCAAGCCTTGTGATCAGGCAGCGAAAAATATATACCTGAATTAATATGAATATTAATTTTATCAATATTTAACTCTGCTGCAAAACCCGCTATTTCACTAAACATCTCAATATTTACCTTTCTAATGGAAGGGTAGAATGCCGCAAAATCTATTTCCTCTGGAAAATGCATTGTTAATTCTATATTATATATTTTTTTTAATTCCTTTAACAACTTTACGTTATTGTTATAGGGCATACAATAAGGAAGATTCATATTAAGCTCTACAAAACTAAGTCCTAAATTTTTGCATAAAATAATATTTTCTTCAATATTGTTTAATTCAATTAGCGTTGGCATTCCTAATTTATAACTCATTTTCCCTCCTTGATTAAAATGTTTAAAATCTTTTCTTTATTATTCATAAAAGTTTTCATAACTTGATAATGTTCAGTTTCCTCATACCCTACAAGCCGTATATTATCTTTTATTTCATATATACTTGATTCTGGATAAGCCATAATTATTGGAGAATGTGTAGCTATTATAAACTGGGAATGCTCTTCAACCAAATCATGAATTCTTGAGAGCATAGCCATTTGTCTTGAAGGTGACAGCGCGGCCTCGGGCTCATCTAAGATATACAAGCCGTTTCCACAAAATCTATTCATAAATACAGAAAAAAATGATTCTCCATGAGATTGATTATGAAGAGATTTACCTCCATAGGACGAAAGCAGTCCAGGATCTGATTTTTCAAGTTCATCAACATTAGTTGCAAGGTTGTAAAAGCTTTCCGCTCTCAGAAAGAAGCCATCTCTAGGCCTTCTTATTCCTTTAATCAATTTAATATAATTATAAAGCTCCGAATGAGTGTCTCTGGAAGAAAAATCAAAATTAATAGTTCCTCCCTCGGGATTAAAACCATAAGCAGCGGCAATAGCCTCTAATATTGTGGATTTTCCCGAACCATTTTCACCTACAACATATGTAACCTTTGGATGCAGTACTATACTTGATAAGCTTCTAATTATAGGCAGGCAAAATGGATACCTGGAAAAGGATTGTATATCGTCACGCTTAAGTTCTATGCTTCTTAAATATTGATTATATTGCAACATGTCCATTTTTATAAAGCTCCTCTTATCATTGCCAAAACATATATATCAAATTATACCACTATATAGTAAAATGCATATATGGTATAAATACAATTAATCATATTAATATTAAAATAAATGGGCTGTATCAAAACAGCTAAACTTAGCGTGGTATTTGAATACGTAGAAGCATTTGAGCAAGCAGAAAAAAGACTTTAATTAAAAAATTTATAAAGCCGTTAAAAATCCTATATTGCTGAAAAGCCTAAATGGCTTTTCAGGGGCAGTTTACGAATGGAAATGAGTAAGCTAAACTGCCCCGACCTGAACGAAGAGAGTTTATAGGATTTAGGATTTATAAATTTTTTAATTATTAGTCTTATCTGCGAAGCGAAAGTTTCCTAGAATTCAAATACCACGCGATAGGTTTAAGCTGTTTTGAGACAGCCCTATTTTATACTCAGCTTACAAATTTGGCGCAGACCTTTGTTATATACTCCAATATTTTTATACTCTCCATATAATCATCATCTATTTCAAGGGAATGTACAGCCTTATCTATTATATGTAAGTCAACTGAACTGTTTCTTCTTATAGAATCTATATTAGCTTGTGTGAAATGCTTATCTTTTTCTCCTGAGACAACAGTGCATTTTGATCTTAAAATATACGGGATTGTTTCTTCTGTCGGTGTAAGAAATAAGTTATTTACCTTATCATAACCTACAAGATTGCTTACCTCTCCTGCAACTGATGTTCCAAAGCTTTTACTTATAAAGTAGATGTTATTATATTTTTTCTCTACACATAATCTTACAGCTTCATAGCAATCTTTAACGATTTGACTAAAAGGGTTGCCCTCCACTGGATTAGTTACTCTGCAAAAACCATACTCCAGGCTTAATACATCGCATCCAGATAAAAGAGCGGCCTTTCTTGCATAGTGAAGCAAAGGCTTATCGCAGCTGTAATCAGCACCCGGAAAAAGAACAGCTATTGAGTCAGACTTCGGTAAATGTGTCAGCAGCATATTATTAGTGTCATATCCCCAGATTGTTTTAACCTTAATATAAGATTTATTAATCAAATTAAACACCCCATTTTTCTATTTGATTACTTAAACAAGGATAATCAGTTTTTTTACTCTCTTAAAAATTTTTTTCTGGTTTTTTCTGATGTTTACTAATTGCTGCACTTAATAACTAATTAAGTTTTTACTGCTCATCTTACCTCCTTCAAATAATATTTTAGCTTACTTAATTAAAAGTCCTACATGGTAATTCCTTATTTTTGAATTATTACCTTTTATTATACAACAAATCAATTTTATTTTCATACTGTTTTATACTAAAAAATTATTATATAATATCTTTAATTGAGGTTTTATATCTATTCGGAGGTAACCATGTTTAAAATATTAATAATTGAAGACGATACAAAAATGCGGGAGATAATTCTTGAAAATATAAGACGATGGGGTTTTGATGGTTACGGCATAACCGATTTTGATAATGCTTTTAAAGATTTTATAAACTATGACCCACACCTTGTTTTGCTTGATATAAATCTTCCGTCTTATGATGGCTTTTATTGGTGCGGAAAAATAAGAGAAGTTTCAAAAGTTCCAATAATATTTATATCTTCACGGAGCACAAATATGGATATAATAATGGCTATAAATATGGGCGGAGACGATTTTATACAAAAACCTTTTTCTCTGGACGTTCTAATGGCAAAAATCAATGCACTTCTTAGAAGAACATATGATTATATAAGCTCAGAGGTCAATGTTATAGAACACAATGATGTAATTCTAAATTTAAAAGACAGCACTGTTTCTTATAAAAATACGAAGAGTGAGCTTACTAAAAATGAATTTAAAATTCTATATATGCTAATGAAGGATAAAGGGATTATTGTAAGCAGGGACAGCATAATGAGGGGACTTTGGGAAGATGAAAACTTTGTTGATGACAATACCCTTACAGTAAATATTAACAGGCTCAGAAAAAAACTTGAGGATTTAGGACTTGAAAGCTTTATTCAAACAAAGAAAGGTCAAGGTTATGTAATACTATGAACTTCTTAAAATATTTACAAGAACAAAAATTTTTAATGCTTTTTTACGTATTACTAATGGTTTTTATATCATCTGTTATATTTTTAGATGGGGCTGTTAGAATTTCTTTAGGAAATATACTATACATAAACCTGGTTTCTATTGTATTTTTTATTATTTATTTATGTGGAAAGTATTTATATTTTAGAAGCTATTATAAAGCGCTTAAAGATATAATTGATACTCAAGATAATGAACTTATAAATCGTATTCCTGAGCCAAAATCCTATAGCCAAGAACTTTTTTATAATCTCTTAAGAAAAATTTATGATGAACAGAGCTTAAAGATTCAAAAGCTTTATGATAATAAAAAAGACAATGAGGAATTTATTACCTCATGGGTTCATCAAATAAAAACTCCTATTGCAGTAAGCAGACTTCTAATGGAGAATAATACAAATAAAAATAATTCAGATGTACTTTTAAGTCTTGAAGAGGAACTTGATAAAATAGATAACTATGTTGAACAGGCTTTATATAATTCAAAAACAGACGACTTTTCAAAAGATTATCTTATAAATGAAGTATCTCTTGACAGAGTTGTTAAAGATACAGTAAAAAAACATGCAAAAAATTTTATAAATAAAAAAATATCTGTAGAAATTAAAGATACAGAACTTATAGTACTGACTGATAAAAAATGGCTTTCTTTTATTCTTGAACAAATTTTATCAAATTCGTTGAAATACACAGACAGATCAGGGAAAATAGGTATTTACGGTGTTAAAGAAACTAAGCTTCAAAAGCTTGTAATCCAGGATAACGGTATTGGTATCGCTCGTGAGGATTTAATAAGAGTATTTGATAAAGGCTTTACAGGCTATAATGGAAGACAAAATTACAAGTCTACGGGAATGGGCCTGTATCTTTCTAAGAAACTAGCTTTAAAGCTTGGACATGATATAGTAATAGAGTCAGAACAAGGCAAATATACTAAGGTCACAATAATTTTTCCTAAATTATTGGATTATCTTGACGTTTCAAGATATAACCAGAAGTAAAATTTAAAGGCAGATTAGTTGATGCTAACCTGCCTTAATTATTTATCTAAAATCTTCCATAAACATTGTTGCATCTTGTGGTTTCCACTGCCTGTCAATAAGTGCTTTTCCTTTAGTTAAGTATGAAACAACCTCTGTATATTCCGGACTTTCTTCCTTATATATAATTCCTAGAGGTATTCCATTATCCCATTCCATAGCTTTCTTTATAGCTTCAGTTTTGTTAGTATAATCATAGTTTTCGTCAAGCTTGTAGGTATTTTCCTTGTACCACTTAAATGTGTTCACATGATTAAAAGTTACACAAGGCTGTAAAATATCTACAAGAGCATAACCTTTGTGAAGTATAGCAGCCTTCATAACACCCTTTAGATGTTCCTTGTCCCCTGAAAAGCTTCTTGCTACAAAGGTAGCACCTGCTGTTAAAGCAAAAGCTAATGGTCTGAAAGCTTCTACATTAGTTCCATCAAACTGCATGGAAGTTTTCTGACCCTTGTCAGTTGTTGGCGAGCCCTGACCCTTTGTTAATCCGTAAATTTGATTATCATGAACAAAATGAGTTATATCTATATTTCTTCTTATATTATGAAGAAGGTGGTTTCCTCCCTCACCATAAGAGTCTCCGTCACCAGAGTTTATTATTACTTTAAGATTCTGATTTACTAATTTAATTCCTACAGCTGGAGGCACTGCTCTTCCATGCAGTCCGTTAAAGCCGTTTACATTTATATAGTGTGGAAGTTTTGCAGCCTGACCTATACCAGAAGATATTACAGCTTCATGTGGTTTTAGTTCTAATTCTGCCAAAACTTCTTTTAATGCTGCAAGTATTGCGAAATCTCCGCAGCCTGGGCACCATGCACATTCTTCATGGGTATCATACATCTTTATATCTAACATTATATTCCCTCCTGTATTCCTATAATCTCCCATAATGATTATCAATCATTATGTCTCACTTTTAACTCTAGAATAAATCTCACTTGAACTTAACTGTCTTCCATCATATTTTAGTATGCTGCTTGTTACACCGATTCCTGTTTCCATTCTTATAAGCTTAGCCAACTGTCCATTAAAGTTCTGTTCTACATTTATAATCTTTTTAGCTATTTTTGTATACTTTTCAAGCTTTTTTGTTGGCAGAGGATATAAATCTCCAAATACTAATGCTCCAACTGACTTGTTTTCTTTATTTAAAAGTTCCACTGCTTCCTTTAAAGGACCATACATTGAACCCCATCCTAGAAGCAGAACTTCTGGATTTTCAACTCCGAAATATTCCGGTTCAAGAACTTCTTCCTTTAAACCTTCAAGCTTTCTCATTCTCTTTTCCATTTGAGCAATACGAACTTCAGCGCTTTCGGTTATCTGACTGTCTTCTGTGTGCTCATCACTGTCTATTAAAACAACAGCGCTTTCATATTTTCCTGGAATCATTCTTGGAGATATGCCGCTTTCAGTGACTTTATATCTCTTATAGCTTCCATCCTCTTCTAATGCTTCTTTACCTGCTATATGTCTTTCAATTTTTATCTTATCAAAGTCAAATTCCTCTACATTCACAACTGTATCCGCTAGATACTGATCAGTTAAAAGTATTACAGGAAGTTGATATTTATCGGCTATATTCAAAGCTCTTGCTGTTCCATAAAAAGCATCTTTAACATTTCTTACTGATAAAACCATTCTTGGACCTTCACCATGAGAAGCAGTTAGTAAAAAGCTTAAGTCGCTTTGCTCGGTTCTTGTTGGAAGTCCTGTAGCTGGGCCAGGTCTTTGTGAATCAACTAATAACAGTGGTGTTTCAGTTATACTTGCAAGCCCTATTGCCTCAACCATTAGTGAAACACCTCCACCGGAGCTTCCTGTTGCTGCTCTTGCTCCTGCGTAAGATGCACCCAATGCCATATTGATAGCTGATATTTCATCTTCTACCTGTTCAACTATAATACCAGCCTGCTTTTGCTTCTTTGAAAGATAGGTCATTATGCTTGTTGCAGGTGTCATTGGATAAGCGGAGTAAAAATCCAGTCCTCCTGCTATTGCACCTAAAGCAATTGCCTCATTTCCGTTAATCATGATATGCTTATCTTCATGACCTTTTGGCAGGTCAAATTGCTTTCTTGAGGTTTCTCTTCCCTTCTGATAAGCTTTTGCATTTGCTTCTACTACTTTTTCATCCCATTTCTTGCTGAATAAACTTTCTATATTATTAAATTCTATTCCAAACAGCTCTGTTAATGCTCCTACTGCAGCTGTTCCGAATACCTTTGGATTTCCTGCTTCTATAGCTATTTTCTTCATTGGAACTCTTAGAACTCTGCTGTCTTCTATATTAACTGCCTCATCACAAATTAAAACACCATTTTCTTTCAGCCTTTCTATATGACTTTCTGCAGTGGTGTTATCAAGGGCTATAATTACATCTAATTCTGGATAATGAGAAGTTACTTCCTCATCACCAAATCTTATCTGAATAAAGTTATGCCCTCCACGTACTCTTGACATATAATCCTTTGTAGAATAGATATAATAACCGCTCTTCTTTAAAATTCTTTCAAATAAAGCACTTATAGTATCCATTCCTTGACCAGCTGATCCGCCTATTAAAACATTATATTTCAATTTATTTCATCTCCTCATCGATATTGATATTTACTTTTAATTGATAATAATTATTGTTTAATTTAATTATAGTTTGTTTTTAAAATTAATCAAAGCTTATATTTAGCCAAAAAAAAGGCAATAATACAAAATACCATAAAAATACTTTATATTTCTTTATTTATCTGTTATATTCAAAATTAATAACTGTTATAATTCCATTTCTTTATTCATTGATTTATAAATATTTATCCGACTAATACAGAACAATAAATTTATTGAGTCAACAAAAAAAGACAGGCTAATTTGCTAACCTGTCTTTATACTTTAAATAAGCTTTAGCTGCTTCGTAGCCTTGTTTATATAAAAACTTATAGGTACTATCATTTGTGCTTATATTAAAATCTAATACAGATATATCTTTTGTATCAATTTGAATTGATCTTTCAATATCCTGAGGACTGTTCCTGTATATATCCTGCTGAACTTTTGCCAAGGCCATATAAAAATTTGATATATATTCAATAATATTATTAATCTCAGCAAATTCTATATCATATTTAAATCTTGCTCCTAGAGTTTCCCTATTTATCCCTTCTAAATCAAAAATATTAATTGGATAATTCCTCATAACACCTCCATCAGAAAATATATGAGTTAGCGAATCTCTATTAACCTCATAACTTTTTACTTTGTTTGCTTCAAAAAATAATGGTACGGACATAGATATTCTAACTGCTTCAGCTACCTCCATATCTGGAGTTGTACTATAGGAAAATACTTTAGACACCTTACAGGAAATATCAGTACCTACAATATAGAGGTCTAAAAACTTCCTTTTATCTTTATGTATTGAATTGTCTTTAAAATCTTTAAAAGTATAAGGCTGCTCCTTCTTAGTACTGTCAAATTGTAAAGTAATTTGTTTTTGTATCCACTTATAAAAATACTGAGTTGAATACCAGCCATAATTATTAACTAGTCTATATAAACAATCCACATCGCCAAATACTCTTTCAATTTCACTTCTCATAAATACAGATATTCTTTCATTACTATCATCTTCCTTTTGAGGAACTAACTTGTAATCTAAAGACTCCACTATATTTTTTGTTTCACTAAAAGGTAAATTGAAGCTTGTAATACAAGCTGTTATTGCTCCTGCAGATGTACCTGCTACTTTTTCTATATTCTGCATCATATTTTTTTCCCATAAGCAATCTAAAACTCCAAGATATGAGATACCCAGAATCCCTCCGCCTTCAAAGACCAAATTTTTAATAATGTTTGCCATAAATCCCCAAACCTCACTTATTATTTAGATACCCTATTGTTATCATATGAAGTATATTTTTATATGGTGCCTCTCAGTTCATATCATACCTTGGAATATTGTACTATGCTAAAACTTGACATTAAAAATACCTTATTATAAGATAAAAAGAGGATATTTTTCTATCAATCCTCTCTAAGATGAGAGGCTTTTATTTTATATTGGGTATAATTTTATTAAGGATATAAATAGAGGAGTGAAAAGAATGTGTAATCACAACATAAGAACAAGATATGCACCAAGCCCAACCGGCTACATGCATGTTGGTAATCTTAGAACTGCATTATATGCTTATTTAATAGCAAAGCATGAAGAGGGTACTTTTATTCTAAGAATTGAGGATACTGACCAGGAAAGATATGTTGAGGGCGCTGTAGATGTTATATACAACACAATGAAAATGACAGGTCTGATTCATGATGAAGGTCCAGACATCGGAGGTCCAGTAGGTCCATATGTGCAAAGTGAAAGGAAGCCTTTATATCTTGAATATGCAAAAAAGCTTGTTGAAAGAGGAGAAGCTTATTACTGCTTCTGCTCAAAGGAAAGACTCGATATGCTTAAAGAAAATGCTGAAGCATTAAAGAGACCTTTTAAATATGACAAACATTGTCTTCATTTAAGCAAGGAAGAAATAGAACAAAAACTAGCTGAAGGTGTTCCTTATGTTATAAGACAAAATAATCCTACTGAAGGAACTACTACCTTTGATGATGTTATATACGGCACAATAACTGTTGATAACTCTGAACTTGAAGATATGGTTCTTTTAAAGTCTGATGGATATCCTACATATAATTTTGCAAACGTAGTTGACGATCATTTAATGGGAATAACTCATGTAGTTAGAGGAAGTGAGTATTTATCTTCTTCACCAAAGTATAATCGTCTTTATCAAGGTTTTGGATGGGAGGTTCCAATTTATGTACACTGCCCACCAATAATGAAAGATGCTCATCAAAAACTAAGCAAGAGAAACGGTGATGCTTCCTTTGAAAACTTAATGGCTAAAGGTTATCTAAAGGATGCTATTATGAACTATATTGCACTGCTTGGCTGGAATCCTGGAACAACACAGGAAATATTCTCACTTGAAGAGCTTATTAAAGTATTTGATTTTAAGCAAATCAATAAAGCTCCGGCTATATTTGACCCTGTTAAGCTTAGATGGATGAATGGTGAATATATAAGAAAGCTTTCCTTAGAAGAATTCCACGAGATGGCTCTTCCATACTATAAGGAAGCAATAAAGAATCCTGAAATAGATTTAATGAAGGTAAGCAAGCTTCTTCATACTAGAACAGAAGTGCTTGGAGAAATTCCAGAGCAGATTGATTTCTTTGATGTACTTCCTGATTACTCAATTGATTTATATGTTCATAAGAAGATGAAAACCAATGCTGAAAATTCTTTAGTAAGTTTAGAAAAGGTTCTTCCTCTTCTTGAAAGCATAGAAGCTTGGGATTTTGATACTCTTCACAACAGTGTTCTTAAGCTTGTTGAAGAAATGGGAGTTAAAAACGGTGTAATGCTTTGGCCTATAAGAACTGCTTTATCCGGCAAGGCCTTTACTCCGGGAGGAGCCTTTGAGCTTGCTGAAATACTAGGAAAAGAAGAATCCCTAAGAAGAATCAGAATAGGAATTGAAAAGCTTAAAAATGCTTAAAAATAAACGTACCAGTTAAAATGCTGGTACGTTTTGTTTTATTTAACTATAACAGAAACTCCATCAGGAATAACTGCTATTTTTGCATTCCTTCCCTTTATTTCATATGCTCTATTTAAGGCTTCCTCAAAAGTATAAGCATGTTCAATATGCATATCCTTAATAATTTTTGGATCACACATATCAGTAACCAATATTACTGTATACTTGTCCAATATTCTTGCTAAAATTTGAAACTCCCATTGATCTGGTACAGTGTCATTTCTATCCACCTTAAGAACTCTGTCTAAAACTTCTCTAGCATTTTGAGAAAATGCCATATTTTCATAGAAGGACTTTCCGCCGTGTCCATCACTGCAGGCAGAAACCATTATTATTACTCCACCCTCTCTGCAGGTTGCCTCCGCAGCAGTCATTCCTTTAACAGATTGATAAATATTTTGATCTAATGGATACCCTCCGTTTGTTGAAACTACTATGTCAGACATTATCGGCTTTATCCTTGAAAGCTCTGTTACAAACTCACAGCCTTTTTTATGAGCAAGCTTGCTGTCACCTGCAAAGGCATTTATTATTTTCTTATCCTTGTCTATTACTACATTTAGTATAAATGCAAGTTTTGCAGTCTGTGCAGCATACAGCATATCCTTGTGTATTGGATTGTTTTCAACTATTCCAGTCCTTGAATATTCGCTTGCTATAAATTCCGAGCAATGATTCGCCATTATTGTTCCAGCTCCTGCTATGCCGGGAAGTACGCTTTTTCTTCCCCCTGAAAAACCAGCAAAGAAATGCGGCTCTATGAAGCCCTCTGCTATTAAAAGTTCAGCTTCCATGGCCAATTTATTAAGCCAAAGTTCTCCCCCTGAAGGCAAGGTTCCTACCTTTACAAGACTATCTTTGTCCTGTGATATATGATTTATCAATACTTCTTTCTCTACTATTTCTTCTCCGTACTTATTTATCATTTCTTCTCTTGTAGAAGGTCTATGAAAGCCTGTAGCTATAAGTATTTTTATTTCTATGTCTCTATTAACACTTCTAATTCTCTTTAACAGTATTGGTAGTGTTATTTTACTTGGTACCGGTCTTGTATGGTCGCTAGTTATTATAACCATATTCTTTTTATCTTTAACAAGCTCTTCTAAAGTCTTGCTTCCAATTGGATTATTTAAAGCATCATTAACAATTTCCTCTTGTGTCAATGTTGCTTTATAGCTGTGAGCTTTAGACTCCAATACTCCTGCAAGGTTTTCATCAGGAATATCAGCTTCAATAAAGGTTTTATAATATGGTAATTTTATTTTTCCCATTTCCCATCACCTCATTAGTTTTTAAAAAAGTACCTCAAGCTAAATACTTGAGGCTACTTTAAATTTATTCTATTGACATACCTTTCCCGGATTTAACAAATTTTTAGGATCAAAAGCTAGTTTAATGTTTTTCATTAACTCAATATAAGCTTCATCATATTGTTCGAATAAATATGCTCTCTTTGCATAGCCTATACCGTGCTCTCCAGAAACAACACCATTTAATTCTCTAGCTCTCTTATACATGCACTCAAATACTTCCGAAAGCTTCTTCTTCCATTCTTCTTCAGTTAATTCATCTCTTAAAACATAAACGTGAAGGTTTCCATCACCGGCATGTCCAAAGCTTCTTATTCTAACATTAAAACCTTCTTGAAGTTCATGAGTATAATTAATGAAATTAGCAACTTTGTTCCTTGGAACACAAACGTCACATTCATCCATTTCAGTTGTTGTAGCCTTTACTGCTTCTAGGAAGGCCCCTCTAGCTGACCAAATTGCTTCCTTTCTTTCATCTGTATCAGATATAAATACATCAAGTGCTCCTTCATTTAAGCAAAGCTCAGCAACCTTTTCATAATTTCTTTCTATTTCTTCTTTGCTGTTTCCGTCAAAGGTTAATAGAAGATAAGCATCAGAAGTATTGTCTGGAAACTTTTTCCCTAAATATTCTTCAGCAGCAAGTATAACTTCTCTCTGCATAAATTCTATTGCAGTTGGAACAGCCTTTGATTTTATTATTTTAGGAACTGTTCCTATTGCCATTTGAAGATTAGGGAATGGTATTAAAAGACTTATAGTCTTCTTAGGCAAAGGTAGAAGCTTAAGTACAGCCTTAGTTATTACTGCTAATGTTCCTTCAGAACCGCAAATCATATCTTTAATGCTATAACCTGAACTGTTTTTAACTACTTTACCTCCAACTTCAATAATATTTCCATTTGGAAGTACAAGCTCTAGTCCTCTTACAAAATCTCTAGTAACTCCATACTTAACAGCTCTCATACCACCGGCGTTGGTATTAATGTTTCCACCAATTGTTGCTGACTTTTCACCTGGGTCCGGAGGATAGAAGAAGTCTCTTTCTTCAACGTATTTTGCTATCTCCATCAGAAGAACTCCCGGCTCTACTGTAAGAGTCAGATTATCTTCATCAAGCTCAAGTATTCTATTCATTTTAGTCATATTAAGCATTATTCCGCCATAAAGAGGAACGGATGCTCCAACAAGACCTGTACCTGAACCTCTTACAACTACAGGTATATTGTTTTCGTAGGCATATTTCATAACCTTTGAAACTTCATCAGTACTTAAAACCTCAATCATAACTTCAGGCATTTTGCTTATTCCGCCTAACTCATCGTGGCTGTAGTCTTCATTTATCTCTTCTCCGTAATAAACTCTGTCCTTTCCTAAAAGCTCAGTTAGGAAATTTATATCTCTTTCATCTATTTTCTTATATTCATTACTGCATAGTCCGTTCATATCATTACCCCCTCAAATCCTTATTCTGTGCATAAAGATTATCCATCTTTATGTCCTTCAAATTCTTATTATGCTCCCTTAGAAATCTTTATTTGTTCAATAAGCTGCGGAACTATTTCATATATATCTCCTACAATTCCGTAATGTGCAACATTAAATATTGAAGCTTTTTCATCATTGTTTATAGCAAATATTCTTTCTGAACCGTTCATTCCTGCTGTAAATTGAACCGCTCCGGATACCCCTAAGGCTATTATTAGCTTTGGCTTAACAGTTCTTCCACTTAAACCTATCTGCTTCTTAGCATTAAGCCAGCCTGCCTCAATCATAGGTCTGGTTCCAGCTACCTGCGCACCTAATAAGTCTGCTAACTCATAAACCATTTCCATATCTTTTTCTGACTTAACTCCTCTTCCGATAGCTATAATTACTTCAGCATCAGATATGCTTTCTTCCTTTTCCTTATGAGTTACTTTTAAAACATCTATATTGGATACTAATTTGTCCTTGTTTATCTCGCAGCTTGTAATTTTACCATAAGCTTCTTCTCTTCTTTCTGGAGCATTCATAACCTTATATCTAACAGTTGCAAGCTGTGGTCTTGTATTTGGAGTATTTATTTGAGCCATAATATTTCCGCCAAAAGCAGGTCTTATTTGAATAAGGTCTGTATTTTCCTTTATATCTAGTATAGTACAGTCGGCAGTAAGCCCTGTTCTGAAACGTGCTGCCATTCTTGGCGCAAGTGATCTTCCTACAGTAGTAGCTCCAACTAATATTGAGGAAGGCTTAACCTTGTTAATAAAATCTTCAAAAGCAGCAGCGTAAGGTTCTATTCTAAAGTCTTTTAACTCCTCACAGTCATACACAAAAACCTCATCCACTCCATAATGAAGCAGCTTCTCAGCCTTATGGCTAATGTTTGAACCTAGGAACAAGCAGTAAACCGGGAAATTTACTTTCGCAGCCAGCTCTTTAGCCTTACCTATAAGTTCTAAGGTTACAGGGTGTATGTCTCCCTCAACATGATCAACATAAACTGCTATGCCCTTCCATAAGTTCTTGTCTATAGTCTTTACTTCATCCTCAACGAATTCCATTACTCCAGCCGGGCCTTTTTTAACGCATATTTTACACATTTTACAACCGGCATTTATTTCTATTTTTCCATCATGATCTTCTATTGCCTTAAAAGGGCATATATTAACTAATTGTTCAATAACTTCACTGTTTAACTTATTTTGATTAACTACTAATTTACCCATCTATATCACCATCCCTTAATTATTATGCAAATTTTAACTCAGAAAGCTTCTTATGCATCTTACCGGTAAGTTCTTCGCTGCTTCCCTTCCACATCTCTCTGTCATTATTAGCTTTTGGAGGGAATATTCTTTCTACTTGTGTTGGAGAACCATTAAGCCCATATTTCTTTTCATCTTTGTCTTCAAAATCATTAAAACTTATCATCTTTACTTCCCTGTTCTTAGTTTCAAGCTTTCTCTTGTAGGAGGGAAGCCTTGGCTGGAATATATCCTTCTCCACTGTTAATAAACAAGGATACTTTATTTCCGCCAGCTCTATAGTGTTCGGCATGTCCATTTCAACTAAAACAGATGTTTCTTTAAGTTCGACTATTTTTAATACATTTGCAATGTGTGGAATTCCAAGATACTCAGCCATTTCAGGACCTACCTGAGCTGTATCTCCATCAGTAGTCTGTTTTCCGCAAAGTATTAAATCAAACTCACCCATTTTCCTAACTGCTTGTGATATTGTGTAAGATGTTGCAAGTACGTCTGCTCCAGCAAATTTTCTATCTGAAACTAAAGCACCTTCGTCAACTCCCATCATATATGCTTCTCTTATAACTTCAGCTGCCTGTGGAGGTCCCATAGTAACGACACTTATTTTTCCTCCAACCTTATCTCTAATTCTTAGGGCAGTTTCAATTGCATATAAATCGTAAGGATTCATTTTTGAATCTACACCATCTCTTTTTAGAACTCCTGTTTTTTCATCTACTTCAACCTTAGTAGTTCCTGGTACCTGCTTAATGCAAACTAAAATATTCATTGTATACTTCCTCCTTTTATATCAATCAACATTATTTTATAAACATACTTCCTATATAAACTAATACCCCTAAAATGATTACATATCCTGCACAGAATTTTAAAGTTTTGTTCAATATTTTACCTTCAGCGCCAGCTAGTCCTGTAGCTGCTGTAGCAACTGCTATACTCTGAGGTGATATCATTTTTCCTGCTGTTGCACCAGCAGTATTTGCTGCTGCAAGCCAGATTGGATTTACATGAATTGATGCGGCAACTTCTGTCTGAAGTCTTCCAAACAATACATTAGATGAAGTATCACTGCCAGTAACAAAGGTTCCTAGAGCACCTATAAAACTTGATATAAGCGGATAAAAACTTCCAGTAATCACGACTAACATTTCTGCTAAGTTTTTTATCATTCCGCTATAGTCCATAACCTTAGCCATAGCAACTATAGCTATAACTGTTATTGTTGATTTTGTTAATTGCTTGCAGGTCTTTCCAAACACAGTTACAATCTCGCTTACTTTTGCTCCCTGAATTAATCCGCCTAAAACTGTGGCTATTAATATGAGCGTTCCTGGAGTAGCAATCCATTTTATATCGTAAGCCTTTGCATTTACTCCTGAGTATACTAAAGCACTGCTTTTAATATGTGAAAGAGGGTTATATATAAATGGTACTAACTGGCTTGATAATATTATGAATACAAAAACTAAAATGTATGGAATCCAGGCAATAATTCCTTCTTTAAAGCTTAACTTTGAATTTGCTGCTGCTACTTCTTCTTTAGCAGCTTCATTAACAACCTTAACTTTGTTATTCATTCTCTTAGCAATGATGATTGTAACAGCCATACTGCATACGCTTCCAAGAAGTGCCGGAAGCTCAGCTCCCATAAACTTTGCTGCTAAAACTTCTGGTATTGCAAAACTTATACCTGAAGCTAACGATATTCCCACAACTCCCTTTAAACCTTTCAAACTCTTTGTTGTAATCAATACTAACACCATAGGTACAACTATAATAAATAGTACAAGCTGCAATCCAACATAGTAACTTAGAACGTTTACATCAATGTTAGCTATTTTAGCTAAGGATATAACCGGTGTTCCTATCGCTCCAAAGGCAGTAGGAACTGTATTGGCTATAAGACATATAACTGCTGCAAAAATCGGTTCGAAGCCCAGCGCTGCAAGTATGCTGGCGGGAATAGCTACTGCAGTTCCATAGCCTGCAACAGCTTCTAAAAATCCTCCAAAGCCCCAGGCTAAAATTAAAACCTGTATTCTCTTGTCTGTTGTAATTCCGGATAACATATTTTTTATAGTGTCCATACTCTTGGTGTGAAGTGCCAAGTTGTAAGTAAATATAGCTGCTATAATAATAATTGCTATTGGCCATATTGCCATGATTACGCCTTCTAGAGCTGCTGTAAAAGCATTTAGAATTGGCATTTTCCAAAAAACAATTGCAAGTACTAAAACTAATCCCAAAACCATTGTACAAGCTTTGTGTGCTGGTATCTTTAACCCCCCTAGTGATACCATAAGCAGAACAATAGGTACTAATGCTAATAAAAACAGAACTACATTATTCATTTTTATCCCCCACTCCATTTTTATTGGTATGACCAATTTCAATTTGATAATATCATAATATTTCTTCAATTTCTACAATAGTTAAGAAGTTAACAACATTATTAAAAATTATTTTACTATTAAATTATGCAATCATTGCAAATACTGGTCTTACCAATTTTGTTAAAGGCATAAAAAATAACAAACACAGAAAACGTATACTGTGTTTGTTATTTATCAAACCAAATTCATTTTATATTTATTTTGACGTCAAATATTCATTTACAAAATCCAAATGTTTCCTCATAACTTCAGCTGCTCTGCCTTTATTATGCTCAAGTAAAGCATTATATAAATTCTCATGATGTTCAATTAAGATTTCTCTATTCTCTACCTGAGTCAAAATACGCTTTCTTGCATCCTTGATAAAAGAATCAACAAGTGAAGATACTGCAGTTAATATTACTACAACGAGGAAGTTTCCTGAAGCATTTGCAATTTTATAATGAAGCTCCTTATCAAGTTTGGCATTTAATTCTTCATCATAGCTTTCTTTTATCTGATCAATAATGCATTTTATCTCAATAAGTTCCTCATCATTGATATTTTTAGCTGCTAAAGCTGCGGTTTCTACCTCTATAATTTTCCTAAGCTCTAAAATTTCCTCAGGTCTGCTGTTTTGAAGGCTGAACATAATTGAAAGAGGTTCAAAGAGACTGCCTTCAAAGCTTTCTCTAATATAGTTCCCGCCACCCTGCCTGCTTTCGATGAGCCCTATAATTTGAAGTGCTTTTAAGGCTTCGCGAATTGAAGCTCTGCTAGCCTGAAGTTGCTCCACAAGCTCTCTTTCAGGAGGAAGTTTATCACCTTTTTTAAGCTTTCCACTTACAATCATCTCTTTAATTTCTTCAATAACTTGCTCATATACCCTTGTATTTTTCACAGGAGCATCCATATAATCGCCTCATTATTTAGCATATTTTTAACAATCTCTTCTTATCTTAATATCGCGATTTCTTTTTATCTTCTTGCCTTGCCGGTAATTTTATCAATTTCTATTTTTACTACGCATGTTTTATTTATTGCTCTATCTATATATGCAAGTCCTTCCTTTTTAAAATCAGGAGAATATTTGTCAGCTATTGCTATAAGTGCATCTTTCTTCTCGTCTCCAGATGTTTCAGATGCATGTCCAAAAATAATAACACTTTCATACTCTGTACTGAACTGTTCCGGAAGTACTTGAGTTTTTCCTACAACACAAAATGAAACCTTATTATTATATCTTATATTTTCTAGCTTATTTCCTTCCACTGCACAGTGAAAATATATTGCATTATTTATATAAACATAGCTTACCGGAGTAGCATAAGGATATCCGTTCTCGCCTGAAGTTGCTAAAACACCATATTCACCATTTTCTAATATAAGCTTTATATCTTCACCAAAAATTTCTCTTTGACTTTTTCTCATTTCCTTAAACATCTAATCATCTCCTAAATATCAGAATAATTTAATTATAGAAAAAGCTTAAAGTTTGGTCAATAAAATAAAATTTTAGCATATAATATTGACATATATTAAGTTTTACTCTATTATTGTTTTAATGTAGACATATAAATTAAAACTTTGATGAGGAATAGTAAGGATAAAGTCTTTTACAGAGAGGAAATCATTTGGTGTGAGATTTCTAAAGTCTTGTTTTGAACCCGCCTCGGAGTTCTGTACTGAAATAAAGTACAGCGGTTTTCTTCCGTTATAGAACTTAAGTTGGACGTAATAACTGCGTCAATTAGGGTGGTACCGCCGATATAGCCTCGGTCCCTTTTGGGATTGGAGGCTTTTTTATATTTAATTATAATTTAGGAGATGAAAATTATGGGTAAAGAAAAAGAAAAGAAACTGGTTGAAGCTATAACTCCTATGGACCAGGATTTTGCTCAATGGTATACAGATGTTGTTAAAAAAGCTGAATTAGTAGATTATGCAAGTGTTAGAGGCTGCATGGTTATAAGACCCTATGGTTATGCTATCTGGGAAAATATACAGAAAAACCTTGATAATATGTTTAAACAAACAGGACATGAGAATGTATATATGCCAATGTTTATTCCAGAAAGCCTGCTTCAAAAGGAAAAGGACCATGTTGAAGGTTTTGCTCCAGAGGTTGCTTGGGTTACACATGGCGGAAATCAAGAATTAACTGAAAGACTTGTCGTACGTCCTACTTCAGAAACCCTATTCTGCGACCACTATGCAAAAATAATTCAATCCTATAAGGATTTACCAAAGCTTTATAATCAATGGTGCTCTGTTGTAAGATGGGAAAAAACTACACGTCCATTCTTAAGAACACTAGAATTTTTATGGCAGGAAGGTCATACAGCTCATGCTACTGCTGAAGAAGCACAGGAAGAAACTATAAAAATGCTAAATGTCTATGCTAAGCTTTGCGAAGAGTATCTAGCTATACCTGTCGTTAAAGGTCAAAAGACAGATAAAGAAAAATTTGCAGGCGCTGAAGCTACTTATACAATAGAAAGCTTAATGCATGATGGAAAAGCGCTTCAATGCGGAACCTCACATAACTTTGGTGATGGATTTGCTAAAGCCTTCAATATACAATACACCGATAAAAATGGAAAACTTCAATATGTTCATCAAACCTCCTGGGGAATGACTACTAGGCTCATTGGTGCCTTAATTATGGTTCACGGTGATGATAACGGTCTTGTTGTTCCACCAAGAATAGCTCCAACCCAGCTTGTAATTATTCCAGTTGCACAGCACAAAGCTGGAGTTTTGGATAAAGCTTCAGAGCTTAAAGATAAATTATCAAAGGTAGTCAGAGTTAAAATGGATGACAGCGATAAGACTCCAGGCTGGAAGTTCAGCGAATACGAAATGAAAGGTATTCCTCTAAGACTTGAAATTGGTCCTAAGGATATAGAAAACAATCAAGCTGTTTTAGTTAGACGAGATAATAGAGAAAAGCTAGTTGTTTCTCTTGATGAACTAGAAAACAAGATTCAAGAAGTTTTAGAAGATATCCAAAACTCACTATTTGAAAAAGCAAAAGTCTCCCAAGTAGAAAAAACCAGTACAGCTGTTAGTTTAGATGAATTCAAGAATTTGTTAGACATGAAACCTGGCTTTGTAAAGGCTATGTGGTGTGGAGACAGAGGCTGCGAAGATAAGATTAAAGAAGATGCTGCTGCTACTTCAAGATGCATGCCTTTTGAACAGGAGCATATTAGCGATACCTGCGTTTGCTGCGGAAAGCCAGCTAAGAAGCTTGTTTACTGGGGAAGAGCATACTAATTTCTTAGGAACAAATCTTCTGATTTGTTCCTTTTTACATATTAAAAAGTTTTTTTACACATAGTAATTATCACTTAATAACATACTTATTATGGAAATGATATGGTATGAACAAGGTTTACAAAGGAATGATATTATGCCGAAGATAATTGAAAACGTCAAAGAAAGCCTTATATTAGAAGGCAGAAAAACATTAATTGAAAAAAACTATAAAGAACTTAATATAAGAGATATAGCAAAGAGCTGCGGCATTGCAATAGGTACTTTCTACAATTATTTTCCTAACAAAGAGGAATTTGTTTCTGAGATATTCAGAGATGATTGGAGAAATACTCTAAATCTTGCAGAAAAACTTAAAACCTCTGAAGAACCTCTAAAGGAAAAAATCAGAAAAACTTATGTATCAATGCAGGACTTTGTAGATAAGTATATATCTATTTTTTATGAAATTGCCATGCTAAAGGGTTACGAAAGCAAAAGAGATTATGATATGCAGGATATATATGTGAAGATAGAAGAAATACTCTCCATTGAAAAAAGCAGAGGAAATATTAAATCTCCGCTTTCAATGCAAAAGCTGGCACACTTTATAGTTATAAACATAATGGATTTAAACAAAAACAAATATATGTCATTTGACGAATTATATGAACAGATGAATATATAAATTTATTAAAGCTTCTATAAACAAAGCTCTGGCTTCTGCCTCAAATATGGACTTTGAAAAATATTAATTTCCTGGAAAGCCGACTATATTTCCTCAATAGAAAATAGCAAAGCTGCAATTGAAAATATGTTCCAAAGTACAATTAATTCCGGCTATAAAAATGTGTTTATCACAACTGGTATAATTGCATTGGTCGGTCTTGTAATTGCTTTCATGCTTAAAAGTAAAAAAATTGCGCCTCCTCAGAAGGCATAAACTTATAAAGTATAAGGGGATTTAAGAAATATAATATTTCTTAAATCCCCTTGTTTATTTTTTACATATATATTGATTTTTTCCACAATTAGTGATATAGTTAGTTATATAACTATGTAACCATGTAACCTATATTATTTTTATAGCTTAAAGTCAGCTTGTAAATGGAGTCTAGTGAAAGGAGAGGTCAGATGAAGCTATCTGAAGACGATATAAGACCTATTTACCTCCAAATATCTGAAGGAATAAAAGACGATATACTAAAAGGATTATTAAATGAAGAAGATCAAGTCCCCTCTACTAATCAGCTTGTCTCTCTATACAAAATAAATCCTGCTACCGCAGCCAAGGGTATAAATTCTTTAGTTGAGGAAGGAATTATTTATAAAAAGAGAGGAATTGGCATGTTCATAGCTTCTGGTGCTAAAAGTGAAATTATTAAAACAAGAAAAAAAGCTTTCTTTGATGAATATGTTTTAAAACTTATGGCAGAAGCACAAAAGCTTAATATTCCTAAAGAAAGCATTATTGAGATGATAAATGATGCTGATATATGTTTAAAGCAATAAAGGGGGAATAGCATATGTCTTATGCTGTGGAATGTATTAATGTAACAAAAAAATTTAGAAAAACCTTAGCTCTTGATAATGTAAATTTAACAATTGAAGAAAATAAAATATATGGACTTCTTGGAAGGAATGGTGCTGGTAAAACCACACTGTTAAACTTATTATCTGCTCAAAGCCTTCAAAGCAGCGGAACCATTGCAATTTTAGGTGAACAGCCTTATGAAAATTCAAAGGTTCTTAGTCAGATGTGTTTTGTTAAGGAAGCGGAAAACTATCTTGATATGCTTAAGATTCATGAGATATTAGATATCTCCTCTAAGTTTTATGATAAATGGGACAATAACTTTGCCTTAAAGCTGCTTAAAGAATTTAACTTAACTTCTAATAAAAAGTACTCTGCTCTTTCAAAAGGAATGCAGTCAATTTTAGGGATAGTGATCGGACTCTCCAGCAGAGCTCCAATTACTCTGTACGATGAGCCTTATCTTGGCTTGGACGCCGCCTCCAGATATACTTTTTATGATATACTTCTTAAGGATTATACAGAGAATCCGAGAACTATAATTTTATCTACTCACTTAATTGATGAAGTGAGCAAAATATTTGAGCATATTATAATTCTTGATAAAGGAAAAGTACTTTTGACAGAGGAAGTTGATAACTTAAAGAGCAAGGCTTTTTATCTGTCTGGAAGAAAAGAAATTCTTAAAGATACTCTTAAAGGAAAAAATGTTATAAACTTTGAGCAGGCTGGCTTTTCAGCTTCTGCTGCAATATATGATAATCTAGCTTTAGAAGAAATTCGTAAACTTCAATTAGAAGGTATTGAAATTAAACCTGTTCCCCTTCAAGATTTTTTTGTATATATGACTTCAATGAGTAATAGAGGTGATTTCTATGAGTAAAATTAAGGCAAATATGTATCTATCCTATAAAAATGCAAGCTTTCTTTCTATGGCTGCTTTAATAGCTACTATTACTTTATTAATAATAATCACATTTTCTGTATTTTCATTAGGTTCGAGCTTCAAGGGTTCCTCTGGCTCTGTGACTTATGTTGGTCTAATTACATTTGTAATGCTTTTATACTCGGTTCTTGATTCAATTACCGGTCCAAAGACCTCAATTAATTACAGCTTAAGGATGGGATCTACTAGAAAAGAATATTTTTTAGGCAGCTTAGCTTACTATATAGTAATATCCTTAGTTTTTTCACTTATTAATACTATACTCTTTGCTTTAGAAAATAGTATTTTTAAATATCTAGGAATCAATCAGCTAAATAATTTCAGTTCAATCTTTGAAAAACTTACATTATTATCATCCATGAAGTTAACTATTGATATATTTTTAATATTCTTAACTACTTTTGCTGTTGTAACTATGTTCTCTCATTTAGCTTATTTTATCGGAGAATATGGATGGTTCATTATTATTGCAAGCTTAATTATTATATTTGCTATAGTACTTCCGGCTTTAGGTATTCCCGTTAGTCTTATGTTTCCTGAAGCAATACGCACAAATTGGCTTTCAATGAGTGTAGTAAATTTGATACTTGCTGTTATATGCTTTACAACGAGCTATTTTATAATTAGAAGAACTCAGCTTAGATAGATTTTGAAGTGAATCAGCTTGTAAAATAATAAATAGACTAGGAATAACTTCTGCTAAATTTATTCCTAGTCTACATTTAATTTAAAAAGCCTTATTTAAGTCCTCAGCTAAATTTGCAAACTCATCCTTCATAATAATCTTATTTAGACCTAATAGCAACTCTTGTTTATCTTTAGTTTCTATAGAGGTTATCTTGTCAATTTTACCTATGAGGTTTTCAATTTCTCTATTTTTATTAGCAATTATATTCTCATACTTTGCTTCCATATCAGTCCAATTTCTATTTAACATATTGATAAGAGAAGCCATTTCATCAGAACTTCCTGCTATACGATTTAAAAGCAATAAGTTTAAGGCAAGCACTTCTGGAATCTGGTCATGGGAATATCTTAATTGATGATCTATTTCCCCATACCCCTCTTCAAATATGGTCCTGACTTGAATTTCAGCAATTACCTTCTCATTTGTGGGATAGGATTCTATCAAATAGTGTACTGAACGATAACCAGATTTTCGCGATTGGATTGCAATATTAAGCTCTTCAAATCTTTTTGTATCGTCACCCTCTCTTACGTTTGCTGTTATCTCTCCTACCCTCCAAGTATTAGTTATAAAGTTATGTATGTCTTCCCAATCTTCCTTAAATATATGTATTGCTCTAACGCCGATTAAATCTGTTATTTCATGCTTGTAATTTTGGACTGAAAACTGAAAGGAATCTCCATACTTTTTCCTTCTATCAGGAGTTTTTCTTATTATCTTTTCAACTAAATGTTCTGCATCCTTTACCCTAGCCTTAACTGAATGTATTTTATTATGTGTCCTTAATGTATTTGCAATAAAATCCACTTGGCTTTCATAAAGGTTTATATACTCTGTAAAATCACTATATATTCCATTAAGAGTCTCCCAGGATATATTGTTCTCTTTAAGTTCTGCATCTGTAAAATTATATTTCTTTAGAAAGTAATCTTTGGTAAAATTCATTAAAAGTCACCTGCATCCTTCAGTTAATTTTTACTCTGCTTTATATTTAAATCCTTAGCCTTCAGTACCGTATTCAGCACATATATAATATTTCATCATAATTTTCCATTTAGACCTTCTTTCAGCTATTTCAAAGCCAGCTTCTTCAAATGATTTGGGTATACCAGTCCATAAAAAAGCATCTGGAACTCTGTCGTCATAAGGTACAGTTGGATAAGCCTCAACAATTTTAACTTCATTTAATCTGCAGTAATTAATTGCTGATTTAATTAACTCTGTAGAAATCCCTTTTCTTCTATAGTTTTTCAAGATGTAAAGGCAGGTAATAGACCAAACTTCCTCATCATCTATCCTTTTAAAAACCCTTGAATTCTCCAGCCTAATATACTTCTCTCTCGGAGCAACTGCACACCAGCCAACTGGTTCTCCGTCAATATATGCCAATACTCCAACAACTTCATTTTTCTCCACTAAGCTTTTCATTGCATTCTTATTTTGAGTGCCCTTTCCCAGCTCAAACTGAGACTTTTTTAATCTCCAAGACATGCACCAGCAGCCACCGCAGGCTCCGTTATCACCAAACAATTTTTCAAAGTCATTCCATCTAGTGTTCTCCATGGAATACGCAGTTAAATTTATTTCTTTATTTTCATAAACAATACCCATAGAATCCACCTCAAATCTTACTTAAGTTTTTTAGAGTAAATTATTGGAGCATTTATGCATACTCCAGCTTCATTAAATTCTTGGAATTCAAGCAAAGCTACTTCAGTAATTGTGCCCTTAATCATTTTTAATTCTTTCGAGCAGTAATCAAATGCCTTTAACATGTTTTCATCATTAAGTCTGCTTGCAATTGTGAAGTGAGATACCCATTTTCCAGGAAGATAAAAGGACTTAGGTACATCATTAAACTTCGAAAATCTATCATGATAATTTTTATAAAACTCTTGCATTTCCGTAGTTATTGCTGCTGAAACAAACAAAGTTCCAGACTTTATAAAAGTACCCAGTATGCTGAGGCTTATTTCAATTTCATTTTTATCTTTATATACTTTTTCCATTAATTCTATAAATGAATTTTTGTCTAAATTATTGTAATCGGCGATTGTAATATGGGCTCTTCTATCTTTTACTCCTTGACCATAATTAGATATTCCTTTATCTCTTAAGCTATCCCACAAGTTTTTTATACACTTCTCTGTTTCATTATCAAAAAGTGCAGCTACTGCGTACATATTTATTCTCCTTCAAGAATTTACAATTTTTTATTAAGCAATATTATACCACTAATAGATATACATTCCTATTAATCTTATACTTAAGTACTAAAAGTATATTGCTAAAGATAATTATCATTGATATATTTATTTATACAAGTAAAAAACTCAAAAGATTGGAGATATACATATGAAAAGTATAATACCTGAAATTTATGTTGAAAACTGCAAGGAAGCTTTAGATTTTTACAAAGAAATATTTGGTGGAGAAATAAAGAATCTTCAGGTAGCTGATGGAAAAGAAATGTTTAAAGGCTTTGAAGGGAAAATTATTCATTCCGAACTTCATGTTAATACTAATTGTGTATTGTATTTTGTAGATTTGTTCGATGACAAGCAAAAGGTTTCTGAAACTCATTTTGTATTAGAGCTTGAAAGTGAAGAAGAAATAAATAAAATATACAATGCTCTTAAGGCTAACGGAGTGGTTGGCTTCGAGCTTCAAAAAACCTTTTGGGGAGCTTATCACGCAGTTGTAACGGATAGCTATGGAGTTACTTGGGGATTAAACTATACTTTAAGCAGATAAATGTTCTGAGCCCCTCATAGATTCTTCATATTCTTTTATTTATAAAGCTAAGAACACAGCATAAAATTGCTGCGTTCTTTGACTCCTAGGCCTCTATAGATTTATAACTTTCTTTATCATCAATATCCACAAAAATTCCATCATTTCTTACTTCAACTAATTCCACATCATAAGCATTATTTTTAATAATGTCTCTTGCCCCCTTATCTCCTGTATTTTTTAAAAGCTCCTCAAAATATTTTTTTCCTATGATAACAGGATTTCCTCTTTTTCTTTTATAAATGGGTGCTGCAATGTTTTTACTGCTTACAGAAAATTCATCATATAATTTATTTATTATTTCAGTACTTACAAAGGGCATATCACCTAAAATAAGCATAACACCATCACCATTAAAACCTTCAAGTCCTCTTTTGATTGAAGTACTCATGCCAAGCTCATAGTCTGGGTTATAAATTTTTATTACATCCGTATCCACATCATATTTTCCATAAACTAAGACTACTTCTTCAATCTTTGAAGCTTTAGCATTTTCTATAACTCTGCTTATTATAGTATTTTCTCCAAGCTTAAGCATCAGCTTATTTTCACCCATTCTGCTGGAACAGCCTCCTGCAAGTATAATTCCTCTTATATACACTTATATCACCTTTTTCATTTTGTTGTTAATTAAATAAATCTATAAACTTAAACTGTTCATAGTGGAATAACCCTCTAGCTGTTATTTTTAAATCAGGTATTACAGGTAACGCCAAGAAACCTAAAGTTAAGAATGGATCAAAATCTTTCTTCACTCCAAAGCTTCTTGCCAAATTATTAAGCTTTTTTATCTTTTCTAAAACATCATAGGGATTTTCTGAAGTAATAAGCCCCCCTATAGGCAGCTTTAACTTTCCTAAGACCTTTCCATCAGAAACTAAAGCAATACCGCCTTCCATATCTATTATCGTATTAACTGCTAAAGCCATGTCTTCATCCTTATCCCCAATAACTATAATATTGTGTGAATCATGAGCAATGCTTTGGGCAATAGAGCAGTTTTTAAGCCCAAAACCTTCAACGAAGGCAACTGATCTTTTCCCTGTATTCTTATGTCTTTCAAATACAGCTATTTTAAGGCAATCTGTACTATCAACACCTGAAACTATTCCGTCACTTTGCGTTACTTTCCTTCTCTGCTTTACTGTTTCAACAGAATTAGGTATCAGCTTAATAGTGTTTACATAATCACGCTTATGCTTAACTAAAAAATCTTCCTTAGAAACTAAATCCAGCTTCACTGAGCTGCTTAATTCACAATTTGAAAAACTAATTTCTTTATTATAGGTTTCACCATTTTTAACTACATATTTTATATTAAGCTTATATAAATCCTCAAAGATTACCAAATCAGCCTTATAGCCAGGTGCTGCTGCACCTCTGTCTTTTAGACCATAACAGGCTGCTGCATTATAAGAAGCTATGGTATATGCTTTAATTGGATCAAGTCCCTGCTTTATGGAAAGCCTTATTGAATTATCAATAGTCCCTTCCTCTATTAAATCCTCAATGTGTCTGTCATCTGTGCAAAATAAAAATCTGCTGAAATTATCTTTATTAACTGCTGGTAGCAAATCCTTAAGATTTTTAGTTGCAGACCCCTCCCTAAGCATAACGTACATGCCCCTTTGTACTTTCTTCAAGGCTTCTTCTGCCTTAGAGCACTCATGGTCTGTTTTAATTCTGCAGCAAAGATATGCATTAAGCCATTTTTGTGAAATTCCAGGGCAGTGCCCGTCTATATTCCCCTTATTAAACATCTCTAGTTTTCTCAGCATATTTTCTCTTCCATTTACTACAGCAGGAGTATCCATTACCTCCCCAAGCCCCAAAACCTTCTCATGATTTATAAATTTAGCTAGTTCCTCTGCATTAAGCACTGCACCTGAATCTTCAAACTCCGTTGCAGGAACACAGGAAGGCAGCATGAAGAATATGTCCATTACGCTTTTTTTACTGTTTTCAAGCATAAACTCAATACCATTTACACCTAATACATTTCCTATTTCATGTGGATCTGCCACAGCTGTTGTTACTCCTCTTTTCAATAAGAGCTGTGAAAAAACCTCTGGTGTAACCATAGATGATTCAATATGCACATGAGCGTCTATAAATCCTGGAGCTATAAAAAGCCCGGTGCAGTCTATCTCTTTTTCCCCTGCATAATTTCCAACACCAACTATTTTATCATCATTTACAGCTATATCATTTTTTTCTATGCTTTGTGTAAATACATTTATAACAAAGCCATGTTTAAGAACTAAGGGTGCTTTTACTTTTCCAATAGCTATATCTATATCTTTTTTCAAATCACTCATGCTTTTCCCTCTTACTTGTAAGAGCTTTCAAAACCTTTTCTGGTGATGCTGGCAAGTCATAAATTCTGACCCCCACAGCATCGTAAATAGCATTTATTATTGCGGGTGCGGTTGCAATCATTGAAGGTTCACCTAGACCTTTTGCACCATAGGGTCCGCTGTTTTCTATTTCTTCTACAAATATTGTTTTGACCTTTGGGACATCTTTGCTGGTTGGGATTATATAGTCATTAAAGTTTTGATTTTTAATAGTTCCCTTGTTAAATATAACTTCTTCCATAATACCGTAGCCGATACCCATAGCAGCACCGCCCTGTATCTGTCCTTCAGCCATTAGTGGATTGATTATTTTTCCTGAATCATGACAGGCTGTTATTTCAAGAACGTCTACCTTTCCTGTTTCATCATCTACCTGGACTACAGCCTTATTTGTAGAGAAAGTATAAGGCCAATAAGGATTACCTTCTCCTGTTTCTAAATTTACTGAGGTTGTATTTGCTTTAAAATAACCTTCTTCTCTAGGGCTTATAGCATTATCAGCCATATATTTAAAGACTTTTTCCTTGTCTTTTATAGAAGCTTCATCCATCTTTTCTTTAAGCTTTTTACAGGCATTTAGCACGGCATTTCCTGTATTGTACGTCTGCCTGCTTGCAGCTGCCGTTCCCGAATCCATCATATAGGAAGTATTAACATTTTTTATTACTATATCTTCAACCTTCATGTCAAGTGCTTCACTGGCTATCTGTCTCATTACATTTTTAGCTCCCTGTCCTACATCCGTTACCTCAACAAAAACAGTAACCTTTCCATCAGAAGTAAGCTCTGCGGAAGCCCTTGACTCATCAGGAAAGCCATTTCCATAACCTGTACCATATATCATACAGGCATATCCTACCCCTATTTTTTTCAAAGTATTAACCCCCTACTCAAGAACTATTTCATCTAACTTTGCTATTTCTTCCATACATTTTTTCATTCCTACACTGCTTTCAAGTACTTGTCCTGTAGGCAATATACTTCCTATTTTGACAGAATTCATATATCTAAACTGAAGCGGATTTATTTTAACAAGCCTTGATAGCTCATCCATTTGGCTTTCATAAGCTACAGCTGCTTGTGCAGCTCCAAAGCCTCTCATTGCCCCGCAGAAAGAGTTATTTGTATAAACGGCCAGAGACTCTATATCTACGTTAGGTATTTCATAAGGTCCTGCAGCATGCACAGCTGCTTTTCTGAGCACATTCATTCCCCAGGAACAGTAGGCTCCCGTATCACCGTATATTCTTGCCTTTAGAGCGCAAAGCTTCCCATTTTCATCTACCCCGGTTTTATAATACATTTTTATAGAATGTCTTTTGCAGTGAGTTATGGTTGATTCTTCTCTTGAGTAAACAACTTTTACAGGTTTTTTAGTATAATAAGAAGCTAAAGCAGCATGACACTGGACTGTTATATCTTCTCTTACCCCAAAAGCTCCGCCTATAGTCATATTGATAATTTTAACCTTTTCTTCATTAAGTCCTAAACACCTTGATACATCTTCTCTGTCATAATGAGGATATTGAGTGGCTACATATACTTCTAGGTTGCCTTCTTCATCATATCTGCTTACTGCTGCCTCAGGCTGGAGTACGGCATGATCTATGTGAGGAGTGGAATACCAGTTTTCCACTATATATTTTGCCTTTTTAAATCCTTCATGCGCATCTCCTCTTTTTATTTTGAGATCATATAAAATGTTTGTTTTATCCCCGATAACAGGAGCACCTTCCTTAAGTGCCTCATCAATTGTAAATACACCTTCATATTCTTCATATTCAATCTTGATTAAATCTATTGCTTTCTCCAAAACCTGTTTACTTACAGCTACAACTAGCGCTATTGGGTCTCCTACCCTTTTTATTAAATCATCTACAAGTACAGGCTGATCCTTTAATACAACTCCGTGTTTCTTCTCTCCTGGAATCATATTATGGTTTATTATCATAACTACGCCTTCCATAGCTGAAGCTTTGGAGCAGTCTATGCTTTTAACCCTGCCAAATGGTATGCTGCTTCTTACAGCTCCTGCATAGAGCATATCATCAAACTCAATATCATCTGGATATATAGCTCTCCCAGTAACCTTCTCAAAAGAATCTTCTTTTTTTATATTTTTACCTACTGTGTTTAACATAGGATTACCTGCCCCCCATATACTGCTTAGCTAAAGTCACACCTTCAACTATCTTCTGATAGCCGGTGCATCTGCATAGATTCCCTGAAATTCCCTCTCTTATTTCTTCTTCTGAAGCATTAAGGTTTTTATCCAGAATTGCCTTTGCACTCAGAAGCATGCCGGGTATGCAGTATCCGCATTGAACTGCTCCAACTTCCATAAACGCCTTTTGAAGAGGATGAAGTTCATCACTTCCAATACCCTCTATAGTTGTGATTTCAGCATTATTACATGAAGCTGCTAAAACTAAACAAGAGTTTACTGTTTTGCCATTAACAATAACAGTACAAGCGCCGCATTCTCCTTCGCTGCACCCTTCTTTTGTTCCTTTAAGCTTTAATTCATCTCTTAAAAAATCTATAAGTCTAAGGTTTGAAGAAATTTCTGTTTCGTGAGATTTTCCGTTAACCTTCAAACATATTTTATTCATATCTAATCCCACCCCTTGCTAATGCTCTTTTTACTGCTTCAGTATAAACACCCTTAACAGCTTCCTTTTTAAAGGGCATGGTTGGTCTGTTTTTAATGCTCTCTTTAACTTTTTCCTCAAGAATAGCCAGTATTTCATCTTTAAACAAATAACTTATATCTTTGTTTCTTGCTAAGTACTCAATTTCATAAACTCTAAAAGGAAATTTTCCCACTGCACCTAATGTTAATTTTAAATTCCATACCCTATTCTGAACCATATTAAAGCTTACTGCAGCATTAAGTCTTGCTATAGAAAGTGAGTTTCTTTTACCAAGCTTATAAAAGCTGCTTAAGCTATTTTTATCATTTAATATAATTCCAACAAGTATTTCATCACTTTGCACCTTATATTTTTCATGCTTTATAAAATAGTCGTCACACCTTACTAGTCTTCTTTCATATATACTTTCTATTATTAATACTGCTTCAAGACTCATTAAGCAGGGCACAATATCTGCGGCAGCTGCAGAATTTATTATATTTCCGCCAATGGTAGCCCTGTTTCTTATCTGAGGAGAGCCCATCATCTCTGCACAGTCTCTAAGACAAGTAAATTTATCTTTAAAAATTTCATTTTCTAATATATCTGTAAAGGTCACCATGCTTCCAACAATGATATGGTGAGCAAACTGTTTAATTTGGCTCAATTCATTTATTCTATTTATATCAATAAGATAATCTGCCGAAAGCTTCTTCTTATTCAAATCTATAATTAAATCTGTTCCGCCTGCTAAAATCCTGCTGTTTGATAAAGTATGGATAAGTTCTTTAGCTTCCTCTAAATCTTTAGGCTGCATAATTGCTTTTAATTCCATGAGATTCCTCCCCTATTCCAAACTCTTTCTATAGCTCTATTACAGTTTTTAATTATGTCTTCCTCCTGCATGTACAAAAGCTTTCTTTCTTCCATGAGTATTTTTCCATTAACTATAGTAGTATCAACGTTTTCGGCTTTTCCAGAGAAAACAATCTGACTTTCTACATTATCTTTAAAGCTTGGAGCATTATAAACTTTATTAAGGTCAAGCAGAATAATATCTGCTTTCTTTCCTTTCTCCAGCGAACCAATCTCCTTTTCTTTTCCCATAACCTTAGCTCCACCCATAGTAGCCATGTATAAAACTGTATTACAGTCCATAGCTTTAGGACCTAATCTAACCTTTTGAATAAGTGAACTCAACCTCATTTCTATAAAGGCATCTAAATTATTAGAACAGGGAGGTCCATCGGAGGCCAAGCCAATATCAATTCCATAACCTAAAAGTTCTGGTATTTTAGCAACACCTGAAGAAAGCTTTAGGTTTGAAGAAGGGCAGTGAACAATCTTAGTTTTTGAATTTTTAATAAGTTCAATTTCCTCATCATAAAGCCATATACAGTGAGCTAAAATCAAGTTTTCATCTAAAAGCCCCATTTTCTTTAAATAGGCTATATTTGTCATGCCTCTGTCCTGTTCAACAAACTCTATTTCTCCCCTGTTTTCGGAGGCGTGCGTATGAACCTTTACACCATATTCCTTGGAAAGTCTGCTTACTTCTAGAAGCAAATCTTCTGAACACGAAACTACAAACCTTGGAGTAAATGCATACTCTATTCTTCCGCCGTCTTTTCCATGCCACTTTTTAAGAAGCTCGGTGCTTTCATAAACTGAACTTTGCCAGTTTTCTATTAAGGATTTCGGAACATCACTGCCATAGTCCATCATAACCTTTCCCGTTACGGCTCTTATACCACTTTCATAAATTGCCTGTATTGCATTATCTGTATGATGAACTGTTTCCATATCCACAATAGAAGTAGTTCCACTTTTTATAAGCTCGCTTAGTCCAAGCTTAGCTGAGTAATATATACTTTCTTCATCATGTGCCCCCTCTAGCGGCCATATTCTGTATTTGAGCCAATCCATAAGCTCCATATCATCTGCAAGTCCTCTAAATAGGGTTTGGCAAAGGTGAATATGTGGCTGCACAAAGCCTGGCATAGCTACCTTTCCTTCTGCATCTATTACCTTATCAAATATTCCTTCAATTTCACTTTTGCTTATCTTTTCAATTTTATCTTCCTTGATTGAAATATTTCCTTTAAACTTTGAAAGCTTTTCATCCATGGTTAAAATATAGGCATTTTTAATTAAAATCCTCATTATTAACCTTCCTTCTTAAAGTTCAAGCAACCTTAATATAAGATTTTGACACACCTTTCTTCTATATTCCGCAGAAGCTCTTAAGTCATCTATTGGAGATATAGTTTCCCCTATTATTTCTGAAGCTTCAAGCAAAGTACTTTCATTAAGCTCTTTTCCCTTCAAACAATCTTCTCCAGCACTTATTTTTAAAACTCTTGGAGCCACAGCTCCAAAAGCAATTTTAATATCATTTATTTTGCCATTTTCAAGCTTATATACTACTCCCATTGAAGCTACAGCTATAACCATGGCACCTCTTAGTCCAACTTTTTCAAAATAAGATTTATAGCCGCTGAACTTCTTGTTTAAAACTATATATTTTATAAACTCATTGTTCTTTAAGCAAGTTTTACCAACTCCAAGTATAAAATCTTTAACTAATACTTCTCTTTCACCTTCAATACTAGTAAGAATTAAGGAAGCTTCAAGCAAGGTAAGCGCCAAAATACCATCCCCGCTGGGAGATGCATTCTGAACATTGCCTGCCAGAGTTGCTCTATTTCTTATTTGAAAAGAACCTATAGTTTTTAAAGCCTCTCCTAAAACACTAAAATCTTCTTTAATTAACTTACTATCAATAATTTCACTTAGGGTTACATTACCACCTATATAAACACTTCCCTTATCCTCAAATATCCTTTTGATCTCAGTGATGCTGTTTATATTTATAACAGGCTTATATTGAAGTTTATTATTTCTAAGGGCTGGTACTATATCAGTAAAACCGGCTGCCAGTCTCTTGTTTTTATTATCTATATTAGGAAGAAGATCCTCTAGGGTTTTAGGAATAAAAACCTCACTCATTGACTTTGCACCTTCTTTCCATGAGGCGTTTTGCTGAAAGTTCTACACCATCTACGATTTTAACGTAGCCAGTACATCTGCATAGATTTCCTTGAAGAGCTTCTCTAATTTCCTCTCTGTCTGGATTAATATTTTTATCAAGTAGAATTTTCGTAGACATTACCATACCCGGAATACAAAATCCGCACTGTACAGCTCCCGCATCTACAAAAGCCTGCTGAATCACCTCAAGCTCTTCTAAAGCCTTTTTCCCTTCAATGGTATATAATTCTTTTCCATCAGCCTCGTAAGCATAAACTAGGCAGGAAGGAACAGTTTTGTTATCCATTATAATAGTGCAGGCTCCGCATTCCCCTTCGCCGCAGCCTTCCTTTGTTCCAGTAAGATAAAGCTCCTCTCTTATAAAATCTAAAAGCCTATCCTCAGCATTTACTTCTGCTGTTTTTTCTTCACCGTTTATTCTAAATTTTATAAACACCTAAATCCCCCCTACTTTAGTACAATCTCATTAAACTTCAATCCCTCAACGCTTTTAATAATCTGATTATATCCAGTGCATCTGCACAAATTTCCGTCTATTGCTCTTCTTATCTCTTCAGCATCTGGTTCAGGATTTTCATGCAAAAGTCCAAGTACAGCCATGATCATGCCAGGAGTGCAAAAGCCGCACTGTACAGCTCCTCCATTTAAAAGCTTTTCCTGAAGAGGATTAAGGACCTCGGCGCTTATTCCTTCAATAGTTAAAACCTCGCAGCCTTCTATCTGTCCAACCATAACCATACAAGAGTTTACAGCCTTTTTATTTATAAGAACTGTACAAGCACCACACTCACCTATTTCGCAGCCTTTTTTAGTTCCTGTAAGATTCATATCATCTCTTAAAAAATCCAATAGGCTTTTTGTCGGCTCTGCTTCTACAGTTAAATCTCTTCCATTTAGCTTAAATTCCAGCCTCATGTTTTTGCCCCCATTTCTCTAAGGTTCTAATAATTAATCCTTTAAGCACTGGCTCCTTATATTCAGAAGACCATCGTTTTCCGCTTAACTCTTCTACTTCACAAGCAGCACTTTCTGCTATTTCATTAATACACTCTATTAATTTCCTTCCTTTGAATTTATTTTCTGTATTATGAAGTCTGGCATGCCTTGAAAGCATCGCACCAGGGCATATTCTTAAATCCTCTATGACTCCATTTCTTTCCTTTAAAGCGATAGCTAAAGTTAATCTTGATATTGCAAGAGATTTTCTTCTTCCCACCTTAATTAAATCCCATTTATAGCCTTCCAGCTTTTTAGCGGTTAGACTATATAAGACTTCTCCTTTTTCTATAGATACCAGACCATTCCTGTTTAAAAATTCATCTAATCTTATAATCCTGTCTCTTCCAAAGCTCTTTAAGCAAAGTACAGTCTCACACAAAAGCAAAGGAGGTATGCTGTCAGCACAATTTGCATTATTAACAATATTTCCTCCTATTGTACCTCTGTTTCTTATCAGGTTTGAGCCTACCAATCCACAAGCCTTTGAAAGTATAGGAAGTTCTTTTTTAATAACATCGCTCTTTTCTATTTCACCATGAGTGGTTCCAGCCATTATAGTTATGGCATTACCATAGTCCTTGATTCCTTTTAAGGCTTCAATTGTTGAAATATCTATAAGCTTTCCCTTTATCTCTTTTCCATTATGAAACTCTACCATTAAATCAGTTCCCCCTGCAATAATGGTATAATTATCCTCCTTAATACTTTGGATAAGCTCCTGAATACCTTTAGGCTTTACAAAGTTTTTTATCATATTTATAATCATTCCTTTCGCTTCGCTCAAGGCACAAAACGGAATGAAATGTGCCTTCGATTGAATTTTGTTTTTAAATCAAGTCTATAATCAAGCCATAGGGATACCAGTAAACTACAAATCACGGGGAGGTGAGTGGGCTGCTTCACTTTTGAAGTAACCGCATATTTATATGTGAAGATTGTCTTTTCAAGCACAAATAAGTGTGCCAGTGAGCACGTAACCTTATCTTTGTTTAAACATTCTCGTTTAATGCTGGACAATCAGTCAATGCTGCCTATCCCTGTAATTCAAAGAACCTATCGGTTCAGAAAGGGGTTCTCAATGGCTTTAAAAATCGTGTATCAAATCTGTTGTGGAATTGACGTCCACAAAACCTTTGTGGTTGCTTGTATTGCATCCACTAATCCAAGCGGTATTACCGTCTACAAAAGCCATCGCTTTTCTACCTATACACAAGGTTTACGAGAGCTATTACAGTGGCTTAAATACAATAACTGCCAAGATGTATGCATGGAATCTACCGGGAAGTATTGGATTCCCGTGTTTAATATACTAGAGAACTCATGCAACATCGTACTTGCACATCCCAAATATGTTAAGGCTATCCGTGGTAAAAAAACTGACAAGAAAGATGCGAAATGGATTGCTGACCTGTTTAAGCATGATCTTGTTGCCAGTAGCTTTATGCCTCCTGCTGACATTAGACAGCTCCGTGACTTAATGCGCTATCGCTTTAAGCTTACATGCTTTATGGCTAGTGAGAAGAACAGACTCCAAAATTGTCTCACAGTTTCTAACATACAGTTAGGAAACGTTGTTTCAGACACCTTCGGTAAAAGTTCTCAGAAGATACTTGATAAGATTCTGGAAAATCCTCTTGATACTTCTTTTGATATTAAACCTTTGATTCACAGTTCTATGGAGAAGAAACTCTCCGAATTAGAACTCGCTGTTGATGGTTATATAACACCAGAACAAGCTGGTAAATTAAAGATTATCAAAAGACATTTTGAGGATTTAGAATCCCGGAAAGCAGAGCTAGAAAAACTGATTCTTGCGCTCGCCAGTCCATATCAACAAGAACTCGACCTAATTCTAACCGCTCCATCATTTAAAAACATCTTCTCTGCAATTACTGTTATTGCAGAAATAGGTGTGAACATGGAGGCTTTCCCTTCGGCGAAACACTTATGTTCATGGGCTGGACTAACTCCAACTAACAATGAAAGTGCAGGGAAGAAAAAATCTGTCCGGGTTTCCAAAGCAGGATGTTATATCAAGCCACTTTTAGTACAATGTGCTACGGCCGTAGTCAAAAGCGAAAAACATCCCGAAATTCGTAACCGCTATCTCCGTATCAAAAAGCGTCGCGGCCACAAGAAGGCAATCATTGCTATAGCAAGAATGCTTCTAACAGCATTATACAACATGTTAAAGAAGAAAGAACCATATAATGCTGAATTATATAAAAAATCTGATGTTTTTCCTGTTGAACGTGAGATAACGGTAGAGCAAGCTATATTACTAGCTCAGCACCAAGGCTATAAAATCAAGTCAGCTACTTAGCCTTAACATTCAATTCTATAATTAATTTTTAAAAAGTCACCCTACGGATGGCTTATTTGCTATGTCCTTTTACTCTAGTTGTAGTTCATACTTTTAATTTCAACCTTTACTTCCTTTTTATATGTACCACCATTTTTAAAATAACTAAATAGAATATCTTACAGCCTTTCTCCTCTTTTGAGCTTTTCAATAAATTCAGACAAATCGTTCTTCTTAACTCTCCAATGTCGTCCTATTTTAAATGCAGGTATCTTACCTTCTTGAACTAACTTATATGTTGTAACCTCACTAATCTTTAAATACTCAGCAACTTCTGTCACAGTCATGATTTGATCTTCCATCTGCTTTATTCACTCCCTTTAATTCTCTTACCTATCTTATTATACATAACCAATTATGAAATATCAAATTCCATTATATTTAGTATAAACTAATTTAACCCAATTTGTTATCATCTATATATATTATACCCAATTATAAATGGTTATAATCATAATCATTGGTGAAGAATAAAATAAACCATCCCACATTAAATATAGGATGCCTTTAAAATGATTTTCATTATTCCTCAGTATAAGCCCATTCACTCCGAACTTAAAATATTTATTTTTCTAAGAAAATAACCTGATAACTAACTGCTCTATGCATATTTATTATTATCAATCTAAGAAAGGAGGTAAAAGTTGTAAATGAACTTTTACGGATAACTTGTGAGCGGAAGCGAACATCTTAAGTTACCCAGTGCCCAAAGGTGAACGAGCATTTTAGACTACCCAGTGATTCCGAGTGAAAGGAGGATTTTTTAAATGGCAGATAAAAGTTTAATAATGACTTTTTTAAATGAAGAAGGTACAAGAGCCAATGTTACACTTCCCGATGTTAAAGATAATATTAGTCAGCAGGAAGTATCTGTTGTTATGGATACTATAATAGCAGGAAACATATTTTCTTCAACTGGCGGAAATTTAATAGCTAAACATTCAGCTCAGATAACTGAGAGAAATGTTACTGATCTTGAAGTAAGATAATTGAAGGGGTACCGAACGGTACCCCTTTTAGTTATTTATTTTTTGGAAATAATTATTGGTAAAATTGAATACACATTCTCGCTACTATTAATAAATAATAAACAAAGATAGAATACTAATAATGTAAGACATATTACTAATGCACTATTAGTTGAAATATATATCCGAGCACTATGCCACCAATATACACTGACCCTATATAAAACATCATAGCCCTCTTCTTCATAAATGTTGACATTCCAGCAATAACTGGGCTTTGCCGGTTATTATAAATGCGAGAACAACCCCCTGCCCTGCACTTGAATTAATTAACAATTTTAAAAGTGGCAGTGCTGAAGAATCATTTAGATATAATGGCAGTCCGATAGTAGCAGCCAGCGGTATTGAATATGTCTTGTCCGCACTGAATAATGTCATTATCCAGCTTTGAGGTATTATCATTTCAACAATTCTGCCTATTGCTATAAATATTATGAAGTAGAACAATATCTTCTTAATTCCTATATTTACAAATTCCTTAGCAAGCTTATCAAGCTTATATTTTTCTATAAAACTTTCCTTTGAATTAACAACCTTTTGGGTTGCGCAGCATGCCTCGTTGTTAATAGCTGCCCTTTTGATCTTAATTGAATCTGATTTTTTAATAACAACTTTCTTTTTAGATGAGCAACAATTGTCACTATCTTCCTTCACGTCTTCACCACAACAACTATTGCTCCTCTCAGTATTCTCCTTATCTCCACAGCAGCTCTCACTCTTACCTGAAACTAATCTAAACTGGTCTTTGAAAAAGTTTGTTTTCTTCTCCAGTATATTAGCCAGGAATCCGGATAAAAGTCCTAATACTATTGACGCCACTAATGCTGCAGTTGCAAATTTACTTCCGAAAAATGCAGTTTCAAACATATATTCAGATGGGCTTGTTAATTCTCTTTAATTTAATTGTATGATACAAGTAAATTAAATTCAATACTTTTATATATAAATTTCAGATAATTATTCTGAAATAAAAATAAAATATCAAATGAAGCTGATTATAAAGATAAGCCCTATCTAAAATAAGGCAGGTATCACTCCTACCTGCCTTATTAGCTATTATAATCTTTTAGATTGTTATTAACAGCAACTGCTGCCACTACCATTGCATCCACAACCGGATTTTATTTTCAAAGCTTTTTCCCTTGCTTCTATTCGTAGTACCTTATACGTAGCCTCTCTTATGGCCTTTGCTGGTATATCTTCATATTCATTGCCTTCATATACTACAGTTCTACAATAGGTATCAGTTCCAAGTAAATTAGAGCAAGAATTACAGTAGTTCTTTGATATCTCAATATTTAGAATGTTTTCTAGAGCAACTCCATTAAATAAAATAATATTTGACTGTGAAATTTGGGTATCGTTGAGCTTTGTCTCAATCAGTTCTACTTCAATACCCTTTGGCTGCAGTGCCCTATTTAATCTTTTAACTTCACTAGCGAGATTTTCACCAGTATCATAACAACGATCACAGGTCTCTCCTTCTCTATCAAGATGCTTCCATTCAATTGTTAACTTTTTCATTTATTTACCTCCCTCCAATTCCTACCATCTACTAATTTTCAATAATTGTAAAAGCAATAAATGCTGCTAGGAACATTTCAATTAAGTCTAAACCAACCCAAAGAAGGCTATTATTAATTTTAAATATACTTTTTAATTTCATCTACTGTAGGAACTCTTCCCATAACTTTTACTTTTTCATCTACTACCAATGCTGGAGTTTTCATTACACCGTATTTCATTATGTCTTTGATGTTTTCCACCTTTTCAATAGAAGCATCAATTCCTAGCTCATTAACGGCCTTTCTTGTGTTTTCTTCTAATTGATGGCACTTAGCACATCCTGTTCCTAATACCTTGATTACCATTTTAAAATTCCCCCTTCTAATTATATAAATAAATATGAGAATGCATTAAATAGATAGCCTATTATAATTATCCCAACAGAAACTATAGAAACAAATACCACAAGCAGTTTACGCTTAACTACCTTGCTAAGCATTATTATTGCTGGTAGTGATAATGCTGTTACAGCCATCATGAAAGATAGCACTGTACCAATACCTACCCCTTTGCCAAATAAAGCTTCTGCTATTGGAAGTGTGCCAAAAATATCTGCATACATTGGTATACCTATAGCTGTAGCAAGTAATACTGCAAATGGATTGTTGCTTCCAACTACATTTTCTACAACAGACTGAGGTATCCAATTATGAATTGCTGCACCAATACCAACACCAATTAGTACATAAAGCCAAACTCTTTTTATAATGTCTCTAACCTGCTCTTTTGAAAAAGAAATTCTATCTTCACGAGTCATTTCAATCTCTGCAGCCTCAACATTTTCTATTTCCCTAACATAACCTTCTACATATTTTTCAAGTCCCAACTTATCAATTACAGTTCCACCTATAACTGCAAGTATAAGCCCTACCACAACGTAGGCAATGGCAATTTTAGCTCCAAAGAAGGACATTAATATAAGAAGTGATGCTATGTCTACAAGTGGCGAAGATATTAAGAAAGAAAATGTTATTCCAAGCGGCAATCCCGCGGAGGTAAAACCTATAAATATAGGAATACTTGAGCAACTGCAAAATGGAGTTATTGTTCCAAGCAGCGCTCCTAAAATATTACCTTTAATACCTTTAATTTGTCCAAGTATTTTTCTCGTCCTCTCAGGAGGAAAATAGCTTTGAATATAAGATATCATAAAGATTAGTATAGATAACAGAATAAAAATCTTTATAGTATCATAAATAAAGAAATGTATGCTGCCACCTAATCTTTCTTTAATTGACAATCCAAATACTTTTTCAACTAATAACCTTACTAATTCTGAAAGCCAAGTCATTTTTAATAATTGATCATTAAGAAAACCAAAAAAACTACCTATTATACTCATTTTGTCCACCCACCCCTGTTTTAGTAATTATTCTTATTTTAAAAACTTATCTTTTACATGTAGGAAGATACTCTTCCGCACCATCCTGTCTTTTAATATCATTTTTTAATGTTTCATACTCATCAATGTTGTCTATTATATTCTTTAAAACATCTTCAAATAGTTTATTTTTAAGATTTAAATAGTAATATATAAATTGCTCTTTTCTTTCGTCTTTAACAAAGCCCATATCCCTTAATTTTGCTAAATGTTTTGAAATCTTAGGTTGAGTTTCCTCCATTATTCCGCACATTTGACAAACACAAAGCTTCTTATGATATAGAAGAACCAGTATTCTTACTCTTGTCTCATCTGAAAGCATCTTGAAGAAATCTGTTAATTTATCCATTCAGTTCACACTCCTTATGTATATGTAATAATTTTCAAAGGCTTATATGCGCATGTGAGTATATGTTTATAATATGCCTATTTATTATAATTGTCAACTATATTTCTACAGGATAAAAAATAAAAAACCTCTTTTTATTTACCCTATAAAAACATGTAGACATTTCAACTGCAGCAGTTTTCATTTTTTCAACAACTAAGACACACCCTGTAATTGGATTTTTTTACAGGGTGTGTCTTAAGTATATATTAATATTTCAGTTATGTTTTTCATAAAACTCTTTACTCTAAATAGTCTTGTTATAGATTTGATAATACATTCATAATACTTTTTTTACTTATATTCTTGTCCTTAGCTACTATCTCTCCTGCTTTAGTGTACACCAAGCTAGGTGATTCAATTGTTCCAAGTCTTGCTGCCAAACTCGCATTCTTATAAACATCTATTTTACTAACCTTAACTGTTGCAGCTAATTCTCGTTCAACTTCTTCTATTGTAGTTAATAATGCTCTGCACTGCTCATCAATGGGCGACCATAAATATATTAATCCTATTTTATCCTTCTGCATTATCTCCTCTTCAAAAACTTCTGATTCAGCTATATACTTTTCTGCTCCAACTCCAGCTATTGCTCCATCACCAACTGCTGTAGCAACCTGCTTTAGGAATTTATCTCTTACATCTCCTACTGCAAAAACTCCATCAATATTAGTTTCCATCTTTTCATTTGAAATAACATATCCTTGTCTATTTAAATTTATTTGCCCTTTAAATATTTCTGTGTTAGGAATGTATCCTATAAATAGGAAGCAACCATCAACAGGAACCTGAATTAAATCAGCAGTTTTTGTGTTCTTAAGCACAACTTTATTTAACCTTTCTTCTCCCTCGAAGGAATTTACAACTGTGTTCCAGATAAACTCCATTTTAGGATTTCTCTTTGCTTGCTCCTGAGCTATCTTATTGGCATCCATTATTCCTTCATCATGAATAACAGATACTATAACCTTCTTAGCAAACTTAGTTAAGAACATGCCTTCTTCAATAGCAGCATCGCCACTTCCAATTATCATAACTGTTTTATCAGTATAGTAAGCTGCATCACAGGTTGCACAGAAGGAAATGCCCTTGTCATATAAGAAGTTTTCTTCATTTAAAGCTCCAGTTAATCTTGGCTTTCCTCCAGTAGATATGATGACTGACTTGGCATGGTAAACAACTCTAAAAGTCTCAACAATTTTATCCTTGCCCTCAAGCTGTACACTCTTAACATCTGTCAGCTTAAAATTAACTCCAAAGTTTTTAGCCTGCTTATGAAACAAGTTCATAAGCTCTATTCCGCCTATCCCCTCTGGGAAACCTGGATAATTAGCTATTTCATTTGTGTAAGTTGCAAGTCCCCCAACTAAGGATTTTTCTATTAAAAGTGTTTTTAATCTAGCTCTTCCACAGTAAATAGCTGAAGTTAACCCTGCTGCTCCTCCACCTATTATAACCACGTCATAATATTCATGTTTCTTCTCCATCCCTAATCCTCCATCTATATGAAACTATTTATTTTCATATTTTAAACATATGGTGGCATTAAGCCACCATATTAAATTTACATAAAATATTTTACTAAAAGCTTACTGCCTATCCATGCACCTATGAATATGAAAATTACATATATCCATCCATGTAATGACATAGAAGCAACGCCACTAAAGAAGGCTCCTATATTACATCCAAAAGCTATTCTTGCACCATAGCCCATAAGTAGTCCACCTAGTATAGCAGCTACAACTTGTTTCCAACACTTAATCTTCTTTATTTTAAACTGCGATGCCAATAAAGTTGATAATAGAGCACCAAATATAATTCCTAAGTCTGATACTGAAAAAGCATCATTCCAGAAGCCTCCAGCTAGTCCAGCTGCATTAGCCTTCTGTTGAAAGTAAAACCACTTCTCAGGATGTCCACCAATTACCTGATAAATCCATGCTCCCCAGTTAGCGAATGCACCAGTAACTCCCCAAGGCTTTCCAACAGATGAGAACATAGCTATGTTTAAAGCAGCTAATATAACCGCACCTGCAGTGTAGGACCAAGGCTCCTTTAGAAACTTTTTATAATAAGCATTATCTTTAATATTCATCCTTTTCACCCCCTATATTTGTGTGACACTAAATTATTTTGTCTTCTCAATATAGATTTCCCATTCTCCGTCATCTATTTCTTCAATATCAACGTTGTACCCTTCTTTTCTTGCCCACTCTGGAACATTCTTCATTGCACAGCTGTGGTCTATTTCAACTATAATAACATCTCCAACCTTCATTGTATCCATCTTCTTTTGGGTCTTAATTAAAGGTACTGGACACGCCTCTCCTAAACAATCTAATCTTAATTCTGCCATAATAAAATTCCTCCTCAATAGTTTAATTACTGATTGTTCTTCTTATTGCCATACCAATCTGCCAAAATATATAATCCTAAAAGCAATAAAAACTGTAATAATACCGCTGGAACCCACCCTAAAATGTCTGGTAAGTAGACTGCCTTGCTCTTAGATATAAAGTTAGTTGTCCACCATCCAAAGTTATTGGCAGCCCATACTGAACCTATAACAAAGAACACTAGTGAAAGCATCTGCATTAAGAATCCTTCTCCAACTCTCATAAGAGTACCAGAAGCGCACCCCCCTGCAATAACCATACCTATACCAAACATTGTAGCTCCTATTGCAGTGTGTATTCCTGCAGGTGATATATTACCTGTCACCGCCTGTCCCTTTGATACCGCAGAGTATTGTATTCCTACAAATCCTACAGTAGCTAAAGAGATTGCAATAATAACTGCCTTTGTTAACGATGTACTTCCGGTTAATACAGGATCTCTTAATGATGCTGTAAAACAAAATCTTGATCTTTGAAGTGTAAAGCCTGCGGCTACACCAAACACCCACATAATTGCTGTCTTTGGTGCATTGTTAGCTATAAAAAAGCCCATACCAAAAATTGCAATTAGAAGTGCCACTCCAAAAGGAATTTGATTAACCTTTTTTTTCTTTGGCTTTGTTGATACTCTAGTTTTAATCTCAGCCATTAATTTCACCCCCACATAGTTTGTTAATTAACTAACACTAAATTGCATATTAAGTGTTTACAAATCTATTTTACAACGTATTCATCCTTTTGTGTTATAAGTCTTTCTGATATAAAATTAACAATCTTAATATTGCTTTTTATTTTACTGGAATAATACTGGAATAATACTGGAATAATACTGGAATAAATTATATAATTAAAATTAATGAAGGATTAAATTATAGGGGGAAGATTTGGAATATGAACATAACTTATTTAAATTCTTTTATAGAGACCGTTAAACAAGATAGTATCTCAAAGGCCGCTAAAGATCTTCATATGACTCAATCTGCTCTCAGTCAACAGCTTCAAACTCTTGAGAAATCTCTTAATGCAAATCTTTTAATAAGAAGCAACAAGGGAGTTATTCTAACTGATGAGGGAGAAATTGTTTTAAGCTATGCTGAAGCTTTGGTAAACCTATATGATAATATGGCAAAGGAATTAGATAAGCATAGAAGGTCTGAGCTTGAGGAGATTAAAATATCTGCTTGCAACTGTGTTGGCGAATACCTATTGCTTTGTACCTTGCACCTTTATAAGAAGAATCATTCTAATATAAGGTTTTCTTTAAAGACTGAGAACAGCAAAACTGTTATTGATAATATCTTGGATTGTACATCTGATGTGGGTTTTATTGATATAGCCGATCATTTGAAGCTGGATGAAATTGAAAGCTTTAATATATGCAGTAATAATTTAGTATTTATTTTTTCAAGCAAAAAGAATTTAGACAAGGATGCTATAACCTTGGAGGAAGTATCAGACATGCCTTTAATAATTGGATCTAACCGAAGCAGCATAAGAACTATAACAGAAAAGTTATTTATTAATAACAAAATATCTATTGATAATTTAAACATAGAAATGGAACTAGACACTATAGAATCAATTAAGGCATCTGTTGCGGCTGACCATGGGGTATCTATTGTTCCTATTACCGCAGTAAAAAAAGAAGTGTATTCTGGGGTTTTAAAAACCTTACCCCTAAGTGACGCAACACCAAGCTGTAACATATCAATGGTATATCAAAAGAGCAGGGCTTCTCAACCTCATATTAAAAGCTTTGTTTCTTATATCAAAAAATTCGGCAGAGAAACCTTCTGCTAGTCTAATTTTTTAATTGTTATAGACCATATGCAGGCATCTTCTTCTACTGTTATACTGCAATTGTAATTATAAAAAGCGTCTCTTAAGCCCTGTGATGTACAGCTGTGGTCTGTTATAACTGTAATGCTCTCACCAGGCATTAATTTTTTAAATTGAATTTGCGCCCTTACTACAGGTATTGGGCAAATTTCCCCAACACAATCTATATATTTGTTCAAAATACACCTCCTGTTTTCCTTGTACTATAAACTCATTTTTTCGCTACTTTCTTGTTCTTTATCATTTATCTTATAAGTTCAGAAAACTTTTGCTTTATTATTTGATCAGTTTTTATGAATTGATTGATAAAGTTATCAACATCCCTTTTTTCAGATCTTTATATTTTACAATTCAAACACATAGCCTCCAACTAATTTTTTCTAGTAAGTTTTCTTTTATAAAGACATAGAAAGAGGAAATAGGACGTATCTTTACGCCCAATTGCTTAACAATATTTGCATTGGTTATTTTTAGAAACCTAAATAAAATATATAAAAGTCTATTAACATAATCATCAATCCCCTAAAAATTTTTAGTATTTTGCTTGCCACACCATATTTCTCACTGGATGACAACTTGTGTACAAAACACACAGATGTTCCTGCAATCAGCACCAAAAAACTATGTCCTAAAGAATACAGCAGCAAAAGCAATATTCCCCATAAAAGACTTCCTCACTTTGCTACTATAACAAGTAATACAGCTAAAACTTGGGTTGCACATGGAGATGAGAAAAAGTCGCCTAAAACTCCTGCAAAAAATGCTCCATCAAAACCATGTTTAATATTCTTGCTAATTGCGTACGAGGATTGTTTAAAGTTAAATATCTCCCATGTCTGAAGGTCCATTAAAAGCATAAGTATAGCAAGAAATATATACCACCAAGAACCTGTTCCTCGAATAAGCTTTCCACAAAAGGAAGCCACTGTACCTAAAATAGTAAATATAACAGCCATATCTAATGAAAACACTACAGACAGCCAGAAAGCCTTCTTTGTATCTCGTTCCCCTCTACCACCTACATATCCTATCACAAGAGGTACACTGGTTAGTGCACATGGAGTAATATAAGTAAGTACCCTTGCAAATAGTGCTAAAAGAGGTGCCTACCACATACTTGCAGAAATAGCTGCTGAAATAGCTTCAGGGTTTTTAGGATTGTATGGCTTACCGTTTTCATCAATAAACATCTGTGTTGATATAGGGCTTATTGGATAACCTTTAGCTAATTCCTCATACTTCCACATATCAACAAACTTAACGATGGCTTTTCCTTGAAGTTCCTCATTTAGCCCTTTTAATACCAGAGCCATTTCTTTACACGGAACACAAGAGTCTGCCCCAAAATCAATCTGTTCCTAAAATTTTAATAATCATTTCTAAAACCTACCATAATTTATATTAATATATATGAAAATGCATTAAATATATAACCTATTATTATTCCTACTGATACAATACCTACAAATATTCCCAAAAGCTTTGGCTTTACAACTTTACTAATCATAGTTATTGATGGTAATGAAAGTGCTGTTACAGCCATCATTAATGATAAAATTGTCCCTACTGGCACACCTTTCCCAAATAAAGCTTCTGCAATTGGAATAATTCCAAATATATCGGCGTACATTGGTATTCCTATAGCTGTAGCTAAGAGTACTGCAAATGGATTTATACTTCCAACAACATTTTCTGCAACTGATTAAGGTATCCAATTATGAATTGCAGCTCATATGCCAACACCAATTAATACATATAACCATACTTTCTGGAATATATCTTTAACTTGATCTTTTGAGTAAGAAGTTCTTTCTTCACGAGTCATTTCTATAACTTCAGCATCACCACTTTCAATGCCTCGAACATATCCTTGTATCTCACTTTCAAGACCTAATTTATCTATAATTGTTCCTCCAACAATGGCAAGAACTAATCTAATAACCACATAAGCTATTGCTATTTTAGCTCCAAAGAATGACATCAATATTAGTAGTGATCCTATATCTACAAGTGGCGAAGATATTAAAAAAGAAAACGTTATTCCCAGTGGTAATCCCGCTGATGTAAAACCTATAAATATAGGAATACTAGAACAACTACAAAATGGTGTAATAGTTCCTAAAAGAGCTCCTAAAATGTTTCCTTTAATTCCTTTAATATTGCCAAGTATTTTCTTAGTCCTTTCAGGAGGAAAATAACTTTGGATATAAGATATTACAAAAATCAGTATTGATAGCAATATAAATATCTTTATAGTATCATAAATTAAAAAGTGTATGCTCCCACCTAATCTTTCATTAATTGACAATCTAAACACTTTTTCCACTAATAAACGTACTAACTCAGAAAGCCATGTCATTTAAAAATTTGGTCATTTAAAAAAGCAAATAAATTAGCTATTAAATTCATTTAATTCACCCACTCATCTATTTTTGCTTTATTCATAACTATAATACTATTTTGTTAACATCATTTTTTATGGTTTCAAAGTCATTAATATTATCTATAATACTTTTTAGTGTACTATCAAATAGCTTATTACGGAAGCTTAGATGATAATAAATAAATTGTTCTTGTCTTTCATCTTTTATAAAGCCCATATCTCTAAGCTTTGCAAGATGTTTAGAAACCTTTAGCTGAGGTTCTCCCATTATCTCACACAAATCACAGACACAAAGTTCTTTATGATACAAAAGTACCAGTATCCTTATTCTTGTTTCATCAGAGAGCATCTTAAAAAAATCTGTAAGTTTATCCATTGCAATTCACTTCCTTTGAATTAATAGCCTCTTTACTTATTAAATATCCCTACATGTGTATATAAGTATAATATACTCAGTATAAAGCTCTTCAACATATGTGTTGCAGAGCTTTATATAGATATTCTATTAAATATATTACAGTATATTTTCTCCCATAGCTTTTATATAATTAAGTAAAAAATCATTAGCAGCTTGAACTAACTTTTTCACCTCATCATTTCTTAAGCTATAAAAAATCTTTAGTCCTTCTTTTTCACTTGAAACCAAGCCTGCATCTTTAAGTATTTTTAAATGCTGTGATAAATTTGCTTGGCTAAACTCTACATTATCATTCATTTCACAAACGCATTTTCTTCCTTCAAAAAGAAACATTATTATTTTGTATCTTATTGGATGTCCCAATGCTTTAAATATCTTGGCGATTAATTCTTCTTTATTCATATATTCATGGCTCCTTATTAAATACTATATTAGTATTGATTTAAATCATCAGAAGTGCTTTATAATAAATTAATGATTTAATTATATTATAAAGAAGTTAATGTAGAGTTTCAATAAATACTATTTAATAGAAAGTGTTAATTATTGTTTTTATCCCTTATTAAAACAAAACTTAAAAGCAGCGTAATAACAAGTGCTACACCATAAATAATATATAAATTTTCAAGTCCATATCTATTTATTAATTTTCCACCTATGGCAGTTCCTATTCCACCACCACCCATAAAGCAGAAAGCAACTAATGACATAACTGCACCTCTTGCTTTTTCAGCAAATCCGGTGGCCCTAGTAAGAAGCGTTGAATGTGTAAATATAAAACCAAGTCCTAAAAGTGCTACCCCTATTATTAATAAAACTAGTGTATGTCCGAAGAAATAAATTATAAGTTCCCCTACTGCTGCTGAGCTTAGTCCTAAGCTTAATATTTTTCTTATACCAATTTTCTTTGCAACCTTACCACTTATTCTGCCTCCAATAACTGTCATAATACCAAAGCCCGTCATAATAAGACCTATATAGAAATAATTAAAATTGTATACTTTTGCTACATAAGAACCTGCATAGGAAAAACCTCCTACTATAAATAATCCTTCAAGTAAAACTAAAATATAAGTAAATAAACTCTTTGTGCTGGAAAGCAGCTTAATATATGGTGCAAATATTTTAGCATCTGGATGCTTTTCAGAAGGAAGATTTTTATAATTCTTTACTATAAGTATTACAGGAACTAAAGAAAATAATGCATAGACTCCAAATACCCCTTTCCAATTTAAAAAGTAAGCTATAGTTCCGCCAATAGCCATGCTCAGCCCTTGACCAAGAAAGGAGATTCCCATAAAGGTACCGATAGCCTGTTGTCTTTCTTCCATTGGGTAAACATCACCTATAAGTGCCAGTGAAATTGGCATAACAGATGCAGCAAATATTCCTGTAAGTGCACGATAAACTGCTAAGTTAGTCAATGTTGTTCCTAATGCACATAAACCAGTTGCAATTGTAAACATAATAATAGAAAATGTTATTACTTGCTTTTTACCATATCTGTCTGCAAGTGGTCCAAATATAATTTGAAATATTCCAAATGGTATCATATAAGCAGTCACTAAAAGTCCTGCTCTAGCAACATCAACATTTATACTCTTTGAAATAGCAGGTAATATAGGTGACACAACCCAGTTATCTGCCATAACAATGAATCCTGCTAAACCTAATAATAAAATTAAATTCACCTTTTTTGAACTCTTTTCCATAAACATAAACCTCCAAATATCCTTTAAAATTTTAATCTGCAAGCTCTGCGTTTTTATAAATTTTTATTTTCTCATTTTTAGAAAGCATAAGTTCTAATATATAAGCAATGATTATAATTCCTGGTATATCAACTATAAGTCTAGTTACTGCAAATTTAGTTCCTAAAGCAGACATTTCAAATAAAAACATTGGAATCTTAGTAGTTGACCACGCTCCAATAAATATAAGAATATTGCTGAACTTAACACCTTTCTTCATGAATACCGCTGCAATAGGAAAAGCTCCATATAATGGTCCTGCAGCAGCTGAACCTAAAATTATAGCTAATACAATCCCTTTTAAACCTGATTTTTCACCCATATATTTAATCATTGTTTCTCTTGGAACCCAAACATCTAATAACCCTAAAAGTATAAAAACAGGTGGAATAACTAGAGCCATTTCTTTAAAGCTATATGCTGCAATGCTTAAAGATTTTAATCCTATATTTAAATTAATTACTGCTACAATTAAGGTAACGATAATTGTAAGTAAAAAGAATTTATACCTTTTAATAAACTTCTTCATATTCCCCCTACCACCTTTCCAATAATAAACGCTACAATAAAGGAAAAGAAAAATGCAAGAACATTCCTCCATATAGTAAGCTTCTTGCCAAAGTATTTTATTTCAACTGGCATTGTAACCACACCAACCATCATTAATGTAGAAAGAAAAGCTCCTATTTGCATAACCCCTGCACCATTTTGAAGCAGCATTGCTGCTGTGGGAAATGCAACAAATCCTGGTATTAAAGTTATAGCTCCAACTAGTGCTGCAAGAATCACTCCAAAAGCTCCCGATTCTTTTCCAATAATTTTAGATATAACTTGTGGATTAAGTACAGCCAGAAGTATTCCAACTAGCATTATCACACCTAAAAATTCAGGCAGAATGTTTTCGAAAGCTTTCCAAGCTTTTTTTAGCGCCATTTTTGTTTTTTTCTTATCTTTAAAATAAGAGAAAAGTAGTAATATTATCGTTATTCCATATAAAATATAATTGCTCAATTAGACACCCCCTACTACTATTTGCAGTAAATAGGATGTAGATATAAACTACATCCACAATTACCTATTTATTTGAATTAAGCCATTCAAAAGCTGCTGCAGAACTTGATATAACTGTAGCCCCCTTGGAAAACTTTGCAAGGGCAAATACTTCCATTATTTCTTCAACTGTTGCTCCATTTTTTTTAGCCAACTTTGTGTTATTTAATATACAAGCTTGAGAATCTAAGGCTATGGCTGCGGATAACATTATTAGTGCCTTATACTTTTCAGGAATAGCTTTTTTGGCGTGAACTCTTTGTTTATCAGTCATATGACTTACAACAAACTCTTCATCTAATTTTCCTAATAGTTCAATCGGCTTTGGTACTTCTCCATTTTCCTTTTTGATATTGTCCATAATTTGTTTGAAATCCATTTTTACTTCCTCCTAATTATTAATTATTTAATTATTTAATTAACTACTTATATAGTATACCTATTTCTGTTAGTTGTCAATAATGTACAATGCTATAATTTAAATTTATATTCCTATGTATAGTAGATATAAACCTAGTAATAATATGAATATTGCTAAAACTATTTTCAAAACCTTTCCAATCACTAATGTCTTTTTAGATTTTGATAACCCTTCAACAAATCCAATAGAAGTTCCCGCAATTAATATTAGTGTACAGTGACCAATTGAATAGAGCAGCAACATTAAAATACCTACAACAATATTCCCTTTACCTGCTACAAAAGTAAGAATTGCTATGAGCACAGGAGTTGAACAGGGAGAAGATAATGCTCCCCCTAAGATTCCTAAGAAAAAAGCTCCAAGAAACCCTTTCCTTTTACTTGGCATTCTACATAAATTGGTTTTAAATTCAAGAACTCCAAGCATTTGTAATCCTACGAAAAGCATAATTATTCCAAGAACTATGTACCACCAACTACCTGTGCCTGTCATTAACTTCCCAAGTATGGCTGACATGGCGCCAAAGGTAGTAAAAGTTATTACTAACCCTATACAAAAGAATACTGAATATTTAAAAGCTAGTTTCTTATCCTTGCCCGAGTATCCTCCAATATAGCCAACAACTAAAGGAATAGAGGATAATACACAGGGACTAAAGGAAGATATTACACCTGCAGCAAAAGATACTATAAGAGCTATGGATAAATTATTAGATAATAAATTTGCAAAATTATTAATAATTTCCCCCATTCTATTTTACTCCCATCTTATCGAATTCTTTTATGATTTCCTCCTTGGAGAAAAACCCCTCATGTTTAAATACTTCTTTTCCATCTGTATCAATAAAGACTTGTGTTGGTATAACTCTTATGTCATATTTTTCAACGTCTTCTTCACTTTCATATACATCGATAAATTTTACAACTGCCTTTCCTTCATATAGTTTCTTCACTTCTTCTAAAACAGGCACCATTTCTTTACATGGAATACAAGTACTTGCACCTAAGTCAACTAACATTGGTAAGTTTTTTGCATTCTCTGTAGTTTTCAGTAAAGTATCTTTCTTTGAAAATACCTTAAAGGAAATTACACCAGTTGTACAAAAAATGAGAATAACAACAATCCCGATTTTTGACCATTTTTTCATTTTTAAATTCCTCCCATAAATATAAATTTAGGTATTACTTATTTTCTATAGACTATCACCCTCTTATACTCAAAAGCATATTCACTATTTAATTAAATTATTATATAATAATCTAATTAAATAGTGAAGTGTTTTCGATTATTTTTCCATTTTTTGTATATTCGGTAGTATGAAATAAAATTCACTGCCTTTTCCAAAATCACTATTAACTCCGTAATTAAATCTATGGGCTTTTAGTATCTCAGATGCTATTGCAAGACCAAGTCCCATACCTCCACTTTGAGAATGCTTATAATACCTGTTCCATATATCATCCATCATCTCTCTATCTATTCCTATACCTTTATCTTTAACAAATACCATAATTCCCTCTATTGTATCTTTTGTTCCAACTTCTATACTACTTTTCTCCTCACTAAATTTAATTGCGTTTTCAACAAAATTGCACATTACTCTTAAAAGTTCAAAGTAATCTGCATTAACTTTACCACCATCTGTACTTACAATTATTCTGATATTCTTTTTATCTGCCACGACTTTATAAATATTTACACATTGAAATATTAAGTCCTTTAGATCAAAAATTTCTTTGTTAAGTTTATATTCCTTACTTTGCAATTTAGATAATTTCAAGAGAGAGTCTACAAGCTTATTCAAGCGTTCCACTCCATTTAAAGCTTCTTTTAAATATAATGATTGACTTTCATAATCTACTACTCCATCTAAAATTGCTTCTACATAATTTTTAATTATACTTAATGGTGTTCTAAAATCATGTGAAACATTGAAAATAAAATTTTTCTGCATAGCATACTTTTTATTTAAGCTTACAGCCATTTCATTTATGGTTTTACCTAGAGTTTCGAATTCATCACCAGTTTTTAAGTTTATATCAACATTAAAATTCCCCGCTGCAATTTCTTTTGAAATTTCCTGTAGTTCTAAAATAGGTTTTGTAAATCTCTTACCAGTAATAAGTATAAACGGTATTGATAATAACAGAAGTAATAGAAAAACAAGTATCAATATTGCATAAACTAACTTTAAATAATCTACTGTAGATTTAAAATCTTGAAAAACTATTAATTCACCTTGTGATGTTGTCTTTTTATAATATAAGAATTCCTCATTGTTATCGTTAGTAAATCTTCCTCTTTCTTCTAGTACACTAGCATTAAATTCCTTGAGAAAAGGCATTATCCCTCTTTTTCCTCTCCCAATCATTACAATAGAGCTATCTTTAATTAAGATTGCATTAATATTAGAAGTAAGTTCAAAGTCTACACCATTTGTGATAAATAAATTTATATGCTCTGCATTATACTTCAGAGTTTTATACTGTTCATTTACATAATATTTTGAAAGAAAAAAGCTGCTTAAGATAAAGCATAAAACCATAACAGTAACCAAGATAATCGTATAATTTTTTATAAGCTTTCTGGTTATCCTATCCACATAAATCCCCCTATCTATAGAAAAATCTTTCCTAATAAGTAATATAGGAAAGATTTTTCTATAGGTTTATTTAATTCTATTGAGCTTGTGAATTACTGCTTGGAGCTGTTTGGAAACGAGCGCCTCTCATTCCTCCACCAAAACCGCCTCTTCCATGCTGTCCTGGAGTCATATTTGTTGAGTTTGTTTTCATTCTCTCTTTCATAAAATCAGCTTGTTCCTTAGTTATCGTTCCATCTTTTACAGCTTGATCAATAGCCTTAGTTCTTTCTTCTATTACTGAACTCTTTAATTGTTCATCAGTTACCCCTTTATCCTTTGCCACATCATACATAGTTTTTCCCGATTCAAGAGCATTATTAATTTCAGCATCAGTCACACCAAACTTATCCTTCAATACATTTGATACTATTGTGTATCCTTTTACTGCCATATTCTTACCATAGTTCAAGCAATTTTGAACCGGGTTTGAAGCTGAAGATACCTCTGGTGCTGCTGCGAAAGCTGTAATACCTCCTGCTAGTGTTAGAGTTAGAGCTAGTGATGCAATTATGCCTTTCTTTTTCATAATATTCCTCCTTGTTTTAGTTCAATTTTTTCTTACAAGTATAGAATAATACCTAAGTTTGTTTATTTTATATGCATTTTGTGATGGAATTGTGAAAACTTATAAAATACTTCTTTTTATTTCTAAATTACTATTTGCATTATTATTTTCTTTATTTTTAAAGGCATTAGCAAGCATAAGCTTTATTCTGTTCAATTGATTAACCTCGCTAATTCCCGGATCATAATCAATTGCAGCTATATTAGAACTTGGGAAGGTGTTTTTAATTTGTTTTATAACTCCTTTTCCTGTTACATGATTAGGCAAGCATCCAAAAGGCTGAAGGCATAATATATTTTCTGTACCACTTTCAATAAGTTCTACCATCTCAGCTGTTAAGAACCAGCCTTCTCCTGTTTGATTTCCCAAAGAAACTATAGGCTTAGCTCCTTCTGCTAACTTTTCTATATCTATAGGTAGAGTAAATCTTTTACTTTCTTTTAGAGCTTTATAGATGTGTCTTCTGTAATATTTCATATACTTAATTGCTCCATTTGCCAATACTTGATTTAATTTACTTCCTGATAAATATTTATATTTATAATCAGCATCATATAAAGAGTAAAAGAAAAAGTCTAACAAGTCAGGTACCACAACCTCAACCCCCTCGTTTTCTAATAAATTTACAATATTGTTATTGGCTAAGGGGTGAAATTTGACTAATATTTCTCCTACTACTCCTACTTTTGGCTTATTATAATCATTTAATTCTAAGTTATCAAACTCTCTCACTATAGAGTATATATTATCTTTAAAAACCCTTTGAGAGCCATTCCTTACATTTTCCTTGCACCTTTCTATCCAGCCTTCATAAAGTGTATTTGAAGAATTAGGGATTTTTTCATAGGGCCTTACTTTATAAAGAACTCTCATAAACAAATCTCCATATAGCAGTGCCATTAATGCCTTATTTATAAGAGGCAATCCAATCTTAAATCCTGGATGCTTTTCAATTCCACCTAGATTTGCAGATATAACCGGAATATTTTCCATACCTGCTTCTTTTAATGCTTTTCTTAAAAAAGCAATATAATTAGTAGCTCTGCAGCCACCACCCGTTTGTGATATTACAACGGAGGTATTATTTAAGTCATATTTGCCTGACTTAAGCGCATTGATAATTTGACCTACTACAATAATTGAAGGATAGCAAGCATCATTATTTACATGCTTTAATCCATCGTCAACTATAGTCTTATCTAATGTAGGCAGTATTTCTATATTATAGCCTTCAGAAATAAATGCCTCTTTTAAAAATTGAAAATGAATAGGTGACATCTCAGGACATAAAATTGTATGAGCCTTTTTCATTTCCTTCGTAAACATTACTTTTTTTTCAGATTCATAAGCCTTAAATGGTATAAAACTTACAGCTTCTCTTTCTTCTAGTGCAGCTTTTAATGAACGAATTCTTATTTTTACTGCACCTAAATAACTTCCTTCATCTATTTTTAAAACTGTATATATTTTCTTATATTGTTCTAATATTTCTTGTACTTGATCTGTAGTAACAGCATCTAAGCCGCAGCCAAAGGAATTTAGCTGTATAAGTTCTAAATTGCTTTGCTTAGCCACAAAACTTGCTGCTGCATATAATCTTGAATGATATACCCATTGATCAACTACTCTTAATGGTCTTTCTACCTCACCTAAGTGTGCTACTGAATCTTCAGTAAGTACAGCCATTCCATAAGAGGTTATAATATTAGGTATTCCATGATTTATCTCTGGATCAAGATGATAAGGCCTTCCTGATAATACAATTCCTTTTTTGCCTGTTCTATTTAGATAGCTTATTACCTATTCGCCTTTTTTTCTTATATCTTCTTTTATCTTTATGTCTTCTTTATAAGCCTCATTAACGGCTTCTATTATTTCTTCTTTCCCTATATACAGCTCCTTAAGTTCTTCATATAATCTTTTTATTAGCCTATCTTTATTATCTAGTGGTAAAAAGGGATTTATAAATTTTATTTTATTTTCCTTTATTGAATCCATGTTATTTTTTATAACTTCAGGATAAGATGTTACTATTGGGCAGTTATAATGATTATTAGCTTTTTCCTGCTCTTTTTGTTCGTATGGTATAGACGGATAAAAGATTATTCTTACTCCACTATTTACAAGACTGCTAATATGGCCATGAACCATCTTTGCAGGGTAGCACACCGACTCAGAGGGTATTGTATCAATACCAAGTTCGTATAGCTTTTTATTTGACCTTGGAGACAACTCTACTCTAAAACCAAGCTTAGTAAAAAATGTAAACCAAAATGGATAGTTCTCATACATATTTAATACTCTAGGAATACCAATTCTTCCTCTTGTTGCTTCTTCAATATTTAATGATTTATATCCAAATATTTTCTTATATTTGTAATCAAACAAATTAGGCACATCATTTTTTACTACTACTTCTTCTGCTCCTCTTTCGCATCTATTTCCTGATGTAAATCTTCTGCCGTCACTAAAATTACTTATAGTAAGCAAGCAGTTGTTTGAACATTTGCCGCATCTTTTAACATTAATTTCGGTTCTAAAATCACTTAATTTTTCTTTAGCTATTAGTGTAGTTTTTTTGTTGGTCTTATATCTCTCTTTTGCTATTATTGCTGCTCCAAAAGCTCCCATAATACCTGCTATATTAGGTCTTATAACTTCTCTTTCAGATAAGTACTCAAAAGTTCTTAATATAGCTTCATTATAGAAAGTTCCCCCTTGAACAATTATATTTTCTCCTAAATCTTTTGGATTTTTAATTTTTATAACCTTATACAAAGCATTTTTTATTACAGAATATGATAAGCCTGCTGAAATATCGTTAACACTAGCCCCTTCTTTTTGTGCTTGTTTAACTTTTGAATTCATAAAGACAGTACATCTTGAACCTAAATCCACTGGCTTTTGTGAACTCAATGCCGCTTTTGCAAAATCCTTAACATTTAAATTTAAAGAATGAGCAAAAGTTTCTAAAAAAGAACCACAGCCAGATGAACAAGCTTCGTTAAGCATGATGCTATCGATTACTCCATCCTTAATTTTCATGCACTTCATATCTTGTCCACCAATATCTAAAATGAAATCTACTTTTGGATTAAAATATTTAGCGGCTTTATAATGAGCAACAGTTTCAACTTCACTTTCATCAACTTGTAACGCTGCCTTTATTAACCCTTCACCATATCCGGTTACAGCTGAATTAACAATTTGAGCTTTTTCAGGCAATTTATCATATAAATCCTTTAGTATTTTTATTGTTGAGTTTAATGGACTTCCCTCATTACCTCCGTAGTAAGAATAAAGTAAGTTTCCTTCTGCATCTATTAGAGCAGCTTTTGTAGTAGTCGAACCTCCATCTACTCCTAAAAAACAGTCTCCTTCAAAATCATAAATATTTTTCTGTTTTACTGAAGCTTTTTTATGCCTTTCACTAAACTCATTAAATTCCTCTTCGTTCTTAAATAAAGGATTCAATGTTCTAATATCTTCATCAATAAAACTATTTATAAATTGAAGCTTCTTAACTAACACATCTAAAGATATTACTTTTTCATTTGCAGAAGCTAAGGCAGCTCCAATGGCCACATAAAGCTGAGAATTATTAGGGAATATAACCTTGCTTTCTTCTAATGCTAAAGTTTCTATAAATCTTTTTCTAAGTTCAGAAAGAAAATAGAGTGGACCTCCTAAAAATGCCACATTACCTTTAATACTCTTTCCACTTGCTAATCCACCTATGGTTTGATTAACAACTGCTTGGAAAACAGAGACTGCAATGTCTTCCTTTGCCACACCTTCGTTTAAAAGCGGCTGTATATCTGTTTTTGCAAAAACGCCGCATCTTGCTGCTATTGGATATATTACTTTATAATTTTTAGCAAGCTCATTTAATCCACTGGCATCAGTTTTTAAAAGATCTGCCATTTGGTCTATAAAAGCTCCTGTACCTCCAGCACAGGAGCCATTCATTCTTTGGTCAATTCCATTATCAAAGTAGGTAAGTTTAGCATCTTCTCCACCAAGTTCTATAGCCACATCTGTATTTGGAATGAATCTCTCTATAGTTTTCGTACTAGCTATTACCTCTTGTATAAACGAAATATTAAGCCATTTTGAAACTGACAATCCTCCAGAACCAGTAACCATTATCGTTACATACATATCTTTAAACTTTTCATAAAGTTCATTAATTAATTTTATTATAGTATTTTTAATATCCGAATAATGCCTCTCATATTTGCTATAGATAACATTGTCTGCATTATTTAAAACCACAATTTTAACTGTAGTTGAACCTACATCAAATCCTACTTTACATACTTGATTCATAGAGAACTCACCCCACCATTTTGCTATTTATATTTTAATTAAGCCAACCTGCTTTTCTTTATAATTCCTACATCTTTACAGCAATTATTTTCAAATTGCAGTGTCACATGATTAATTTCAAAGTGTTCATGCAGCTCTTCTTCAATTTTATTATATAGCTCCTTTGTTTCACTGACTAACATGTCATCAATATTTATATGAGCTTCAAAATTTATATTTTTTTCATCTAATGCCCACAGATGTACATGGTGTACGTCTTGTACGTCTTTAAATTCTTTAATAACATTAACCACCTTATTAATATCAATATTTTCTGGTGTACCCTGCATAAGAATATTCACTGCATCTTTCATTATTTTAAAGCTTTCAATTAGAACATATAAAGATATACAAACTGTTAATAATGGATCAATCCAATATATATTGAAATAATAAATCATTGCCCCGCCAATTATAACTGCCACTGATGAAAGTGCATCGCTAAGCAAATGAAGATATGAGGCCTTTATGTTCATATCTTCTTCAGACCCTTTATGGAGAAGATACGCTCCTAAAGTATTTGCGATTAATCCTACCACAGCAATAATTATTACCATTTTCCCATTTATAGGCTCAGGATTAAAAAACTTATTATAGGCCTCTTTAAATAGAAACACAGAGATAACCATTAAAACTGAGGAGTTAATAAAAGCTGCTAATATGCTAGAGCGCTTATATCCAAAAGTTTTGTTTTCATTATTATCTCTTTTAGAAAGCTTTAAAGCGATATAACTTATAATAATTGCAACTCCATCACTAAAATTATGAAGACCATCTGAAACTAATGATAAGCTCCTTGCATATAGTCCTCCAACAACCTCAAATAAAGTTATAATAAAATTTAATAGCATAGTAATAACAAGATTTATTGTTTTTACATTTGTAACATCATGATTATGGCTGTGGTTATGCTTGTGACCGTGATTATGCTGTTCCTCATTTTCTTCGCTCTTTGATGACAAAACTTCTACTTCTTTACTCATCATGAAACCTCCATTATTTTATTATTTAATTAATTAATTATTTACTTATATTATAATACTATATCAATTTATGTCAATATTATTTAAAGTGTTCTATAAAATAAACGGAATAGACTTAGGCACAATATGACTAAGTCTATTCCGTTATAGCTTAAAATATTCAATTTTGTTAATCATATTAAAATTACATACTTATATGTCTTATAAACCTCACATAAGTTCCTAGAATACATAATTTTACATTTACTGTTTTTTCTTTTTGCCCTTTTACTTCTTTTAAAAATTGACCATAATTATTTATATCTGTTTTATTTATCTTCTTTAATTTATTATTTTCATTACACCAATTAATATAATCATTAACACATTTCTCATAAACATTTATAGTACTTTTACTTTTGCCCTCTCTTTCTAGAAACCGCTTAAAATTATTAACCATATAGCAGTCCTCCTATTCATAAATTCTTTCAATAGAAAGCTTATATTAATATTAAAGTGCTTACATTACTTGCAAGCACTTTAATATTAATCCTATTTGTCATAAACTTTTTTAATTTTTTCTTCCACAGCATTTTTTATCGCTTCTAAATCTGTTTGAGAACTCAAATCGAAATTTTTGGAAATATTTAAGTCCTTGGAAACTATAATATGTTCATCAGTGCTAAATCCTGCCTTTTTTAAAGTCATCTTTGCACAGCTCATTGGACATCCATCTACAGCAACAATTCCTTTAGCTTGTTTAGCTCCATTAGTTATATTTGCTAAACCTGCTGATATACTTGCAAGACATAACAAGGCAGCTTTATCATATCCAACTTCGTCTGCTGCTTTAACTGAAGAAAGCATAGTAGCTTGTCCTACATTAGAAGCACCTGCACAATAAAATACTGCTACCGGACTTTTTTTTTCTTCAACTTCAATACCCTTTGTTTTTTTATCCATGTATGGTAAATACCAATTATCTTTAGGTTTTTGTACAGCTACATTTTCTGCAGCTTCTACTTTTTTAGGCTCTTCTTTAATAGAACCACAACTACAACTAAAATTCTTTTACATAATATTATTCCTCCATTTGTTTGAAATTTAATTAATTAATTATTTAATTATATAATTAATTATAAGATTTATTTTTTACTTGTCAACTATCATTAATATAAAAAAATTTGCAACAAAAACATTTTTTTGTTTTCATTGCAAATTTTTTTTACAAATAACGCTATTCACACTAAGCTTGACTTTTTAATATTACTTATATAATTTAAAGCATATTTTTCAACGCTGCCAACTATTTCTTTAACATCTTCGTTATACAATCTATATTGTACCTCAAGACCAACCTTTTCATTTTTAACTAATCCTGCTTCTTTTAATATTTTCAAATGTTGAGACAGGTTTGCTTGACTAAAATTAATATCCTCATTAAGCTTACAGGCACATTTTGGACCATTGCACAGGTCTTTCATTATTTTATATCTTACAGGATGTCCAAGTGCTTTAAAAACTTTAACTGTTAGTTCATCAAAACTCAATTTTATCACCCCTCTATAAAAACATTTTATCCAAAACCAATCTTCCTAATCCATTAATAAATTATTTAACGGTTAATATAGTATAAATTATTTTTTAAAAATTTTCAATTTTAATATAGACATTGGACATTTATGGGAGTATGATAATAATATAACAATATAATTAATTAATTAAATGATTATATTGTTTATTAAAGGTGGTGAGTTGATGATAAAAGATAAAATCACTACATATCTTGCTATTTTAGGAGGTGGTCCCGCTGGATATGTAGCAGCTATTCGAGCTGCACAACTTGGCGCTGATGTTGTAGTTATTGAAGAAAAAGAACTTGGTGGTGTATGTCTTAATCGAGGCTGCATTCCTACAAAGGCGCTTTTAAAAACTTCCGAAATTTCTTCTAGTATAAAAAAATCCAAGGAATTTGGAATTACAAGCAGTATTTCAGATATAAACTGGAATGTTTCAAATGAGCGAAAAAATAGAGTAGTTAAAAATCTTAACATGGGTCTTGAACACCTGCTATCTTCAAAACAAATTAAAGTTTTGCATGGTCGTGGCACTATTATAAATTCTAAAAATATTATAGTTTCACTAGATGGCTTAGAAACTGAAGTTAATTGTGAAAAGATGCTTATTACAGCTGGCTCTTCTACCTTGCTTCCTAATATAAAAGGTTTAGAGCTTAATAATGTAATCACTAGTGATAAAGCATTATGTTTAAAAGCTATTCCAAAAAGTTTGACTATAATTGGTGCAGGTGCTATAGGATTAGAATTTGCCACAATGTTTAATTCCCTAGGAGCTAAAGTTACAGTTATTGAAATGAAAGATAGAATACTGCCCTACGAGGACATGGAAATATCTAATGAGCTTCTTAAAATTATGAAAAGGAAAGGTATTATCTTTAAGCTTTCTAGTTCTGTTAAGGAATTTAGAAAGTCAGGTGATAATGCTGACATAGTATATTATGAAAAAGATAAAGAAAATACTGTATCTTCAGATACCATTTTAGTTGCTGTTGGCAGGAAATTAAATTCAAGTTCTGAAGAGCTTAGAAATTTACACTTAGCCATCGAAAATGGTGCCATAAAGGTAAACGATAACATGGAAACCAATGTTAAAGGTGTTTATGCCGCTGGAGATATTATTGGTGGCAAACTTCTCGCTCACCTTTCCTTTATGGATGGTAAAGCAGCTGCTGAAAATGCTCTTGGCTTAAATACTACAATTAATTATAATGCAGTGCCCTCTTGTGTATATACAAATCCTGAAGTTGCTTCAGTAGGAATTAATGAAGATGAAGCTAAAGCACTTGGATTAAATTATAAAATTGGGAGATTTAATTTTAGAAATAATGGTCGTGCTTTAACTCTAGGTGAAAGAGAAGGTTTTGTGAAAATTATTGTAGATAAAGATAACGTAATTATTGGCGGGCAAATACTTGGAGCCAATGCTTCAGAGCTTATATCAGAAATAACCTTGGCTATTACTTTAAAAGCAAAGGCAAATATATTAGCTGATATGATCCATCCACATCCATCTTTAAGTGAATCCGTATGGGAAGCTTGTGCAGATGCCATAGGCCGCTCCATACACAAATCATAAAATAAATCTTAGGAGGATTTTATCATGGAAGAAAAACAATTACCAGGCTTTATAATGTGTGTATGTACTGGAAAATGTCCAGGTTTTCAGGCTATGGACATTTGGGATTTTATTAATCAAGTAAGAGTTGAATTGCCTGTTGAGTATGGAATAATCCATCCGCAACTTTGTGAAGAAGATGGAGATAGATTTCTTGCAGACTTCTTACAATCTCACAGAAAATTAGTGATAGGTGCCTGTGCCCCAAATATGCAAAAGAAAATGTTTAAGCAAGCATTTAAAGATGCTGGTTTAGACATTGAAAAAGATGCAGTCATGCTTGATATCAGGGATATGACTAACGAAAATGCTTTAACTGTTGTTAAAACTGCCTTAGAACAATTAGGTTTAATGGAGGAATAGTTATATGAGTGAAACAACTTTTATGGGAGTTCCTAGAGATAGAATAGATTGGAGCCCTAGAATAGATTATGACGTTTGTAACTACTGCATGGAGTGTACAAAATTTTGTCCTCACAATGTATATGAAATTAGAGAAAATGAGGAACAAAAGCTTATTGTTAAGACCCCAAATAATTGTGTGGTATTTTGCAGAGCCTGTGGGAAAACCTGTGGTGTAGATGCTATAACTTTTCCAAATAAAAATGAAACCACAAAAATGATTAAAGAAATCAGAAAGGGGCTTAACGCAAATGAGTAAGGCATACGCTGTCCTTCCCTGCAATGGACTTGATAAATGTGCTGGCTGCATAACAAAGGAAGTAGCATTAAAACTTGTTGAAACTACTGAAAGCGAAATAATATGTCCTGTACTTTATAGAGTTGCTGAGGCAAGATTTAATAAGCTGGCAGAAGATAAGCCTCTTCTTGTATTAGATGGCTGTGGAACTAGGTGTGCCAGCAAGCTTGCTTCAGAAAAGGGACTAAGAATAAGTGAAAAAATTAATATAACTGACGAAGCCAAACAAAACAATATTGATATTGGTAATAGCTTAAGACTTGGAGATAATGAATTAAAGCTGGCTCAAATAATAACTGATAAGCTCTCAAAAGAAGAAGCTAAAGAAAATATCAGTTCAGATAGTATTTTTCCTGAGTCTTTTAATTATGAAGTTTATAGTAAAGATAAATTTATTTTTAGGCTTCCCAAAGAAGGTTTTCTATATAATGAAAATGATTGTTGGGTTTATGTTGTTGGTAATAAAGCTAGAATTGGTGTTACAGATTACGTTCAGCAAAGCCTATCTGATATAATGTTTTTCACAGCTCCTTCCATTGGCAGTGAAATTGAGCAATTTGGGGAATTAGGTACTATTGAATCAGGTAAAGCTGTGTTTGAAGTTGTTTCCCCTGTCAGTGGACATGTAACAGCAATTAATGAAAAACTTATGGAAGCACCTGAACTTATAAATGAAAATCCTTATGAAAAAGGCTGGATAGCCGAAATGGAACTATCCGATTTTGAAAGTGATAAAGACTTACTTTATGAGTTTGATAAGTATTTTGAAATATTAAAAAGAAAGGTAGATGACTTCCATGTCTAAAGTAAAGGTAATCCCCTGCAGCGGAATTGGTAAGGTATTTGGGTTAATGGCTAGAGAAACTGCTTTGATGGTTACTAACAATTTAAGAGTAAAGGATACTGAAACTGTTTGTCTTGCCCATATAGTAACTGGAGATGCTGATGCAAAAGAAAAAATCGAGGGTTATTCATGTATTACCATAGATGGTTGTCCAAAACTTTGTGCTGCAAAAAACGCTGCACTTGCCGGAGGAATAGTTAAAGAACAATTAAGAACAGTTGATGAAATGAGAAATCATAGAGGTGTAGATGCTGGCACTGCTACAATGCTTACAGCTGATGGCTGGAAAATAGTTGATGAGTTAGCCCAAAAGGTTTCAAATAAAGTTGATGAAATATTAAAGGAGGAAGATTAACATGGCAGATTCAAAAGTTGGAGTTATCTCATGCAGTGGTGAAGAATGTCTTGGTGGAACAATATCAAGGCTTGCTACAAGAAAAATGCTTGAAGAACTTCGCATTGGAAAAACAGTTACACTGTGTCTTCCCCTATACCTAGCCGGTGGAGCTGAAGAAAGATTTTTCGCAAAAGCTTTCCCTACTATTGCTGTAGATGGCTGCTCCAAGTGCTGTGCTAAAAGAGCAACTGAAAAATATAGTGGAAAAGTTAGTGCATCAATTGTAGTTTCTGACGTAATAGGAGAAGACATTGCACTTTCTAAAACTGTATCTTTAAGAGATCTAAACGACGATCATAATGATATGGTAAACAAGGTTTCTGAAGAGATTTGCATTGAATTTGACAACCTATTAAAATTAAAAGAGGAGACTAAATAATGGGATTATTTTCTTCTTTTAAAAATAAAACTAAAGGAGGTTCTAAAATGAATATATTAATTAATCCTAATATATTAAATGAATTAAAAGATACACTTAAATCTCAAAATAAAACTGCAGTCAGATTTGAACTTGCGGGATTTGGCTGAAGTGGTCCAACTTTTAATCTTGTTCTGGATGAACAAAAGGAAAATGATACAGTAGTGGAACTTGATGGAGTAAAATTTGTTGCTGAAAGCGATTTAGCAGCTATAATAACTAATCCTGAAATTATAAAAACAGATGACACCTTTACACTAAAACGTTCTGGCTGCTGTGGTTAAACTTTTAAAGGCTGTCTCGTATAGACAGCCTTTTGTCTACAGTCTGAAGGAAGGTAATACCTTCCTTTTGTTTCGTCATATAAGAATATTGTGTATTAAGTTTACTGTAGATTACGCTTATTTTGAAAGCAAATAATAGTGTTCTCCTTCATATACCTTGCCTTCATAGAAGCCAATTTTTAATAATGTATTCCATCTTTCAACAGCTTGAGGTATTGCTTTAGTTGCAATTATATCAACCTCAAACAAATCAAAAAAGTTCTCGTTACAAACACTAAATATTTCGTTTAAGTAATCTACATTTTCGTATTCAGAACAAACATCTACTCGGAGTATTCCTGTTTTTATTTTAGTTTTACCAACATAACCAAACATTTCTACCGTTCCAATAGCTTTAGATAGTGATTTATCTATAATTGCAAAGCGTATAAATTCTTGTTGAGAATATGCACAAAGCCAAGCTTTAATACATTGTAACATATCCTCAATTGTGTAAATACAAAAATCACCTGTACATCTATCAGAGTTAAAAATTTTTTGTGCCTTACTATCAGAATAACATTTAAGTAGACCTTCGGAATCTTCTTCCGAAACGAGTCTTAAAATAAAACTTTCTGTTTCAAAAGTGGGACATATTTCGTATGGGTTCTTCATAAAAATCCTCCTCATCATGTATATAATATAAATTTTCTTCGCTTCACATTAAATTACTGTTGTACAACATAAGAAAGTTGCGAACTAAAATAATTTATTTATCGTCATCTAATTCTTTAGCAGTAATTATTTTAAACAACTTTCCTGATACTTCTTTGTTTAAGTGAACATACTTGGTTGCACTATCTACAACAAGTTCTATTCTACCTTTATCAGGACTTATCCATAATTGATAAACCACACCACTTGAATTACTATTAGTATCCTCAAAATGAAACTTATAATGAGGAGGATATGCCATGCTTACTGCCGCATCTTCCCAAGTGATGCTATTTAGAATATCCTTTGTATTTTGTACTTCTTTGCTATACTTAATTTCATTATAGTATTCATACTTATCTTCGTCCCCAACTCTTTTTTCAACTATAATTTTATCTCCCTGATTATTGATTCTGTTTTTTTCATTTTTAATTCCATTTGCACAACCTATTGTAAGAACTAAAAATATTGAAATGAAGTAAATAAAGATTTTATTAGTTTTCAAATTCTCCCCCCCATGTGTTTTATTATTTATACGATTGGATATTGAAGTTAGTTCACATTATCTTACGGATACGTTGCAATATAAGATAAATATCCATTACTTGGTTTTACTTTGTTCTGCAAGATGTGCCTGTAATAAGTACCTACTTTTCCCAAAGAAGAACCGCCTTTGAGGAATTCTTTATCAAATCTTCCTTCGATAACTTTGGAATATCTGAGTAATCTAAATAGTACACTGCTGATATTTCTCTTTTCACTTCTATATCATCTTTACTGCTGCCATCATTAAACCAGTAACTAGTGTTAATTGAATACTTATATTCTCTATCTTTTGGGGGCTTAGAAAAATATTTTGTCCATATAGTATCTGTGTAATAAATGTATGCAATATTTTGTTTTACACCATCTTTTTCAATTGTAGTAGTCCATTTATACGAACAGTAATAATCATTTCCATTAAAGTAAACATCAAGCATTCTATTATCACCCATTTTCACATTTACCATTCCTTTTTCGTAAGGAATAGGCATCTGATAGTTAAGGGTAAATAAAACTCCTCCTAATAGCACAGCAGTTGCACATATAACTGAAATAACTGATATCATAACATTTTTTCTAAACAATTTCTTTTTTATTCCTTTTAGCACATTTGATTTTGCCTGCTCAGCTAATTCAAATGTGCCAACATGGGTAATGTCACTATCTAAACTTTCGAGGTATTTTTTACAGGCTTCACACTCCTGTAAGTGCTCCTCCACAGCGATACGACTTTGGTTACTGCAAACCTCATCATGATAAAGCGGTAGTAAGTCTTTGGTTATTTCACAGGGAATTTTCAATCTAACCCCTCCTTGATTTTAATTTTTGCACGATGAAATGTGACTCTTGCCCAGCTTTCCGTTTTTCCAAACAGCTCAGCAATTTGCAAAAAGGGTAATTCACCAAACACACGTAAAGTGAAAACCTCTTTATAAGGCTCGTCTAAAAAATGAAGTTTCTTATGTATTTCCCATACTGTTTCTTTATTCATCAACTTTTGCTCAATACATTCAACTTTATCTTCTTGTAATTCATCTCTATTTTCTTTATTTTTTTGACATAGTGAAAAATAAATATTCTTTGCTATTTGGCACAGCCAAACACGCATCTTGCATTGCCCTTTGAAATTGTCTATACCTTTTAAAGCTTTGAAAAAGGTTTCTTGAGTTATTTCCTCTGCTAAGGTTTCATTATGGCATAGCGACAGGGCATATTTATAAACGTCAGAAAAGTAATCCGAGTATATATCTTCAAAGTCAGTCACGATTTCACCTCACTTTCGTATATAAGACTCTTAAAATCAAGTTTCGTTACAATGTTTTTAAAAAAATTTAAGCGTGCTATTGGACACGCTTGCTTAATTATATAAATTGTAAAGTTAGAATCACCTAACCTTGAATAAGGATTAAATACCTTATTTCCTATCCTATATACAACATTTCGCTTATTTTAACTTACATACTGATTCGCAATTATCTACAAGTATTCATTACTAGTGTACCTTAATTACAAAAGTAATTCCAATATATTTAAAACTATATGCACTTAACTATAACTTTTACAGTCATTTTTGTGTTGCAAAGATCTATGTGAAAATACTTACAATTTTGAGTTTTGCACCCTCTAAGTAAACCTGTTAAAATGTTAAAGCCACTTTTTCCTTTTGAAGAATCTGACCTCAAGTATAATCATCAATATAACGATGTTTTAAATATTATCGATAATTTACTTCCATAGCATTACGAATGTACCCGCGGTTATTAGTGCTCCCGCAATCAAAGTTTTTGCTGTAAATTGCTCTCCTAAAATAACAAATGATAAAATCAGCGTTAGAACAATACTAGATTTATCAATTGGTGCAACCTGAGATACTTTACCAAGAGCTATTGCTTTATAATAAAATACCCATGATAAGCCAGTAGCTAAACCTGACAAAATCAAGAATGTCCAACTTTTCTTAGTTAAACTTGTTATACCACTTTGAGCACCTGTTGCGAAGACTATCCCCCATGCTAAGACTATAATAACAACAGTTCTAATAGCTGTAGCTAGATTGGAATCTACACCCTTTATACCTATTTTAGCGAGAATCGAAGTTAAAGCTGCGAATATAGCTGATAATATCGCAAATAGTTTCCACATATTTTTCATCTTCCTTTGCTTCTATTTTAAGCCTTTCATGGCTTCTTCAATAGCCACAGCTACTGCTACAGTTGCTCCTACCATTGGATTATTGCCCATTCCTAAAAAGCCCATCATCTCCACATGTGCTGGGACTGATGAAGAACCTGCAAACTGTGCATCTGAATGCATTCTGCCCATTGTATCTGTCATTCCATAAGATGCGGGACCTGCCGCCATATTATCTGGATGAAGTGTTCTTCCTGTTCCTCCTCCAGAAGCTACAGAGAAATACTTTTTGCCTGATTCATAACATTCCTTTTTATAAGTTCCAGCAACTGGATGTTGGAATCTTGTTGGATTAGTTGAGTTTCCTGTTATTGAAACATCAACTCCTTCTAGATGCATTATTGCAACTCCTTCTCTAACATCATCTGCGCCATAGCACCTTACTTTTGCTCTTTCACCCTTTGAATATTTTACTTCTTTAACAACTTCAATATTTCCTGTATAGTAATCAAACTTAGTTTGTACATATGTAAATCCATTAACTCTTGAAATTATCTGTGCTGCATCTTTACCAAGACCATTTAATATAACCTTTAAAGGTTCCTTTCTCACTTTATTTGCTGACTTAGCTATACCTATAGCGCCTTCAGCAGCAGCAAAGGATTCATGACCTGCCAGGAAAGCAAAGCATTTAGTTTCTTCTCTCAAAAGCATCGCTGCTAAGTTTCCATGTCCAAGTCCTACTTTTCTATCTTCTGCTACTGAACCATTTATGCAAAATGCTTGCAATCCTTCGCCAATTGCTTCAGCGCAATCTGCTGCTTTATTTAGATTTTTCTTTATTGCTATTGCAGCTCCAAGAATATAAGCCCAACAAACATTTTCAAAGCATATCGGCTGAATTCCTTTTACTATATTATAAACGTCTATACCTTTATCATCGCAAATTTTTTTCGCTTCTTCTAACGAGTTTATACCGTAATTACTTAAAACCGATGTTATCTTATTAATTCTTCTTTCATAACCTTCAAATAATACCATCTTAATCCCCTCCCTCTACTCATGCCTTGGATCAATTACTTTAACTGCTTCGTCAAATCTGCCATAAGAACCTGATGCCTTTTTAAGTGCTTCATTTGTATCTGTTCCTTTTTTAATCATATCCATCATTTTGCCAAGGTTAACAAATTTATAGCCAATTATTTCATCATTTTCATCTAAAGCAATTTCAGTTACATAACCTTCAGCCATTTCAAGGTATCTAGGTCCTTTACTGCTTGTACTGTACATTGTACCAACTTGGCTTCTTAAACCTTTTCCTAAATCTTCAAGTCCAGCTCCTATAGGAAGTCCACCTTCTGAGAATGCAGTTTGACTTCTTCCATAAACGATTTGAAGAAACAATTCTCTCATAGCAGTATTAATTGCATCGCAAACTAAGTCAGTATTTAATGCCTCTAATATTGTCTTCCCAGATAATATTTCTGCTGCCATAGCCGCTGAATGAGTCATTCCAGAACATCCTAAAGTTTCAATCAGTGCCTCATGTATAATTCCATCTTTAATGTTTAGAGTTAGTTTACATGCTCCTTGCTGTGGAGCACACCAGCCTACACCATGAGTTAATCCAGAAATATCCTTTATCTCTTTAGCTTTCACCCATCTTCCTTCTTCAGGTATAGGTGCTGGTCCATGATTGACACCCTTTGCTACACAGGTCATCTTTTTAATTTCTGTTGTATAATCCATGTTTCCATCCTCCCAATTAAAATTATTTTAATGCAGTAATCTGCAAATAAAAACATGTTAAATTTTTATGGATATATAATAAAGGTATTTTCATCTAACAACAGTATTTAAAAATTATAATGAATAAGAAACTCATTGAACTTTGCTACGACAGATAACTTAACCTTTATCGTTTCATCCTTATATCCTTTATTACTTTTAAGGTAATATTCAAATTCCGTAATATCTTTAGTATTTAAATGTTGAAAGCTTCGTGAATGGTTAGATGAATACCAATCCATAAATTCTTCAACTATTTTAGAATATAGCACTATTGTTTTTATACTTTTTCTATCTTTCTTAAGATACTTAGCAAATTCATCAATCATTCAGTATCTCCTCTCAACTATACTTTATCAACTTATATTTACAAAGGCTAAAATAAGTGAAAATATCCCAAAAATAATTCTATAAACTCCAAAAAACTTTAGTGGCTTTTTCTGTAAATAGCTTATAAATTTATTAATAACTAAGAGAGCTGTTATAAAGGCAATTAAAAACCCTATAAATAAACTTATTATTTCAACATTTGTTAAAACCAACTCTGTTCTAACTATGGAATATGCTGAGGCAGTGATCATTGTTGGTATAGCTAAGAAAAATGAAAACTCAGCTGCAACGACAGGCGACAATCCTATAATCATAGCCCCCATTATTGTAGCTGCTGAACGTGATATACCTGGCACCAATGCTAAACATTGAAATATGCCTATCTTCATAGCCTGACTAAAATTAACGTCTTTGATGTCTTTAATAGCATAGGTGTCTTTACATTTATTTTCTATAATGATTAGTAGTACCCCGCCAGTAATTAGAGCCATCGCTACATCAATTGTATTAAATAAATACAGTTCTATAGCTTCGCCAAATATAGAACCAAGCATTGAAAAAGGCAAAAATGCTATAAATATTGTAATCCAAAACTTAAATCCCCACTCACTAGGAGACATATTCTTTAATGATTCGCTTATCCTATCCCGATATTTATATACCACTGCAAGTATAGCCCCAAGCTGAATGATAATCATAAATAATTTTGCAAACTCACCATTGAAGTTAATAATGTCACCAACAACAATCATATGTCCTGTTGATGAAATAGGTAAAAACTCTGCTATCCCTTCCACCATAGCAATAATAATAGACTTAATAATTAAATACATTAATGTCCTCCCATCCCTTAATTAGTTGTCATTGGAATTTACTATACAACTTGTATCTCTAAACTTTAAGATAAACAAAGTTATAATTATAAATTACTACTTGTTTAATTAACTTATTAACCGTCCAATAGAAACATTCAAAAAATAAAAATGACCCTACAACAAAAACACTTATTGTAGAAGTCATTAATCCCTAAGGATGGTTATGGCGAACTTCATCACCTATTCATTTGACTAATTAAACATAAATTAATTATATTTACTTTAACATATTCCTGTCAAGTTTAACTTATTATAGATTATTCTTTACTAGAAGTGTTCTTTACATTTCAACTGAATTTTTAACTATATAGTTTAATTTGCATCTTCTAATATCTCTTCAGATAGGTTTATTGCCTTAACTATACAGCTTACTTCTATACTCTCAAAAAAGTTTCCATTAACCAATTCGATTCTATTCACCTTACCATAGTGTTCACTTGCCAATATATCTAATGAGTGAGCTCCTTCATTCAAATCAATATGCTGTTTTTCACCGTTTCCAGGAGGAGTTGACCAAGTATGTCCATCTGGATTATATGAACTATGATTTACTCTAACAGTTCCACCATTTACGGTTATGATATACCTATTTCTACCTTTTTCTGTTGGCAGCTCAATACTGGATTTTCCTCTCTTTAATTGTCCAACTAGCGTACTGTTAATTTCTATACTTTTAGAAGAAAGTTCTTTGTCTTTATTAGTTTCAAAACTATCATTGGCTGGCATTACTTCCGTATTTTTGGGTTGCTCGATGATGTAGTCAACTTCAACACTTCCCCATAAATTAGTATTTACTAATAATATTTTATCCTTTTTCCCATAGGATTGTGCTACTGTAACTGCATGTATTTCTTCATTTCCGCTATTTATATCAATATATTCAAGTTGCCCATTAGAAGGCTTAGCTGACCAGGTTGAACCATCTGGGTTATAAGCATGATGCACAAGTCTAATGCCTTTTCCGCTCACTCTAATTTTTATGACATTAAGTCCTTCAGAGGTTGGAATCTCAAAGCTAGAGCGTCCAAACTTAAATTGTCCAACTAATGGCTGATTTAATTTCTTAGTCTTATTTTTATTATTTGTTCTAAAATATGAAAGTGTTGCATTATGCGGCACTTCAATTAGTTTGCTCTTGCTTCTTCCAATTTTCTGAGAAACATATATACCTGTATGCCCTGAAAACATATAGCTAATAGCGCAAGTCATAAATACAAATACTAGTCCTTGGGAACCAAACATCTCCAAGCTTAATATAAATGAGGCAATAGGAGTATTGGTCGCTCCAGCAAACACCCCAATTAGCCCTAGCGCTGCTAAAAATGAAGGTGACATATGGAGTAGATTTGATAAAGCATTTCCTAGTGTTGAGCCAATTACAAACAGTGGAGTAACCTCTCCCCCTTGAAATCCAGTTCCTAAAGTTACAGATGTAAATACTATTTTACCTAAAAAGGTTAATGGATGAACATGTCCACTAAATGAATCAGAAATAAGCGGGATACTTAATCCGAGAAAATCTCTTGTTCCAAGGATATATACTAAAGCTATAACAAGCAGACCACCAATCATACTCTTAATTACTGGGTTTTCAAATCCCTCTGTAAATAACTCTTTTAATTTGTGCGTTAATTGGCTAAACAGCTTGCTAGTTAATCCAAATAAAATTGCAGCGAAAACTATTTTAACCACTGTAGTTGGTGTCAAATCTGGGACTCCTACAACCTTAAAATGAGTGTGATGAACGCCTAAGAGGGATACCATAAAATCTCCAACAATACTTGCAGTAAACGCTGGGATTAAAGCTTCGTAACTCATAAGCCCAAGCGCAGCAACTTCAAGTCCAAAAACTGTACCTGCAAGAGGTGTTCCAAATACCGAAGCGAAACCGCTGCTTATTCCAGCCATAAGGATAATTCTATTATCTACTTTATCCATCTTAAATAATTTACCTATACCTTCAGCTATACTAGCCCCTATTTGTACGCCAGTCCCCTCTCTTCCAGCAGAGCCTCCAAATAGATGAGTAATAACTGTACCAAAGAAAACTAATGGAGCCATACGAAGTGGTACTCTGCCACTGCTCTCGTTTATCTTTTCAATAATTAAGTTGTTGCCCTTTGAAGAGTTTTTGCCATACTTTGAATATAGAAAACTTACAAGCGCGCCCCCAAAAGGAAGAAGGAATAATAGCCAGGTATGCTCCATACGAAGGTCAGTGGCAAATTCCAAACTTTTTAAAAATAGTGCAGAAGCAGAACCAGTAACAATACCTACTATTGCACCGATAACAATCCATTTGATAAATGATAAACTTAAAATTGCACTGGCACTTTTATTGTCCAAGGATATTATTTTATTTCCTATTTCTTTTTTGTTCTTTTCCATTTTCTATTCTCCTTTTATCCTAAGTTATTTGCTCACTATGTAGAAGCATTGCTTTTTTCAATTAAACAACAAAAAATACCCCTACAAAGTAACAATTATAATAATTGCTATTTTGTAGGAGTCATCAGCTTTACGCATTTAATGGCGAACTCCATCGCCCCGAATTTTCCTCAATAATATTAACATGTATTTATATTCTTGTCCACAGTATTTTTTAGCAACTTTTATAAAAGCTTTCGTTATAGTTTTTTAAAAGAGTTTCTATATTAGCTTCATTATCATAAGAATAGTATAGTTCAGAACAATAATTGGATAATGTAGTAATTCTAAGAGTAAAGCTTTTTTCCTCCTCAGACGATTCTAATGATATCTTGTTGATATTCTCAATAGGTAAAAAGCTAAATACTACACCATAATTTTCTCTCGTTTTAGACTTACTCTGTTCTTCTTTAATAACAATCAATTCTTTGTCAGTTAATATAATGCTGTAATTTGGAGAAAGTTTTCTCTTTGAAAACCTATTTATCCTTCTAAAAATCTCAGGTTGAAATATACTGCATACAATCTTTTCTGTTTTTGTCAAACACTCAATTGAATACGAATAAATTTTATAATTAATCGTATTTATATAATCTAACTTGGATAGTTCCGTTGTATCCATTAACCTAGCATACTTCAAATTTGGAAACCTTATCAAATTTACTAAATCTTTAAATAGCTTTTCAGTTACAGTATTAAAGTCAATCTTATATGATATTAGTTTACCTTCTGACAACCCAGTTATCTTGAGCCATGAGTGTAGGAGAACGCATCCTCTTTCTATACAATCAATATCCTTAAAATCAAACATGACTTCATTGATAGCATCATTAACTTTTTCATATATGTGCAATCTTTCATTAACTATACTAACAATGGTATCATTTCTTTTAGTAAATGGATTTTTATCCTTTGGCAAATATACTGTGTATGGAAAATCTTCTTCAGCAGTATTGATATTTTTAAAAACCTGCTTAAAAAATTCGGGTAATTTAACATAAGAATCTATTAATACTTCCCATGTTCTCATTGTATTGCTAGAAGACATAAAATTACCTCCTTAAATATGTAAGAAGTATACTGCTTTACATTTTATCTGAATGCTGTTCCAACCAAACTACCTAATGCAAAGCCGACAACTCCTAATAACAAGGAACTTAAAACATATACTAATGCATTTAAACTTTGCTTATCCTTAATAAGAGTAAAACCTTCATACATAAATGTAGAAAAGGTGGTATATGCGCCTAGGAATCCATCAGCCATTAGTAAGTATAAGTTTCCTCCTACCCCTATACTGCTCACCAATCCAAGTAATACGGCACCAGTTATATTTATAATAAAAGTTGCTATGGGAAATACCATACTTGATTTAGAAGATATTGCTTTACCCAAACTAAATCTTACGATACTTCCTAATGCGCCACCTAAGCCGACTACTATATACTGCATTTATTATTCATCCCCTTCTTCTACACTATAATCACTAGCAGCTTCATAAATCTCATCTTTTTTATATGCAAATTTGTAACCAACATTCTTAGCAGCTATACTACCAAGATATGCAGCCCCTAAGCCAAGTCCAACTGAAAGAAGTATATAAAAGATTCCCATAAAGAAATGTCCATTATCAATCAATTTAAATGTCTCCTTACACATTGTAGAAAAGGTTGTAAATGCACCGAGAAATCCTGATGTTATCCCCAACTTTGTGAGTTCATTTAATTTAAATATTTCATACGAAACAGTAAAAACTAAAGCTAAAATAAAGCTACCAATTATATTTATTATTAAGGTGTTTAATGGTATGTTTCCTTTATAACCAGATGCATGGATATTCTCTATGACGTATCTTAATATTGCTCCTAAAGTACCTCCAACACCAATATAAATATACTTTTTCATAAAATTCATCTCCTCTAAAATTATACAAATCATGCCCCTATATACAACATATAACTTTAAATAGAATTAATCAATTGTTTTAATAACTTTTGATAATAAACATAAAAACTCCTACAAGCAGTATTATTTTACTGTTTGTAGGAGTCATCAGCTTTAAGCGTTAACGGTGAACTCCATCACCTTTTATATTGTTATTCTATGATATATATACTCTTTTTGTCACTAACATAAGCAAGCATATACATTGATTATGTTAGAATCTTCACAAGTATTTTATTTATAACCATCATTTCATTTGAAACAACCCGGCCACTTAAAACATAAAATTCATAGTAAATGATATTCTTCTTGAACCCTATTTGCTGAACAATTTTACAATTCCGAACTAAGTTAATATACGACTATTATATAACATTTTTCTTTAAATATATACTTTCCAGTTAAAATCACAAGCAAATTTGCAGCATTAATAAATTTATTAACAGTGTGAATTTATATGTGAAAAAGCATATGATTTTTATGGTTAAAATCACTGTAACCATTGATAAATAGGAAAAATCACTATGCGCAAATCACTGTGATTTTTGGTGTGAATTACTATGCTATTTTCAGTTCTGCACCTCAAAACGGAACCCTTTGCTTAATAGTTGACCTGTTCAAGTAATTTCATTGATATAAACTCTAGATGTATCGTTCTTTGATTGAAGTATTTTTTTCTTTTGGCTTTGTTTATAGAATGATATTGATAATAAAACACTTTTTAAGAAAACGGCGCAATAACCATTAGATTATACCTGTTCAGCGATAGGAAAATACGTGGCGTGCTACTGGAAATCCAGAAGATATGCATATTAAATTGCTTGCAATTTAATTCTAAACTTCTCTGTAATTTTTGACTTTGAATCTCTGATGTGGACCCGTTAAAGATTATCCAGCAGATTTTCACATGACGATTAGTCTAAAATTACGCCTCTAAATTAGCCTTCTCGTAAATAACAGACTTTTCTTTTTTTGTTAGTATTTTTTCCGTAACATACGCGATAAATGCTATCCCAGGAATGTCAATTAGAAACCTAATAAGCATAAATTTAAACCCTAGAGATGAACCTTCAAAAAGCAGCATAGAGTGGACCCGCTGCTGCCGATCCAAGCAAAAATGCTATGACAACACCTATAAACCCAGATTTCTCACCCATAAACTTAATCATTTTTTCACGCTTCACCCAAACATCAAGTAATCCAAGTAAAATAAAAACCGGTGGTATGATTGACAGCATCTGAAGCAAATTGCTACATGTTACTTGCATTGATTTATACCCTACCTTTGGATAGAACGCCAAAATTAATCCATTTATAACTAGCAAAATAATAAAGGATAAATATCGTTTAAATAAATTCTTCATCGAAGCACCACCCCAATCACAATTGCCACTGCAAAAGAAAATACAAAAGCCAAACTATTTCTTAGTAGGGTTGCTTTCTTTCCCAAATACTTTATCTCTAGAGGCAAGGTAACTATACCAACCATCATTAATGTTGATACAAACACAGCAATATGCATAAGTCCTGCTCCACCCTTAAGGAGCGCAGCAGCCAAAAGAAATGCCACAAAACCGGGTATTATCGTTATTGAACCGACAATACCTGCTGCTAACATTCCAATCCAACCTGATTCACATCCCAGTAAAGTTGAAATTGTGCTTGGACTTAACACAGCAAGCATTATACCAATAACTATTAGAATAGAAAAAAATTGTGGGAGTATATTTTCAAAAGCCTTCCACGCCTTTTTTAAAGCCATTTCTATTTTCTTTCCATTTTTCATAAAGGAAAATAAAAGAAGAGCACCTGTTACTATATATAATACGATAGTTGACATATGCCCCAGCCCCCATTCAAGTTCTTGATAAATAGTTTAGTTGTGTCCGCAGCTGCATCCACCTTCACCATGAATATGATTATGAGAATGTTCATGTTCTGAACAGCCCACACCAGTTGACTTTGGTCTTCCATTTAGATATTCTTCTATAACTTCTTCAACTCTTCCGCTAATCCCGGATATAATTTCTATGTTGTGCGAAGCAAGTTTTTGTCTGGCTCCGTCGCCCATGCCTCCCGCTATAACAAGATTTGTTCCATGTGATGCAAGAAACGCAGGAAGAAGTCCATGTTGATTTCCCAAGGTATTTATAACATTCGTATCTTTTACCTTGGAGTTTTCGATTTCTACAAGCGTAAAGTTTTCACACTTCCCAAAATGTCCTGATACATTATTTCCTTCTGTAGCAATTGCAATTTTCATAGATTAATTCTCCTTTCAACTTAAATCTTTTTATTTTTTCATTTATCCTCTTCACATTGCTCACATTTTTCACAGGCTCTGCCTTTACAGCTCCCATTTCGTCTTCTGCAGCAAGGCCTGCCCTCTGAAAGTTCATAATGGCCTCCTTCAATTCGTATTGTCTTTCCATGAACAAGTGCATCTGCTGTTTTTTTTCTGGCAGCATTAATTATTCTCTGGAAAGTTCCTCTTGAAATGTTCATGCTTTCTGCAGCGCTGTCCTGTTCCATCTCTAGATAATCTGACAGGCGAAGAGATTCAACTTCTTCCACGCTTAGAACTACTTCATCTTTAGTATGCAACTGTGGATGAAAGCACTGGTTAACAGGCAAGAACCCAACCATCCTGCATTTTCTTGGCCTTGGCATTTTATCACCCTTCCATTATGTGCATATGCACAATACAATAATATACCTATTTTAAAAATGAGTCAATAATAAAAAAGGTATTACATGTAATTATTGAATATTTACTCTGATCATTTCGACTTTAGATTATAGATATAAGTGATTTAACTCTGAACTTAACCTTAAGTGTAAGAATTATTAGTTTATAGCTTAGAAAAAGAAGTACCAAACTGAAGTGTACCCCATTTAGTGGTTGAATGAATGTAATTTTTTTGCAACCAAATCAGTGAACAACATTCCACTATAAGTACTAAATAACTAAAATACTAATACTTAAATAACATTATTTATCATAATTTTTCTTTTAAATATGGTGCAGAATTTTCTCTTATCTCTATTTACATTGCATTATGAGCCTTCTTGGAGCTAATGTTTACACTTAAATTTGTCAATAATCACACAATATGAAATGGTATAAGAAAAAATATATATTTGGTCAAAAATAAAAAAGGGCCAGTATAAACCTGACCCTTTCAAAACTAACTTTCAGTATCTCTCTTATAATTGAAGTATCTTCTACCCCAAGACAGTGCCACATTTACAAGCCCAATCATAACGGGAACCTCAATGAGCGGCCCTATAACTGCTGTGAAGGCTTCCTGTGATTGAATCCCGAACACAGCTACTGCAACAGCTATTGCAAGTTCAAAGTTATTACTAGCTGCTGTAAAAGAAAGACTTACTGTTTTTGGATAGTCTATTCCAGATTTATGGCTTATATAGAAGGAAACAGAGAACATTATTATAAAGTATATGCCTAATGGTATTGCTATTCTAACAACATCCATTGGAAGCTCTATAATATATTTGCCCTTGAACATGAACATAATAACAATAGTAAATAAAAGTGCAATTAAGGCAAATGGGCTTATCTTAGGAATGAATTTGGTCCTGTACCATTCTGTTCCCATTTTAGGCTCAAGTATTAATCTGGTTAGCATTCCTCCTATAAATGGTATTCCAAGATAAATTGCTACTGAGGATGCTACTTCTCCCATTGACACATGGACTGCCATTCCTTCAAGTCCTATTGCCTTTGGAAGCACTGTTATAAATATATAGGCAAATACAGAATAAAACACTACCTGGAATATGGAATTAAAGGCTACCAGTGCAGCAGCGTACTCATTATCTCCATCAGCAAGACTATTCCATACAATAACCATTGCTATACATCTTGCAAGCCCTATAAGTATAAGTCCTACCATAAAGTGCGGATAATTTCTTAAAAATATAACTGCTAGAGTAAACATAAGTACAGGTCCTATTACCCAGTTCTGTACCAGGGATAATGTTAAAACCTTTGGGTTTTTAAAAACCTTACCAAGCTCCTTGTAGTTTACCTTTGCAAGTGGCGGATACATCATAACAATTAATCCTATAGCTATTGGAATGGAAGTTGTTCCTACAGATAATGAGGACAGACCTGCAGATAATCCTGGAGCCGCCCATCCTAAAAATACGCCTATAGCCATAGCTATAAATATCCATAGTGTCAGATACTTGTCTAACCAAGCTAGTTTCCCTGTTGCTTTACTCAAAATAACCCCTCCTCCTTTAAATCTACCTATCTAATATCTCTTTCCACGGTCAAGTCAATTTCATTATTTTTAATTCTTGCTGCCAAGTTCTTTACTTTTCTCTCAATTGCTTTTGCAGTTTTTATAAATTCTTCATCGCTCTTTCCTGATGGGTCATCAAGCCCCCAATCTTCATCGTGCCTTGATGGCAGAAATGGACAAACAACGTTGCATCCCATTTTTACAACTATGTCTACGTCTGGAATATCATTAAGTAGTTTGGACTTTTGTGTTTCATTCATATCTATATTGTATAAATCCTTTATTATTCTTACTGCATCTTGATTTATTTGAGGTCTTAACTCTGTACCTGCTGAATAGGACTCAAATACATCTGATGCAAACAACTTTCCAAGTGCCTCTGCCATCTGTGATCTGCAAGAATTGTGTACGCATATAAATGCTACTTTTGGTTTCATAAAATCCTCCTATAATTCTTTAGTTTATATTAGTCTTCAAAACAAACTTTACCATCTTTTAAATCCTCACAGCTTAACTTGCTGTCTTTGTACTTTTTCAGTCTCTCATAGTCAAGGCTGCATTGCTTTAATTTCATTGAATGTTCCTCAATAATCTCTTTTATGAAAGGAAACTCTTTAATTGTATCTTCATTTATCTTGTAATAAACATATTTAGCCACTTTATAATAATCCACTATCTTAGCGTTGGTTAATTTATTTAAGTGCCTGGAGGCATTAGATTGATTGATGTCTAATATAACTTCCATCTCGCAAACACACAAATCACCATCTTTTAGTATATTTAAAATTCTCATACGTGTATCGTCAGCTAATGCCTTCATCACCTGTATTAAGTCCAAGATGCTCCCTCCTTCAAATCATCATATTCGTTTATAATCATATGTTAACCTAAAAATTATATACTGTCAACCTTTTCATATACTTAACACGGAAATACTTCTTTAGATAAAATTATCTACTAACAAAAAGAACATTCACCTATATGAGTGAATTTGAATACACTGTTATTATGAACAAAAGATAAAAACCAATATAATATTTTTTAATAAGGAGGTATACTTTATATGCGCAGAGGACACCATGAAAAAGACCATGGTTATGGACTTGATGTTTTTAAAGGGTTTGGCGGTACCAAACCAACTCTACCAATGATAATTATTCTAATTCTTATTATATTACAGTTTAGCAATGGAAAGTTTGGCGATGGAAAGTTTGATGGATTTAATGGAGAAAATAACGGAATATTGTTCATAATAGCTATTTTCTTCTTATCCTGTGGATGTATTGGCAAGTCAGACAGCCGCTGCTAATTATTAAATTTATCTTGGGCTATGGTTTTAAAAGGTCTTTAGTGTACCCCCTTACACTAAAGACCTTTTCCTTTATTTGTACATTCTTTTAACTGTTCGCAAGTCATGCCGCTTTGTTTATAGCAGTGAAGCATTTCTGTATCCTTTCTACATAACTCGATTTTATCCATCTCAACATCCATTAATTGTCTAATGAAAGGATATTCACTAATTTTATCTTCATTTATTTTATAGTACACCCATTGTGATTTTTTTTCATATGTAATGATGTTCAAACTGGCTAACCTATTTAAATGTCTTGATACATTTGACTGGGTCATTCCTAATATATGTTCTATCTCACCAACGCATAATCCGCCTTCTCTTAATATATTTAAAATCTTTATTCTACTCTCGTCTCCTAGTGCTTTTAGGATCCGCACTAATTCCAAAAAATCGCCTCCTCTGTGGTTATATGATTCTATATTCATATACTATTCTATATTTATGCACATTGTTAATATTAATTTTCAAATAAAAACAAGCTAACTTCTAGCAAAGCATCTATCATTGGTGCCAGTATGTATATCCCAATATATCTATAATCTGAAGAAACTATTGCAGGTCCTAAGGATCTAACAGGATTAAAGGAACCTTCTGAAATAGGTCCTGCTATTAACGCTCCTAGAAAAACAGTCAAACCTATAATCATCCCTGTAATACCTGTACCTGCTTCAGGATGATTTCGTACATTCATGATTACATATATTAAAAGGCAAGTAAAGACGACTTCCAGCACTAAGCTTGTAGATACCCCTCCTTTATTACTTTCTAATGAGGGCAAAGTAATTGCTAAACTACTGATGCTGCAAAAACATACCTTTTAACAATTCACTTGCAGCTAGGGAACCAATCAATTGACTTATAATATATGGAAAGACTTCTGTTATCTTCAAGTTTCCACTTATAGATAACACTATTATTATACAAGGGTTAAAGTGAGCTCCTGATATATTACTGCAGGAAAATATCATAATGACTATTATGAAACCAAAGGCAAGGGCTACTCCTATATGTCCTATTGAATCTTTAGATAAATAGTTTATAATTATTGCGCTATCACCCACGAAAACTAAAAAGAATGTACCAATAAACTCAGCAAGGTACTTTTTATGTATCACCTATCAACCTCCTTTTTAAGCATAAGTATAATCACATATTATTTGTTTTATTAAAGACTATGTACTCTATTTTAATTATATTAATCACTTACATTAATATAACTCTATAATTGACAAAAAAGGTCTTTAGTGCACTTACCTAACACTAAAGACCTTTGTGATTTTATTTTTCTTTTGTAGCGTTATAGAACTTATGCCCACCTGAAAGGTTATATACCTTTTTAAATCCATTGTTAATCAATATGTTTTGTGCTGCATTTCCTGTTACACCTTTATTACAGTAAGTTATTGTTGTAATGTCTTTATCCAGTGTTTCTAATTGCTCTCTTAAACTACTATGAGGCATATTTACTGCAGAATCTACGTGTGCTTCATCATATTGCTTGTTAACTCTAGCATCTACTATCTGTACTTTTTCACCACTATTTATTATGTTTTGAGCTTCTTTTGCTGTAATAATCGGTCTGTTTTTATTTAATGCATTATCTAAGATCATTCCAGTATAATGTACTGGGTCTTTTGTTGTAGAGAATGGAGGTGCATATGCAAGGTCTAAATGGAACATTTCATCTACCTTTGCACCATAGGTTATTAATGTTGCAAATACATCTATTCTCTTATCTACGCCATCGTAGCCTACAATTTGTACTCCTAATAATTTTTCTGTCTTTTTATCTGCAACAGCTTTTATAACCATTTCTTTTCCATGAAAATAATCTGGTTTATCTGGCTTAATATTATGGCATATAACTATGTCATATCCTTCAGCTAAAGCCTCTCTTTCACTTAATCCGGTGCTTGCAATTGTCATATCGAACAGTTTAAATATACCTGTGCTTAAATTGCCTCTGTATTCTATAGTACCACCAGTAAGCACATCTCCTGCAATTCTTCCAGTTTTATTTGCAGTTGAGCCAAGAGGCCTGTATACCGGTTTTCCTGTAATGACTGAGAAAGTCTCAATGCAATCACCACAAGCATAAATATCTTTTATATTGGTTTCCATTCTGGTATTAACTTTTATAGCACCTGTTGCTCCTAGTTCAATTCCTGCTTCTTTAGCAAGCTGTACGTTAGGTCTTACTCCAGTAGCCATAATAACCATATCACTTTTAACTTCTTTACCATCTTTTAAAATAACTTTCTCTTCATCAATGGCAACTATGCTTGTGTTTTTAAGGATGGTAATATTTTTCTTTATTAATGCATTTTCTAAATAGGCTGCCATATCTTCATCAAGATTTGGTGTTATTTTATTTTGCATTTCAACAATAGTTACATTTACCCCCTCAGCCATTAGGTTTTCCAGCATTTCAAAGCCAATAAATCCTGTGCCTGCTATAACTGCATGTTTTGGTTTTCTTTCAACAATAAAATTTTTAATATTTCTAGCACTTTGCACATTTCTTAAGAAAAATACATTATCTCCATCTATTCCTTTTACATTTGGTACAAATGGCACAGCTCCTGTTGCAACAACTAATTTGTCGTACTTATCCTTATATACTTCATTTGTATACAGATTTTTAACAGTTAATTCTTTAGTATCTGAATTTAAATTTAACACTTCATGCCCTATTAAAACTTCTATATTATACTTCTTTTTAAAGAAAGCAGGGTCTCTTGGGGTAAGTTCACCAATATCCTCTATTTCGCCCCCTATGTAATAAGGAAATCCACAGCCTGAATAAGAAATATCCTTATCCTTTTCGTATATAACTATTTCAGCTTTATCATCATTTCTTCGTGCCTTAGCAGCTGCAGAAGTTCCCGCAGCTACTGCACCTATAACAAGTATTCTCATTTCTTATCCCCCTTTATTTAGCGCTTGTATTTTCCATTATCTAACATATAATATTTTAGAAATCCTACTACAAATTAGTTTTATATTTTTAGCTGCATATTTAATATTTATTTAAAATACTTAAGTATTATTTTTATGTAGTTAATTTTGTATTTGAAAAACTAATTTTTAAGCTCCATTTTCTCACCAACAACTTTTTCCCAAGTATCAAATATTGGTTTAATAACTTTGGGACCAATTTTAGATATGAACACTAACTGGGAAGTTTCTTTTTCAGAGCAAAGCTTGTAATCTATATTTTTCCCTACTACATCTATTTGATTCCATCCATCTTCAAGTTTAAAGAAACCTTTTATTCTATAACAATCTTCTTTTAAAATATCAAGAAATTGCTGTAATTTTTCTTTTTCAATTTGCCCATTAAAATTCATTGTTAAGGATTTAGGCTTTGTTTCTGGTGAGTTTGTTGTTTCCTCACCTTCTATCCATTTATTCTTCATTAAATCTTTGTCTAAAAAGTCAAACTCTATCTCACCGAAAGAACAAATTTCTATATCACATACTGGATTTATGTTTTTAACTTCTTCAATTACATATTTTAAATGAGTTTCATCAATAAGATCTGCTTTATTAATTATAGCCATATGGCAATGTTTTAATTGTCTGTTTACCGTTTCTAAATCCTGAAGCTGCTCTAAAAAGTTTACTCCATCTATAAGGCAAATTACTCCTTTAAACTCATAAACATCCCCTGCTAATACATTTACACCCTCAAGTATCTCCTCAACATTTGATGGATCTGCAAGTCCAGAACTCTCAACAAATAAGTATTTTAAATCTATTTTAGACAACTCAGCCAAAGCTTGCGCAAAGGATAATTGAAGACAAGAACAGAAAATAGAACCTTTATTTATCTCTACCATTTCTATATTGTCTCTTTTAAGTATAGTACCATCTATACCAAGCTTACCAAATTCATTTTGAATAACTCCAACCTTCTTCTGTTGTAGTTTGTCTAAAATTCTTAATAAAACTGTTGTTTTACCTGAACCTAAAAATCCAGTTAATAAATATAATTTGATTTTTTCTTTTGTCATGATTTTCCCCCTAGTTAATTATAATTTTTATTACTTATATTTTGTTTTAATATTATCTTAATAAAGAAGAAAATCCACTACAAAAACTTATTATTAATTTGTAGTGGATTTTCATCCTATTTTATTAGATCATTAAGTTTTTGGCCTCTAACTTCTTCCGGCATCCATTCTATAACCGCAAAATGGCCTTTTGATATTTCATTTACCTTATTGATCCATTGAACTTCATTGCTTGCTTTTACCTTCAGTATGGCGTTGGTGGTGTTAGCTGCATAAAAGCTTGAGTTTATAACCCACCATTTGCTGTGAATGCCTGCTCTGTCCAAATCCTTTTGTAATCTCATAGCCTCATAAACTGGAGTTGTTTCAGCAAGAGTTACAATAATAACCTCTGTTTCAACTTCATTTCTAAGTCTAGGTAAAAGCTTCGTAACTGATTCTGGTACATCTCCTTGGGAACGTTGAATTTCTTTGTTATAACTTTGCGTGGAATCTAAAAGCAACAGTGTATGACCTGTTGGTGCTGTGTCAATAACCACAACCTCATTTTCTGATCTTTCAACAATTTCTGCAAAAGCTCTAAATACTGCAATTTCTTGAGTACAAGGAGACCTTAAATCTTCTTCTACGTATTCCAAGTCATCTTCACTCATAGTTTCTCTTGCTTTACTTAATACTTCTTCTTTGTATTTTGCAAGTTCTTCTTTTTCATCAATACTGCTAAGAGTAATACCATAGCTTTCATCCAGTACAAATTTTAAGTGAGCCGCTGGGTCAGTGGTTGTTAAGTGTACTTTCTTTCCCTTTCTAGCCAAACCTATGGCGATTGCAGCAGCTATAGTTGTTTTACCTACTCCACCTTTACCCATTGTAAAGATTACTTTTTTATTGCTGTTATATAAATCTTCTATGACATTTTTTAGTTTAGGAATATTATCTGTATTTAATGTTTCACTATTAAATTTAATATTACTATCCTTTAAAAATGCTCTTACATTTTCTAGCCCAGTTACGTTATAAGGTCTTAGTGGAATTTTAAAGGTTTCAAGATTTTTAATGCCCTCTGGTATATCGATTAATGCCTTTTGCTGCTTATGGAAAATAGCATTGGAAAGTTCATCATCTTGTCCTTCAAGTACACCATTTATAATTAAGATCTGATTATTTACTCCTATATCCTGTAACTCCTTAGAGGCTCTTTCAGCTTCCTTTAAAGGTGACGGTTCTGGTCTCGATACAAGTATAAGTGTAGTTTTCTTTCCATCCGCTAAATTACTAACTGCATTTTTATAAACTTCTTTTTTATCTTCAAGTCCTGCAAGCTGTCCGAGACAGGATGCCCCATGAGTGCTTTCACTTATAAAGCTGCTCCAGGCAGAAGGTAATTGAAGCATTCTAAGTGTATGTCCTGTTGGCGCTGTATCAAATATAATATGGTCATACTCCTTTGCTGCTTTTTCATCTGTAATAAAGCCTGAAAATTCATTAAACGCTGCTATTTCAACTGTACAGGAACCTGAAAGCTGTTCTTCCATATTCTTAATAACAACTTCAGGAAGCTTTCCTCTAAAGGGGCCAACAACACTTTCTCTATATTCCGAAGCTGCCTGTTCAGGGTCAAAATTAGCAACTACTAAATTTGGCACCTCTTTTATAGCCACACCTTTATTGTTTAAATCAGTATTAAAAACGTCTTGAAGATTTGAAGCAGGATCAGTGCTTATAAGCATGATTTTCTTGCCTTCATCTGCAAGAGTTACAGCAACAGCACAAGCCGTTGAAGTCTTTCCGACTCCTCCTTTTCCTGTAAAGAACAGATATTTAGTCAAGTTTATATTAGATATATTAAAATTCTGAAACATAATTATCCCTCTTTTCTATTTTAACAGCATCCATCCTCACAGCCACAGCTTTTAACTTTTGCTGCAGTAGGTTTTTTAATAGTAATCTTTAGAAAATCTTCAGGTAAATCTAGTAAACTTAAGAATTCTTCATTTGTTGGATAAGCTTTAGTTTTAACCACTTCTCCATCAACCATAGTGATTGGAAGCACTTCCACTCCTTCTTTAAGAAGCATGGTGCTTATTACCGCAGTGTCAACAAATATTTGTGGGTTGCTAGTAAGATTATGTCTTTCAACTATCACTCCATTGTTCTTTAAGTTGTTTAATACTGTAGAAACCCTCAATAAGTCCTTGTCTACAGATGGACCACATACTCCAGTTGAGCAGCACATAGCTGGATCAAATATAATCATTTTTTTCATAATTCAACACTCCTTTAATTTATTATTTACAATTACATTTAGATTTATCTTTACAGATACATTCTTTTGTATCTGTTACAAGATTCATAAGAAATATAATTAGCTTATTGCAGGTAGCTATATTAAGTGAGTAATAACTCCACAGACCTTCTTTTCTGCAATCAACTAAACCGCAGTCCATTAACACCTTCATATGATGTGAAAGTGTCGGTTGAGTAAAAGCAAATTGCTCTAAAATGTCACAAGCGCATTTTTCTCCACAAGACAGAATGTCAATTATTTTAAGTCTATTTGGGTCTGATATTGCTTTAATGACTTTAGAGTGCTCTTCATAATTTAAACTCATTCAACCACCTCTAATATAGATATATATCTATATTAAGTATAGATTAATATCTATGTATTGTGAATACATATCACATAAATTAATACATCTTTAATAATTATATTTATTATTCTCTATGCTAAATATTATATTCAAAACATAATATTTCGCTATCAGCTATCATAGGTATTCCTATAAAAACAAAAGTGCTGCAATCTTAATATAGAATGCAGCACCTATTCTTACAGTAATTTTTTCATTATAGTTATGTTTACAAACTTATCATCAAGAATCCCTTGATTGATATAGGTTCCAACCTCTCTAAATCCAAGAGACTTATACAGTCTTTTTCCCGCTTCATTAAATTCAAAGTACTTAAAACCAACTTATTAAATCCCTGTTTTCTTGCTGTGTCAAATAAGCTGCCAAGCAATATCCTGCTTAATCCTTTGCCTCTCATGCTTCTTTCAACATATATTGAAAGATCACCAACTCCATTATAGCAGCATCTTGAATTAAATGCGTTTATTGATGTACATCCACTAACTTTATTTTGGATATCTTCAATTACAATAACCTTATACCTTTCTCCTCTGGATGAAAACCATTCTTGCATCTCTCCATCGCCTCTCAGACGTGTTTCCAAAGTCGCAATCCTATCTTCAATTCCCTGATTATAAATCTCTGTTATATATGCTATATCCTCTATTTTTGCTTCCCTACATCTAAATTCCAATAAACTCCCCCCTTATCATTTTGAATCAATTTATTCTTAGAATTAGTATATGCTAATATATATTTTAAAACAATGTTGAAATAAAAATGAAAATCCAAATGTATTCCCAATGCCTTCCCATGTCAATATCCTATGCTATTCAACTTCCCATTATAGACATAACACCTTAAATCATATTCCATTAATTTCATTATTCTACAAATTAATTCAAATTCCTTTATTGCCTCAAATTTCAATTTATAAAAAAATGACTACATCATTGCTATGATATACAAGTTGTGACTTGCAACCACTTCTATTCTATCTTGTAGTATCATTTATAAAAGCTTTAATCATTTTCACATAAAGGTAATTCATCTATTATTAACCCAGCCCTAGAATAATATTTTTCGTACACAAACTGTAATAATTACATTATTTAATTATTGTTATGATCAAGTTTATCAACCTTCTGATAGAGCACCTGCAGCCACTCTAATTGAGAAAAATCTCTATCCCCATAAACTCCCCCGAATAGTGAGTCAAATACTTTAAAATGTATTGCAGCTTCTAAAACACTTGAAATTTATTAATTTCATAAAGTTTTCAAATAATGTATCACCAAAAAATATTTGAAGCATATATTAATTATAGAGTGCAATAATGTCATTTAGGAGCTAATATGTCTAGGAGAAATACATCTATTACAGTAAAAGTGGTGGGAGAAATTTCAAATGAATTTAAAAGAAAATATGCACGAACTCTTGCTAGAAATTTAGTTGCGAAGTATGGTAAAGAGAACTGTAAAAAGATATTAGAAGAACTAAAGATAAGGAAATAAAATGTTTTTGTACAAAAGCTAAATGATCTTCTTAAACTTATTGATAACCCAATTATTCTAATATACTAAAAAGTCTAAAATAGTCCAAGTATGACATAATAGTTTTATTAATAGGCTAACCATCACTTTTCTTTCGTTTGTGTTAGCTTGAAATTTACCTTAAAATGCTGTTACAATGGTATTTAAGCAAAAAATAAATCTCTAAAAGGATGAATTATAATGAAAGCAGCGATTTATAGTAGAAAGAGTATCTTTACCGGTAAAGGTGAGTCTATAGAAAATCAAATAGAACTGTGTAAAGATTACAGTCAAAAATTGAATATTACAGAATATTATATTTACGAAGATGAGGGCTTCAGCGGTGGTAATACTAATAGACCTCAGTTTCAGCAGCTGTTAAAGGATGCCAAATCCAAAAAATTTGATGTTTTAGTATGTTACCGTCTTGATCGTATTAGTAGAAATGTCGCGGATTTTTCTACCACCCTTGAGATGCTCCAACAATATAATATTGATTTTATAAGTATTAAAGAACAATTTGATACAACAACACCTATGGGTAGGGCAATGATATATATTTCCTCAGTATTTGCACAACTGGAGCGTGAAACCATAGCTGAAAGAGTTAGAGATAACATGCTGCAACTTGCTAAATCAGGAAGGTGGCTCGGCGGCCAAGAACCCTACGGCTTTACTGCCGAAAAAATTACATACGCAGACGAAGAATTTAAGGAGAGATCCTTAATGAAATTATCACCTTTAAAAGAGGAACTAGAGATAATAAAAATGATTTTCAATAAGTACATTGAAAATCAATCCATAAGCCAAGTTGTTAAACATTTGATGCTTGGAAACTTTAAAGGAAAGAATGGCGGAGATTGGGCCACGATGCAGGTAAGAAGGGTTCTTAAAAATCCTTTATATGTAAAGTCTGATAAAAAGATTGAAACCTATCTAAAAAGTATTGGTATTAATGTATATGGAGAGCCTAATGGTAACGGATACCTTACTTATAACAAAACAAAAAATGTAACCATGGACAGAGACATCACTGAATGGATTGCTGCGGTTGGAAAACATTCAGGAGTTATCGATTCGGATTTATGGTTGGAGGTACAAGCTCTTCTAGATACTAATAAAAACAAGAAAATACCTAGATTAGGTACTGGTGATAATAGTGCTCTTCTTCCTGGGTTATTAAAGTGCAAGATATGTGGTGCTAATATGAAAATAAAACAAGGACACAAATCTATGACGCAAGAAGAAACACGTTATGATTATTATGTATGTGGTGCCAAGGAAAACTCTTACGGTACAAAATGTAAAAATAGCAATATAAGAGTTGATAGGTTAGATAATTTAGTTCTAGGTGAAATAAGGGCGTATAACAAAGAATTACTAATGGAAGAGCTAGCAGCTGTTTTAGAGAATGAGGTTGCTGAAAATGTTTTGCCAAATCAAATACATACTATTAGAGACAATATAAGGACAAAAGAGAAAGAAATAAGTAATTTAGTTAAAGAATTAAGAAAAGATTCAGATGAGATTACAAAGGAATATATCCGAACAGATATTAAATTAATCCATAGCGAAATTACAAAGCTAAAAGAAAATCTTGAGGATCTCGAACAAAACAACAATTCTTTTAATGAGCAGGTTTTTAACACTCAATTAGTTATAGATTCCCTAGATAAGTTTAATAATGAATTTGATACTAGGGAGGATATGCCTTATAAAAGAAAACTACTTAAAGATATAATTGAACATGTAACATGGGACGGGTTAAACCAAGAACTAAAAATTGTATTTTTCACAGGTGATAAAAAAAAATGATTCCGTTTTTTCCTTCCACTTCCAAAATGTCGCACTTTTATAACTCAAGGACAAAACTCCGTTCCTGCATCTATACAATCTCTTATCTCATAGTTCACCTTAAGACCCCCTAAAAAAGTATTAAAAAAAATGAGTTCATGCAAAATCTCTCTAATATTAAGGTATTTATAACAAGTTAAATTGTTACTAAAATATCAAAATTTAAAATAAAACTTTAAACTGCTAAATTGTTCAGCTTTATACTAATAGTCAAAATAAAAAGCCTGTTTATATTATTTAAGTATATAAACAGGTATATCAATTATTTTAATTTAAACCATCTTTTTAGCAGGCTTTCTTTCCCTACATTATTATTAGCAATTAAAGCTTTAGAAAATATTTTCTTATCATTTTCATAAATTTCAACACTTCCTGCTTTATCTCCCTTTTTAATCGGTATAATCGTATTGCTGTTTGGCTTTAAAATCTTAGCTTCATATTTGTTTTTTTCTGTAACAGGTACTATTATATCTTCATCTGCAGCAAGTTCAACTTTGCTGCTCTTTTTTCCTGCATTAAGCTCTCCAACAATTTCGCCCTTTGAAAAAAACTTTTTATATTCATAATTTTTAACAACAAAGTCGTTTATTTTCTTAGTTTCCTTCCATCTCTCATTCGAGTTTAATACCACAATTATTACATCATTATCTTTTATATCAACAGATGTTACAAGGCATTTTCCAGCTTTCCCTGTAAAGCCTGTTTTAACTCCTGTAGCATTTGGTAGCTGCCATAGTATTTTGTTTATGTTGTGAAAATCTCTAGTAAAGCCTAAGTCCTCCTTATCAATATCCTTAGTATTCACTATATCATTAAATAGCTTATTTTCCCTTGCCCTTGCAGTTATTAAGGCTAGATCATAGGCAGTAGTATAGTGATTGTCGCTGTCTAAGCCATGAGGAGATTCAAAATGTGTACTGCATAGTCCTATTTGAACAGCATATTCATTCATAAGCTTTACAAATTCTTCAACGCTGCCTGCTATGCCTTCTGAAATTGCAATAGCAGCATCATTTCCTGATCTAAGCATAAGTCCATAAATAAGCTCTCTTAAAGGCACAAGTTCACCTTTTTTATACCCTACAGTAGAGCCTCTTATGCCTGCTGCCTTACTGGATATCTCGATTTTTTTGTCCAAATCACCATATTTTATAGCTACTAAAGCTGTCATTATCTTTGTTGTACTTGCCATTGGAATTACATCTTGAGCGTTTTGTTCAAAAAGAACAATCTTTGTTTTACTATCTATTGCTATTGCTGCCCTTGCATTAACTCTCAATTGAGAGGCATTTACCTTAATACTAAATATATTAAAAACAAATAATAAAGCAAGAACTGAAGCTGTTGTTGTTTTATATAATTTCACCCTCATCAAATCACCTCTATATTAAAAATATATGTAATGCTACTACTTATTTTTTCACTTTTATTTTTAATTACTCATAAAAATTTTCCCAAAAGCTATCAAAAGCTTTAATAAGGTTAAGTGCAGCTTATAAAATATTTTCCATTGGTTATACTAATTTATATATTAATTGGAGGAACTTTGCATGAAATGGTATGTACTTTCATTTTTGGTTATTATATTATTGCTTTTCTTACCTCTGCCAATAAAAATAAAGCTCAGCTATTGCAATAATTGTTTGAAATTTTATATATATAAATTTGAACTTAATTTTTTCAAGAAAAAAAAGAAGGACGAAAAAAAAGAAAATATAAAAAGGAAAAAAAAGACTTCCAAACTAAAGTTAAATATTTCAGATATGCTTTTAATTATTAAGAATATAAATAAAATTAAATTTAAGCCTATACTAAAATTAAATATTCTTTTAAATTATGGACTTGCTGATGCAGCAGCTACAGGTATTTCCTATGGAATTATATCCTATTTCATATCCTCACTTTTTAGTTTTTTAGCTGTTCCCTTTAAAATTAAAAAATATAAATCTGCTATAAATCCTGATTTTAACAACTTTAAATTAGAAGCAAAAATAGAAAGTATAATTTTTATAAGTTTAGCTAAAATTATGTATATGGGGTTTATTATTATAAAATCCTTTATCCAAATAAAAGCATTACATAACAAAAAACAATAAATATACATAAAATATATGAATGGAGGAACTTATATTATGGATGGTCATCCTATTGATAATTTAATGAAAACAACAATGGAGCATATTAAAGAAATGGTGGATGTCAACACAATAGTTGGAGATATAATAGAATCCAAAGATGGTTCTATGATTATACCTATATCCAAAGTTTCCTTTGGTTTTGCTTCAGGAGGAAGTGAATTTAACCTAGGTGATCCTAAGGAAGATAAAATTAAATATCCCTTTGGAGGCGGCTCTGGAGCTGGAGTTACAGTAAAGCCTATGGCTTTTCTAGTAATAAAAAACGAGTCTGTTAAGCTTCTCCCTGTTGAATACGAGAGTTCTGTAGATAAGGCAATCGACTCCATACCTCAAATTTTTGAAATGATAAAAAGCCTAACAAACAAGTCAAAAGATAATAAAACTTGCTCTGAAAATGAAACAAAGGAATAATTTTTATTCCTTTGTTTCATTTTCGCTTATATTTTCTTCTATTTCCATATCTTCCTCGTTTAATATTTCTTCTAAAGAAGGCATCTGCTTTAAATTTTCAAGCCCAAAGTACAATAAGAACTTTTCCGTAGTTGAGTAAAGTATAGGTCTTCCCGCTACTTCCATTCTTCCTGATTCTTTTATAAGACCTTTATCAAGGAGTGTCAATACAGCCCTGTCGCTTTTTACTCCCCTGATTTCATCTATGCTCACCCTTGTTATAGGCTGCTTGTAGGCAATAATAGCCAAAGTTTCTAATGAGGCTTGAGATAAAGACTGTCTTGTATTTGTTTTTAACAATTTTTGAATATAATCACTATTTTGCGGCTTGCTCACTAGCTGATATTCATCATTTATACTAATAAGCATAATCCCCCTGTCTTCTTCCTCATACTTTCTCTGAAGCTCAAAAATAAGTTCTTTTGTACTATCCATGTCCTGCTCTATAATATTACTTATTTCCCTTAGTTTTAAAGGCTCACCACTTACAAAAAGTAAAGCTTCAATCACTGAGAAATACAGTTTTTTTCTTGAAAACTCATTTATTTCAATTTGATTCATGTTCATTTTCGTCATTAGTATCTACCCTCTCTAAATAAATTTCCGTAAAGTTGTTTTCTTGTACCACTTTTATATTTTTAAGCTTAATAAGCTCTAATAGTGCTAGAAAGGTTACTACAACTTCCATTTTATTTTTGCACTCTCCAATGAACTTTGAAAAATATGTACTCTTAAAAGACATCATTCTGCTTGATATATACTCCATCTTGTCCTCAATTTTATAGGCATCAACCGGAATTTCTCTTTGTACTATATTTTCCTTGTTCATCTTGTTATAGTAATTATTTATTAAATCATTAAATAGATTATAAAGTTGAAGCATGGTTACCCCTTTTAAAATATCTAAGGAATCTATTTGTTTATTCTTTTCTTCAATGATTTCTGGCTTTTTAGTATAAACTGTTCCATAGCTTTGTTCTAAGTTTTTTAGATATTTAGCAACATTTTTAAATTTTTTATATTCAATCAGCTTATTAACAAGTTCTTTCCTTGGATCCTTCTCTTCATCTACTGAAACTTCATCCTCTGAAATTGTCGGAAGCAGCATTCTTGATTTAATCTCTAAAAGGGTAGCTGCAATTACAATAAATTCAGAGGTGATTTCCAAATCGAACTCTTTCATTTGCTGCAGATACTGCAGATATTGATTAGTTATATCATAAATTTTAATATCATAAATATCCATTTCGTTCTTTTTAATTAAATGAAGCAGAAAGTCAAAAGGACCTTCAAAATTATCTAGCTTTATGTTCAATGACATTTATATCTCTCCCAAATTTATATAATACTCTTATTTGTATTTTAAATTGTTTTTGTAAATAATACAAACATATTATTAAAAAACAGCTCTTAGTTCACATTATAAATCGACTAAGAGCTGTTTTTTTATTATTTATATTGCATTTTCAAATATTCTTTGAATATTATTTTTAAGATTTTCAAAAACTCCGCCTTTTTTAAAGTCTCTATCACAATAAATATCAACTTTGCCAGCTGAATTACCATTTACAAAAATTTCACAGTAACCGATAACTTCACCTTTTTTATATTCTTTTTTATTGCTATCTATACTCAACACACATTTTTTCTCTACTTTAGAATTCACACCTTTTTCCAGGATTACTGAAGTATCCTTCTTTGCCTTGGCAACAAAATATTTATCACTTTGCTTATTAATATATATTTTTTCTACGTCTTCATCCTTGCTTATAACTTTCTTACTCTCAAACTTTGAGAAACCGTAATTCATAAGCATGCTTGCATCTCTGTTTCTAACCTTATAGGTTGGAGCTCCCATTATAACAGAAAGCATTCTCACACCATCTCTTACAGCTGTTGCTGAAATACAGTATTTTGCTTCTTCTGTAAAGCCTGTTTTTAATCCATCACAGCCGTTGAAAAATCTTACTAATTTATTATGATTAACTAATGCTATTGGAGTTTTTCTACCTTCAGATATAGTCTCCATATATGTTCCTGAATATTTCAGTATTGTAGGATGCTTTAAAAGCTCCCTTGACATAATGGATATGTCATATGCACTTGTTACATGCCCTGCAGCACTGAGGCCATTACAATTCTTAAAGGTTGTATCCTTCATTTCTAAAGCCTGTGCTCTTTCGTTCATAAGCTTTACAAAAGCTTCTTCGCTGCCTCCTAGGTACTCTGCCATGGCTACAGCAGCGTCATTACCTGAAGCTATCGCTATACCCTTTAAAAGCTCCTCTACAGTACGAATTTCTCCTGTATCTAAAAGCATAGTGCTTCCACCCATTTTTTTTGCGTTCTCACTAATTGTAACTTTATCGCTAAGCTTAATTTTTCCGTTGTCTACAGCTTCCATGGCTAATAGCATTGTCATAATCTTAGTTACTGATGCTGGTGCAAATTTTTCATGTGAATTTTTTTCAAATATTATTTTTCCAGTTGAAGGCTCCATAAGAAGTGCTGATTTAGCATCAACGTTAAGTCCTTGTTCATCTGCTTTAACCTTTACAGCAAACACTTGAAAAATAAATATTGAAGATAATATAAAAGAAAATACTTTATTACATTTTTTCATATACATCCTCCTTCCATAAGCTTAGTTTTACCACTTTCACTAAGATTATCACAAATTTACACTGTTAACTTCTAGCAAAAAACAGGGAGTAATCGCCTAAAAACAGCAATTGCTCCCTTGAAAAAATTCTATTTATTTAGTTACTACACCATATATTAAAGGTATATTTTCACTATATTGTGGTTTTACAACATAGTTTTTCTGTATTTTTCTTACTGCTTCATTAGCTTTCTCCATATCATTAGCATGAACATGAGCTAATACATCACCTTTAAGTACAGCATCTCCTCTTTTCTTATTTAGGACTATTCCTACAGCTAAATCTATTACACTTTCCTTTGTAGCTCTTCCCGCTCCTAGTTCCATTGCAATTAAGCCTATATTTTCTGCATGTATTTTAGTAACATAGCCTTCGCTATCACTGATTACAGGAATGACATATTGAGCCTTTGGTAATTTTTCTACCTCATCAATATATGAAGCATCTCCACCTTGAGCTGCAATAAACTCCTTTAGTTTGTTTAATGCACTACCGCTTTCTATAGTTTCCATAAGCATTGCTCTGGCTTCTTCAGCACTGTTGGCTTTCTTTGCAAGTAAAACCATGTTGCTTCCCAGTGTAAGACATAATTCAAATAAATCCTTAGGTCCTTTTCCCTTTAAAGTATCTATAGCTTCTTTAACTTCTAGGGCATTACCAACCGCAAAACCAAGCGGCTGATCCATATCCGATATTATTGCAATAGTTTCTCTGTTAACATTATTGCCTATGGACACCATCTCATGGGCAAGTTCAAAGGCTGCCTCAGGAGTTTTCATAAATGCACCTTCTCCAACCTTTACATCAAGAACTATACAGTCTGCTCCTGCAGCAATTTTCTTACTCATTATACTTGACGCAATAAGAGAAACATTATCAACCGTTGCGGTTACATCTCTAAGCGAATATAGCTTTTTATCAGCAGGAGCTAAATCTCCAGTTTGAGCACCAACAGCTAATTTTATTGTGTTAACATTTCCAATAAATTTTTCATTTGTCATTTCAACAGAAAAACCTTTAAAAGATTCAAGCTTATCGATAGTACCCCCTGTGTGTCCAAGACCTCTTCCGGACATCTTTGCAACAGGAACTCCCAGTGCGGCAACCATAGGTCCAAGAACTAATGTAGTAGTATCCCCTACTCCTCCAGTACTATGTTTATCAACTTTAATTCCTTCAATAGCAGATAAATCCAAAATATCTCCAGAATTGACTATTGCCATAGTAAGATCAGCGGTTTCTCTGCTATTCATCTTTTTAAAGAATATAGCCATCATTAAGGCTGATACTTGATAATCAGGAATATTACCGCTAGTATAATTTTCTACAAAAAAGTTTATCTCTTCTTTGCTAAGCTCTTCACCATTTCTTTTCTTTAATATAAGGTCATACATTCTCATATAGGTTTCCCCCTGACGTATATTTATTTAAATTTATATATCGTAAATATAAATTACTTATTATAAGTCTCATTCAAACAAATATAGTTTTTCCTATATCAGAAAAACTATTTCTTATCCTATATATAAAGTATTAATAATCTTTACATTGAGCTATACCAAAAGATCCAATCTTCAAGGATTTATGTGACTGATCAATGTGATTACATATCTGCTTTCTATACAGTAAAATAATTTTAGTAATTTATTTTTATTGTGAAAGACAAGAAACGCGTGCAATTTAAAACAAATGCACGCTTAGAAACCATAATTCACTTAAGTAATTCGTATAATTTTACAAATTTAGTCCAGCTAAACCTTTATATAAAATATTAATTTTAAAATGTATATATAATTATATATCAATTTAGTATTTTTATCTACAACAAAATTAACTAAAACGCTGTTATCATACACGCTTGATTTATTTATTTTGTAAAGTAAAAAATCTAAACACTTGGGGAGAAGAATTCCAAAAAAAACTAATACTAAAAAGCTTTTAATCAAAGTTATTAAAAATTCTATAAATTTATCTCTGCTTTCCAAAATAAACCCATCCTATCAAATTATTATCTTTATCAAATTTGGTGTTGCATAAGCTTCTAAAAGGAAACCAACGCCCATCAATACTGCTATTAATATAAAAATAAAGGAATAGGAGGTAATTTTCATCCAAATGCTGCTTACCCACTGCTTGTTCATTTTTTCTCTAAGAATACTAAGTGAAAATTCCATAGCCACTACAGATGCAATAATAATACATGGTATATATATTATATTCTGCGGCAGAATTCCAATTAAAATAATACCTATACCTTTAGTCCCTAAGCCTTTTACAATAAAACTTATAGTAAAACCTAATGTAAAACCTTTTATAACATCAATTATCAGTATTATTGGTATACCAACCATAGTTAGTCCTAAAAACCACACCGCCAAAATAATGGAAATGTTATTTTTTATAATATCCGAAATTATGTTGCTGTATTTGAAGCCCCCATTGGAAATATTTTGATTAAAATTTGTAAAGTAACTTAATAAATCACTATTTTCCACGTTATTCATGTATTTAACCGCATAGATGCCTAATACAATCCCTGTAAAAACACAAAATAAACTTATTACATAAAGCCAAAAATTTTGCTGCAAATGCTCATTAAGACTGGTTGTCATTTTTCTATTGCTCATCTTTTTATCCCCCTTTGTAAACTATCTTTTAATATTTATGATAATAAAGAGAGATATATGCATAGCAATTATTTCAAACTGTAATCTATATATAATGCAATAAAGTTCCAATACTTTGTATATATTCAAAATAAAAAGATCAGTCATTTAAACACAACTGATCTTGAAAACTATTATTTTTAACTAACCTTATTCTTAAGTCTTAATTTGTCAGCTACCATCGCGATAAATTCGCTGTTAGTAGGCTTGCCTTTATCATTATGTATAGTATAGCCAAAGAGCTTGTTTATTGTTTCAACTTGGCCTCTGCTATTGGTATCACTGGCTTTACGATTTTATTTATAAATTAATTTTACCTCTTATATCTATAAATATATTCAATTATTTTACCTTTTGTTTATCGGCTTAAAGACACATATATTTATAGACATAATGATATATTAATTTACGAACAATTTCAATAAATTATTTAAAAAAAAAATAAAAAACAGCTATCTATAAAACTATAGACAACTGTTTTCTATTGACAAGTAACAAAAATATTGTATTGGGGACATTATTTTGTTCAATTAATATATTAAGTTTAGAATGTGACAACTTAATGACAATTATAAAAACTATATATTAATTAACTTTAAATAGAAAGTAAACAAAAAAACAGCCACCTACAAAAGTAGATGACCATTTTTTCGCTTAGGTTACGTTGTATAATAATGTTATAAGTTAGGATGTACCTAAATTATAGACAATAATTATTTAGTTTATTCAGCTTTGCTTTCTTTCAACTTATCTGAATCTTCATCTTTTAATTTAATTACAAGAAGTAGTATTGCAACGCAGGCTAAACATCCAGAAATAATAATAAGTATAGACCTAGTAGTATCTTTATCCATACCGAGCGGTATAAAATTCTTTAATACTCCAATAGCCTTTATGTCTTTGCCATCTACTTGCGTCTGATAATATGAAAAAACTACAAAATCACTACTCTTTGTGGATGTATTTATAATTTCTTTTCCTACTAAAGCTACTAAACTCTTAGCATTGACATTCTGATTTTGTGAAATGTATTGCTCCTTAACCCAATTTGTATACGTATCTTTATTGGGATTAGTAATAGCCATTAAAAGGATTATAAAAAGGAATATAAATAGTGGCATATTTTTTTTCAACAAACTCACCCTTTGTCTTTAGTATATCATTGCAATTATACCATTATTTATGTTGTTATACTATATTTATTCAGATTTATCTGTAACTTGTTTTATTAACTGATTACCTAAAACCGTTGCACCACTTACCAGTATCCCTTGAATAACTGCTTGTACGGTAACACCCATTAAAGAAATTGCTCCAACAATTCCTAAAGCTAATAATATGTAAGGAATTGACCAATCCTTTATTTTAGGAGTATTCTTCAAAAGCATACCTATTATATAAAGAACTGGTATGAGAACTAATGCTTGCTCAGTTATAAATTTAATTATATCCATTTATATTTACCTCCAAATCTATCTTAATATATATGTAAGGATTTCTTTTAGCTTTTGCCTTGAACTCTCTGTTCTCTTTCCATTAAGATTATCCTCATCCAAAGATTTTCCCTCATAATCCCTTATTCCTAAAACATTACATACATGTTGTACATCTTTTATTTGCATAGAATTCACTATCCTTTCAACATTATTAATTGTATTTATCATTGATTGTACTTCTTCTCTAAATTGGTCTACTGTTTTACCATACTCGGAAAAGAAATCAATAGGGTCATTATGCGTTGTTTCATGCCATTTTGCTGATATTTCTGCGTGAGATAAAATGTTATCTTTACTTACTGTATTAATTTTAATTTTATTAACTAATTTATAAGCAAAATACCATACTGCTCTATTCCAAACCTCATTGAATTTACTTTCATCATGAGTTGCTGGTTCACATAACTCTACCTGTAAATATCTATGATTTGAAGTATATCCACTACCCCACGCAACTTCATTGTCTGGAATAGTTTCTATAATATCTGTCCAATCAATAAAAGCATGTGCTGAAGCTTTTCTATTTCCAGTATTAAAATAGTTAAATTCATTATTTGCTGTAGCACCTTTATCATCGGTAGCATGAAGCACTATTCCTTGAGGACTTAAACTCTCGTGCGAACGATTATAAGATATAAATTTCTGTGTAATATTGTACACTTAATCACCTTCTATCCAATTATTTTAATTGCCGCAATAATTCCGCCAACAATACTTATTGCCTTTATTAGTTCTATTACAATCTTAGACCAAATTTTATTGTTGTCAGAATTACCACTCTTAAAAAGAACTTTCAAATCATCTATTCTTTCAAAAATTTGTTTTACGTAAATCCTAGTCTCTGCCTGATTTTGCTTTAATTCTACAATATCGCTACTATGTATTTTTACAGTTTCTTTAAGCTCTTCTATATCGTCTTCTATATTTTTAAATCTTATTTCGTCCGCATTATCTCCCAAAATCATTTCTCTCCTTTCGCAAAAAATAGTAAAAGCACCTACCTAAGTAGATGCTACAGCCTAGTTTCCTATTGAGAAACAATTTCTTGTTTTTGTTCCTCTGTAATCCAACCTTTTGAAATTGCATTATTTAAGCCTTCCTCTGTTAATTTACCTTCTTTATAAAGTCTTTTTAAAGTCTCAAACAATTAAAGCACCCCCAAATTAGATAGAACTAATGTATCTACAGTTTCTTTCAAGATTTCCAGTTCATTTTTAGGTTGTGGAATAGGTGATGGATTATGCTTTTCAATTAAGCCATTAATTTCAGTTATATCTGCATCATCCTTTGCAACAAAATAATCAGCACCAAAATAATCAGCAGGATTAACTAAATTAGCTTTTACTAATTCATCATGCAATTTATCCAAATTTACTATTTTATTATAATTGATATTCATTAATTGCTCACCATCCTTGCACTAAAAGTAGTTATATTTGTGCCTCCGTCAACAGACAGAGAACTACCGCTACTTTGATATGCAAACAATTCTATGTAATCGCCAACATTTAATCTATAGTCCGTCGATACTTGCAAATTTGTACTTGATGAAGAACTTGCAGAGACCTGAGTTACAGCAATATTAGTAGTATTATTGGCAGAGAGGGTTATACTCCTCATGCCAGTTGCATTTGCAGCAAATTCTACTGAACCAATAATATGATAAATACCTGCAGTTTTAGCTGTTAATCTAGTGTTGTTTGTAGTGTTGTCATGCATGTTATCAGTGTCCCACGTTTCCTTGTCAAATGCTAAAGCTGTATTTACACCTGATGTAATACTTTGGTTTGCAGATTTGTAAACTTTGCATATCTTAGGGTTCGCCAAATCTGCCAACTGCGAACCAAATAAGTCTACATTTTTTCTTGCATCTGTTATATTACCTGTATTTATTACAGATACATTATTACCTACAAAAATTTGCGCCAATGCAAGTTGATTTGCTGTTGGTAATGGCGCTGTTGGGGAACTATTTGGAGTCCCTTGAACAGCTTTAACATTGGTTACTTTATTTATTATGTCTACCTCTAAAACAATTATATCTATTCGATTGTATCCGCTTGTATTTGCGACTATAGGCATATTAACTACACTATCGGATTTTATATAGTATCCGTTTTTTGTGGCACTTCCAATTGCCACATCTACGCTTAAATTTGACGGACTATGTGCTGTAACTAAAAAAGCTCCACTACTTACAGAATAAATTCCATCCGTAAGAAGCGAAGCCCATGGCGCAACATCATCTGCTGCTGTATATGTTAAACCATCTAAATAATTAATTTTAAATGCCATCCGTATACCTCCTATTTTGTATATAATTTTATTTGTGGTGGCTGAGGTCTATATATTGTTTGACCCACAGTTATTATTCTGTTACTGTTTTTAAAGTCGTGTTCCATTTCAACTATACGAAGTAAATCAGTATATCCCCAATAGCTTTTTAAGCTTACCGTAACGCTGTCACCAATACTTATATCCGAGAAAGGGCATAATGAACTATCATTTACATTTAAGCTTAAATTGTTTAAAGGATATGCTCTCCTCTGAAGTTCAGCGTTAACATAGTTATCTAATGTGCTTTGAATAGTTATACCACTATTTGCACTATAAGTGCCTTCTATTTGTCCATAAAGCACTATAGAATTACTGTCTGATGCCTGTGAAGTAATAGTAGTATCGTTATTATTGGATTCGCTATAGATATTGTTAGCACAACTTAATATGCTTTGGTCAAGAGCAGGAGTTAAAACAATATTGTCAGAATCTCCACCAAATTCAAGGCTATAATAAGATTTATTCTTGCCTTTTCTAAGATAAAAGTTAAATTTTCTATCATTGTCTACTTCTATGTCATAGTTAGCTTCCTGAATAAAGCTTTGAATCTTATCAAGAAGCACATCGGTATTACTTACTAATCTCTGAGTCAAAAGAGAATTGCTTTCTATATTTCCTATGGTTATTCCTGTGTTATATCTATTGTTTGCATCGTTAATCATAGTTTTAATTAAATTTCCATAAGTCATTTGTGCATATGAATAATTTCTTAACCTTACAAGCTTAAATAAATATAAATACCCATAACAACTTACTTTTAATTTAGGAAATGAGAAATTCCTTGAAACTATAATTCCTCCCCAAAGTCTGCTATTATCTTGCCATACTTCGACATGATTGCTGAATTGAATATTTATTTGATTACACTTAGGGCTACTAAGAGAAATAGAAAACTCTGCTTTGCCTATTCCGTTTAAAGTCCATGTGCATTTCAAATCATCAAATTCATACAGCTCATCGAGAATATTATGATTTCTATCAAATATCTTTATTAATATCACTACAGCCACCTACTTTGCAAAGAAACTGTGCAATGTTGTTTACTTTCTAAGCTACTTCGAGTAAAAGAAAAAATGCTATTACCCGGCAAACATTTAATCCAATTACCATTCTTTAAATCCATTCTCAACACACCGTTTAAATATATACCTCTAGTGCTAATATTATTATCAATTACCAAAGTATCATTTACCCCTAGAGGTATATTAAAACTCATAATTTCTCCTGTGTTTTGATTGGTTATTGTAAAGTTAGAACATGTACCAACAACAGTAATGATTGGATAAGCGACTGCATTTCCTAAGTTTGTTACTGTGCCCTGACCACCAGTAACTGCTCCATAAGAAATTGGGTATTTAATTGGATATGTTAAACTTGAAGCTGATACACTACCAAGTATGATGTTCTGAATATCAACACTATAAATATAAGGGTCTGGGGCTATGAATTGCATTGATATTTCATTATTCCAAGGTTCCTGAGTAGCTATATTAACTAAATATGCATTTATGAAGATATTAGGAAGTCCTTCAACTCCCATTTCTATTTTTTTAAGCTGATTGTCGTTTACCAAAGCTGTAATTTTTAAAATATTACTATAAACATTGCTTTTAATAATGCCATTAACTATAAACTTTCTTTCATTTATTTTTGCATAGTTAAATATCTTTCCATTATTTAAACTAGAATTTAAAAAGGCTTCCGCATCAAGATTAAATAAATTTCTAGGATAAAAAGCCATATCTGAGGTATATAAATCAACTCCATTAATTTTAAAATATGTAACTTTCATGTGTATACACCTCCTATAATGCAGCTAAGAATTGTAATTGTGCTAAAGTTGCTCTTTCGTCGCCTTTGCTCTGAACAATAAATTTATCTATATGAAAATGTTGTTCATTCCCTGACTTATTAAGTGGTGTTACCCTTGCCCCTTCAGGCAAGTCTAGAAATTCGGGACCCTTTTCGCCAACAAGTACTCTTCCCGCTCTTGTTATATCTCCACCATTAGCAAGCATAGGAATGTGAGGAATATCAATTTCTTTACCGCCCACTAAGGGAACCCAATCGGGAATCTTAATCTTATCAAGTCCATCAATAAAAGAATTCAATCCTTTAATCGCCCAATTTATTGGCTGTTTTATTATATTTACTAAACCTCCAAATATATTTGAAGCAACTGAGCTTATTCCTTCCCATATACTTTTAAGTTTCGCAGAAACAACATCCCAATTTTTATATAAAAGAACACCTGCTGCTATAAGAAGACCTATTCCTATAATAACTAGAGCAATAGGGTTCATTTCCATTGCTAAATTCCAACTTTTTTGTACGGCTGTAGCTACTTTAACAACTGTATTCCATGCCATCATAACTTCTTGTATTGTCTTTATAGCATTTAAAGCAATAATGCCACTAAACACAAGTCCTAATACAATGCTTAATTTACTTCCATTATCAGCTACAAATGCAATAGTATCTCCTAGAACTTTAACAACTTTGTCTATAAACTCTGTTATTTTAGGTGAATTTTCATTGAGCCAATCTGCTGCTTTTCCAAAGTAAGGCATTAGCTGATTACCTATCTTAGTACAAACACTTCCTAATTCTTCTTTTAAATCAGACATTGACTTTTTATATTTAGCTCCTGCAGTAACTTGGTCATCAGACATTACTTAGCCCAATTCATTAGCTCGTCCTTTTAATTCTTTGATACCTTTAGCACCTTTATTAAGAATTGGAAGTAATTCCTGATAACTACCTCCAAAAAGTTTTTGAGCAAGTATATTTCTTTCTGTAATATCTTTCATACTTGCCAATTTAGTAACTGATTCTTGGAATAGGTCACCACTACTTCTTAATTTGCCTCCAGCACCTTCTATATTTACACCTAATTCTTTAAATGCTTCCTTAGCTTTTTTGTTTTCGTCATCTGCTTTTCCCATTGTTATTCCAAGTTTATTAATTGCACTCGTCATCGTCTCTGTAGAGCTGCCTGCCTTTTGGAATACATAAGACCATTCCTGCGTATCTTTTAGGCTCATTTGAGTTTGTGTGCTTAATTTTTTAACAGATGCAGCTGTATTAGCAGATTTTTCTCCTAAAGCAACCAATGCCCCTGCACCTGCTGCTACACCAGTTCCAATAGCAAGTAGTGTTTTGCCGACTTTATTTGCTACATCAGTAACCTTACTTAGCCCGCCTTTTGCTGTATTATCAGCTTTTTTATCAATGTTGCTCATAGCATCTAAAGCCTGCTTATCATCTATTAGGATTGAACCGAAGAGCTTAAATATTTCCACTTATTTGCCCTCCTCTCTCTAATTTTTTACGAATTTCTAAAACATCATTTAAAATATCTTCATCTTTAATATTTACTGTTTTAACTGGCATTAGCTTAGCCTTGTAATCATCAAAATTTATAAAGTTTTCTTTGTCCATGTTTGGATATATAGCAAGCCACATTTTGAAAACTGTTTCTTCGTTTGTCTTATAATAAGCTTTATTAATTAGTTCTATAGCTGTTTTCCAGTCTGTATTTTCTATATAATTTAAACTTCCATAACGTGCAAGCAGTAGGTCAATAATTTCGATAAAGTCTATTGACCTACTGCTTTGAAAAAACTTTCAATTTCTGGAACACTCTTAATCTCATTTATAACGCTTAAATATTCAATTATAGACTTTTCTCCAAATTCTTTTCCACTACAGCCTACTAAGCTACCTAGAAATTCGTTTATTTCTTCTTGTGCCATATGTGTCTTTTCAAGCAAATTTTTAAATATTTCTATCCCTATTTGCTGTTGATTCTTACCATCAACTTCAATATTTTTCACATCTAAATCTATTTTTTTAAGTATCTTAGATAATTTAAATAAATCGTTTCCTACTAACTTTCTCATTGTTACCCTCCTAAAATAAAAATAGGAGCCATAATTGACTCCTAACTTGCAAATATTATATCCCATGGTTCTGTAGTTCTTGCTGCTTCGTCATATGTTGCTGTGTATGTAAGTGAACTTATAACTTCTTCTTTAAATTTCATTTCCCAATCAAATTTTTCCAAATTAATCGCATTGTGTAGTGTTATTATTACTGCTTTACCATCTTTAGTTTTCCCAGTCCACTTTACATCAAAGTAGTCAGTGTCTGCAATAGATGTAGTACCTGTAATTTTCTTTCCCGCTACTGGAGTTGTAACATCACTTATCTGAATTGCTGGCATATAAGATGCAAAAGATTCTGGGATTATGGTTAGTGCGTTAATCGTAAGCTTTGCTACGCTTCCGTATTTTACTATTCTGCCTTTTACAGCACCGTAGTCTCCATCGGCTTCAATTTGTTTGTATTCTCTATTGATTTCTAGCTTACCGCCACCTTTGCACAGCGCTACGTCAACACCGTTAATGCTGAAAACACCGTAACCTAGAACTATCGCATTATTTGTTGTTCCTGCCATATATATAACCTCCTAAATTTAAAAATATGTTTGTATTGTATATCTCAATTGTCTTCTCTTGTATTCAATATTTGTATCAAAAACTGGTTGTCTACTTTCTAGGAAAAAAGTAGGCTTAACTAATTCATTTGGTCTATTACTCATATCCAAAACTTTATCAATGTTATCACATAAGGTTTCTATTTGCGTAGCATCTCTGTTTTTATCCCATACATCTAATGTCAATGTTGCATCGTATCTTAATTCATTTTTGATTACAGATAACTCGTAAACTATATAAGGATAAACTGCATCACTTGGAGCAGTATCTTGATAAACTCTAGGATGGACTTCATGTAAAGCATTTACAATAATTTTCAATAACTCAATTGTATTCAATCTTTTCCACCATCCTTTTCATTCAATTCTGCATATGTAGCTTTGACAAGTTCTATTATTGTATTAATATTTTTCATTACTGTAGGTAAAATAAAAGGTTCCTTTCTGCCCCTTGTACTGCTATCCCCTAGTTCAAGGAATTGTGCATAGAAAGCTTTGGAACCTATTTGTAAATCTTTTTCTATTTTTCTTGCCCAATAAGATATAGATTTTCTAAGTCTTCCTGGACTTATTTCTATTTGAGTGCCATCTGCTTTAGTTATTTTTCTGGATTTTTTACTTCTTGGTGTTGCAGATTTTATTTGATTTACCAAAAATTGACCAATAATATTTAATGCCTTTTGTGGTTTTGCTGATATTTTTTCTTTTGCTAATTGAACTCTATTTTCGTATGTTAGCTTTGATTTTTTAGCCATTACAACCACCCACAGCTTAACTCTTTTTTATCCAAGCCTTTTTGATAAGTCCTTAATATCTGGTATTCCTTATCATTCCATTTAACCTTTAATTCACCTTGATAGTCTTCAGTATTAATTTCAAAGATAACCTCTGGTTTCATATTTACCGCTTGTGCAAGATAAAATTCTTTTTGCCCTACACTTTTTCTATTAGCAAATACTTCTCTATATACTTTATCTTCTATTGCGTTACCTATTTCATTTGTTGTCGTATTGATGCTAATTAGTTGTATTACCTCACTAGATAGCATTATAATCACCTGCCAAAGACAAATGCATTTTTAACATATTATAAGCTTGTTGTAATCTTTCTGCTTCGGAATTATCCCATCCAAAATTAGCCTTACAATATGTAATAATTGCTCTTTTAATTAATGCATCATTTTCCTCATCTATATTTATTATTCCTGCAAGTGCCAAATCAAGCTTACAGGCATCTATCAAGGTTTGTATTTCTTCATTATAGGCTGTATTTTTAATTCTGAGCGCTAATTTAACTTCATCAAACAATTTTTCCACCCCCATATAAGGGAAAAAGGATGGAATTAACCACCCTTTTCACAGTATATTAATATTAAGTTGCTGACCTAGTAGCCTTTACGAATGCTTCTTTTAACAATACTTTACCATCAAGAATTGAAGTTGCTTTGTAATCTACAAGATTCTTTGCAAAACTTGACTCTAATGATTTTTCTACCATAATACCCTGTTGGAAGTTCATTTGATAGTAAGATAAATCACCGAAAATTAAAGTATCGTCTGGCACATAGTCGTCTAAGATTGCAGGATAGCCTAGTATTCTATAATTTATTGGCGCAGTTGGGTCAAGTTGGAATATAGGTCTTCCATAATTGTCTACGCATCCTGCTATATCTGAGAACATAAGCTTTCTATTAACAACTACACATGCATTTTGATGATACATAGTAGGAAGAGTTGAGAATATTTTTAAGAAATCACTATACTTTGCACCTGCTTTTGTAAAAGTTACAGAATTAGTGCCATCAAATGCTCCTACAGATGAATCTAAAAGTCCACTTGGTTGTGTGTTTGCTGAACCAGTTCCATTTAAAATTCCGTTTTCTATAGCAACAGCCATTCTCTTTACAATCTCATCAACTATAAAGTTTTCAAAGGCATCTATAGTCATTAATAAAGCAGCTTTAGAAATCTGAATTAATCTAATTAACTCGAATCCTGCAAAAGTAACCTTAACTATAGATTCATCCTTGCCGTTTGCAGATGTTCCTTCCTGGTGCCAATCTGCACTTTGTAAAGAACTTTGCACTGTAACGCTAAGATTGCCAGGCACATATGTAACTTTAATCTTGGGTAGCAATACAGATGTCTGATATAACTTTCTTATAATTAAATCTAATGTAGTAGTTGGAACAGCATTACCTGCGCTTGCACCTGCGCCTGTTGGGTCTGTTACCATTGCTCTTGTTTCTATATCGTTTAATTTCTCACCTCTAAGGCTCTTTAAAAATGCACTTCTATATTCAGGAGTTGCTATTCTCTCATCCTTTGTCATTACTTCGAATTTTCTTTCTTCAACTTTGTTATTTTCCATAGTTTTCTCTACCTTCCTCACTTCTAAATTTTGTAGATTTTGACTTATTGACAATTTTTCATTTATACTTCTTTCTTCAAGTTCTAACGCTTCTAACTTTGTCTTTACCTCATCAAGGTTCACTTCCTCATTGGATTCGAGCTTGTTTCTAATCTCAAGCTTTTCATCTTTAATTTCTTGCAATCTTTTTTCTAACATAATTAACCTCCTAAAATTTTGACTTTAACTTTCTTTGACTTTAAAAAATATATATTCCTTTGCCACACTCTCTCCAGAGTTTTAAACGGACTCTCCAGTACATCTAAAAAGGCAATAAAAAAACACCTTTGTATGGTGTAATTTTTACAGATATGTTTTTAACAATAATTTGCGTTTTAAAGCTTCTTTCTCAAGTTGTTTTCTTATTTCTTCTTGCGATTCAAAATAACCTCTAGCAGAAATCGAAGTAGTATCATAAGCAGGCAAATCTACTGCCGATACATCAAACAATTTTTCTATTGCTGTAATGATTCTTGTTCTTGTCTTTACATCATAATTATCTCCCTCAGGTGCAACTACAAAAGCAAAACTCATTTTGTCTATATCACCACGTTTAATTAGTTGATACAAGTCATTCCCTGTTGTTGTATTGGCTAAATTCGCTCTAATAAATAAACCCTTATCATCAACACTTAGCTGTAATGTTTTATTTCTAGTTCTCGCCATAACCATGACATCATCAGAGTGATTATATTTGAATGGAACATCTGACATATCACAATTATCAAGTGCGTGTTTATCTATAACTTCGTAATATTCAATTCCTGCACTATCCGTAAAGATTACTGTAGGCTCATTGAAAATTACTGCGTACCCCTCAACTATCATGTCGTTTCCTTCATTTGCTGTTAAATCACTTTTAATTCTCAGTTCCGCTAACCTTATTTCCTTCTTGGTCTTCTCCATTGTCATCTTCCACCTCACTTTCTATTGAATTTTTATCGTCTTTGACATCAGTTAATGTATTTTTATTAGTAATGCCTAATTGATACTCTTCGGCTTTATCAATATCTACGTAATTTAAACTCATCAACCTCTTATCTCCATCTTCAACATTTGGAAGATTAAATATTTCTCTGGCTTCATTGAGTGTCAATAATCCAACTGGTATTAATTGTTGTATCATGCTAATTTTACTTGCTGTAGACATATAACTAAAATGATTAGCTTGAAAAACAACTTTGTTCCCAAAACCTTTTTCACGCTCAGTAAATAGCTTTTCAGTAAATTCTTGCGATAGCTGGATTGCAATAGGTTGAATTACATTTTCGTAAAAGGCTTGATATTGAGACTCTGTAAAATTACTTGTTACAAGTGCTTCATTAACACCGTAGTAATGATATACTGCATCCCTAATTATGTGAATTGTCTTATCGTCTATTAAAGTTGTCTTTAATTCTAACGGAACAAAATCTGCTTTACTATCTAGTGCTGCTATACCACCATTATTGTTTATATTTAAGTAGTCATTTATAAATCTATCTTTTTCTTTTTGTAAGTCTTCAGGCTTTAACATAGATTGAGTATACTTAATTATTCCCCTTAAGTTAGCACTCGATTTAATGCTATTAACTATTCCATCATTCACCGTTTGTATAACTTTCAATAGAGAATCTAAAGCCTTGTTGTTATTACTTCCAAAGAAATCACTATCTTGGAAGTATCTTCTAATATGTATCATATCTACATAGGGTAATGTAATAACCTGAGCATTTCTAAAGGTAAACTTACAGTACATCTCTCCACTAACATCTAGTAGTTCCATGTATTGGTACTGTATATTGTACAATCCTACAAGTTGCCCTAAATTATTATATCTGCAATACACAAAAGCATTGTTGTGTATTAATAGCTGTGTTGTTATTTTATATAGAAAATCATATGTAGTTTCATACTGATTAGGTCTGTTTTGAAGCATGTAATCCAACGTTGAATTAGTTGGCATAACATTATTCCCATCAACTCTTACATGACTAACTTTCAATTTCGCTACGTTAGAAGCTATTGTATGGACTGCACTTCTTACAATATCAGAATCCCAAATATCGCCTGAGAAATTATAAAATATGGGTACATAATCATTTAATAATCTAAACTGTGTACTATTTGCAGATTGTTGCACCCTTCGCCCATCATCATTTAAACCAAAAAATGATTTAAATAAGTTTCTTCTTTCTTTTGCCACTTTTTCACCTCCCTAATAAATCATTCTCCTAATAAAACTTTGTAATCTGCCATGTTTTCAAAATATACTGTATATGCATCCAACAAACTAACTGCCCCATCTATTCTTGCCCTTTGATTCTTACCTTTTATAGGTCTTATATTGTCGTTTTCATCAACTTTAACCGATGTATTGGTTAAACACCATTTTAAGATAGGATTATTGTTAAAATTAATTCTCTTACCACGCAAATCAGCCTCTAACTCTTTCATCGGCTGGCTAAGTGTTCTTGCTCCTTGTCTTACTTCTTTCATTTCAAAGCCTGCGTCCTTCATCTCTTGTATCCAATAAGTAGAACTCCAAGGGTCATAACCAACCCAAAGTGGACGAATATCAAAGTCTTGGAACATCTTAATAAACCATGCTGTAACATCAGAATAATTTACTTTATTTCCTTGGCATAAGGTTATTAATCCTCTATCGTGCCATAAATCGTACGGGATTTTATCTTCATTCACTTTTCTATCAAGATATTCTTCAGGTATAAAGTATTGTTGCAATGCATATAACTTCTGATTCTTTCTAATAAGTAGAGTTGCACAGGTCAAATCTGTTGTACTAGAAAGGTCAACCCCACCAATTGCATATGAATCCATAATATCTTCCATAGAGAATGTTTCTTCATTATTTACATCATCAAAATTAAGCCAAGACTCCCCATTAGTTCCTCTTATATTAAAATCTTTACATAGTAGATTTTTAACTAATGCAGAATTTGCTTTTGCTTTATTTACTTTAGCTTCTAATTGTTCTATTTTTTTAATAGTTCCTAAACCTGGATTAGCTTTATACCAACATTCTTCTTTTACCCATTCATCTCTACTATCTAATTCATATATTATTGGAAGTAGTTTCTCGTCTTTGTAACCTTCAGAATCATCATAACCATTTATTACTCTTTCAGCTTCTTCATACTTTAAATCGTAAACACATTCTCGAACAGTCCCTGCTGTAGTAGTTATAAATATCATGGGTTGCTCTCTTGCGGAAGTACCATCAACTATAACGTCATAAAGGTTTTTATCTGTCCATGCGTGTATTTCATCAAGCAAAGCCCCATGAACATTCAAACCATCTAATGTATCACTATCACTTCCGAGGGGTTTAAAAAAAGAATCGTTAAAATCACTTACCATCTCTCCAACTAAAGGTTTTATCCTTTTTAAAAGTGATGGGGATTTCTTAACCATTCTTTTAGCTTCTAACCATATTATTTTTGCCTGGTCTTTCTTTGTTGCTGCTGCAAAAATTTCTGCTCCAGGTTCTCCATCTGCAATTTGCAAATATAATCCTATTGCTGCTGCTAAAGTTGACTTACCGTTTTTACGGGCTACAATTAATAAAATTTCAGAAAATTTTCTTGTACCATCAATCTTATGTATAAATCCAAATGCGGAAGCAACTAATGCTTTTTGCCACAATTCCATAATAAAAGGCTTACCACCCATTTTACCTTTACTATGTTTACAATAATTTTCGATAAACTCTAGTGCATGATTAGCTTTTTTACAATTGTATTCATATTCACTATTGGGATTATTAATTATTTTTATAAGTTCCTTGTATACTTTATAAATCTTTAAACATACTTTACTACGATTGTTTTGAATCCATTCCCAATATTCTAATATCGGATTATAAGTTTCTTCATAAACTATTTTTCTTACTGTTGTACTCTTCATTTGTTAATCACGAACTCTTCGAATCCATCATCCTCAGTGGTTTTGGTTTGCTTTGGTAATAAATCTGTAAGTTGCTTCATTATTGTCATATGATTTTTTAACATAGTATTGTATAATTCAACCTCACTACATTTTTTAATTCCAAATTGAGTTGCTCCATTTTTGTACTTTTCAGTATATCCCTTTACATTTATTATATCTTGGAGTTCCGCAAGACTTATAGACATAAAAGCAGCATTTTCAATTAATGTACTAACAGCCTTTTTAGTTTTTATTTCTATTTTGTTAAATAATTTATTAAGTCTTTTTATTTCTTCTTTAATTTTTTCTTCTTTAGTTAATTCCTTATTATTTTTGTCTTTGCTCATAAAATCACCTCATTTTTACTACACCACCCCATAAAACTATTTGTGTGTTTTTTGAAAGTTCGGCCGTCGGTTTGCAAGTAATCGTACCAAAAATCAAGCATGGGGGGATTAAATGCGAATTATTTTTAAAACAACTTACAACTATTACACAATTTATTTTTTAATCAGGTTTCCATCCTCATCAAACATAACTTCATTATTCGTATTACACTTACTCATATGTTCTTTGTTATGACAGTCCTGACACAACAACTCTAGGTTATCCCAGTTCAACGTAACGTTAGCATCATGTACATTCTGTTGTGTAATCCTAACCTTATGATGTACTATTAATCCAGCACCACCACATCTCTCACATAGTCCATGTTTGTATCTAAAGAAACTATTCCTACACTTCCGCCATTCTTTTGATTCATAGAACCATTTAGCAAATGCTTGTGCCATATTAATAACTCCAAATATCTTCTGTGAGAACACTTATCTGCCCGCATTCTTCTTTTGCTTGTATCAATAAATCACTTATATTGCTATTAAAATTATGAATTGTTAAATCTGTTACTATCAAACAATCCTCTGTTGTAAATTTATAAACGTAATGTTTATTAGTCTCTAGTGGAATAGTAATTATTTCTATATCTGTATCCTCTAATACACTTCGTATTTTCTTAAAATGGAAAATATCATCTAATACAAAAACCCTTTTAATGTTTCTTAATCTAATATTTCTAACAAATCTATCTAGTGTTTTTAACATAATATCCCCCTTCCTTTACTTTGACCATCCCTGACCTTTGTTAATAAATAAAAAAGACTGGAATAACCCAGCCTTTAATCTATTCTTTATTCTTTTTAAACCTGATATAAAATACCATATATATAATTAAACTAATTAATAAACTTACCATTCCAACAGGTAATAATAGTATTAATAATCCCTTTGTAGCAGTTCCTATAAATCCTAAAATCATTATTAAGAAACTAATTAACATCCAATTACTAACCCATAAAGGAAGCCATTTACTTTTAGGTTTTGTTGTAGAATCATAAACTAAATTTTTATCTAGCATTTTATTTTCTTCAGCCTTTGAATTACTATTTAATTTATGTTGCTCTGTATAATATACCCCTGTCCCTGGAACTCCTATACTTTTTCTGACAACACCCTTATTGTTTATGCTAACTCTAGCACCTTTAATTCCTGTACTTACAGATATACCACTTTTGCTCAAATTAAGTCTTGTATGTTTACTTAATTTAATACTTCTTCTAATTCTCAAACCCACTTTATACCACCTCTTAGAAATATTATAGCACTTTAATTAAGGCAAAAAAAGTAATATATTTGTCTTTTAATCAATTTTTATTTTTTCATTTTCTTTAATTGGGTCAATTTCTTTTTCGTGTATATTAAAAGAAGTAAATTTATCTTCATTAACCATATTTAAAACATTTAAACACAATTCCCAAAATCCAAGTACAGTAGTCTTTTGGAAAGAATTCTTTGATGTAATTATTATAAGATATAAAGCAACTGTAGCACTTAGAAACGAATAATATTGTACTAATTTGAAATCATTAAGTGAATTACTGCTAGAAAACTTTTTAATAGAATCAGATAAAAAATAACCAATAAATGCAAATATAAAGCCAATAAATGGAACTAACTCTACCTTAACATTTTTATATTCTGATATCTTATCCTTTATAATATTTTCTTTAAGTAACTTTTCTTCTTGTTTCATAATATTAAAATGATTAATCATTAACCTTTGCAGTGCCTCATAATTAACTTTAGTATAATGCGGAACTTCAGCATCAAAAAAATCAGCATACAACTTACAATACTTGTCAAACTTCCACTTATTAATATTAAACAATGAATATCACCTCGATATATCCATATTCGACATATTAAGGTAAAATCCTTCAATAATAAAAAACACCTAATTTAATAGGTGCTTAGTTTTCAATAATAACATTCCCTTTTTCCAGTGCTTCATAGAGTTCTTCTAATGTGCAATAATACTTATAGGAAATTTTAAACTCTATACTGTTGAAATCTAATCCATAGAAACGTCTAATTTTTGATTTAAATTCTTCTATTTTATAAGTAGCATCTTTAGAATTTAATCTACCATATTCCTTCATATTAGTAAAGTAAATTGTTAAATCATATTTCATCTACTCATCTTTTTTCAACAACTTTATGTCCTCAACTATATTTTTCATTGTACTCCATGCAATATTTATTTTACCCTTTATTGAACTAAAGTTCTTACCCTTATATGAAACAACATAATCAAAAGGAAATATTGGTATTATTTCAATTTTATTATCTACTTGATTATGAAATAAATAAATCGATTCCTGTTCAGTTAATTTCCATCTTTCCTTGATTACATCGCTAAAGTTATAATTACTTATATCTTGATATTTTATTTCAAATATAGAACTCATTTTTCTCATCCTCTCACAAATTATTACAATTATTATACCACTACTTGTACAAATTTGAAACAATTTGTAATTTTAATGGAACTCTATTTCTTTTTCCTAAACATCTTCTTAGCAGCCTTGCAAACTTTATATATGGCTCCTACAACATCCATTATAGAAAGCATATTAATTTCCACATTCCAATTGCCGTTTGTTTGGTTTGAACTAGGCTTTGCTTGTTTAGAACATGCTTCCGTTTCTATTGTAGTTGCAACTTCATCATATGTATTTTTAGAATTATTTTTGAAATCTTCATCTAAATCATTTATTGTATCGATACCTAGCAATAATATTGCCTTCGTAGCTGCATTTTTTATTCTAAAATATCTATATACGAGCATATCTAAAACGATAAGAGCTGCAATTAAGATTCCATACATAAATAATGGGTCACTAAATTTATTTTCAAAAAACATCTTTTTGAAATCATTAAATTCTTTATCATAATCTTGAGCTATTTTTTTTACCTCTTCTTTTTTATTATTCAATTCTGGAGAATTAACATTACTGCTTGAGCTTATCTCAATAACATTACTCATTATTAATTGGTACTTAGAAAACAAATTTTGTGTAAGAAAACTTGTGTAAAATGCATATAACGCTATGAATATTGTTATAATTATCGACATTGCTGAGAACAAATGGTTTGAATAGTCTATATATGTACTTCCATTGTATCTTAGGTTCAGTAGCTTTTTCTTCATTTTTCGTTTTTCAGGTGAATCATACTCTTTTGAATAAAATCCAGCTAACTCAGTAATAATATCTTCTTCACTTCTAATTTCTTTATTTATTTTAATTTCTTTACCTAGAGCTTCAATCATCTTTGATTTATATAACTTATTGTCGTCAAAAATCTTCATTTATACACTTCCTCTCAAGTACATATCTATATTTATCGAGAGGAACAAATAAAACTTTACCATTAATTTCATATAAATAAAAAGAGCCTTGTTACAGGCTCTCAGACTAATTTGCAAAACTAGTATGTTTAACTCTCCATTTTTCTAAAGCTATTCCAACCCAGAAAGCATAAATTCCGATAGTTACTATACATAGTAACCACCATTTAATCCAATTTCCAAATAAGCCAATAGCAGTCCCATCAAATTTTAATCTTCTACCATTAATAACAGTATGCTCTATTTTCCACTTATAGCTCATACACATTGCCCATGGTAAGCATATTCCTATAGTACAAACAGTAACTAAAAATCCCAGTATATTTATACCTATTAAAGAAAGAATACCTCCATCAAAATAGGACTCTGAATTAATACTAGTGTTAATATTTACGTTTACAACTGGTTGCATAATACTACCCCTTTCGAATTATAATTGCAGTATTCTAATTCTATAAAAAGGGTTATTTTCCTCTATTTGTCGAATAAAAAGAGTACCTTTTAAGATACTCTTAACTAACTTAGATCTATAGATTTTCTCACCATCAACCCAAACCCTGTTTTACAACCTTAATGAATGATGTAGAATTAACTGATAATTAACAATTATTTTATTAATAGTAATTATACATTATATCAATTTCTGCTGTTTTTTCATCTAAGTCCAAAGTTTTATTCTTAACTTTATATCGACTATAAATACCTGTATCGAAATCCTTGTCATCAAATGTGCTCTTATCTTTCTCTTCTAATTCCAAACAGAAAAAATTAACATCATTTTGAAGTATTAATAATAATGATTCAAAATCCATGTCTACCTCTACTGTACATGAATCTTTAACTTTAAATTTCTCGTTTTTAATTTCTACAAAATCACTCGGTAAATTGAACGTTACTTTCCATTTTTGCATACTCGTTCACCATCCTTAATAAATTCTTTAAATACAAAATTCCATATTAGATAGTGAATTTCCTTCTTTTGTCGAACTATTTATTTTCTACCTGTTTCTTATAATCTCCAATAACCATTTCTTGTGCCTTAACCAATTGTTCTAAACTATATATTCTTAAATCCTTAATTCCTATCTGCAAATCCTTATATGTATCTTCTTTAACTACTTCAACCTCGTTAACCCCTTCTATTACATTCCACATCAGGACACATGAAATAATATATCCTAACACTCCTATCTTTTCTATACCTATGAAATAACAAACAATTCCTAAGGCTATTAAATTAAATGCCCTGTAAATATAATTACTCATCTTCATCCACCCTTTCATATTCATAATTCTTACTCATATTTTTTAAGAACCTCAATATCTTATTAAACTTAACTAAATCCACATTGAGCCTATCCCCTTTGGATACAGCACTCTTATATTTGTTGTAAGCTTCTCTATTGTAGTCTGTGTCTTCAAAGCTCCACATCTTTAAACCTGTTTCATTATGAACTATATCTACATGTTGTCTATTGGAGTAACAAAGGTATGCTGCACAATTACAGCTACGTGTACAGATCCTATTCTCAAACATTTATAACTCCTCCTCTTCTTATTAATTAAAAAGGGTTCTACATTCGTGTAGAACCCTTGCATAACTTCTTTAATATGTATTAAAATAATATTGTTCATTATTACATTGGAACACTTTGCAAAGTGTTCATGGAGGTTGTATCTATTGCAGTAGGTACAACTTTTTCTCCTTTATACCAATCTGGTTTAATTGGCTCTAAATATATAAACCTATCTAGTCCAATTCTACTTATATATCCTTGTTTTATTAGTCCTTTGTAATGCTTTATTATTTCTCTAGGTTTCATATCAGTGTTTTTATTTATCCATAGTATTTCGCAAATAATTTTCTCATTATATATACTACGTGGGTTTCTACTACCTATATTCGCATATCTCCTTTTAACTGTTGAAGACTCATCTTTATTGCTACTATGTTTCTTAACTTTCTTTTGAACATTACAACATGTTTTCCCATACATATGTATATAAAATTCCTCTAACACAGACAATGCTTCTTGTAACGCTTCTTTCTGCGCTGGCGAATATGCATTAACTACTGCGTTGCTTTCAGATTCCTTTATTACCTCAAATACTAATTCACCCATATCATAATATTTTTGTAATATGCACTTATTAGTATCGTAATATAAACCTCTTTTTAAAAAATATAAGTGTCTACTTAAACAATCATTCATTTGTCCAGAGCCTACATAAAGATAATCTTCACATGGCTTGCTACTAGATAACCTAAATCCATAACATCCCCAAGAATAAATATTTCCTTCGACCTTTTTTAATTTGCTTTCCATAATATTCTCCTTTTGCTTTTTTGGTAAAGACATAACCTTAAATTTTTATATATAAAAAAGAGGCTATTAGCATCAGCCATAACCTCCAATTACCAAATGAACTATCTCCTTTTTATTAACTTTTACGATTCTCCTTTATATTCATTTTCGAATCTCTTCTTCTCCTTTTTATTCACCATCATAAAGTAAAATCAACGTTATTCTTCTCCTTTTAATTAGGAATTTACAATAAGACTCTCCTTTTTATTTAATAATCTTCAAATAAAGAAAAGAGATTCTCCTTTTTATCCTTAATTAACATATCGTGAAGTACGATTAGACGGGTCGGCAAATCGAAGGGTCAAATTTGACACGCAGTATAGAGGTCACTCTCTCCTTTGCCATGTAGAACGCATTGCCCCTCTAAAAAACAATTTTAATTTTTTATAAAAATCACTTTACAACGCACTTATTTAGGTATAGAATATAATTAGGGTAATTATAAATATTTTTTATAAAAAATAATAAAAATAAATCAATAAACCTATTGACATACTATTTCAATGTATGTTATTATTAAAAGTTATAATATTATATGTGTAAAAAATTTTGAGTATATATACCGAGAGAACAACTCTTTTACAAGTTGTTCTCCCTTGATATACACTTACTATAGTTAGTTATATCCTAGAGAAAGATTATTACTACTCTTTACTCTCTCTCCTATAGAGGTGTCATCTATACTATTCAAACCCTTATAACAATTCACTTCTGCAAAAAAATCGGTATGAATTTTAGCATTTTTCCACCACAAATTCCAAGTTATACAATTTTATAATTTCTTCTGAATCTACATTTCTGTTTTTAAGCTTTAAGGTTTCTATTGGTTCTTTTTGCTCCTCAAATAGTTTTAAAAACTCTTCTCTATGTGCTTTAAACAGAATACTTAATAAAGACCTTCCCATACCAAAAATTTCATATTGCTTTGTTTCGTCAACTTCTTTTCCCTCAGCCTTTTTCTTATCATTTCTAATTTTTATAACTTCTTGGGTTTCGTTATCCAAATCTCTTATAATTCTTTTTATATCTTCTGCTTTTACCTTTAAATCTGATATTTGTTTTATATATGCCTTTTTCTTTTCCAAAGCATCCTTATATTTTTTTGTATTTATTTTTTTCACTTCTTCCTCTGAGGAACCTTCTGTAACATCCTTGCTCCAAATTTCACTAACTTCTTTTTTATATGCTTTTACAGTATCCAATATATTTTTAACTCTGTTTTTATTACATTTGCTAGTTAATATTTTAGTCTCTGTTTGGAACATCTTAGAGAATGTAGTTATATCCATTGTTTTAGTTGCTTTAATCTTTTTAAACTCTTTATTTACTATATCTTCCAAGAAACACATTGTACTTTTATAAGTTATAAAGTCAATATTTTTATTAGCTTCTTTAAGCAAGTCCTTTTTCTTTTTGTTGCCTGTAAATCGCATAAAATTAGGTTTAACTGTTTTAGTACAATATCCAATCAGATTATTTTCTTCAGCAAAGTATTTATAATCTTGTTCATCTGCTTTTAATTCAAGCATTTCTTCATATAGGGCAATCTGCTCTTCTGTAGCGACTTTACCTTCATTATTATAAAGTGTTGTTATTTTATATTTCTTTCTTAGTTCATTTAACTCTAAAACATTGTCAATACTAAATTCCTTTTTAGCCATATCTATTTCAATACAGCTCATAACATCTAGTTGTGCTATATCTGCATATAAGTCTTGTATTTCCTTGCTATCTATAGCTACACCATCATTAACCTTATCCCATAAATATGTATTTAAAATTTGAGATAGATTAATAATTTCTCCTATTTTATTAACGCTTGTTTTAATATCTAAATCTGCTTTATCTCGTGCAGTATTAACTCTATCTACCTTTTTTGCTTCTACTAAAGAAGTTGGAACTAAGAATTTATTATAGTTTTCCTTAATTTTAGCAATAAGCTGTCCATTATCGCTTAAAAGCATCTGGTCACTATCAAAATCGCATGATGATAATCTTTCCAAAATATTTTCCTTTCTAGAATTTAGACATACAATTTGTTTACTTAAATTAAAATATTTGTCCAATGACTTACACTCTACATTTTTAGCTATAAGCAGATTTCCCATAGTACAATGGGGTGACCTACTCCCTAATAACTCAATACCATATTTAAAATTAGTACAATGTATTTCCCCAGGATTCAAAACACTTTTGCCATTGAAATAATAAGGATTATTTTCCTCTTTTATAGTAGCCTTTAACATCTCTAGCCCATTCCCAAACAGAACTGAATAGTTACCCTCCACCAAACAATGACCTTTTCTAATTTCTTTTATAAAACTTTCCCTTATATCTCCTCTAAAATCTAAATACATTTGTGTTTTAGTAAATTTATCATTCAATTGCATCATGGTTAGGATAAAATCATCTGTAGAGTTAATATCATCTATTTCAACATCCTCATTTTTTAGTTTTAAATGGTTTCGCATAACTCTAGTATCATTCATCAGCTTGTCTAAATAATCCATACTAGGCTTTAAAAATTCAAGCGTTTCATCCCTATCAAATTGCACGGTATTTAAAAGTTGGTAATGTGTAGAAACGTATTTGCCCATTAAATGATGTGTAGGTTTATCGTATTTTACTATGCCCCAATTATCTTCTAATAGATTTAACCAATTTTCTAACAGACCGAACTTCTCATATTTAATGCAACTCTTAGTGCATATCATTTTTATATCTTTTATATCTTTAGCCATTGTTTGTCCATTTAATTGTGATATATCAGTTATGCCAGCATCCTCGAAGAATTGTTGTATATTAGTATTAAAACAAGCACCTTTAAACATTCTATTCCTTAACAACAACATTCCCTTATCTGCATACTTTCCATTAACCCATATAGTATCGTTATTTGGTGCAGTTCCAAAGATATTAGAATCTAATAAGCATTGTCCATCCCAAATATTATTATTAATTGTTACTGTATCTTTTGCAGTTTTTAATCTATCTTTTCCATCTACATTAACAATTTTAGTAGCCATTACTTCATCTTTAAAACTACTTATGTATTCATCAATAATCAATATATTTTCCTTACCTATGCCACTTATAGTATCTATTATTGAACTTGTTGTAAGTGCAATATATGCTTCTGTAGCAGCTAAATTAATCTTTATTCCTATGTCATGGCATATGTCCATATAACTCCAAGTCATTATTGGTTTATATAAATCTTCTCTTATAAAAAGGCACTTGCCCATTCTACTAGAGCCACTAGACCTTTTGAATCTAACATAGTGAACCTTTTTTTCTGCCTTATCTGTAACAAATGTTATATTAAACCCATTCTCATATAATTCATTTCTTAAATCAGTAGTTTTTACAATTGTTTTACCTTGTTCATCCTTAACACTATACTTAAATGTTACAGATATTACGCTGTCGGTATACTGTTTATTATCCTCAATGTAAAATTCATTTTTTCTAGTAGATAGTTCATTAATTTTAATTGCATCTTGCGAATAGTCTAATGTAGCTTTATATCTTTTATAATTACCCTTTTTAATCTTTACACCATTAAAAATATCCTTGGCTTCTAACTGTAAAATATTTGTATCTTTATTTTCCATAGCAAATCCCATCCTTTCAAAATCATAATTCATAACTAATTAGTCTGCTGACAGCTACTACCGCCTTCATAAAATCCTTTGTACCAAAGTCTTTTATTACGTTGGTTTGCCATCTTTAAATTTATCTGCGTTACGCTACGCTACACTTGAAAATTTAAATCTGTCAATTATAGAAATTTTGACCTTTTACACCCTTCAAACCATTGATATTACTAAGCTTACTGGCATTTCACTTGTTCCATTTGGGGAAAACTCGTATATCCCTATATAATAGACACAGGCTTTTTTCCCACTTAGGACAGATGAAAACCCCACAAGCGTTGATATGACTAGCTTAGAAGGCTCTCAAAGGTCTAATATTTCATGAGATACTTTGTTTTACTTCCCTTAATTGTTCCTATCGTATAGCGTTGCTCTTTAAAATAATTAATAATTGCTTCCGTTTGTATAAGTTTATTGAAGCTTTTTAAACCAATATCTAATATATCCATCACATCTTGGCATGTAATTCTTTTTTTATCCCATTCACTTTCAAGCCAATTTATAAGTTTTTCAGCCAAATTAACCACACCTTTCTTATTAATTTTCTCAAAATCTTCTTTTGCATATATATAAGTACCGTTATTTGTGTTATGTACAATATAATTATTAATTTCTAAGTCCTTTTTAAAGGTCTTCCAGTTTGCTTCCTTTTTATCAAACTGAACAATTGCATACTTATCAACTAAATAATCCTTATCAGCTTTAGTTAGCTTTTTTCCTAGAAATTTTTCTTCTAATTTTATACTTAAAAATGATTCCTTTAGCTGAATACCATTGAATATTTTTTCTCGGAATTGGTTATATTCAAGCACTTTGCCTTCCTCATCAACTATAGCCGTATAGACTAACTGCAATATATCGTGCCTTATTCTGTTCCTAGCTTGTATTTGTGTATCTTCATCCGTACTATCTATATAAACTAGCTGAACTCTTTCATCTCTTAGATTCCATCCTGTTTCATATCCTGAGTTAACTATTATTACATCTAAATCATCTGGCAACATACCTTTTTCCAATAACCCTTGTCTTACTTTAAGTTGATATTCATTCATTATGGGAATAATTTCACCATCTTCATTAACTTTAGTGTGGTTTAGACTGCATAGCCATTCAGCTTTATATCCATACTTTTCAAGCTGTTGCTTATACTTCTTACTCATCCTTATTGTATTGGTATATATAAATACTTTGTAATTGTGCTTATCTATAAAGTCCTTATATAGACACAATTTTTTAATTTCATTAATTATATATTTACATTCATGTTTTATTTTTTCTTTATATCTTCTTATTTTTTCTCTCTCATCTAGCCTAAAAACTGTATTAGTATTTAGATTTAACTCTCTAATACCGCTATATATTCTTCCAGTAGTTGCACTCAGACTTACAACTAGGATATCTTTTATAAGTGTAGGTACATACTCTATAACAGTTTTATATGGATTACCATTTTCATCATTATCGAATCTGTTTGCATATTTAAATAAGTTGTGCATTTCATCCATTATAATGGTTTCTAAGTGATTTAATATTATGTACCGGGAAGCATCTTGTTTTAGGAGCCACCCAAAAGCAGAATATGTAATTACTTTTACATAACCTATGTCATCGTTTAATATATCTTCAAAACTTTTATCTTTCATAGCTGTTATCAAGTCATTTTTCTCTAATATTTTTGTTATACCTTTGCTTTCTTGCAATATACTTGACATAAGCATATTGGTATCACACACATATAAGACTTTATTTAAGTTAGTTTTGTAATATCTCTTAGTGTTTTTAATTTGTTCCACATACTTATAAGATTCTTCCAAAAACTCTTTAAAAATAAATGTTGATTTTCCACAACCTGCAGGAGCATTTAATATATTAAGAACTCCTTTGTGGAACATTTTATTGTATTTAATCATAGCTTCATTTAGCCAAAGTCCTTTATTCATAACTATTCATAACCTCGCTTTCTTTGTAATTAGTGTTTTCTCTCTTTCCAAACTTGCATATAATTATCAAACGTCTTGTCTACTAAAAATAATATATACGCTTTACCTTCAAGACCTGTGCCTCGAACAACACATCCATTCTTAATTAAAAAATCTGCTTGGTACAGATTGAAAATTTTCAGTGTATTCATAATACACATACCTCCTTCGTATTAATTTGAGTGACCACAACTTTGTATTGTAGCCACTGAAAAATGCCACAAATTATCTTATAATCATTTCAAACAACTCATTTTGCACTTGTTTAATTTCTTCACTCTCGTTAAGCTTATATACAAGATGCATCCCCTGTTCATCCTGCTCGTCAAACTGTAGTAAAAGATATGTACCATTTTTAGTTTTAAATTCGCCTGTATAATCAATTATTAATTGCAAAATATCTTCTTTGCTTTCGACTTCTTTATCTGCTACACCATTAAATTTTATTGACTTCAGAGCTTTGCACATGTTGTCTTTGTCTACCTTAAAGCAGTTCCATTCAATAGTTTTATTAAATTCTTTTACATTTTGTTTTATTATTACTAATCTTAATACCTCGATATCTTGTTTGGTAAATAATGTTGTTTTCATAATTCATTCCTCCAAAAATTTAATTTTATTTTTATTATAAGATTTCCGATTTAAAACAAACAAAAAGAGTAAGCACAAAAAGCCTTATCTTTTTATGTTCAAAAAAAATAAAGCACGCTTACTCATATATATCATCCTCCTCTCTAAAGTAAATTTAATGGAAGAAGTTACCTTAGATAAGAAAGATATTATTTAGTTTTAGATTTAGAATGGTTGGATTTAGAGAACATTACTTTTAACTATTTGACTAAAGTAACTTCTCCCATATTTTTAATTCACATATTGTAATAATTATAGGTTTTTTGAGAAGTAAATTATACTTAACCAAGGTAACTTCTCCATTTCTTTTGATTACTCCCTTCATACGCTTTTACCCGCTTATTTTATTACAACTTATTGAACATATATTACCATCTTAAATCTAAAACCATAGCATGTCAATATTTTTCCAACTCTTAGTTTTACAGATATTGTTTAATTAGTTGCTCTAGGATTGTATTAACATTTGTATTGTTATTAACAGCCTTAGTCTTAATCTTTTGTAGCAAGTTGATATCTATTGTAGTAGTAAATTTAATCCTGTTATAATCGTAATTTTTGTCCTGTTTGTATCTACCCAATTTATTTACCTCCTGTTTTTATTTTTAAGTACTTACGTATTAAAAAAATATATATCTCCCTAAGAGACCATTCTATTATTTAAGACAAAAGTAGCTCAAACCATTGATATGACTTTGTTCTAGTTATATTTTAATGAAATCATATAATTTTATAAAAGACTACAAACTTAGTTGTATCAATGGTTTAAAGACATTTTTCTATTTGCGAGAATTATCATATCTTTTTCTTTGAAGTTTTCAATAGTTTTTACTATACCCATATACAAGGTAGATTTACATGCCTAAACTCATTGATATTACTAGTCTTATAAATCTACTTGACACCAAATTGCTCTATATATCATATACAAGGAATTAAGCTATTCCCTAAAGCATTGATTTTAGTAGGTTTATAAGGGTTGCAAAAAATTTTATGTTGCAAAAATACTCTCTTGCCTAAATGACTAAGGCAATCGTTAAAATACACCTTACAAACATAGTGTTTTCAACATATTTAAAATTGCACTTAAAAAAGTGTGTATATTTTTCTCCAGAAAAACCACTCTCTACAACACTTGATACAAGCCACTTCCAGAAAGCCACTTTTCAAACATCGCTCTAATTTCAATTTTAAAGCCCTTATCTTATCAGAGAGGTACTCTAGGTATCCTCAATTCAAACAAAGGCTTTTAGAGCTTATTTTCTCAACTTTTCTCTTAAATTTTAACTACAAAGTGCATCGAACTCAGCTTTGGTAAGCTGACTGCTTATAAGCACAGGTATTACCCCATCTATATATACAACAAATACATGCTCATCTCTTGATTGTGGTTTGTAATCGAAAGGCACAATATGACCTATACGCTTCTTTAGTTGTTCTCTTTTTACCTGCATAGTTAAAGACCTCCTTGTTAAATTAAAACTCTTCTATTAAAACTAAATCACCATTTTTTTTATGTAATTCAATATCTCCAAATCTAGTATCTATGTTCTTAATATCTTCAGCTACTATAATGAAGCATTGCTCTCCAAGTTCTTCATCAACCCCTGTTATTTTGATTACATCTCTTTGCAGTACGGTTTGTACATTTTCTAGGACTAGGATGTCGGTGTCACCACTGATTGATAAACTCCTCATAGATTTTAGTAGATTCATTAATTTACACATAATTTTATTCCCCCATCATTTTATTTTTTTGAGTTTGTTTATTGAAACTCTATAGTTATATATTACACTCTATAGTTTCAAATGTCAACACTATAATAAATATTTTTATTCATATTTGCATATATTGAAACTATATAGTATAATTAAGCCAAGAGGTGATAATATTGGGAGATATAAGAAATGAAATAAAAGCTTATATTGCTAAGAGCGGTTGGACTATAACGGACATTGTCAAAGAGATTAACAAGAGAAATGTAGATAATCCTGAATATAAAGAAACAACTTCTCAAAACCTAAGTAACAAGCTGAGCCGTGGCACTATTAAATATAGTGAAGCTAAAGAAATTGCTGACATTATAGGATACAAAATTGAATGGACGAAAAATTATTAAAGACAGAGGAATAAATCCTACTGTCTTTATAAATACTTTACTATTTCAGATAAAATATACAATTTAATAGTATGTTTATTACCGTCAAAATCTTCACATTCAAAGCTATAAATACCATTACCATTATCAAATGTATTTACTAATTTAACATAACGAGATAATTTATCAATAAAGTATTGAGAAAACTTGATAAAATCATCATTTTCATAATCCCAGCACAATAAATAATCAACATCGTCATGATTATGGTTATGTTTTGAAAAAGAAGCAAGTGATTTTTCAAATTCTAAAGTAAACATATTCTCACCGTTGGCAATAATACAATCCGGTGAGGAAACAGACGTTATTTGTCTAAACTCAATATCCAAAAAATTTTTTTGCCATAGCTGTGTAGCTATAACAATAACTTCATTCTCATATTCTGGTTCAAAACAAAATTTAATTCCTAATCTTTTTAAATCTTCATTTTCTATTCTTTTCTTAACTTTTTCTTTTCTCTTATTTTTAGCTTTTTTCTTATTGTTAGAAATTGAACTAATATTTTTTTTAGGAAAGTTTGTATCACTAATGCTTTGAGATTTATTACTTGATTCATCTGTATCTTTTTCTTTTTTGTTAGATGATATACCTTTTTGTGAATAGAAATTATTTGCTCTGTCTACAATATTCCTAATTTTTCCGATTATATTATTTGCTATATCTAAAGACAAACTTGAATCAGTCAATCCTGTCCTTTTTGCATTCAATCTCTCCCTTATTTCATTTGCAGTAATATACCCATATATTTTGTTATTGATAGAAATAGGACTTTTCATATCTTCTTTAATTCCTTCAAAGATATTCCAATCAATGATTCTGTCATCTATTTTTAAGAATATTCCTCTATACATTTCATTCTCTATTCTATCCTTTGTACAATATATTTCACCATGGAATTTTACATCATACAATTCAAAATCTATCTCTTCAGTATATGTATTTTTATCAACTTCAAATCTATTAATTTGTTTATCATTAATATATATTTTAAAGTTGCTACTTATCGGTAGAAAGGAAAGTTTATTTTCCAAAAAGTCAACAGGCTTATTTTTCTTTATTCCTGTATTAATTAAAACTGATTTCTTTACATAGCAACTCCTAATAAAAAAAACACAACCAGAATCATAATGTATAAATTCAGAATCTATTATCTGCTCAATTTCTGAAAATATAACACTATCATTTTCATATCTAATGCTCATATGCAATATTTTACCGTTATACTTACTATATATATCAATTAATTTTCCTATAGTAGCAAAAGCGATAAATGCAATTCCATATGCCCCAAGTTTTCTTCTATGAAATTTAGATGTATATACTTCTTCTATTTTATTACTTTTGCCAATTGTCCTTAATGATACTAATTCGTCATATGACATTCCATCTCCGTCACCTTTTAATTCTATCTCTTTAATGTACTCTTTTTCTGTTTCAATTTTTATCTTAACCTCTTCAGCGTCAGCATCATAAAAATTTGCAGCCATTTCCACTATATCACTTACCGGGTCATAGATGTTCTTATAAATAAGATTAATAATATTTTTATCATTGATTATATAACCATATCTCTCCATTAAACCTACCTCTTTTATTTTTATATATTAATTTATTGACAGTATTACTACATTTTATTCAGTCAAAATCCCATTAGAAGCGGTATTAATTTTTAAATCACCTTTTAAGACTTTTTCTTTTATTTCTTCATTGTTACTTTCTAATATTTTTTTACCTTTAGAATAGGTGTCATGTGAAACGCCTGCTTTTTTAGAAAGCTCATTACGAGTATGTACAGTTTCAACAGTTGTGGAAGATTTCTGCAACAACTGTTTTTGCTAATTCATCACGAGTGTGTATTGAGGGTGTGGCAGATTTCTGCAAAGGGCTATAGGGTTAGAAGATTTCTGCAAACCCTTTCAGCTTTGACAGTTTTGTCAAAACTAGTAAAATCAATACCTTCAACAAACTCATACTTTTCTATTCTTCTTTCAACTTTTGTATCTACACCTGATAAATTCTTAACTCCATTTGAATTCTAATCCGTTATTTTGTAACGTTATTAGCGAACTAAACTTCGGTAATAAAACATTCATTATGAATGTTTAAACCTTCTTGTATGCCCCGACCTAATCACCACTTACCCACATAATTAATCATCCTAATAGTTGTAAAATATCCCCCAGTTACCGACAAATTGTCGGCTATATGCAATTTTTTATATACTAACTTGCATAATTATAGAGTTAACATGTTGGTATTCCTTGATGTCATCGTAACTTGTTATCGCAGAAAAATTATGCAAAGCAAAAAAAACAGGAGTACGTATTTCTTACTCCTGTAAAGATAAAATTTATTTAGTTAATTCATTTTCAGAAACAATTGTTATATACGTGTTATCTGTTTGTGCTTCAAAGGATTTAATTAATTGAATAATTCGTTTAAAATCGTCAATACTAAGATGTGAAGACATAAGCATACAATAAATTTTATGACAATTATTTTTATAGTGTCTTATCTTATAATCATTAGCGTATTCTCCCAAGGATTCGCTTATAATTTTTTCTAAGTAGAGAATCTGTTCACGTTTGAGGTTTCCAGACTTCATTGCACCGTTGAACAGATTTTTACATTGTAAGTAGTATGGTTCTATTTCTTTTCTCTTAAGTATATCTTCTAATTCCATTTGTTGATTAAGCTTCTTTTCTTTAAGTGCCTTCATTTTTTCCTTACTCATGTTTTCGTACGCTTTCTCTTTAGTAAGTCGATGAAGCAGGTAAAAACTTGCCACTTTAATAAAGGCTAACCCTACAGTTCCAAGTACAGCATAAATTAGTAGTTTTGTTAGTAATTCTTCCATCTGTACATCATCCTTTCATAAATTTGTTTTTTACTTATTTTTTCGGAGGTTGCTGGACAGCATCATAGGTAAAAATATATAGAAAAAAAATAAGTAAACTATTAAATATATGGTTGGAATATGTATAAATCTATTATAGGCTATACTGATATGTTGAAATAACTATGTTAAGAGTTGAAGTATAATTTGTACTATAAACTCTATTGTTAATTTTCTATACCGTTGGATTCGTAGCCTAGAAGCCGCATTGTTAGGTGATTCCTAGACTACGATTAGTAATAAGGAATGAAAAATCAGAAATAAAGAATTAATAATATATTATTTAATCCAAAATCTTCTCTTTGAAGTTGTCCAATTTATCATTCAGATAAACAATGTCCAAGCTATCAGATTCATATTTTAAAGGACTCTCATCTATTGAAATTACTGCTATTAGGGGGAATACACCAAGGCAAACCTTTTGAAGTTCTTCAGTCTTGTATAACCTTTCATACAGCTGAAACTTAGATATTGAGGTAATATGTGTAAAGTCTATCTCTAGCAATATAAAGTATAAGTTACTTTCATATTCAAACTTAAATAACGCATCTGGTCTTATGAGGTCTTTCATAAATCTTGGTTGTCTTTTTACCTGTATATTAGAGCAACCATTAAGAACTAATAATGAATAGAACTCATTCACAAATAAATCATGCGAAGATACTTTATCATCAGTATAGTACACTTTCTCATCTGTAAGTTTGTTTTTATAACTCCTCAATAGTCCATAATCTTCAAGTTGCTTAAGTCTTACTCGTGCTCTATCATATCCAAATTTTGCTTCATTGAACCACATTCTATAAGCTTGGAATATGGTAACAGCTTTATTTTCCTCAAGAAACTTTAATATTTGTTTATCCCTAGGCATTAACACTTTCTCTCACCTCATTCAAAGATATTACTCCATTCTTCTTGCCCTTTTTAGGTGCTTTCATTTGTCCTACTGGTATCTTTTCTTCTTGCTTAATATAAGTAACTTCGGGAATAGTATCTCGGATTGATTTCCATTCTTCTTCGCTTGGTATGTGCCAACCGCCGCTTATAGCCGGCTTCTCTTTACTTGGTTCTTTACTACTTATAGCATCTGGAATAATTATTTCTGGGACGTACTTATTTAGTATTTTAAAGTATTCATCTATTGTCGGAGCCATAAACTTAACTAAACCCTCATTAGAGCTTGCGATAAATTCTTGAGGTTCTAAGTAAGCGGCATCATAAACATCAATAGCATTTTTACTGTCTATTTCTCCCCTCTGTTTAGCTGTAATTACTGTAAGCTGACTCTTAAGTTCACCATTACCACCTAGGTTAGCACTTGTAGTCCTTTGTGTTAAGCCTATGAAGTGTATCCCACAGCTTCTCCCTGCCTTGACAATCCGATTAAAAAACTCAAAATGCTCATTTTTTTCATTCATGAAGAAACTTATCTCCTCAGCTCCTATGATTATCCTTTTCATTCTCTTGTTAGGGAAATGTTTATTCCATTGGGATATGTTTTTTATACCAAGTTCTGTGAATTGTTTTGACCTTTTGTGTATTAGATTGCTTAATTTTTTTAGCATGATTAGAATTTCATTCTCGTTATCTGATGTGAATTTTACTGATGGGCAATTTCTAAATATATCAATTTCACCTTTCATGATTTGAAACAGATATATATCGATATCCTTTGAATTATAGTAAATCAGATTAGTTACTATGCTTGCAAACAAGAAACTTTTTCCTGAGCCTGTCATTCCAGCTATTAAGATATGGCTATTAGTATTTAAATCTAAGATATACTTTCTTCCGTCTAACTTATAACCTAAAAATATCTCATTTGCTTTAGTTTTTACTGGTTTATAATCAGATTTAAAAACATTTTTAATTATCTTAAGGGTAGCATAGTTTTCTAGCTTATCCTTCTCAAACTCACATATCGCACCTAGGTTTGTTTCTATTACTGGCTTGAGTTTAATTAAATCTCCAAAGCTAAGTCCATACGGTATTTTAACACAGCAACAAAATCCATATTGAGTAGGTATAATTTGAGTAAGTTCATAGGTTGCACTTTCTTCATCCTTATTTTTTACACCTGCACCAACCATTGCCGCCATCCATCTGTTTTCTAATTCATTCTCACTTTTATGAGTATAATTATACTTTGTCTTTCTGTATGCGTAAGTTGTAAGTCCCGCTATGACTAACTCTGTAATCATCTCCTGCCCCTCTCTTTAATCTTTCTCTCTAATATTTTTGAAGCAACTAAACCAGTTGGAGTTATGATAATAAAAAGCTTTACTGGGTCTACTAAAACAGGAAGTATAAAACTTTTAAATATTGTAATAAGAATTGTATCAAGTCCTCCTATCATTTGTTCTTCCTCCTAATAGCATCAATATTATAATTAATTATCAAGGTTAGAATTATAATAGAACCAGTATAAACAGCTACAACCAACTTTAAGTCCTCCTACAAACTAAATTATTTAATCTACTAATATACTATGAGCTATACTTTAGAAAGTTTCCTGTTTATGAAATTATTTTATGTTTAGAAATATATTTTATAAATAAAAAAGCACCTAATCTTCTAGGTACCAAATATCTTCTACTTTTCGATTAAGTGCTTTTGATATTTTTAATATTGTTTCAATATTACCTTGTTGTTTATTACTCTCTATCTGACTATACGTACTTAAACTAATTCCTATGATTTTAGAAAACTCACTTGAATTTTTCATGTATTCTCGCATTCTAATTTCCTTTAATCTATTTTTTACCCCCAATATAATCAACTCCCCTTTAGTGTCCATAATATGTATTATTCTACACAAAGGTTTATTTTTCCTTTTTATGTCAATAATTTTTATAGAGGTGAAAACATGGAAGATAAAATTAAATTTATTGAAGCCTGTGAAGTTCATATTAAAATAACTGAGGATAATGCTCCCAGAGTTCATGAGATATTGAGGGAACTTATTAAATTGAACGCTATTAGTAAATCAGATGGAGAATTTTTGTTGTGCGTGTGAATTATTATAATATTAGATTTTTATTCTTGATTAGTATTTATTTGTTTAGCACCGATGTCAGAATTTTATAGATGGTAAAGTCCTATAAGATATGTTATAAATGTCGTATTAGATTAAAAAAATAAAAATTATTACCTTTAATTTACAATCATTCTACTTCTGAACTGGTATTCTAACTGAACCTCAGTTAATTGCATATAAACAATAATAATTAAAATTAATTTTGGACATGACAAATAACCTTCTTGACTATCAATTTTTAAAAAGGTTATAATATTATTACGCTATTTAATTTTTAAAACTTCGGTTTTGGGGCTTATACAAAGGGGCTAAACTTTGTTAAGTCCTTTTTTCTTTTTTGTTTATTCAAGCAATTCTTCGTAAGTACAATTTGTACCATAGACTAATGCCTGCTCTAGCTTATTAAAATCATAATTTCTATGATTAATGTTCCAGTTACTTTGTTTACTAGATTTATTATTATTGATAGCTTTATTTTGAGTTTTGGAGCATGTTACAGCCTTTTTAATTGTATTAGCCACTCTTTCTCCTACTTGCTTAGTTCGTTTCTGTAAAAGCGTATATAGATTAGATGTTGAACCTCTTCTTCTAATAGAAATCAATCCTGCTTGTATTAATTCTCTCAAATATCTTTGTATAGTTCTTATACTTCTACCAAGACATACTGCTAAATATTTTTCGCTTGGATACACCTGTATTTTATCTCCATATGCCATACTTAAAAGTAAATTATGCAGACGATATGCACCATCAGATAATCTTATATTAGTTATAATGGAATTAGAAATAATTGTTTCCTGGTACATTAGTCGCGCCCTCCTCTTTTCATATTCTCTAAAGGGCTAAACCTCTGATATTTTTTTCTAAAATCTTCATCCATCAAGTCTAAATATGCTTTTTCCGTAACCGTAACGCTGCTATGACCTAAGATTTTTGAAAGTGTATAAATATCATTAGAAGTTATCAAAAAGCGTCGAGAAAAATTATTTCTCAAACTGTGAGGGGTTATACTTTTATTAATCTTTGCTTTTTTAATGTAAATTCTAAAATTTCTTTCAAAGTTGCTTACGCTCAATATACCATTAGTTCCCTTAGTAGGAAATAATAACTCTGATTCTTGAATAGTATCTTTAAACCTAATCCATCTTTGCAACAACCTAGCCATGGTTTGGCTATAGAATACCACTCTATCTTTACGACCTTTGTTTATTTCAGCAGGTACAAGAATAGTTCTTCTAGTAAAATCCACATCATTTATTGTTAAATTCAATGTTTCACTTAATCTCATACCGGTATCCATTATTAGATTGCAAATTATATAGTCTCTATACTGATGGAATTGAGTTATATCAATAGATTTTATTAGTCTGTTAAATTCTTCATCTGTTAATTGGTCTTTACTCTTCCTCTGCGTTTTTACAAATTTACAATTAGATACTGTATTTTCTTTAATTAATTTATTATCTTCTAGCCAATTAAAGAATACCTTTATATTCCTTAGATAATTATTCAGTGTTGCATCTGAAACAGCTTCACCGATATCAGGTCTCTTATCTATATTAGCTTTTATCATTCCATCTGTAGAAGCAACAAAACTATACTTCCCTCTTTCTTTAGTAAATAAAATGTATTCTTGTACTATGTCCTTATTAATCTTATTAATGTCAGTAATGCTCTTTTCTTCTTCCAAATAGTGCATAAATAACATCAAGGTCTGATTATAAGACTTAATAGTCTTAACAGATAAATTTTTGTAGCTACAATAATCTAAAAAATCCTGAATTGAGTCAACTATTTCTTTTGTTTTTTTGGTAACTCTTGGCAAAATAAATACCTCCTGTAATTTAGTTTTTAACCAATAGACAGAAGGTATTTAGATAATAATTTAATTTTATATTTATAGATATAAGATGCTAAAATCCATAGCGATTTTTATATAGTTTATCGATATTGAATTTTGACTAACCATTGATACAAAGCCTTTTAACTAACCTTATTCTTAAGTCTTAATTTGTCAGCTACCATCGCGATAAATTCGCTGTTAGTAGGCTTGCCTTTATCATTATGTATAGTATAGCCAAAGAGCTTGTTTATTGTTTCAACTTGGCCTCTGCTCCATGCTACTTCTATAGCATGTCTTATTGCTCTTTCAACTCTGCTTGCTGTAGTATTATATTTTTTAGCTATTGAAGGATATAGCTCTTTTGTAACTGCAGATAGCAATTCTATATCGTTTACCACCATACTTATTGCTTCTCTTAAATACATATAGCCTTTAATATGTGCTGGTACTCCTATTTCATGTATTATGTTTGTAATTTCAGATTCTAGATCAATAGGTTCATTCCTATTTACTCTGATTTCTGTAGTTTCCATTATAGATACTGTTCTTTTTGTTTCGTCCCCAGAAATTGTATTATTAAACATTTGTCTAATTCTTTTAGTAAATACATCCATATCAAAAGGTTTAACTACATAGTAATCAGCACCTAATGTTATAGCTCTTTGTGTTATTTTATCTTGTCCTACTGCGGATAATACAATTATCCTTGGCATAGGATTAATATTCATAGTATTAAGTCTTTCTAATACCCCCAAACCGTCTAAATGCGGCATAATAATATCAAGTACAACCAAATCAGGTTTTTTCTCCTGTATAAGTTTTAGTGCCTCAACACCATCTTTCGCTATTCCTGTTACAATAATATCTCTTTGATTTAGTAGATAATCATTTAGAATATTACAAAATTCTTTGTTATCATCTGCAATAATTACACTAATTTTTGACTCTTCCATATTAATAAACTCCCTTCATTATAATTCCATATCTTTACAATTAAATAATTCGACAAAACTATAATAATTCCTTCTATATATTAAAAAAAAATTTATTAATTTGATAAAAAAAAATAATAAATGAACATAAGTCATAATTTAATCGTTTTATGTTCATTTATTATTAATTATACTATTGTTTTTAATTAATTACTACTATTTTGTCAAAATATCAGCATCCTTCAGCATCCATTCTATATAAATCCCATATCCTACATCTGGTTTATTGATTAAAACATGAGTTACTGCGCCAACTAATTTATTGTTTTGTATTATAGGACTACCACTCATACCTTGAACTATACCACCTGTTTTTTCAAGAAGTACAGGGTCAGTTATCTTAATTACCATACTTTTCGGACCAGGCTCTTCCTGTTGAAGAAGCTTTTGAATTTCTATATCATAGGTCTTTGGTTCACCACCATCTATTGTTGTAATTATCTTTGCTGGTCCTTCTTTTATTTCCTGTCTTAAAGCTATTTTCATTGGCTTGTTAAATTTACTGTTTATTAAGCTTTTATTGGTACTTCCAAATATACCGCAATCTGTATTTTTTGATATATCACCTAAGGTTATATCTTCGTCAACGAATATACCCTTTAATTCCCCTGGATTTCCTCTTGCACCTTTCCTTACAGATACAATAGATGAGTTTATTATTTGACCTGAACTTATATTTAAAAGAGTTCCTGTATCAGCATCTGTTATTGGATGACCTAAAGCTGCAAATTTTTTTGACTTATCATCAAAGAATGTAAGTGTTCCAACGCCGGCTGTAGAGTCTCTGACCCAAAGGCCTATTTTATATTTATCATCGCTGGAGGATTGAATCGGCTTAATATTCTTAACCATTTCTGAACCTTTTCTCATGACTATTACAGTTAATTCCTTACCTTTGCAAGAATTAACTATTTTAGAAACCTGCTCAGAACTATTTATATTTTCATTATTAATTTTTAGTATACTGTCTCCTACTTGAATTCCTGATAAAGCCCCAGGACTAGTGCTTTTTCCATTTGCTGTTTCAATATCAGACAAAGCAACAACTAAAACACCTTTTGTATTTAATTTTACTCCAACTGGCTGGCCACCTGGATATAATGTAACTTCTGATGGAACAGATCTTACTGATATTGATTTTAAAGGTACAAGTCCTAAAAAGCTCACTTTTAATTTTCTAATGTTTGAGCTGCTTTGTATTAAATTATTAACTTTAAGTTCATTTTCCTCGCTTAGTCTAATAAACTGATTGCTTTTTATTTCCTGCCCTTCTATTACAAACATTGTTGTAGGTATATTATAAACATTATAATATATACTTAAAGTTAAAAGGGTTAAAGGAGTTAAAATCCAGCATAATATTCTTTTTAATTTTTTTTTCATGCTTTTGCCTCCTGTCTCTTAACGATTTTCTAACTTTAAGTTGCCCCGCAGCAATTATTATTATCCTACTATAAAGTTTCAAATGCTGTTAAAACATTGCTGAGGAATATAATTACTGATAAAAATAAGTTATAAATTATCACTAAAGTAAATAAAGTTATAACTTTTTACAGTTATAACTTTATTTTTCCACAAATATAATTTTTTATTAATATTTTTTGCTTTTTAGATTAATTTTTTTTTGCTCCGCCATAAAGATAAGTTCTTTTGAATGGTCTAAAGTAAGCTTCGTAACTTCAGACCCTCCAATCATCCTTGCTATTTCAGATTGTTTTTCTTCCACATTCATTTTATGTACAAAAGTAAAAGTTTTACCGTTTTTTACCTGTTTTGAAATAAGAAAATGACTGTCTGACATACATGCGATTTGAGGCAGATGAGTTACACAAAATACTTGGTGCTTGCTAGATATACTATACATCTTTTCTCCTACACTTTGTGCAATTCTACCACTTATTCCAACATCTATTTCATCAAAAATAACTGATGGTATCATATCTTTATCAACAAAAACAGATTTTAATGCAAGCATTATTCTTGAAAGTTCTCCACCAGATACAACTTTTTCAAGAGGTTTAATTGGCTCACCTGGATTAGTAGATATCAAAAACTGAACTTTATCGCTACCATGTTCATTAAAACTATCAGTCTCTGCCACTTCAATTTTAAAGGTACTTTTTTCAAGTCCTATATACTTTAATTCTTCCATAACCGCTTTTTCAAGTTTTAGAGAAATCTTTTCCCTTATATTATGAACTTTCTTTACTTTATCTTTCAATTGCTTTAACAGTTTATTTTTTTCAAATTTTAACTTTTCAATAATCTCACTGCTGTTTACTAATTCATTATAATCTTTTTCTATTTTATTTCTATATTCAAGGATGTCTTCAATACTATTACCATATTTCTTTTTTAATAGCCCTATTTGATAAATTCTGCTGTTTATTATTTCAAGCTTTTCCTCATCGTACTGTATGTTATCTCTCAATCTTCTTATATCTTCAGAACTTTCTTCTATATTATAAAAAGCTTCTTCAAGACTGTCTGCTAATTTTTTAATTTTTTCAACATGTTTTTCTATACTTCTCAAATCCTTAGTTATTATACCTAAACTTTCTATAACTGATATATAATTATCACTTCCACTGCTGAGCATTTCAAAACTGCTGCTTAATATCTTGTTAATTTTTTCAGCATTTGAGAGTATTGAATACTGACTTTCAAGTTCCTTGTCTTCTTCTTTTTTAAGATTAGCCTTATTAATTTCTTCAAGCTGATATTTATAAAAGTCAATTACTTTTTCTTTTTCTCCCTCTTTGCCTTGAATTTTTTCTAATTCATGTTCAATTCTTAAAAATTCCTTATACATATTATTATAATCTTTCAGTTCATCCTGTAAGCTTTTCTCACCAAATAAATCAAGATAAATTATATGATTTCCTGAGTCTAATAGATTTTGATTTTCATGTTGCCCATGTATATCTAATAAAGTTGAGCTTATAGTTTTTATATTTGAAAGAATCAAGGATTTTCCATTAATTTTAGCTATACTTTTTCCTGAATGAAAAGTTTCTCTGCTTATTATAAGCAAATCATCAAAATCTACTTCCAACTCTTTTAAAAGATTTTTTGTTTTATCATTTTCGATTGTAAATATTGCCTCTACATAGGTTTTTTCTTCACCAGTTCTAATTAAGTCCCTGCTGAATTTCCCTCCAAGAACATAATTTATAGCATCTATTAAAATTGATTTTCCCGCCCCAGTTTCTCCTGTTAAAACATTAAAACCGTTATCAAAGGATATAGTTAAATCTTCTATTAGGGCAAAATTTTTAATATTTATTTGTAGAAGCATACTACGCCTCCTGTTCGTTTATCATTCTTTTAATCCTTTGAACCAGCTGATTAGCCTGATGAAGCGTTCTGACTAGGATAAATATGGTATTATCACCAGCTATTGTTCCAGCTATGCCATCAAAATTTAAAGAATCGATAGCTTCTGCTGCTACAGAAGCAGATCCTGGTATTGTTTTAACAATTATAAACTTATCTATATTTTCTACAGATAAAACTGTCTGGCTGAATACATTAACTAGTTTATCAGATAAAAATTTTTCTATTGGAGATATAGATGCATATTTATATTTCCCGCTATTTGACAGTACTTTTATAAGTTTAAGCTCTTTAATATCTCTTGAAACAGTAGCCTGAGTTACATCCATTCCTAACTTTTCAAGCTCGTAAGCTAATTCCTCTTGCGTCTCAATATCCTGTGAATTTATAATTTCTAATATTTTAGCTTGTCTAGCAACCTTCATTATTTACCACCTTCACACTCTTTTGTTCTTGAAGTAATTTTTCTTCTTAATATATCAAAATAATCATAGTTATCAAGTTTAATTAATTTACATACGTCTCCACTCATGCTTACAGTAACCTTGTCATCTTCTTTTAGTTCTTGAGACTGCTGACCGTCCACTGTTAAAAAAATACTTTCATATTTTTTCTTCAAATTTATATTAACCTTACTTTTTCCATCTATAACCATGGTTCTTATTCCTAAAGAATGAGGACATATAGGCGTTATAGACATAAGTTTAAGGTTAGGATACATAATTGGTCCACCTGCTGATAGAGAATAAGCAGTAGAGCCTGTAGGAGTTGATACAATAACTCCATCTGCTGTAAAAGAAGAGTAAAATTTATCATCTATAAATATTTCATATTTTGCCATTCTTGAAAGAGCTCCTTTAGAAAGAACTACATCATTCAGGCATATATACTTTTTTGAAGTATTACCACTTTCAATGGTGCATTCAAGCATTATGCGTTCTTCAATTTTATAATTTCCTTGGCTAATGCTTTTAATAGCATAGTAAAAGTCAGAGCTTTCCACTTCAGTAAGAAAACCTAGATTTCCTATATTAACTCCCATTATCGGAACACTATACTTTGACATTTCACGGGCAGTTCCAAGCAATGTCCCATCTCCCCCTAGGGATATAATAAAGTCCAACTTCTCAACTGATTTTTTATTAAGACCCAAAGTGTTTTCAAAAATTGTAATATTTGAATCTGCAATTGTTCTTTTTATATTTTTTTTTATCGAATCTAAAATTGCACCCTTTGAATCTTTCTCAGTATTTATATTTATACCAATATTTTTCATAATATCTCCCTTCACAAGGCAGCTAATCTAGTTCCCCATGCGATTTACTAACAATACTTCCTATAAGTTCAGTATCAAATTCTGCATTATAATCTTTATCCTTAGTAAAATATATAAGATACTCTATATTACCCTCCGGTCCTCTTATAGGAGAATAATCTAAGCTTATTATGTTTAAATCCATTCCAATTATAAAATTTACTATACTTTGAATAACTTGTTTATGAATCTCTGGATCTTTAACAACACCTTTTTTTCCAACATTTTCTCTTCCGGCTTCAAACTGAGGTTTTATTAAAGCTACAACTTCGCCTTTTTGATCTAAAAGATTCGAAACTGCTGGAATAACCTTTTTTAGTGATATAAAGGATACATCTATACTGGCAAAATTTCCTACAAAGCCAACTTGTTCAGAAGTTAAATACCTTACATTTGTTCTCTCAAGACATAGAACCCTTGGATCTGTTCTAAGCTTCCAAGCAAACTGACCATAACCTACATCAACGGAAGCTACTTTGCTGGCTCCATTTTGCAGCATGCAGTCAGTGAATCCCCCAGTAGAAGCGCCTATATCAAAACAAACCTTATCTTTCAAATCAATATTAAATTTCTTTATCGCTTTTTCAAGCTTAAGTCCGCCCCTGCTTACATAAGGAAGCATTTCTCCTCTAAATTCTATATTAGAACTTCGCTTTACCTTTTCTCCGCATTTATCTATTCTCTGGTTATCCACGAATATTTGTCCTGCCATGATACTTGCTCTGGCTTTTTCCCTTGAAGGAAAAACCCCCTTATCAACAAGCAGTACGTCAAGTCTTTCCTTTGCTTCCGTCATAATACCCTCCAGTATTCATTAAGTAAAAAAATTTATTTATATTCATCTTTAATTGCTTTAAAGTAATTTTCTAATACTGTCTGCTATTCCACCAGCATCTAAACCATACAATTTATAAAGTATATCTACACTTCCGTGAGTAATAAATTCATCCTTAAAACCTAAATTCAGTACTTTTGTACCACTATTTAATGTTGATACATATTGGATTACTGCACTGCCTAACCCTCCGTGTATAACATTATCTTCAATAGTAACTATGTCATAATTATTCTCTGCAAAATTTTTAATAAGCTCTTTATCAATAGGCTTAATAAAACACGCGTTAACAATAGTTAAGTTTACTGGAAGCTGAGACAGCTTCTCTTTTGCTAAAAAGGCATGCTGAACCATTTTTCCTGATGCAATAACAGCAACCTTTTTAAGACTATTATCTTTTTCATAACTGTATGAGATCTCCCATTTTCCTTTGCTAAATTCCTTTAAAGGCTCTAACTTTAGAGAATTAATATCTCCTCCTCTAGGATATCTTATAGCTATTGGAAAGTTCTGCTTAACAGCCCAATTAAGCATATGTCTTAATTCTTCTAAACACTTAGGAGATATAATGGTTAAATTAGGCATATGAGAAAGATAGGATATATCAAATATTCCCTGATGTGTTTCACCATCTTCTCCAACAATTCCAGCTCTGTCAATAGCAAAAATAACAGGCAGGTTTTGGATGCATACATCATGAAGAACTTGGTCATAAGCTCTTTGCAAAAAAGTAGAATATACAGCAAAAACAGGCTTTAATCCCTCTGTAGCAAGCCCCGCTGCCAAGGTTACTGCATGCTGTTCAGCAATTCCTACATCGAAAAATCTTTCCGGAAATTTCTCTGCAAATTTACTTAGTCCCGTACCGTCTCTCATAGCTGCAGTTATAGCAACTATATCCTTATTATTTTTGGCAATTTCTAAAAGTTCACTTCCAAATGTTCCCGAATAGTTTTCTCCGCTAACAGAGCAAATTTCCCCACTGTCGCAGTTAAAAGGGCCAATACCATGGAATTTGCCCGGATTTTTCTCTGCATATGAATAACCCTTTCCCTTTTGAGTAACTACGTGAATAATTACGGGTTCATTAATGCTTTTAGCCATTGACATAACCTTTGTTAAGTCTTTTATGTTATGTCCGTTTATAGGTCCTAGATAAGTAATCCCCATATCTTCAAAAAGCATACTTGGCACAATTACCTGCTTTATACCGTCCTTAATTTTCTCTATAGACTCAGCCATGCCTTTTCCTATGCTTGGAATCTTTCTCAGCGTACTATCAAGTTCATGTTTAAGCTTATTATACTTGGGATCAGCTCTTAGTTTACTTAAGTATGTAGATAAGCCTCCTACATTCTTTCCTATTGACATTTCATTATCATTTAAAATTACAATAAGTTTAGTCTTTTTATATCCTGCATCGTTTAAAGCTTCTAAGGCCATTCCACCTGTAAGGGCACCATCCCCTATTACAGCTACAACTTCATGCTTTTCTTTTCTTAAATCTCTTGCCCGAGCCATTCCTAGGGCCGCTGAAATAGATGTGCTGCTGTGACCAGTCTGAAACATATCAAAGCTACTCTCATCTTTTTTAGGAAAACCACTCATGCCTCCATATTTTTTAAGAGAATCAAACTTGTCTTTTCTGCCAGTAAGTATTTTATGAACATATGCCTGATGGCCTACATCCCAAACAATTTTATCTTTAGTAAAATCAAATACATTGTAAAGACTTAAAGTTAATTCTACTACTCCTAAATTTGAAGCAAGATGTCCTCCTGTTTTTGAGACCTTATCTATCAGAAATTGTCTTATTTCTTGAGCAAAATTATCTAATTTCGCATAAGACATTTTTTTTATATCTTTTGGATCATTATATTTATCTAAAAATTCATACATACTTATCTATCCTCTAACATTAGTATTTTATTTTCTACTGAATATTATAAAGTATTGCCTATATATAAGCACTGTAATCTATATAAATTCAATTAGTAAATCGCTATTTAATCGAGTAAAATATCGATGTTTTTACGATTTTTACGAGAATTAAATAGCTGATTTACTTTGATATTTATCTAACAACTATACTATCACTATAATTTAGATAATGTAAAGTTTTTTCATACTATACAATGCAAAAGTTCTAATACATACATAGTGTCCCAAAAATCCTTAAAGTTTAGATATTTTGTGACATCATTAATCTAAGAACTTTATTGCATTATATATATTAAATAGTAAAAATAAAAGCTACTAATTATCGTTTTAGTAGCTTTAAATATCGTAACTTATTATAGCATAATTAGCCATGTTTTGAAAATATGATTCTATAACTCTCTTCTCAATAGAAACTCAGTTAATTCTTTAAGGTTAGTTGTATCTTTACTAATTTTATTTAGTATATTCATACATTCCTCTGTTAGATTTTCGCACAACTTATTGCATTCTTCCAAACCGTACATAGAAATAAAATTAGTCTTATTATTATTTATATCTGCATTAACAGTCTTCCCTAAAACTTCTTTACTGCTTGTTACGTCTAATATATCATCTTTAATTTGAAAGGCAAGACCCAGTTTCTCACCGAACTTATCAAATAAAGTTTCTTCCTCCTTTGAAGCTCCTCCAATTACAGCACCTGCTAATACTGCAGCTTTTATGAGTTCTCCTGTCTTTTTATTATGCATATATAAGAGCTCCTCATTTGAGATGCTTTTTCCTTCGCTTAAAATATCAACGACCTGCCCGCCTATCATACCTTCTGCTCCTGCAGCCTGAGATATTATTCTACATGCTCTAAGTGAGTTAATATCATTATTGATACAAAAGTCAAACATTATGTTCATAGCTTCATTTAAAAGAGCATCTCCTGCAAGTACTGCCATTGATTCACCAAATACCTTGTGATTAGTTGGTTTTCCTCTTCTTAAATCATCATCATCCATACATGGTAAATCATCATGTATTAATGAGTAAGTATGTATCATTTCTATGGCTGCAGCTATCGGCATTATTTTTTCATAATTATCGTTATATATGCTGAAAGTTAGCAGCATTAAGATTGGACGTATTCTCTTGCCGCCTAAATTTATGCTGTAAGCCATAGCATCATATAAATGCTGATTATAAGATACTTCTTTTCTAAAATAGTTTTTTAAATAATCATTAATCTTCAGCTTTATTGACTCCATATCGTTTACTCCTCACTGTTTAGGAAATCTTGCTCTTTATTTTGAGTTAAAATCTTAATTTTTTCTTCTGAGTCATTAATAACCTTATAAAGCTTGTTGCAGAGGATTATACCTTCTTCATAATGTTTCATAGACTGTTCAAGAGTTAAAGTATCAGTATCCATAGCACTTACTACCTCTTCAAGTTTTTTCATCATGCTCTCAAAACTTTCATTTTTTTTAGCCATCTTAATTCTTTCTCCTTAGCTATATTTCAGTTATAGAATTCATACATGCCTTAAGTTTTCCATCCTTTAAAGTTATAAGGAATTCCTTATTTTCTTTCAAATCTTTTTTTTCACTTATTATTTTGCCATCACTATCTTGAATCATAGCATAACCTTTATTAAGTACTTTAAGAGGATTGTGAGCATCTAAAATAGAATTTAACTTACCTAAATTTTCTTTCTTATTTTGTAAAATTAATTTCATTTTATAGGTTATTGTATCCTGCAGCCTGTCTATATAGTTATATTGATTTACTATAAAATTAGCAGGACTGTTTAAATACAAAGTCTTTCTCAAACTTTCGATTTTATTATTATAGTCTTTAAAAGTATTAATAATAGACGTATTTAAAGCTGTCTCATATGTATTGATACCTCTAAGAAGCTCTTCCATATTAGGCACAGCCATTTCAGCTGCCGCAGATGGTGTTGGAGCTCTTCTGTCGCTTACAAAATCAACAATTGTAAAATCTGTTTCATGTCCTACTCCAGTTATAATAGGCTTTTTAGAGTTATAAACTTCATATGCAAGCTCTTCATTATTAAACGCCCAAAGTTCCTCTAAAGAACCTCCGCCTCTTGCCAATATTATTACATCTATATCTTCTATCTGATTTAAAGTTTCAATACCTTTAATTATATCTTCACTTGCGTTATATCCCTGTACTAACGCAGGATAAATCAGCATGTTAACACCTTTATATCTTCTTGTAGAAACATTGATTATATCTCTAACAGCAGCTCCTGTAGGTGAAGTAATCACACCAATTCTTCTTGGATATTTAGGTATAGGCTTTTTTCTTTTTTCATCAAATAGCCCTGCTTTCTCAAGCTTTTCTTTAAGCTTTTGAAAGGCTATATATAGTTCTCCTAGTCCTTCCTGAGTAATTTCCTGGCAGTATAATTGATAAGCACCATCCTTCTCATATACAGATACTTTTCCTTTTACTACCACAGAATCTCCATCTTTAGGTAAAAACTTCAGGCTACTTGTGTAAGTTTTAAACATTATGCAGTTTATCTTGCTGCCTTCATCCTTAAGAGAAAAATACATATGTCCGCTTGAGTGCAGCTTTAGGTTTGATATTTCTCCTTTAATGCTTAAATTATTTAGTATAAAGTCAGCATCTAATGTTTTCTTTATGTAATTATTTAAAGCAGAAACAGATAAGGTTTTAATGTACATTTTTTATCATAGCCTCACAAGTATTTTTTATCAACATTGTTGTAGTAAGCGCTCCAACTCCTCCTGGAACTGGGGTCAAAAAACCAGCTGTATCAATGACTTCATCAAAGCATACATCTCCTCTTAACTTCCCTTCTACTACAGTTGTACCAACATCTATAACTACTGCACCTTTCCTTATGTAATCTTTTGTAATAAAACCCGGTTTACCTAAAGCACATACAAGTATGTCGGCAGTTTTACATATTTCTTTTAAATTGGTTGTTTTAGAATGACATATAGTTACTGTTGCACTATCATTTAATAAAAGCTGAGCAGCAGGCTTCCCGACAATATTGCTTCTTCCAATTACAACTGCATGCTTTCCTTTAATTTCACACCCGGTACTTTTAATTAAATTTATAATACTCTGAGGAGTACAAGGTACAAAGCACTCTTCACCCTTATAAAACTTTCCTGTATTGATATCCGTTAGTCCATCTACATCTTTTTTTCTGCTTATGCAGGAGGTTACTGATTTTTCATTAATATGACCAGGTAGCGGAAGCTGAATTATTATACCGTCGACAGTACAGTCATCGTTTAATTCCTCAATGATATTAATAAGTCTTTCTTCTGTCACACTTGACTCTGTAATAACTTGCCTGTTTATCACTCCAAGCTGTTCACACAGTTTCTTTTGGTTATTTGCATAAGATAAGGATCCACCGTCTTCACCTACAAGAATTGTTGCTAAACAAGGAACTCTTAAGGAATTATTTTTTCTTTCTTCTGTAAATTTAATTATTTCTTCCTTAAATTTTTTAGCTACAGACTTCCCATCAATAACCATTCCCATCATAACTCCCCCTTAAACTATATAAAATTAATTATTATTTTTTATCATCTTTCCTAGAACACCATTGATGAATTGAAAAGATTTTTCATCAGAGTACTTTTTGGCTAGCTCTATGCCTTCATTAACTGATACTTTATCTGGTATGTCATCTTCATAAAATATTTCATATGTACTAGTTCTTAAAATCGCTAAATCTATCTTAGCTACTCTATTAATTTTCCAGTTTATTAAGTTTTCTTCAATTTTGTCGTCTATTGTTTTTTGATTTTCTTCAACACCTTTAAGTACTCTAAATACATATTCCATATCAATATCTTGTAGATCCATATCTGTATTTTCTTTAAAGTTCTCATATATCTCATTATAATTATCTTTCTTTATAGACATCTCAAAAAGCAGTTTCATTGCAATTTCTCTTGATTTTCTTCTGTTCATTTTATTTCCTCCTAAGACTCATAAGCTATATCAATATTTAATATTATTCTATATTTCAATTATTATCAAGTTAATTATAAATATACAAATATAAGTTTTTTATATTGGTAATATAAAATGCCTCCACGCAAAGAAAAACCCTCTGAAATTTCAGAGGGAATAATTTATTCTTCAGTCTCTTCCTGTTCTTTAAGTTCTTCATTTAACTTAGGAATTACAACGTTTTGAACATGAATGTTTACAGCTGAAACCACAAGGCCAGTCATTGCCTCAACAGTCTTCTTCACATTATCTTGAACCTGCTTGCAAACCTCTGTAATTTTAACTCCATATTCAACAACTACGAATAAATCAATTGTTGCACTGCTCTCGCCAACGTTTACCTTAACTCCCTTGGATAGATTTTTCTTTCCAGTAAGGACTTGAGTAATACCGCCTACAAGATTAGCACTCATTCCTACTATACCTTTAATCTCTGTAGCAGCTAATCCAGAGATAACTCCTACTACTTCGTCAGATATTTTAACAATACCCATATCTACTTCTTCTTTTATATTTTCTTCCATATCAGTACCTCCTTGCTTATATAAGCAACAGCTCTTATCTTAGGTACATTATATCAAATATATTATGTTTTTACAATTACTATTGCTTCATAGCAATTTCTACATCTTTTATTTTTGTTGCACCTAAAACTATGTTTTTAATATCCTTTGTCTGCTTATCAGTTAGCTTGTCTTTAGTCTTAACATATACAGTTACTTTTTCCTCCATTATTTGGCAGAACGAATCTTCAAAGCCCTTTCCCTTTAATGCATTTTCAATTTTTTGCTCGTTTTCATTATTTGCAGTCAAACTCTTAAGCTGAGCTGTCATTTTGTCTTTTGCATCTTTTGAGGATGTTGGGTCATTGATTATAGTTTGATATGTAGGAAGCATTTTTGCTCTTTCCTGATCGCGATTTAATCTGCTTTCAGTAAAGAAATCACCTTTGCTCTTATCTCCTGCCTGAGCATTAGTGTTTGTTGATATTTCAGAACTATCCACATATAAAGGACTGTTCACCCTTGCAGCTAATACACCTGCACATACAATAAGTACTAGTAAAGTGGCAATAATAAAGGCTTGTTTCTTATTCATTTTGGTATTCCCCCTAACAATCTTTTTAATGAATTATATGATTCTTTTTAATAATATATTACTTTTTCATTGGATAAACGCTAACTTTATCTGGGCGTATATTATATAACCTGGTTACGGCTTGTGTTATTTTGAGTTCAACTACTCTTTCCTTTGCTCCTTCTGCTACTACGCAAACGCCAACTATCTTTGGTTTATTGGTTTTAACTATAAGAGGTTGATTTTTATCTCCTTCATTTGTGAGTACTATAGTACTACCATCACTCTTTTGAGTAGTCTCTCTTGTTCCTCCGTTATTGTCCTGCTCTTTTGTATTGCTTGTTGAATTATTGATATTAACCGCTGGTACTTGTTCTTCACTACCATCAATAGTAAGCATTACCTTTACTCTGCCTACACCGTCAATATCTTCTAAAACAGCTTTTAGCTTATTCTCCTCGGTAGCTTCATAATCACTTACACTAAAACCTTCCTTTACCTGTGGAGAATTTGGCTGTGAATTTATTTTAACTGTACTTGTACTTTTAAAAAAATCATTTCCAAGTATCACTAGAACGCTTATCAAAACTAGACTTAAACATATAATTAAAAAATTGGGAAGTTTATTGTTTTTCTTTTTTTCAATTTTACCTTCCTCGCTGGTAAACAATTTTTTAATTTTATTAACAATCTCGTCCAAAATTTTATTAATATCCATAGTTCTCCTCCTTATATTCGGAAGCACTGAGTAATTTAATATTCTCACTCCGCTCGAAAATTACTCGTAAAAGGTCATTTAGACCTTTTACCTCCTTATATTCCTTATGTAATAATTTTAATTCTTATACACCTCTATAGAGTTTTCAGATATTTTCAATTCTTTACTTAAGTAACTTTTCATTAGCCGGCTTCTTTCATCATTTATTGATGTGTTAGAACTTGCAGCCGCTCCTTTGGAACCAATATCAATTTTCTTGACTGACTCAATAGTTCCATCTTTAATGCCTACCTTAATACTTTTCACATATATGCTGTCGTTACTTTTATCATAATCAACTGCTGCATCTACATTATAGTTGTTCTTAGGAAATTCTTCTTTAAGCTTTTCCTTGCATAAATTTTCTACATTTTCTTTAAAAACGCTAACTGTCTTATTCATCCCCTCCTGTTTATACTTTTCAACATTCTTTTCATATTTCTTCTCATCCATATACTCGTAAGCCTTATTTGTATATGCTGCCAAATCAAAATTCTTATCAAATAGCTTTATTATCGGATTAATTAAAACCGTAATTAGTATTAGTCCTAAAACAAACTTTGCATATTTTTTCAAATTATTATTTGGTAAGATCATTTCCACTGCTGTTATAAATATTACTGCAGTACATATTTCTATAATCCAATTCCTTAATCCATCAACCATATACTTAATCACCCTCCTATGGCCATTTTTCCTGCCGAGGCAATAATTGATATCATAATAAAATACATAATTGACACGCTTATTACGCAGGACATAACTAAAGTCAAGGAGTTTCCAACAGATGTTATGCAGTTAACAATTTTGCTGTCGCTGATTGGTTCAATCAAAGCAGCAGTAAGCTTAAAAACAAAAGACATTATAAGAAGTTTTATAATAGGAAAAAGCACAACCAAGAGTATTATTAAAAGTCCTAGTCCGCTTAAGGCGTTTTTAAGCAATAGTGAATATCCTGCCACTGTAGCTATAGCATCAGACAAAGCCTTTCCGACTATAGGAATAAAATTATCTACAGCATATTTTACAGTTTTAACAGTTACTTGATCTATAGTTTTTGAAGTTATTCCTCTAATTGTAATAATCCCTATAAATATTGTCATGATAATTCCCTGCGTCCATATGGCAACCTGGTTTAAAAGCTTAGTCAATTTGTCTATCTTAAATTCAGTGGAGATATTGTTGACAAATTGAAGCACAAAACTCATAAATATAATAGGAATAATAAGATTTACATATATCTTTACGTTAATATTAATTGCTGCAATAATAATAGGATCCATTACTGTAGCTTCCACGAATCCTCCCACACTGGCTAAAAGCATTAAAAGTACCGGCACCAGTGCAGCCATAAAGTCTCCCGTCTTGTTAATTGTGCTCTTAGCAACTTCTACAGCATCATAGAAGCTTTTAGAAAGTATTATTATTATCAAAGCATAGCAGGCAAAATATGCGATATTTGATATGTCATCCCTGCTGAAGGCTTTTTGAAGATTATTTAGCAGAGCACATATTATAGCAATTATTATGAGCATAGACATTGATTTTATTACTGCTATAACTTCCTTTAGAGAATAAGCCGTTACAGCTTTAACAAGCTTACTGGCTGAAACCTTACCGTCTCCGGTTTTAATAAACTGTTTCACGTACTCTTTAGCATCTAAATCCTTCAATATTTCGGATTGGCTTTTCATATTTATAATATAATCATAAAGATGTTCTATCTGAGTACTTTGCTCCTGACTTTCATTTCCCCCTTCAAAAGCTTGTACATTAAAAGGTAATAGAAATATAATCATAACCGCTATTATTATTTTTTTCATAATTTACCTCTACATTATCTTTAGAATAGATTGAAGTACCGCCATTAATATTGGTATGGAAAGAACCAATATAAGAATCTTTCCTGCAAACTCAACTTTAGAAGCTATATTTCCCTCACCTGCATCTCTGCAGATTTCACTGCAGAAGGAGGCTAGATAAGCTATTCCTAGTATTTTAAATACAGTGTTTAGATAAACAAAATCTATATTAGCTTTTAAAGCAAGCTGCTGCAGCAGCTGGAGTATTGCAGTAATTTTGCTTATCATGAACAGAAATATTAGTATTCCAACAACTGTACTAACCTGTACAGCTAAAGTATCATTACTTTTTCTAAGTATGACAACTATTGCTAAAGCTATGAATGCAAAGGCTACTATCTTAACAATTTCCATAATAACCTCCTAAATTGTAAACATAGTTCTTACACTGCTGAATAGCTGACTAATAAGCCTTATTACCATAGTTAAAATTATTACTATACCAGTAATATTAGCTATCATAGCAATTTCATCTTTGCCAGAGGCTTTTAACACCTTTTCCAATATCATTAGCAAAATGCCAAAAGCACCTATTTTAAAAAGCAAACTTATATCCAACATCTTGTCCACCTCCTATATCAAAACAATAACGAGCATAGCCCCTATAGTAAAACCTAAATATCTATACATCTTTACATTTTTATTCATACTTACTTCAGCTATACTTATTCTTTTTTTTAAATTATTTCTCACTAAAGAAAACATTCTTTTATGCCCATCTATATCAGAATTTCCTAGAGTCTTAGATAAATCTAATATTACATTAATATCATCCTCATCTAAATTCAGTTCAAATTTTTTATCATTAATGCTTTTTTCAAAAGCATCATATACACTTTCCGCTTCACCTTCATAAAGCAGATTAGAAACCTTGCTAAAAACCTTATTTATAGGATTTTCACTTTTTTCTGCTATGTTATTAAATGCTTCCGGAAGATGAGTATGAGTATACTCTATTTCATCTTGAAGCTGATTAATAGCTCTCTCAAATTCATTAAGCTGCTTCACTCTCTTTTTAAATTTTTCCGAATACATAAAGCCAGCGATAGTTGAAGCTGCTACGATTATCAAACATCCCATTTCTTTAATCATCTTGTTTCCTCCATTGTTTGTCCATTTTTTCAAAATCGTAAATGAATTCAACTGTACCTACACCATTTTTATCGCTTAGTACAATAGCTCTTCGAAAAACATGATTATCTATAACATCTTTAAAAACTTTTCTGTTATATAGATCCTCAATACCATATCCATGAATAGTAGTTATAAGTTTTATACCCGAGCTTAGTGCCATTAATATGCTTTCAATATCCTTATGAGTTCCTATTTCATCACAGATGATGATTTCAGGTGCCATACTTCTTATAGCCATCATTATTCCTTCTGCCTTAGGACAATTATCTAATACATCCGTTCGAACTCCTACATTCATTTGAGGCACCGCATTGTAGCATCCGCTAATTTCACTTCTTTCATCAATAATGCATACTTTTCTGCCTCTCAAGTTAATAGCCTTAATCCCATCAGATAAGTTTCTTGCAATATCTCTAATAAGAGTTGTCTTTCCGCATCTTGGTGGAGAAATAATAATAGTATTTAAAACCTGATTATTATCTAAAATAAATGGAATTACTTTATTAGAGCATCCTTCTATTTCCTTGCATACTCTTATATTTATAGAACCTAAACTTTTAATAGTCTTAATTTTCCCGTCTTCAACCACGCAGCTGCCGCACATCCCAACTCTATGCCCTCCCTTAATTGTGAGGTACCCCTGCTTTATTTCTTCCTCGTACGCATAGATAGAATAATTACTTATATGCTGAAGAATAAGCTTTATATCCTGAAGAGTTGCAATATAATCTGTTATTATTTCTTCATTTCCTATCTGTATAATAAGAGGCTTATTAACTTTCAACCTAATCTCCTGCATTTCCTCCAGCCCTTTTAGATTAGAAAATATTTTTTTAATATGTACTGGAAGTATTTCTAATACATCTTTGGTATCTTTCATTCTTTATCCTCCCCTCTTATATAATTCCTATTTGAATCTTTACAAAAATATTCCTTTTAAATAAAAATTTAAAAAATAAAAAAAGACATATAGAGATAAAACTCTACATGTCTTTTTTTCTATTAGTCTTCACAACAGTCTTCTAATGGAATTTCCTTATGACAATTAGGACAGGTTATTTGTTCATTGCAATTACATATATTAGTATCAATATATACTGTTTCATCACAATGAGGGCAATTAATACTTATGTAGTTGTCATAATCTTCATCTTCAAAACAGTCATCACATTCGTCATCTTCATATAAATCTTCTTCAACAGCGCTTAAATCCTCATCTATTGAATCTATGTATTCCTCAAGTTCATCCTGACTATCCTCTAAAATTTCAATTTTGTCAGCCATAGCCTCCAATATCTTAGCCATTTCAGAAATTATTCTACCTTCCTTGCTGGTTTTGTCAATTTCCATGCCGTCAATTAATCCGTTTAAATAAGAAACTTTTGATAATAAAGAATCCATATAATCACATCCTCAAAAAATTAATAAATAAGCAGTATAAAATTCAAATTTTATACTGCAATTCTACTTAGCATTCTATTAGATATTATTGACTAAACTCTCTCCATATATTCACCAGTTCTAGTGTCAATTCTTATTACTTCACCTTCATTGACAAATAAAGGTACCATTACTGTAGCTCCAGTTTCAACTGTAGCAGGTTTTCCAGTGTTTGTAGCAGTATTTCCTTTTGCTCCTGGCTCAGTATATGTTATAAGAAGCTCAACAAAATTAGGAGCTTCTACTGAAAAAGCATCACCTTTATAAAACTTAATTACAGCAAACATATTTTCCTTTAAAAACTTTATAGCTTCCTCAACCTTTTCATGGTTTAGAGGAATCTGATCAAAGGTTTCAGGATCCATAAAGTAATAAAGTTCGCCATCGGAATAAAGATATTGCATTTCTTTTCTTTCAATAACTGCTTCTTGAAGTTTATCAGTTGGATTGAAAGTTCTATCAGTTACTCCTCCTTGAATAACATTTCTTAATTTTGTTCTAACAAAAGCTGCTCCTTTACCTGGCTTAACATGTAAAAAATCAACTACTGTGAAAACTTGTCCATCTAATTCAAAAGTGGTTCCTTTTCTTAAATCTCCTGCTGATATCATTAAATATCCCTCCACAAACTATTAATTCATTTATATTATAACCCTTTCAGGTAAATTAATACCAAACACTTCGCCATACAATTTAGTTATAAATATATCTAATCCCAACTTTACTTGATTGCATTTTTTAAGCTTAATCTTTGTATTATGTACGAAGTTTAATACTTCAAATTTTTACACTGACCAATGATATTTTATCAAAACTTATGCTTATTTGCAAACATTATTATTTATTTCTGATATTCTTCCATAATTTGAATTTGTGCCCGCTTAACTACTACCTATTCTTTTTAAAAAGTGCAGTAAAGCTAATATTTTTGTATTTTTCCTTATCTTTGTTGATTTTTATATTTTCTATTCCTAAAAAGCATTTTTCTTTCTTAATCTCTTCTATATATCCATACATAGAATTTAAATTATCAGCTTCTTTAAAGCCTAATTCTATTTCAACCAAATTTTTGTCCTCAGAAGGAACTGATATGTTTAAAATATTTACATCCTTATTTTGTAAAACCAAATTTAGTATTTCACTATATCCATATTTTTTAATATCATCACTTACCAGCTGATGTCCATTTTTTCTTATAATGTTTTTGTTTCTTATATTTTTCATGAGTGAAAGGTTCAAAGTCGATAATACTGCGGCAGTAAGTAAAAAAATAATTATAAATGTCCTATAAGTTCTTATACTATCTTCCACCATTATTTTACCTCTAAAATTAGCTGAAATTTAAGCTTATCAAAAGAATTATTAGGCGGGGTCAGCTTTGTAATAACATATTTGCCACTATTCTCTATATCCTTTATAACGTTATAATAGCTGTTAATATTCTCTGCAGTAAATTCCATAGATATTTGATTATTGTTAATAATACAGTTATCATAATCGATACGATTATTTATATTTTTTAAGAAACTATCAAAAGCTAAAAAAGTCTCGTTTTTCTTTAAAGAAACTTCACTTTCCTTTTGAGGCTCAGTTAAACTGTTTACTACAGTTAAATTATCAATGCTATTATTTTCATTACGAAGATAAATAAATACTATAAATATAATTAGACATATTAACCAAATGAAAACAAAAATATATTTATAAAGCTTTAAATGTTTTAAAACTTTCTTATCTTTAATTCCATCCGGTAAAAAGTTAAGATTTTGCAAAAATTAATCACCTATTTTCTTTTATAAAATTCAAGAAATTCTTATCATCTATATTTCCTAGGTCAACACATGAGTACCTCTCTATATTATTAGGCATGGTTTCTATTGTGCTAAAATTAGCAAAGTAAATTACACTTATTTCAGCCTCATTACTAATATTACTGCTTTCAATAAAACTTAATAATATAGTTTCTAAGCTGTCTATAGTTTGGAAATCTTTATATATATAATTATGTCTTATAACATTATCAATACAATATAACAAATATAAGTTATGGTGATAAATGAAAGAAAATATATAGTTTTTATCTTTAAAGTGCTTCTTAAAGTAATTTAAGAAGCATAGTTGTATTAAATATACTCCTTGTATTTTAACATTGTTTGAAGCTCCTTCATTTATGTAACTTATTTTGCTGCTGTCCACTATAAAAACCGCAGTATCAATACTAGTTTTATCTTTGTTTAATATAACATAATTGAAAGCAACATTATCAGAGATATTGTAATAATAAAGAAGCTCATCTTTTATCAATGTACGCAAATTTTTACTAGAAACAGCCGGCAGAGAGATAAGCTTTATGTTAACTAATTCTCCTTCTAAAATAATCTTTAATTTTCTCTTTTTTATATCAACTAAAAACTCCTTGCTGGAACTTAAATTGTAATTACTAGATTGAATCTTATTACGAATGAATTGGTGGCTTAATAAACTATAATCTCCCATTTCAATTATTGCTTTTTTTGACAGCATATCATTCTACCTTCCCCTCTAAATAAGAAGTATCCAAGTATATAAGCTTGAGTTTTCCACCAGAAGTATCATAACTATATTTATCTACCCTGATATAGTTTGTTTCATAATAAGTTGTAAATACTATGTTATCTTCTATAGAGTTATATTTAATTTTGGCTTTATTATCTTCACTTTTATTTGAAAAACTGCTTCTATTTAAATAGTTTTTTATTTCTTCCCGCTCTAGCTTATTAATATTTTTTAATACCTGTTCACTAAATTCTGTAAATAGGTACTCTTTGTATTTATCATAATCTTGTTCCCTTAAAACATAATTTTTATAGCTGTTAACATTTTTACTTATTTTCACCTGTAAGGTAAATATGTAAACAGCAATAATTAAGCAAAACGAGGTTATCAAAAGAGTATATACCAGTACAAATCCCTTTTTCATCTTTTTATTCCAATACATCCTTTATACCTCTCCCCGTTTTTTAATGCAGCAGTAATGTAAACAACTTTATCCTTTTGAATAACATTAAACTCTCCGATATTATTAATTATATTATTTACAGCCTTAATGCTGCCTTTTTCCTTATGAACTATCTCCAAACTGCCTTCAGAATTCAATTTAATAATTTTAGTTATATCCTCAGAGAACTTTAATTCAATACTATTAGTTTGAATACTTATATTCTTTGAGTTATTAATTTCATGTTGTACAAACATAAGAGCCTCGCTTAGATAGAAATGACTTCTATAATCATCTGTATTATTTTTATAGCTTCGTATACTTTGAAGCAAAATTGTTACCAATACCACTGCCGCTATGCTTGCTATAGATATAGAAACAATTAACTCTATAAGTGTAAGTCCTTTACTATTTAATAATTTCCCTTTGAAAAGCTGCATGTAATTACTTCTTCCTTTGAATTAACTTTTGTATGAAGCTCTAAGCTAATTGTCAATACCTTTCCGTCAATTACACCTAATAAGAGATATGTATCTTCAACTTTTGGATTCTCGCTAAATAAATCCTGAAAACCAGTACTTTGAATACTATCAACTGTAAGCTGCTCTTTATGGATAATCCTTTTATTTTCGCTGTATAGCTTTTTTATATCTTCATAAGTTCTGTTAAGAAGTATTTCATTCTTAACAGCTTCCATAACTGTCACATATTCATATTTGTTTTTATTTACATCTTGAAGCCTTTTGATGTTTAATTCTGAAGCAAAAATTGCAGTAAACAAAATGAATATAATACTTATTGAACACAAAACTTCAATGAGCATAAAACCTGACTTCTTACTTAATTTCAACATAACCAGCTCCAACATTTATTGTTATGGTATAAAGACTGCCTCTTTTATCTCTTAACTTAATTGTTCCTGCATCACTTGTAAAACCAAATTTGTCTATATCAACTCTGCTGCCATTTGTATTAACACTATAAATATTTACATACTCAGGAAGAACAAAGGATTCTATTTTTTTACTACTGCTGTAAAAACCTATCTTTGACTCTGCTACGTTAAATAGTATATAGCCCGACTTATCGTTTTCTCTGCAATACTGTTTTGAATCATTTATTATACCGAGTATCATACTTTTACATAACTCTACATCGGTATCATTTTTTTGTTTTTCTAGATTCGATATATTAATTAAGCTCAAAGAAGCCACAATAAATAATATTGATATAGTTATCATAACTTCAAGTAAAGTAAATCCTTTTTTCATTTAATTCTTATTAAGTAATCTATGTTGTACTTGTTGCCGTAACTACAGGGTATATTTGTCTTGCGCCTTCTTTAATGATATAGGAATTTCCAGAATCACTTATTTCTAGAGAATAATCCTTATTATCACTAGAAAACTCTACCTTGGCAGTATTAGTCGTTTCATTAGCAGTAACAATAGAATTTTGAATATTTGTAGATGATTGAATCGCAGCCTCTATTGCAGCCTTTTTAAACTTATTTCCTTGATCAGAATAACTCCACATAGCAGCAGTATATATTTGTTTTCCGCAGGTTAAAGCCTTTGCATCCTTAGCCTTATCTATATAAGCTACTACCTTAGGTGCTGAAAGGCTTGCTAATATAACTACTATAGTAATAGCTATTAAAACCTCTATTAGTGTAAAACCTTTTCTTTTTAGTCTTTTACATTTTAATTTTTTCATATTATTACTTCCTCCTAACTTAAACTGTGTTCATTATATTAAACATAGGCATAAGCAGTGAGATTAATATAGCGCCTATGAAAAAAGAAATAATTAAAATCATTGCTGGTTCCAAAAGAACTGATACTTTTTCTACAAAAATATATAACTCCTGCTCCATAACTGCATTTGCCTTTAAAAGCATTTTATCAAGATTTCCTGATTCCTCTCCTACCTTTATCATTGAATATAAGGAAGGTAAGAAAACATCCGTGTTTCTTATGCTTTTAGCAATACTCTCACCCATCCTCATACTATGAATACTCTTTTGTAATTTACTTTTGACATATTCATTTCCCATCATAGTACTGGCAACTTCCATAGCGTGTACTATATGTATACCACTGCTTATTAAAGTTCCAAGTATTCTTGAAAATCTAACACATAATATTTTTCTCGAAAGCATTCTAGTCATTTTATTAGTTAATAAAAATTTATGGATAACTATTTTTATCTCCTGATGTTTTCTGGCTTTCAAAATGCCAGTAATAAAAACAACTAAAACTCCTAACAATACAAAGTAATTTTCTTTCAAACCTTTATTAAGATACATAATAAACCTTGTGGTTGCTGGAATTTTCCCTCCAAGTTCTGTTAGTGTGGAAACAAAGATTGGAACTATAAAAGAAATTAAAATTTGAGAAATTATCATGCTAAAAATAAACAAGGTACATGGATAAATCATAGCCTTCTTTATTTTGCCTGTTATAATGCTTTCATCATTATAATACTTAGCAAGTTTTAGAAAAATTTCTTGAAGCTCTCCTGTTTCTTCTCCAACCTTGATCATATTAGTAAAAAATTCAGGATAAATATCATTATGAGCCTTCATGCTGCAGGACAGTTCTGTACCTTCTTGAATAAGCTCCTTAATATCTTCTAAGCTCCTCTTAACATGTTTATTGCCTGCTTCTTCTCGAACCAAATTTATAATTTCGTAAATATTCATTCCTGATTCAATAAGCGATGAAAATTCACTGCACAGTATAGATAATTCCTTTGATGAAATCTTTTTTATTCTAATAGGAATATGTCCTGTAAAAAGTTCTTTATGTTTCACCAGATAATATCCCTTTTTTCTCAGCTTAACTACCAATGACTCCCTATTTGTAAGCCAATACTTGCCTTTTATTATATCCCCTTGAATATTTTTAGCTTTATATATGTATAGAGGCATTAAAAACCAACCTTCTTTACTATTTAACTTACATTGCAGATTCTTAAAAATTCCTCAAAACTTGTAACCCCTTTTTTTACTAGTTCTTTACAGTTCTCTTTGAGATTAGTCATATTTTTAGTTTGGTTATATTGTCTTATGCAGTCAGCACTGGCACCTTTGCTTATATATTCTCTGAGATTATCATCCACATTCATAATCTCATATACAACTGTTCTGCCGCTGTAACCAGTATATTTACAAAATGCACATCCTGAACCTTTATGCAGCTTTTCATTATCGATTAGCATAAGTTCATGCATTTCTCTTTTAGTAGGTTCATACTCAGTCTTACAAAAGCTGCAGATTTTTCGTACAAGTCTTTGTGCTATACAAACTAGTAAAGCATCTGCCACTAAGTAGTTAGGTACTCCCATATCAATAAGTCTTACAATAGAAGCAGAAGCATCATTAGTATGCAAGGTAGAGATAACAAGATGGCCTGTTATTGCTGCTCTAACTGCAATCTGAGCAGTTTCCTCATCTCTAATTTCACCGATCAAAATTATATTTGGGTCTTGCCTTAAAATGCTTCTAAGTCCACTTGCAAAGTTTAAACCAGCTTTTGTATTCACATTTACCTGGTTTACAAATGGCACCTGAATCTCTACAGGATCTTCAATAGTAACAATATTTTTATCATGTTTATCTATTTGTTCAAGCATAGCATACAATGTAGTTGTCTTGCCGCTTCCAGTAGGACCAGTTACTAGTATGATTCCATGATTATTATTTAATGAGTTTGATATACTATTTTCACCAAAGCTGTGAAAACCTAAAGCTTTTAGACTTTGAAGCCTTTCTTTTTTATATAAAATTCTTATAACTACTTTTTCTCCATGAATGGTAGGAAGAGTTGATACTCTTAAATCAAGCATCAAATCATTATGACTAAACTGAAACTTGCCGTCTTGAGGGGTTCTCTTTTCAGAAATATCCATGCCTGACTGTATTTTTATTATTGAACAGATTGATGTATATATATCATTAGTAAGCTTAATATTTTCATATAAAATACCATCAACACGATATCTGATTATTGCATTTTCTTCAAAGGGTTCCATATGAATATCACTGGCTTTTATATTAATTGCTTGTGCGATAATATGATTTGTGAGCCTTACAATTGGTGAGCTTTTAATTGGATCTATGCTATTGTTCTTATCATATCCATTGTTGCTTAAGTTTTTTTCTAAGTTTTTTGCTATTTGTTCTATAACTAAATTTGTCTCTCGGCTTTCATCAATGGAATTAATTAAAACATAAATTTCCTTACTATCTGCAGGAATAACATCAATCTTTCTTTTTAATAAGTAACTTATATTCTCCACGGCCTTTTTATCATATGGATTTCCCATTGCAATCAGTACATTATTTTCACTTACTTGTATTGGTACTGCACAGTATTTGTACATAATATCTCTTGTCATAATTTTTAACATTTCTGTATCAATAATTATCTCTTTTAAGCTGATAAGTTCTTGTCTTTTTTTATGAATATTAATTTTATTTTCCATAATGTTCTGCACCTTAATATTTGGTTATAATTTTTTCACTAATCCAATATTTATATCAGACCACGTATTTATCATTATAGCCCTCTCAAATTTTTTTAAACCTCATATTATTTGTAAAATAACAAAAAGTATGCATTTAAAATTGCATACTTTTAATAAATTATTTTTTAAATTTCTCCATTAAAAACTGTAACAGCAGGACCAGACATATATACTCCATCATCACTAAGTTCAACTATAAGACTTCCCCCAGGTATCCATACCTTTACTTTCTTATCAACATAACCTAACTTATTTGCAGCAACTACAGAAGCGCAGCTTCCAGTGCCGCAGGCTAGGGTTGGTCCAGCTCCTCTTTCCCAGGTTTTAACCTTCACTTCTCCTCTATTTATAATTTCACAAAAATTAACATTTGTTCCCTTTGGAAACAACTCATTTTTCTCTATAAGCTTTCCTTCTTCAACATTATAATTATCTAGCTTATCTATTATTACTGTATGAGGAACACCCATCAGCAATGAATTTATTATATATTTTTTATCATTTAACTCCAGCTGCTTATTTATAATCTCTTCTTCTCCCATAGCGGGAATCATTTTTGGATCGAAATTTGGATGCCCCATATTAATAGTAACACTTAAAACCTCATTATCTTGGGCAGTAATATATGCTGTTTTTATCCCATCTCCAGTTTCTATACTTATGTTTTCAGCATTAACTAATTTTTTGTTCCATACATATTTAGCAAAACATCTTATACCGTTTCCGCACATAGCAGCATAAGAACCATCTGAATTAATTATTGTCATTTTTATTTGAGCTGAATTACTTCTTCTAACTAAAAGAATACCATCTGCCCCAATCCCAGAATTTCTATGGCAAAGTTTTTGTGCTAAATCAGCTTCATTCTTTATTTTATTCTCTAAATCCTCTATTACAATAAAATCATTTCCGTTACCATGCATTTTAGTAAATTTCATAAAATCATTCCTTCCATATAAAAATTTCTTCATTATATATAAATTTATTTTAGCATAACATAAAAATAAATATATAACTATATAGCACTAGTTAACTAGTTATATAGTTTTCTAGATGTTCATTAGAATATTTTGATTTTCAAAAGTTAAAATGCTATACTAACTTATGATTATATTTAAAATATGCGGGGTGATATAATGCCTTTAGATGGAATTTATATATACAGTATCGTTGATGAACTCAAAAATAAAATAATAGGCTGCAGAGTTGATAAGATTTCCCAGCCTGAAAAGGATGAGCTGATTTTTGCTTTAAGAGGTGAAAAGGTTAATTTTAAACTGCTAATTAGCGCCAGTTCAACCTATCCTAAACTACATTTAACGAATATAAATAAGTCCAACCCAATTAAAGCTCCAATGTTCTGCATGGTACTTAGGAAATACCTTAGTACGGCAAAAATTATTGATATTACTCAAGTTTCTACAGACAGAATAGTTGTAATAGATTTTGAAAGTTCAGATGAGCTTGGTTTTAACAGCATTTATTCTCTTGTAGTTGAAGTTATGGGCAGACACAGCAATATTACATTATTAAGAAAGCGTGATAATGTTGTAATAGATTCGATTAAGCACATTACCCCGGATATAAACAGCTATAGAAATTTATATCCAGGAGTATCCTATAAATATCCGCCAGAATCAATGAAACTTAATCCTTTTGATTTTTCTTATGAAGAATTAGAAAATTATTTGACTACTAATGAGTATAAGATAGATACAAATATCTTCTCAAAAGTATTTACTGGTATAAGCTCTCAATTTTCAAAGTCTTTATATCTGCAGATAAGCGAAAAAGTCAACTTAGACTCAGCTACATTAAGAGACATATATAACCCTATTGTTATTCTATTCAATAGACTGAAAGTACGTGATTTTACATATTTGAGTTATACTGATGAAGCTACCGTAAAAGATTTTTACTGCGTTGAACTTAAGCAGTTTGATAATCTTAGTTCTAGGCTGTATTCTTCTCCTTCTTCTTTGATTGAAGAGTTCTACTATGAGAAGGATAAATCGGATAGATTAAATTCAAGAAGTTCAGATCTTCAGAAAATTATTAACAATAATATAGACAGATGTCTAAAAAAAATAAAGCTGCTTAATAATGCTCTGCAGGAAGGTGAACAAAAAGACAACTACAAAGTTTATGGGGAGCTTTTGACTGCAAACATTTATAGTATAAAAAAGGGACAAAAAAATATAAGTGTACTTAATTATTATTCTTCAGATGAACAATATATGGATATTGTTTTAGATGAAAACAAATCTCCTTCAGAAAATATACAATCATATTTTAAAAAATATAATAAGCTAAAAAAATCTGAAGAAATGGCTTCACTTCAGCTTGAAGCTGCTAACGAGGAACTTCAGTACTTATATTCGGTTTTAACAAATATTAAAAATTCAGAAACCTATGATGAAATCGAAGAAATAAAGAAGGAACTAGTTACTACTGGATATATAAAGTTTAAGAAGGAAGATAAGAAAAAGGCAAAGCTTTCGAAACCACTTCATTTTCTATCCAGTAACGGTACAGATATTTATGTAGGAAAAAACAATATTCAAAATGATAACCTAACCTTAAAGTTTGCAGATAAGCATGATATTTGGATGCATACAAAAAATATCCCTGGTTCCCATGTTATCATCAAAAATAATGGAAAAGTTTCCGATGCTTGTTTAGAGGAAGGAGCTGTCTTAGCAGCTTATTACAGCAAAGCCAAGGACTCAACTAAAGTTCCTGTTGACTACACAGAAGTAAAAAATGTAAAAAAACCTTCTGGTTCAAAACCTGGAATGGTTATATATTATACAAATAAAACTTTATATGTGGATCCTCTAAAACTTGACCTAAAAAAATTAGAATAAGCAGAAGGCTTCTGCTTATTCTTTTATTTTAGGCGGATTATTAATAAACTGATAATAATAACATAATAATCTTCCATTATATAATTTTCTGTTTTTATCTGCTTTTTTTCCGAAAAGTTTTTGAAAATCCGGATGAGAAGTTATTATATAAAAGGACCAATTATTAAGCTCCTTATATAAATCACCCAAAGACTTATATATGTCTTCAACTTCCTTGCTGTCACCTATTCTTTCACCATAAGGAGGATTGCTTATAATAACCCCATATTTCTTTCTTGATACAAATTCTTGAGCAGGCATTTTTTGAAAGGAAATATACTTATCAACTCCAGCTTTTACAGCATTCTCTTTTGCAGTATTAAGAATTCTTCCATTTATATCTGAAGCTAAGATTTTAAATTCTTCCTTATTAATTTTATTCTTTGCATAACTTCTTACTTCCTCCCATATGTCTTTATCCATCGACGGCCATTCTTCACAAATAAAATTTCTATTAAGGCCTGGTGCAATATTTTTTCCTATTAAAGCCGCTTCAATAGCAATGGTACCAGAGCCACAGAAAATATCCGCTAAACTTCTAGATGTTTCCCAATTGCTCAAAAGCACTAAAGCAGCGGCCAAAGTTTCCTTCATTGGTGCTTCACCGGCAAGCTCTCTATAGCCTCTCTTATGAAGCCCTGAACCTGTTGTATCAATTGTTAAGGTAACAATGTCCTTTAGAAGTGCAACTTCAATTTTATACACTGGTCCATCTTCTTCAAACCAGTTTGTATTATATGTACTCTTCATTGTTTCTACTACTGCTTTTTTTACTATAGACTGACAGTCTGGCACACTGAAAAGTTTTGATTTTATAGATTTTCCTACTACATGCATTTTGCCATTTATAGGTATTAGACTTCCCCATGGAACAGCCTTTGTACCTTGAAAAAGTTCTTCAAAGGTTTCCGCTTTAAATTCTGCCATTTTTATTAAAACTCTATCTGCAGTTCTAAGCCAAGTATTGCATATAGCAATATCATATTCATCTCCACTAAAGGTTACCTTTCCATTATCAGTTTGTAAATCTTCATAACCAAGCTGCTTAAGTTCCTTTGCTACTATAGACTCAAGCCCAAAGGTTGATGTTGCTATTAAATCATAATTCATTTGATTCTCTCCCTTATTTAGTAACTATGAATACTATACAATAAAAACTGCTGGCGAACAACATTATTATTCATATAACTTATAATTGACAAAAGTTAAAATAAAAATACCCTGCACCTAAGCAGAGTATTTTAGTTTACGGTAAATTACATATTTGCACTATTATCATTAGAATTTATTATATAGTCTTCATTCATTATTCCTAATTTGTGAATTACATAAAACATTATAGATAGCAGCATACCAATAACTGCTGCCAATGCCATTCCTTTTAACTCTACATCACCAGGCAGTTTAATGCTTGCACCGCTGACTCCTATAGCAAAAGTTATAGCAGCTAAAATCATATTGTAGCTTTTACTTAAATCAACCTTTTGCTCTACAAACATTCTTAAACCTGAGGAAGCAATAACACCATAAAGAAGTATAGTTATTCCACCCATAACTGGTGCCGGTATTGACTGAATAGCTGCAGCAACTTTGCCTATACATGAAAATACAACAGCAAGTATTGCAGCGCCTCTTATTACCCAAACAGAATATACCTTTGTTAATGCCATTACTCCTATATTTTCACCATAAGTTGTATTTGGAGGTGAACCTGCAAATCCTGAAATTATATTACTTAAACCATCCCCAAGTAATGATAAATGAAGACCTGGATCACTTATTAAGTCTCTATCGGTTATGTTTCCTGTAACTATAAGATGGCTTATATGTTCAGCAAGTACAACCAGGCATGCAGGTGCGATTATAAACACAGCTTTTAAATCAAACACTGGTGCAGTAAACTGCGGCAATTTGAACCACGGAGCATCTGCTACTGCTGAAAAATTCACCATACCCATTATAGCAGCTAATATATATCCAGAAACTACAGCAGTAAGTATAGGTATAATCTTAAAGAACTTTCTAAAAACTACTGAACCAATTACCCCTACAAATAAAGTAAACATTGATACAGTTATAATCTTCCAATCAGGAGTATAAGCTGCAACAACTTGTCCAACTTTTGTTGCTGAAGGAGCGAGGCCAGCCATTTGAGCAGCTGTTGGTGCCAGTTCCAAACCAATTACAGCAACAACAGAACCCATAACCGGAGGCGGCATAACTACATCAATCCACTTAATTCCTACATATTTAATTATAAAAGATATTATAACAAAGAAAATTCCAAAGAATATAAACCCGGATTGAGCATGTGCAAAACTTGCTCCTGAGCCAAGTATTACAAAGGTTGGAGCAAGAAAAGCAAAGCTTGAACCTAGATAAGCAGGTATTTTACCTTTTGTTACAAAGGAATAAAGTAGAGTTCCCAAACCATTCATTAAGAGTGCAATAGCTGGGTTTACGTTAAATAAAAGCGGTACCAGAATCGTTGCACCAAACATAGCTGTAAGATGCTGAAAGCTTAAAGGTATTGTTTCTAGAATTGGTAGTCTTTCCTCAATGTCAATGTAATTTTTCATAAATTTCCTCCTTCTTAGCCTCTCTGTGCTAACTTAAAAGATTTATATTTCATATATTTTAACTGAATCTATACTGTCTACCTCAACTAACTCAACAGAAACCATTTCATTAGCTGAAGTTGGTATATTTTTACCAACATAATCTGCTCTTATAGGCAATTCTCTATGACCTCTATCTATTAGTACTGCTAATTGAATTGTCTTGGGTCTTCCGCTATGTATAACCGCATCAATTGCAGCTCTAGCAGTTCTTCCAGTAAAAAGCACATCATCTACTAATATAACAATTTTATCTTTAACAATAACACCTAATTCTTCATTTTTAACTATCGGCTGCTCATCTATTAATGATAAATCATCTCTATAAAGAGTAATATCTACGCTTCCTACAGGTACAGAAACTCCCTCGATTTTTTCTATTGCTTTGGAAATTCTTTCTGACAATGGATGTCCTCTTCTTTTAATACCAACAAGAACTACATCCTCAACACCTTTATTTCTTTCAATAATTTCATGGGACATTCTAGTTAACGCTCTAGAGATTGATTTGTCATCAAGCAGCTGGTTTTTAAATTTCATATATTTCACCTCCAATGCTGAAAAATTAAAAATGCCTATATCCTTGAGGACATAGGCATAATAATACACTAATTACGTTGTATCGCCTTATGACCTCACAGGATCATTTAAAGGTATATTTATTGTTTTTAATAATATCATATATTTCTTACTTAGGCAATTCTTTTTCTAATATTTCTATAATTTTTTTAAAATATTCTGGAGGCTCTGCTTCAAACTCCAAGTACTCTCCAGTTACTGGATGAACAAATCCTAAAACCTTAGCATGAAGCATTTGACCATTTAAATTAAATCTTTGCTTTTTATAGCCATAAACTGGATCTCCAACTAATGGATGACCTATAAAGGACATATGAACTCTTATCTGATGGGTTCTTCCAGTTTCGAGTCTGCATTCAATGAGAGAACTGCTTTTAAATCTTTTTATAACCTTATAATGAGTTACAGCTTCTCTTCCGCCTTTAATTACTGCAATTTTAATTCTATCAACTGGATGTCTTGCAAGAGGTTGATTTACGGTTCCTTCCTCTTCTTTAATAATACCTTCCGCTAAAGCAATATAAACTCTTTTCATAGAATGATTCTTGAGCTGTTCAGCTAGCTTATTGTGAGCGAAATCGTTTTTAGCTACCACAAGTACCCCAGAAGTATCTTTATCTATTCTATGAACTATTCCGGGCCTTGAAACACCATTTATTCCTGATAAGTCAGTGCAGTGATTTAAAAGTGCATTTACCAAAGTCCCTTCATAAACTCCAGAAGCAGGATGAACAACCATTCCCTGAGGCTTATTAACCACAATAACATCCTTATCTTCATAAAGTATATTAAGAGGAATATCCTCTGGTTTTAAATCAAGCATTGCAGGAGAAGGTATAGTTAATTCTACTTTATCTCCTAACTTAAGCTTGTAATTGCTTTTTTTAGAAGTCTTATTAATAACAGCATTGCCTTCTTCTATTAAATTTTGAATAAAAGATCTGGACTTATCCTCAAGCATCTTTGACAGATACACATCCAATCTTGTATTTTCATGCGAATTATCTACTATAAATTCTTTAAGCTCCATTACTTTTCATCCCTTAAAATACATATTGCTAACAATATAGTTCCTACTACTACCATCATATCAGCAAAATTAAATGTCGGAAAATAATAGACATCCTTATAATGAAACATAATAAAATCTACAACAAATTTATAAATATATCTATCAAGAAGATTTCCTATAGCTCCACCTATAATTAAAGCCAGACTCATTCTTAAAACCTTTGATTTAGGCTTGTATTTGATCAGATAATAAATCATTGCTATTGAAACGAGCGAGGTTACAATAGCTAAGGGCAATACTCTGTTTTGAAATATTCCAAAGGCTGCCCCTCTGTTTTCAAGGTATGAAAAGCTGAATATATTATTAATTACTACTATTTCATCAACATTTGTTAAACTTTTCAACGCCCAAATCTTTGTAGCTCTATCGATAACCAAACCTAAAATAACTATTAATATTTCCATCCCCATCTCCACCTTCTTGTAACTTTATAAACTTAGTCTGGAAGCTGATTTTTATACTGATCATTGCTTATTTGTTCTATTGGCTCAACATAATCAGCATCTTCATCTAAGAAATCATAATCAGTATTTTCTCTCCAGTCAAACCTCTGAACATCCTGATAACTATCTTCGGCATCGTAGCCAACTTCATAGTTCTGTTCATCAAAATCATTAAACCCATATCCAAATGGGCGCCCTAAAACATATTCCTCAAGTGGTCTATTATTCTTTTCTCTTGGTCTTGAATCATTAGCTTCATCTTGGCATTTTACACATAAGTGTGCATATGGAATAAACTCCAATCTCTCTTCCGGAATATCCTTACCACACATATGGCACTTTCCATAGGTTCCCTCTTCAATACTTCTCAGGCCTTCATCTATTTTTTTAACTACTGTTAATTCATGCTCTTTAAGAGCCATTCCTCTTTCCTGATCAAATACCTCAGAAGCGATATCTGACGGATGATTGTCATACATGGAAAGCTCAGAAATTTCATCAGCCATCTCAACCTTTGAAATAAAAGCTTCATTTTGTTCCATCTGTTTTAATAAATTTATTATATCTTTTCTTTCCTCTTGAAGCTTATTTTTAAAGTACAACATCTTTTTATTATCCATATAATACCACCCACCTATTTTTATTATATCTCTAATTATTTTGTCATAAATAGAGGATTTTATTACTAGCAGGTAGTTATATTTAAAAATTCACTGAAATATTTTAAAGAATCAGTAAAGGAAATATTTGTGCATTCCCAATTATCCACTGTTGTCATATCTCTATTTCTTACTGCCATAGCAGCAAAAGCCAAGGCTATTCTATGGTCCCCAAAGGATTTTATATGTATTTCCTTTTCTAAAAATTTATTGTCTCCAATTATCTCCATGTGTTCTTCGGTATAGCTCAAACATAAACCTGCGGCTTTAAAATTTTCAGCAACAGCTTCAATTCTATTACTTTCTTTATATTTGAGTTCCTGTATACCTTCAAAAACAGTCTTTCCACTACTGAAGGCTGCTAGCACTGCAAGCATTGGAATTTCATCAATTATATTTGGTATAATCTCTTTTGAAATACTAATTCCTTTAAGAGAACTGCTGTTAGCTTGTATATATCCTATTTCTTCTCCATTATATATATCAGTAATTTTATACTCAATATCAGCACCCATAAGCAGCAGTATATCTAAGTATTTTCTTCTTCTTTTGTTTAATAATATGTTATTAATCCTTATAGAAGAATCTTTGCTTAACAAAACCGCAGCAATTAAAAATGCAGCAGAAGATATATCTCCAGGAATATACATATCTTTTGCCTTAATATTTGATTTTTTTATTGATATGCTCTTATTAACTATCTCAATATCTGCACCCAATGCTTTAAACATTTTTTCTGTATGGTCTCTGGTAAAATTTTTTTCTAAAATCGTAGTATGTCCATGGGCTAAAAATCCTGCAATCAAAATGCTTGACTTTACTTGAGCTGAATCCACAGGCATTTCATAATTTATACCAATTAGATGACTGGATTTTTTGATACTTAAAGGTATCATATTATTTTCACTTGATATTTGCGCTCCCATTTGACTTAAGGGCTTTATAATTCTTCCCATAGGGCGTTTCCTCAAAGAATAATCTCCATCTATAACAGCGTCGATATTACAGCCTGCAAGAAGTCCGCACATAAGCCTTGCTGTTGTTCCTGAATTGCCTGCATCAAGCATACATAATGATGTGTTAAAATTTTCATAGCCAGGTGAAGATACCAAAATATCACTGCCTCTATAATCTATATCCACTCCAAGTTTTCTCATACAATTTAACGTAGACAAGCAATCCATGCTGTCTGGAAAATTAGATATTTTATACTTTCCTTTTGCTAAAGCTCCTATTATTAATGTTCTATGAGCTATAGATTTGTCACCTTTGAATTCTAACACTGATTTTATTTTCTGATTTTTAGGTTGAAGTTTTACCTTCATAAAATTACAAACTCCTCTTTAGCTTTTGAATATTATTAGTTATTTCTTTTAAACTATCTAATGATATTGTTTGTCTTGCATCTGATACAGAATTGTCTGGACTTATGTGACTTTCAATAATAAGTCCATCTGCTCCAGCTGCAATAGAAGCAAGAGACATAGCTGGAACAAGCTCTCTAAGCCCAGTTCCATGGCTAGGGTCAACTATAACAGGCAATCTATATTTTTGTTTAATAACTGCAACACTATTTAAATCTAGTGTGTTTCTTGTATAGCTTTCAAAGGTTCTTATACCTCTTTCGCAAAGAACTACATTTTCATTTCCTTCAGTTATTATATATTCTGCTGCATAAAGCCATTCTGACAAAGTTGCGCTTATACCTCTTTTTAGAAGTATAGGAACATCAAGTTTTCCAAGCTCCTTTAAAAGAGGGTAATTATACATATTCCTTGAACCTACTTGAAGCATATCAGCATATTTTATAACTTCTTCTATATCTCTTATATCCATTACTTCAGTCACTACAGGCAAGTCGACTTCTTTAGAGACCTCACATAAAATTTTTAATCCTTCATATTGGAGTCCTTGAAAATCATAGGGTGACGTTCTCGGCTTAAAGGCGCCGCCTCTTAGCATGTTAATGCCTATAGTTTTAAGAGACTTTGCTATATTAAGCATTATTTCATAGCTTTCTACAGAACATGGTCCCGAAATAATAACTTTTTCTTTGCCCCCAATTATTGTATCTCTTACTTTTACTTTAATGTCATTACCACTGATTTTGTCTACTAACAAGTCTTTCATTAATTAATCACCTACATATTTTCTAACATTCCTCTAAGTATGTTAACAGAATTATCTACTGCTATATATTTAAATTTTTCATAATCCATATGTGCACCTGTATTAGCATTGTCTGAAATGGATCTTATTACAACAAAAGGAACATTATTTAAATGACAAACCTGTGCAATACTTCCACCTTCCATTTCACACGCCAAAGCATCAAATTCATCTTTAAGCCATTTAATTTTTGTTAAATCAGCTATAAATTGATCACCTGTCACAATTCTGCCAAGAAAGCTTTTGCTTGATCCAAGCCTTTTGCAAGCCTCTTGTGCTTTTTCTACAAGTACGGTAGAACACTTAAAATCAAAGGTATCCAGCCTTGGAATCTGTCCAAACTTATCTCCAAAAGCTGTGGTGTCCATATCATGCTGCACAAGATTATGTGCTATTACTATATCACCTGGATTTATGCTTTCTCCAATTCCTCCGGCTATACCTACATTAATTATATAATCTGCATTAAAATCATCTACAAGTATTTGAGCACAAACAGCAGCATTCACTTTGCCTATTCCGCTTCTAACTACAACAGCCTTTTGTCCCCAAAGTGTTCCGCAGCTAAACTCCATCATAGCTTTATTTTCTTTTCTTTCCAATTGTATTTCCTTTAATAGTATTTCAACTTCTTCATCCATTGCTCCTATAATACCAATCATTTATTATATACCTCCATAGTAATACTATTTTTAAGTGCCCATAGTATATCTTCTTCTTGTACTTCAACTTTGATTCTGCACTTATTCAAGTCCTCTAATAACACAAAGTTTATTTTATCATTATTCTTCTTATCATGCTTTATAGCATACAAAAACACTTCATAATTGTCAACCTTATAGCTTATTGGCAATCCTAGTTTTGTATACAGCTCAATTACATTTTTATATACATCATTTTCCAGCTTAAGAAGCTTTTCAGATAACTTTAAAGCCGTAAGTATCCCTAAAGCTACAGCAATTCCATGAGGAATTGTATAATCTGATTCTACTTCAATTGCATGGGCTGTAGTATGTCCGAAATTTAGTATGTTTCTAAAAGCTTTATCGTTATAATCTTGAGCAATAACCTCTGCTTTGATATTTAAGCATTCTTTTATAATAGATAGATAAATTGAATCTTCAAATGAAAACAAGCCGCTTGAATTGTTATTCAAAAAATCAAGAATGCTCTTATCCATAATAAGACCATATTTTATTATCTCTCCAAATCCTTCTAATATTTGTTCTTTGTTAAGTGTTTTTAAAAAATGAGTAGATATATAAACAAATTCTGGATTATAAAAACATCCAATAATATTTTTAACCCCTTTATAATTATATCCTGATTTTCCTCCAATACAACTATCTACTTGAGAAACAAGAGTAGTAGGAATATTAATAAATTTTATTCCTCTCATAAAGGTTGCTGCTGCAAAAGCGGCCATATCACCCACTACCCCGCCGCCTATTGCTATTATAACACTATTTTTGTCTGCTTCGTTTTCAAGCAGATGGTTATATATATAGCTTATAGTATCAATACTTTTATTGCCTTCTCCATGGTTAAAAACGCATACACTAGTATTAAGCGTATTTGAAAACTCAATAAACAGAGCTTCATATTTTTTATGTACACAGCTATCTGTAACAATAAATACTTTTGTGCTTTCATTAATATTAGCTTTTAAAATATCATAAAACCCTTCAACTGAATAATCAATATATACATTATAGCAGTCAGCTACCTTAAGAATATTCATATTACTACCTCCTTGCTGCTAGTGTCAGTATAATAATAAATAGAAAAATCCCACTCCTAAGAGTGAGATTATGTTAATCTCCTTTTACAAAGAAATTTTTAATTTCACTTAAATTATCATCAGTTAAATCCTCGTCATTTATACTTTTTACTTTGAAATTCTTTTCTTTTCCAGGCTCTGCATTAATAGAATCTTCAAAGTCTATGTCTTTTTCTTTTATAGTATCTTCAACTGTAGAACCAATATTATAGTTTTTTATAAAATCTTTTTCAAGTGAATTAAACATTTCAACTTGAGTATTCATAAAGTTTTTGAATTTAGCTCTGAATTTAACAAATTCCTGTTTTAACTGCTCATAGTCATCATTAATCTTCATAACGTCGTTATGAGCTTTGTCTAAAATTCTTTGAGCTGACTCATTAGCATTTTTTATGATTAAGTCTGCTTCTTTTTGTGCAATGCTCTTAGATTGTTCAGCAGCATTTTGTGCCAAAACCAACGTATTTTGTATAGTAGTTTCCATTTTAGCGTAATGTTCTATTTTATCCGTTAAACTTGTAACCTTTTCTTTCATCGAAGAATTTTCTTTATATAAAACTTCATAATCTTCAGCTACTTTATCTAAAAATTCATCAACTTCTTCTGCTGAATATCCTCTAAAAACTTTTTTAAATTCCTTATTTGTTATGTCCATTGCTGTTATTTTCAAACTTACCACCTCTTATATGTATTTTTTAACTAATAATTTTAATCTACCTTTTTGAGTAGCTCCAGTTTGTTCTGAAATTTTAAATTTTCCATATCCTCTTATAGTTATTATACTGTCTATTTCAACATTAAAATCCTTCTCTAAAACTTCACTATAGTCAACAAGTACTTTTGAACTTTGAATTAATGAAACAGCTTTTGCTCTAGATAAGTTGCACAAAGAACCCACTATACAGTCAAGCCTAAGAGAAGTAGTAGAAATAATACTATCCATAGTGTTTTTCTTTATTTGCTGTATATCATTTAAATCTACTAATCTTATCTCACAGGGACAGTTTCCTACCTTATTCAAGTTAAGTTTTAAGTAATCAAAGATATCTTCACATATTGCTGCATAGCAAATGCCCTCATCTATAACTAAATCACCGAGCTTTTCTCTCCTTATTCCAAGTCCAACTAATGCTCCCAGAAAATCCTTATGCCCCAGTTTTATAAATTTAGACTTATTTTCTATTCTAATGATCATTACAGGATAATCATAAACCTCATCTTTAGAAAAAGCTAAAATTCTTCTCTCACTGTCTCGAAAAATACCATAGGAAAAAATATTTACGTCAAAATTAGCTTGTAAGCTTTCAATACCTTTCCACACATTTGGAGGAACAAATTCATTAGTAAAAACCGGCTTATATGTAAGCTCTGCCAATTTTATTTTGTCATAAAGGTTTGATATTAAGCTTTTATCATCCGACGAAATACTATTTGTAAAATTCTTTTTATCCATTAAATAAACATCCCTATTATAGAAATAATAACTGTTCGAAGAATAACTAAAACAAAATATGCAATAATCGGAGAAAAATCAAGCATCATTGAAGGAAATAATTTCTCTTGGAGTCTTCTTGCAGGTGCCATAAACGGCTCAGTAAATATGTGAAGAATATCAACAAAAGCATTGGTTCTTCCTCTTAGAAACCAAGATAATATTACATCAATAAAAATTGCATATTCTAGCAGATTAAACAGAATATTTACAGCATTAATTATAGTATTACTCATAATTTCCTCCAGATTTACTTAGTCCAGTTTAATATCCCTTTGCTTGTCAGTTCATTTTTTAAATCATTTGAAACCTCAACATTTGATGGTGATAAAATATATACTCCCTTTTCAACCTGTTGAAGCTCTCCGCTTAATGCATAACAAGCCCCGCCTATAAAGTCCAAAAGTCTTTGTGCAACCTTTGATTCAAGAGAAGTTGTATTTACAACAACAATTTTTCTATTTTTTAGATTATCACAAATATTTGCAGCCTCATCATAATCATTAGGCTTTATAATAACTACCTTTGCTGAAGCAGCAGTATGTATATTGACAACTTTATTGCTCTGTTTCTTATTTGTAGTAAAAATTGATTCTACTTCACTTTCTTCAGAATCAAGAGCTATCTCTTCTCTTTCTTCTCTTTCATCAAAATTTACCTCTTCCTCAAGACCTAAAAATCCCATTACCTTGTTCATCATTTTTCCACTCATTTTATTTCCTCCTATGTCTTTTTTATCTTAATCCAAAAATACCTGTACCAATTCTAACCATGTTAGAGCCTTCCTCTATGGCCAGTTCATAATCTTCTGTCATCCCCATTGAAAGGTATTCCATACTTATATTTTTAAAAGATTTACTTTTCAAAGTATCCCAAACGCTCTTCATTTGCCCAAAATATTTTCTGCAAACATTTTCCTGTCCTTTGGGTATTATTGCCATTAATCCTTTAACCTTTACATGCTCGCATATCTCACAGGCAGAAATAAGTTCATCTAAGCGTTCAGCAAAAATGCCAGATTTACTGTCTTCTTTACCTATATTTATCTCTATTAAAACATTTGCAGTTAAATTATTTTTCTTGTACTGCTTTTCTATCTCATTAAGTAATTTAACACTGTCTAATGAATGTATTAAACTTACTTTTCCAACTAAATATTTAACCTTATTCGTCTGCAAATGCCCAATAAAATGCCAGCTTATATCATTAGGCAGCTTATCAATTTTGTCAATAAGCTCCTGCACCTTATTCTCACCAAAATTTCTGATGCCAGTATTATAAGCCTCATTTATAAACTCCACGCTTTTGGTTTTTGACACAGCAATAAGAGTTATATTTTCTGGCAGTGTTTTCTTTATTTCGCTAATATTCTCCTCTATAGACAATATTATCGTCTCCCTTAAACAAAATTATTTGTTGAATTATGTAATATTATTTTTCATAGACCTATTCTACATATAGTATTCTTCAAAAAATATAAAAATCCTTCATTTAAATTATATATTTTAATAAAATTTAACCTGTCAAGATAATAATATTACTTTGACAGGTTATAATTCTATTTTGTAGTTTTAAGAAATTGCTCATCTATATCAAAGGGATATGCCTGAATTTTAACTTTATCACTTTCTGATATATCTGCATAAATTCCTCTAGCCATCATATATCTTAAATAGTTTTCATCTCCGAGCATGTAAGTTTTAAGACTTTCCTTATTTCCTATAGCATTAATATTAAAAGGCGATGCTATTTTTACACCATTAACTTCCAATAAAGAACCATCACATATAACACTGGTCCTGTCATTAACTCTTTGACCGTTAATTGAGATAGCTTCTGCTCTAGCCATTTTTAGATCATTAATAAGATTAACTATATCATAGTTATGAATTATCTTATCCATTAAATTTGGGTCATCATCACTATAAAAATATAAATCATTGCTAATGTCCTTTAAAGTAAGGGTAATGCCTTCTCCCTCAACGTCCACAGTACCTAATACCATTTTATTTTTAGTAAGTTCATCCTCTATTTCATTACTGACATTGCTAACACTAGTGTGTCCATGGCCCTCATTTTGAAAACCAGTTAATTTTTTATTTAGTTCAAAATATTCCTCTTGAAGACTGCTTATATCACTTCTAAGTTTATTTCTTTGACTATATGCATCTTGATATTGCTTTGTACTTAGGAATACTCTGTTATAGGTTCTATTAAAATTGATATTCAATGAAATTAAAATCCCAACAATTATTGTAGCTATAAATACAAATAATGAGGATTCGTTATTTTTCATTTAATCACCTCATTGTGTGATTTTGCCTTATCCATCATAAGTCTTCTTATAATTGCAAAGTTATCGAATATTCTACCTCCAAACACAATAACTGCTGCTAAATATATAGGCACGCTTAGTTTATCTCCGAGATAAGCAAGGGCTGCAGCTAAAACCGCATTACCAAAAAAACCTGAAATAAATATGTCTGCCCTAAAGTTTTTAGAAAGTGCCGCTCTTAAGGCACCAAAAACAGAATCAAGACATGCAAGTATCGCTACCGACATATATGGAGAAAATTTATCAGGTATATTAATATTCCAAGTTAACCCAACAACAACACCTATCAACAAACCAATAATCGCTATCATACTTTCACCTCTTCACTACTTAACTGGTTTTGCATAATCAAACTTCAGACTTTTTCCGTAGTTATATTTATTTATAGTAATATTGTCAGAAGTTTCATATTTATAGTCACTTATAGCTTTAAAATCGTTAAAAACTCCTGGAAAAGACATTGCGCTATTTAACAAATTTTTATTGCCTATAGCCTTTATTGTTATCCTCTGCTGAGGAGATACATTTTCTTCATTTATTCTAATATTTGCACCTGAAGTTCTTATACCAGTTCTTGGGGTTATTCTAATATCATTGATAGATATTGCCTCTGCCCCTGCTGAAATAAGTTCATTAACTAAGTAAACTAAATGCTTATCAGTAATCTGCTCATTAGTAACATCATTTTGTAGTATCTTAGTCTTCGGATTAAGATAAATTGTAATTCCGGGTCCCTTAACAGTTTCTGCTCCCATAAGAAGCCTAGTATCCTTTACTTCTTCTAATAAATTTTTTGTTTCGCTGCTTTTACTAGCGGCAGCTTCTTCATAAGAACTGACCTTCTTTTGAAGCTCATCTATATTTTTTTGAAGTTCTGCTTTTTGATTTTTATACTGCTCCAGTTCAACTGTTATATCCGTATTTGTCTCTTTTACTTTTGAAGCGCCTGCATTTTTATTTAATATCCTAAATTGATAGGCAAGCATAAATCCAAGTATACAGCAAACTAAGGATACAATTAATTGGGATTTATATTTACTCATAATAAACCTCCTATTTTTCTGTGAAAATTACGGGATTGCCTTCATAACTTACATCAATATATCCCTTTTGATCTTTCAAATTGTTGTCCACAATAATACGTAGTGCTTTATTAAGTTTGTCCTTTATATTGCCATTTCCAAGCTTAATGCACATATTATTAGAATAAGCTAACAAATTCAAGTCATTTGACAAATCAATGCTTGTTATATCTATACCACTGGAGTTATTTGATATAAGCTCAGTGATGAGAGAAATATTTTCAAATTTTCTTTTATCTTGCGCCGGTATAACTTCTCCAATCTTAGCTTCTTTGGTATCGAAACCTTGGAGGTTAGTTAATTTCATTTGCGAGATATCCTCCTTTTCCTCAAGGACAACACCATTTTTATCTATAATCAAGTATTTATTGTCTTTCTTAGAATAAAATACTGCTTCTCTTTCTTTTATTGAAATAACTATAGTATTAGGCAGCTTTCTATTTATATCTGCACTTAATATATACGGATTACTTTGCAAATTAGTTTGCACATTTTTAAAGTTTAAATAAAAAATATTTATACCTTTATTAATTTTAGACAGTTTTACAATTTCATCAGAATTTATAGTATGATTATTAATTACACTTATATTTGCAACATTAAAATAAGTTAATTTTAAACACAAAGTAATTGTAACAGATATTAATAGAATTAATGAAATAATAGTCCTTTTTACAGCTCTTCTCTTTCTTCTGTTTAATATTAGTTGATTATCTGTTTTTACTAAAGCATTTTTCAATTTTTACACGCACCTCATCAAAGTATATGGAAAATCACATATATATAATACCACTTTATAGGTTTAAATTCATTAAGTTTTTTATTTATTTTTCACAAATATTATAAGATATTTTTTACAAATTTACTAAAATAGATATATAATTTTTGGTTTTTAATAACACAAAAAAGCATCGCAAATTGCAATGCTTTTATGAACTACACTGTCTAGAAACATTTAATAATATTCCCATTGCCATAAGGTTAAATAATAATGTAGATCCACCATAACTTATAAACGGAAGAGGAACTCCTGTAACAGGCATTGAGCCCGATACAACTGCTATATTTATTACCGCCTGAATAGCAATAACAGAAGTAGTTCCAACTGCCAAAAGTGTTCCATATGTATCCTTTGCCCTTATTGCTGTTCTGATACCTCTCCAAATAACTACTAAGAAAAGTATAATTATTACTGTACATCCTATAAGTCCTAATTCCTCACCGATTATAGAAAAAATAAAATCATTGTGAGGCTCTGGTATGTAATAGCACTTTTGTCTTGACTTTCCTAAAGTAACACCAGTAATACCGCCTGAACCAAGTGCTAACAAGGATTGAATAAGCTGATACCCATCCCCCTTAGGATCCTTCCACGGGTCTAAAAAACTCAAAACTCTTTTTAATCTATAGGATTCTAGAAGTATGCCTAATGTTCCAAATACGCCAACTAATCCAATTAAACCAGCAAAGTGTGTAATACGTGCTCCTCCAACAAATAATAATATTAAAGTAACAATCATAATTACAGTTGCAATACTAAGATTTTTTTCAGCAATTACGAGTCCTGCATACAATCCCGACACCATCAAATACGGCAGTATTCCATACACAAAGCTTTTTATCTTCTCACCCTTAGCCTCAATGCTTTTAGCCATGTATAGCACAACTACGTATTTAGCAATTTCAGATGGCTGCAAAGAAAAACTTCCTATAGGTATCCATCTTCTTGCGCCATTTCTTGAATCAAATGCAAATACCACACATAAAAGCACTATTGTTACTAACATTATAACTTTTGTGAACTTTTTCAGCTTATGATAGTCAGTTCTAATCATAAATGCCATCGCACAAATTCCAATTACAGCAAATGCACCCTGTCTTTTTAAATAGTACATGCTATCATAATTAGTAGCTTTACTAAAAAATGCACTATAGGAGCTTGCGCTAAATACCATAACAACCCCAACTGCTACAAGAATCATAATGGCTGAAAAAAGAATAAAATCAATTGAGCCCATTTTTGCATTGGATTTTTTCATACTCAATGTATCCTCCTAGATAATTGCTGGTAGCGATAAAAATGCAATAAGACATAATATAACAGTTATTATGGAAAATATTGAAACTATCTTTGTTTCATGCCATCCTGAAAGTTCAAAATGATGATGAATAGGACTCATTTTAAAGATTCTCTTTTTGGTAAGCTTAAAGGATGCCACTTGTAGTATTACAGATAGAGCTTCAACTACATAAATGCCACCTACAATTAATATTAAAAGAGGCAGCTTTAGTATCATTGCAACAGTAGCCACAGCTCCTCCTAAAGCAAGTGAGCCAGTATCTCCCATAAAAACTTGAGCAGGAAATGCGTTGTATCTTAAAAAGCCTAACAAAGCACCTGCAATAACTCCGCAAAATATGGATAAGGTATAATGTCCAAGGCCAAAGCTTACTAATGCAAAGAATGTCATAACAAGCAACGTTATAGATGTTGCAAGCCCGTCTAAACCGTCAGTTAAGTTGACTGCATTAGTTGTTGCCGCATAATATATAACTATAAAAGGTACGTACCAAAACCCTAAGTTCACATAAAAGTTTTTGTGAACAAAAGGAACAATAATAGTAGTGCCTATATTTGTATTTGTTGCTGCATAATAAGCTAGAATTCCTGATACTACTAAAAGAAGTATCATTTTTTCGAAAGCTCTAAGACCTAAGTTTTTTTTATGCAATATTTTTAACCCGTCATCAAGAGCACCTATTAATCCGAAACCAATAAAAGCATAAAGAGCTACCATAGCTTCATCACTTGGCTTTTTAACTAAAATCGCCATAGTTATAAACGATGATATAATAAAAATTATTCCACCCATAGTAGGAGTCCCGGCTTTTTTTTGATGACTTTTGGGGCCCTCTTCTCTTATATTCTGACCGAACTTTAACCTATGCAGCAAAGGAATCAAAATAGGTCCCAAAACTATAGATATAAAAAATGCTATTAAAACCGAATAAACTATTCTATACATTACCCTATCCCCTCTTTAGCTATTTATCACCTTAAGATTATTGACGATTTTTTCAAATTTCATACTTCTCGATGCTTTTACTAGTATCACATCTTCTTTTTCAGTACCATTTTTCAAGAAATCGCATATTCTTTCATTATCCTGAAAAGAAAAAACTTTTTTAGTATCTTCAAAGCCTTTTATATAAGCTTCGGTAAATTCACCTGAAACAATTAGCAAATCTATATCTTTTTCTTTTGCATATCTACCTATATCTTTATGAAGCTCATAAGACATATTTCCTAGTTCTTTCATAGTTCCTAGTATGGCAATCTTTCTATTGCCTTTTAGATTTAAAAGTACATCAATAGCAGCCTTCATTGAATCAGGGCTTGCATTGTAAGAGTCATCAATTATAGTAAATTTAGATCCTTTAACAATATCAAGTCTCATAGATGTAAATTCTAAATTTTTGACCCCCTCAATCATTTGTTCGTAACTAAGACCAAGTAGTTTACCGCATGCAACTGCAAGCAAAGTATTTAGCACATTATGTTTTCCTGGTATATTAACTGTAAATTCAGGAGATTCAAAACCATGTTTATCAGTAATTCTAAAATTTATGGAATCCTCTTTAAGAACTATTTCATCTGCCTTAAAATCTACGTTTTCAGCTTCAGTACCTATTTTTATTAAATTAAAGGTCAGATTATTTAATTCTTTAAGCAGATCATTATCACTGTTTATTATCAAACTGTTATTACTTTCGAAGAAATCTGTTATTTCCAATTTTGCCTTAAGTATATTTTCTCTTGATTTTAAATACTCAATATGAGATACTCCAATATTTGTTATAATAGCAATATCTGGTTTTGCAGTCTTAGCTAAATTATGAATTTCGCCAAAGTTGCTCATTCCCATTTCAAGAACAGCCACATCATACTCATTGTCTAACTTAAATATCATTAAAGGCAGTCCAATTTCATTATTGAAATTTCCTTTTGTTTTAAACACCTTATATTTTGAACTTAATACAGCTGCTACAATGTCCTTTGTAGAAGTTTTTCCTGTGGAACCTGTAATACCTATAACCTTTATGCTTAGTTTACTTCTATAGTATTCAGCTAAGCTCAATAAAGCCTGTTTTGTATCTTTTACTTTTATTACTGAAACCTCATCTGAAAAGTCTTCTACCCTAAAAGTTATTTCATCAATAATACATACCTGAGCACCTTTTTTACTAGCTTCAACTGCATAATCATTACCATTAAAATTACTTCCTCTTAACGCTATAAAAATACTATTTTTTTCTATTGACCTTGTATCAGTGCTCACTGCTTCATATACTACTTCTTTACCTTCTTTAAGAAATTCTCCATCTACTGCCTGTATTATTTCCTTTAAGGTTAACTTTTCCATTTAAAACAGCTCCTTTATTATGTCAGCAATTATTTCTCTTTCATCAAAGTGTATAACACTATCTTTTAATTCCTGATAATCTTCATGTCCTTTGCCTGCAATAACTATCACATCATCCTTTTTGGCTAGCTTTATAGCTTCCTTTATGGCCTCTCTTCTATTCTCTACGACCACATAGTTGTCTGTTTTTATGCCTTCAAGAATATCTTCTATAATTCTTATAGGTTCTTCTGAGCGCGGATTATCGGAAGTAACAACTGCAATATCACTTAAGGATGCTGCCGCATTTCCCATAATAGGACGTTTTGTCTTATCTCTATCGCCACCGCAGCCAAACACGCATATTAATCTGCCTTTAGTAAATTCTCTTGCAGTTTTTAATATATTTTCCAAACTGTCCGGTGAATGAGCATAATCAACTATTATTTCAAAACCAAGATTATAATTATTGCTCACTATTTCACATCTGCCTGGTACAAATACACTTTCTAGTCCTGCTTTAACCTGCTCTAAGGTTACACCTTCTTCAAGACAGGCTGCAGCGCTTCCTAAAGCATTATACACATTATATTTTCCTGGTATATTTAAGTTAATTTGAACATCTTTACCCTTATGGTGCAATTCAAACTCTATTCCTTTAGAATGAATATTAATATTTTTTGCAGTAACTTCTGTATCATTGTCTAAGCCATAAGTAAGCTTTTTCCCACTAATATCTTCAAATGCTCTTTTCCCGTATTCATCATCAATATTAATAATAGAAGTTTCACTGGCTTTAAAAAGCTTTAGTTTTGCATTGTAATAATTTTCAAAGGTCTTATGAAAGTCCAAATGATCCTGAGTAAGATTAGTAAAAATACCTTCATTGAAATCTATTCCATATACTCTGTCAAGTGAAAGCGAGTGAGAAGATACCTCCATAACGCAGTGAGTAACTCCTGAGTTTACCATTTCGTTAAAAAGTTCATTCAATTCTAGTGACTCTGGTGTTGTCCTATGAGATGGTATTTTTTTATCACCTATATAATTTGCAATCGTTCCAACTAAGCCAACCTTAAAGCCGGCTTGTTCTAAAATTGCTTTCATCATATATGTAGAAGTGGTTTTTCCATTAGTTCCTGTAATTCCTATCATCTTAAGTTTTTTAGAAGGTTCATCAAAATAATTTGAAGAAGCTAGGGCTAAGGCTTTTCTTGAATCAGAAACCTTGACTATTGTGCAGTTGCCATTTATATCAACTTCATTTTCGCATACTATTACAGCAGCACCGCAGTCAGCAGCCTTTTGGGCATATCTATGTCCATCAACCTTAAAGCCTTGTATGCAAATAAATACGTCATCTTTTTCAACCATTCTTGAATCATACTGTATCTTATTAATATTTATGTCATTACTGCCCTTTATTATGCTGTATTCTATCCCTTTTAATAAATCTTTCAGCTTCATATATATCACTCTCCATACAACTTATGTAAAGTTATTTGCACACAATAGCGGCATGCAATATTAATTTATTAAAAAATAATATTTGCATGCCTTATTAATAATCTTACCTAGTCATCTACTAATTCTAATTCCAAAGTTAAAGTAGTACCCTTAGAAACCTGTTCACCTGCATTTATACTTTGCTCTGAAACTAAGCCTTCCCCAGTAAAATCTGCTTGTAAGCCTAAGGAATTTAATACTTCTACTGCTTTTTCTTTTGTATATCCAGTAAGATCAGGTGCAACTACTACTTTATTATAGGTTGAGCTTGCCCCTGTGTAAAGCACAATTTTATCCCCTTCTTTAACGCTATATCCAGGTTTAGGATTCATATCTGTTATATACTCACCTTTTGAATCAGCTTCAAAAGTCAGCCCCTGCTGCTTTAAAAGCTTTACAGCCTCTTCCTTTTTCATACCTCTAACCTCAGGAACTGTAATATCCTTTAACATGCTTCTCGCAATTTTATCGCTTGATGCATCAGCATCTATAGCAAGATAATTAAATATATCATTAAATACCTGTTTTGCAACTGGCGCTGCTATTTGTCCTGCATAATAGTTTGATGGATCAGGCTCATCTATAGATACAAATAAAGTAATCATAGGTTTTTCAGCTGGAGCCATCCCTGCGAAGGAAGCTATATACTTTCCAGATTCATAACTTTTCGTTACACTGCTTACCTTTTGGGCAGTTCCTGTCTTTCCTGCAATATGATAACCAGGAATATTGGCATTCTTTCCTCCGCCTTCAGAAATAACCTTTTCTAAATATCCTCTTAAAGTATGGGCAACATCTTCCTTTAGTATACTTCTTTCATTATAATCTTCATATTTCTTATCTACAATTTTATTGTTATTATTATCAAAGTGTACTACCTCTTTCATAACATGAGGTGTTATAAGCTTTCCACCGTTTGCAACGGCATTAAATGCAGTTAAGTACTGGATTGCGGAAACAGTATTGCTTTGTCCAAAGGATATAGTAGCCAGGTCAACATCTGAAATGCTTTGTGTCTTTCTTATTATTCCTTTAGCCTCTCCAGGCAAATCAATACCAGTTTTTTGTCCAAACCCAAATTCATTTATGTATTTGTTCAAGTTTTCCTTTCCAAGTCGTTTCCCAAGCTCCATAAAACCAACATTGCAAGAGTTCTTTAATATATCTACAAAAGTTTGATCTCCATGTCCTGTTCTCTTCCAGCACTTAATTATCCTGTTTACTACTTTTGTGCTTCCGCCGCAAACAAAATGGTCAGTTTCTTTTACTAAATTTTCTTCCATTGCACCATAAGCAGTTATAACCTTGAAAATAGAACCAGGCTCAAAAGTATCATTTACAGATCTGTTCCTCCACATTTTTTGAAGCTCTTCATCAGTTTTTCCTTCTTCCCAAGGATTATTAGGATTAAAGTCAGGCTTGTTTACCATCGCCAGTATCTCACCATTATTAGGGTCCATAGCTATAATGCTGACAGCCTTTGCTTTATTATCATTCATAGCCTGAACAGCAGCTTTTTCACAAAAGCGTTGTATCATCTCATCTATAGTTAATACAACATCTTTACCGTCTACTGGCTTTGTAAACTCAGAAATAATATACGGCTGTCCTTTGCTCTTATTATCAGTTTCAGAAATAATTCTCCCTGGGGTACCTGATAAAACCTTGTCATAGGTCAGCTCAACTCCAGTTAGTCCAACCCCATCTTTTCTAATAAAACCTACAACATGAGATAAAAAATTATCATAGGGATAATATCTTTTTGTATCAGAAGATACTAAAATCCCTCTTATATTTAAAGCATTTACTTTATCAGCTTCACTTTTTTCTATTCTTCTAGCAAGACTTGCAGAAGCCATAGGAAGTCCATTTGGCAAAGTTTTGTTTAAAATACTTAAAACTTCGCTTTTATCCATTTTTAGTGCATCGGCTAATTTAGGAGCTAATTCCTCTTTGGTTAATTTTTTTTCCTCTAGATGCTGCCTTAAGGTATTCATGTCCAAGTCAACTCTGTACACGTTAGCACTCATAGCTAATTCATGTCCAGTTCTATCTAGTATTCTTCCTCTTCTAGCATCTATTTTAACATCGCTTGTCCATTGTTCTTTGGCTATTTTAGTCAGATGTTCCGATTGTCCAATCATTATATAGGACAATCTTATAGTGAGCAAAAAAAATAAAAGAAAAAGTATGCCAAATGTAATCAGCATCCTTTTTTTTATTATAACCTTGTCCCTATATTCTCCTCCAGCCAACGTACCTACCTCCACTAAAATAAAATATTCTTTATCTTTGCAACAAGACTCTCCTTAGTTTTATCATTTTTATTTTCATTAGCTGCTTTAGCAAAGTAATCTTTAGTGGATTCTGAATAAATAACTTTATCTTTATCTGGAGTTACCATATGTAATTTTGTTCTTGCAGCCTGCTCAACCTGCTGCATGTCACTGGCCTTTAGAAGCTGGACCTTTAAGTTTTCATTTTCCATACTAACATTATGAATATCAGTTTTTACTTTTGTAAGATTTTTCTGCATATTATAAACTGCTGCATACCTGCTGATTAATATTACACCAACAGTAAACGCTGCAGCGATACCTAAAAGCACCTTGGCCTTTGCTTTTGTTCTCTTCTGAGCTAACAGTTTGTGTTTCTCTCTTTGCTCTCTCCTTAGTTTTTCTAATTCTTCATCTACGTTTCTCGTACTTGGCTTGTACTTAGGCGCTAAAGCCGAGCTGCCGTTTATTAAGTTTTTGTTGTCCATTACTATCACTTTATTCACCCCATCCCAAAATTAGAACTAAGTTCTTTCTGCAATTCTTAATTTAGCACTTCTGCTTCTAGGATTGTTTGTCACTTCCTCAGAAGAAGGCTCTATTGGTTTTCTTGATATTATTTTAATTTCAGATCTTTTCCCACATATGCATATTGGAAACTCTTTTGGACACGTACAAGGATTTTCTAATTCCTTGAACTTATTCTTTACTATCCTGTCTTCTAAGGAATGAAAGGTAATTATATTAAGTCTTCCACCCTTTTTTAGTTTTCTAACAGCACCCTCAATAGCTTTATCAAGTATTTCCAATTCCTTATTTACTTCTATACGTATAGCCTGGAAGGTTCTTTTTGCTGGATGAGGGCCTTCTCTCCTAGCTTTTGCCGGAATAGCAGCTTTAATAATGTCAACAAGCTCCAATGTAGTTTTTATTGGATTATTTTTTCTTCTGTCTACAATAAATTGAGCTATTCTCTTAGCAAACCTTTCTTCCCCATATTCTCTTATTATCCTGTATAAATCTTCCTCGCTATAACCATTTACTATATCGTAGGCTGAAAACTGATCTTCTCTATTCATTCTCATATCAAGTGAGGCATCCTTCATATAACTAAAGCCTCTTTCATCTGTATCAAGCTGATAGGAAGATACTCCAAGATCCATTAAAATGCCATCTACAGCTTCAACATTTAATTCATCAAGTATATTGGTTATATTCGTAAAGTTGTTATGTACATATGTAACATTGTTAAAATCTTTAAGCTTTTCACTTGCTGCTTTTAAAGCATCACTATCTTGATCTATTCCTATGAGTCTTCCCTCTGAATTTAATCTTTTAAGTATTTCTTTTGAATGACCTGCACCACCTAAGGTACAGTCTACATAAATACCATTTTGTTTTATATCTAAGCCTTCTAAGACCTCATCAAGCAACACTGATATATGTTTAAATTCCATGTCAAATCTCCTTTATGCTGGTTATATTCCCAGTTCGCTCATTTTCTCTGCTATACTTTCGTAGTCGATATTTTGATCATTATATTCATCCCACTTTTCTTTGCTCCAAATTTCTATTCTAGTGGAAACCCCTATACTTACTATATCCTTTTTTACCTCAGCGTATTCTAAAAGGTTTTGCGGTATCAGGGCTCTGCCTTGTTTATCTACATCTATTTCATTGGCACCAGAGAAAAAAAATCTTACAAAGGCTCTTGCATCTTTATTAGTAAGCGGAAGTTTCTTAAGCTTTTCTTCGAGGATCTTCCATTCATCTTTAGTATAGGCATAAAGGCATCCATCCAACCCTTTTGTAAGTACAAAACTTTCACCTATTGCCTCCCTGAACTTTGAGGGAATAATCATTCTATTTTTACTATCTATTGCATGCTGATATTCCCCTATGAACATTTTCTCACCTCTTTGTGCACTTCACTCCACTTTACTCCACTTTTAACCACTATTTGTATTATTCTATGAAAATCTGAAAATTCCTTCTAAAAAAATAAGGTTTTTAAGTAATTTTTAAAATATTTTCATTGATTTTCCTCATCTGGGAACATATATTCTCAATATTTAAAACTTAACCTTTATCCTTGAAAAGACTATAGCTGTAATGTATAATTTATAAAGGTAAACAAAAGCATGAAAGGACTGTAAATAGATGAAACTTGGAATTGTTGGTCTTCCTAATGTAGGAAAAAGCACCTTGTTTAACGCAATAACTAAAGCAGGTGCAGAAGCTGCAAACTATCCGTTTTGTACAATAGAACCTAATATAGGTGTTGTTAATGTTCCAGATAAAAGACTTGATGTACTGGAAAAAATGTATACTTCAAAGAAAAAGGTATATGCGAATATTGAATTTTACGATATAGCTGGTCTTGTTAAAGGTGCTAGTCAGGGAGAAGGTTTAGGCAATAAATTTTTATCTCATATTAGAGAAGTAGCTTCCATAGTCCATGTAGTCAGATGTTTTAATGATCCAAATGTTGTTCACGTTGATGGTTCAGTAGATCCTGTAAGAGATATTGAAACCATAAATTTAGAACTCATATTTTCCGATATAGAAGTTTTAGACAGGAGAATAGAAAAGTCAATTAAGCTTGCTCGTTCAGGTGATAAAAAGGCAAAAGAAGAGATGAGTTTAATGGAAAGGCTGAAAGCTCATCTTGAAAGCGGAAAGCCTGTCAGAACTATGGAAATGACTGATGAAGAGCAGGATTTAGTAAAAAGTTATTTTCTTATTACTTCAAAGCCTGTTTTATATGCTGCTAATATATCTGAAGATGATTTGGTAAATGGAAATCTTGACAATGAATATGTAAAAAAGGTTAAAGAATACGCAAGTACTGAAGGATCAGAGGTTGTTGTAATCTGTGCAAGACTTGAAGAAGAAGTTTCTTCCTTAGAAGATGATGAGAAAGTTGAACTTCTTAGAGAGTACGGACTTGAGGAAACTGGCTTAGATAAGCTTATCGAATCAAGTTACAAGCTTCTTGGACTTATAAGCTTTCTAACTGCAGGAGTTCAAGAGGTAAGAGCCTGGACTATAACTAGAGGTACTAAAGCTCCTCAAGCTGCTGGAAAGATTCATACGGATATAGAAAGAGGCTTTATAAGAGCTGAGACTATTTCTTATGACAAACTTGTAGAATGCGGTTCAGAAGCGGCAGCAAAGGAAAAAGGCTTCTATAGACTTGAAGGAAAAGAATATATTATGCAGGACGGCGACGTTGTTAACTTTAGATTCAATGTTTAAAAGAATGGAGTAATCTCCATTCTTTTATCTTTTTGATGAGTATTTCTTTAACTCTTTATTAATAGCATTCATAACATCAGCAAGCTTTATTTCTTCAGTTTGCATAAAAATTTCAATTGCATCCTCTACAGTATTCATTGTGTATATATGAAAGTTGCCTTTTTTTATCTCTTCCTCCACAAAATGATTTAACACAAGGTCGTTTCTATTTGAATGTGGAATTAGTACTCCCTTATCCTTAGTTGAATCCAACACCTTACAGATATTAAAGAAACCTTCAATTTTTTCATTCACTCCACCTATGGGCTGTACTTCTCCAAACTGATTAACAGATCCCGTTACTGCTATGTTTTGCTTAATAGGTATTTTGCTTAAGGCTGATATCATACATATTATTTCAGCTACAGAGGCACTATCCCCATCAATTTTTCCATAAAGCTGTTCAAAGCTAAGGTGAAAATCCACTGGAATTCTTGCATAAGAATTAGATAGTCTGTTTATATATCCTTTTAAAATATTAATAGATTTACTGTGAATACTGCCGCTTAAATTACTCTCTTTTTGTACATCTATAATGTTGCCTTCTCCCTTATAACAGGAACAGGTTATTCTTATTGGCTTGCCAAAACTGAAATACCCCGTATCTATTACAGATAATCCATTAATTTGTCCTAATGTACTCCCATTAACATTAATTAGTATTCTTTTCTCCTTGTAATTTTCTAAAAGCTCTTTTTGTATAACTTCTTCTAAATATGCTACTGATCTTATATCCTCAGCCTCAATTTTATCTCTATTTTCATTTAAAACTTTATTGTTTGAAAGCTTAAGAAGCTTATTAATTTCGCTGTCATCAAAGTATAACTTATTCTTATTTTCAGCCTTCCTTGAAAGAAATTTTGCTATTTCAATTAAAGCCTCTTTGCTTAACGGTTTTAATTCATCCTTAGTGCATGCTTTGTTAACACTATTTACAAGCGCTCTTTTTGTGTTTTTATCTATATCTAATACAGGCTCATATTCTGCCCTTATTTTGAATATATTTTTAAAATCTTCATCGTAATTGTAAAGTGCATCATAGGTTTCATAGTCCCCTATAAGAATAACCTTCACTCTAACTTTTACAGGTTCAGGCTTCAGACTGCTTAGGGATAAAAGTTCCAGATATCCTCTATTGTAATCTAAATTAACCTTTTCAGAAATCAAGGTTTTTTTAAGATAATAATAGGCTTGGGAATTAGTAAAAAGATTGTTAGCCCTTATAATAAGACATCCTTCATTAGCTTCAAGTATAGATCCAGCCTTTATCAATGAAACATCCGTTGTGTATACATTGTTGCTTAAAAACGTATCTGAATTATGATTTTCATATTCAATATTTCCCAAAAGATTAATAATACTTGGATCTTCTTCATATAAAACCTGAGGTTTTTCATTTTCACTGTTGTCTACTATTATATTTACATCATATCTGTAAATTATTTCATTAATTTTTTCTTCGTCCTCTTCATAATTAATTGAATAATTTTCTATAATATTTTTTTCGATTTCACTGCAAATGTTATTTAAATATACAATCACTTCCGAATTATCAGCAAAAACTTCTGAATACTCTTCCTTTATTTCCTTAAAACTACTCTCAAAATGCTTACCCATTAGCTCTTTTATTTTCTCAAGCTCCTCAAGCTCCATATCCTTTAACTCTTCAAGAATTTCTTCAGCATTTTCCTTAAGTTTGCCAACCTTATCTAAAATATAATCTTTTTTCTGACTTTCTAGATCATCGTAATCTTTTTCAGACATTGCCTCTCCTTCTTTTAAAGGAATAAAAACAAAGCCTCCTTGAGTTATCTTAATTTCAAAACCATACTCTTCTGCCATATCTTCAAGCTTTCCAATAAGAAGGTTTCTCTTTTTTTGCATATTATCAATAATAAACTCTTTATCTTTGTTCGAACTGCTATTGTAGAAATTAAAGGTGCTCTCAGAATATGAATTTTGTAGTTCAACAAGTATTTCTTTTAAATTCGTTCCCATTCCGTTAGGAAGAAAAAGGACCTGAGGCCTCTTAGGATCATCAAAAACCACATAGCAAATATCCATAGGTTTATCTCTTGCTTCAAAGGTTTTTTCTACATAGCTTATTATATTTTCCAGTTTATCCTTTGAAAACTCATCAATTAGATAAACGTTATATCCGGTGTCATTAATTTCAAGTGCACTTTTTATTTTTTTATAAACTTGATCATATTCTGGTATATATCCTAAATCATTATTTCTAACATCATCATCCACTGAAAACTCGTATACAATATCCTTAGGTGTTAACTCTAAACTCATGCTGCTATTCCTCCCTCCACTTATAACCTTTATACATTTATAATGCAATAAAATATCCAAGCTCCAAGGGTTTTGGGCTCATCTTTAATGCATTAGAACTTTTGCATTATACATATTTACTATATAAATATTCTTAAATTTATATTTTAGGAACAGTTTACAAAAAAATAAAAGTTCGGGACATAAAGTCTCGAACTTCTACTCAGACTAAAAACTGCATTTTTAATAAAATACAGTTTTTAGTTTTTTAATATTAATAATTGGAGGTTCCTTCTCCGCCTTCGCATATAGCTATTGAAGCTGAAGCTCCAATTCTAGATGCACCTGCTTTTATAACTTTTGCTGCATCTTCATAGCTTCTAACCGCTCCTGAAGCTTTAACTCCCATGTTTTCTCCAACAGTCTCTCTCATAAGCTTAACATCCTCATAAGTTGCACCGCCAGTTGAGAACCCTGTAGAGGTTTTAACAAAATCAGCACCAGCTTCCTTTGCTAATTTGCATACTACAACTTTTTCCTCATCAGTTAAAAGACAAGTTTCTATAATGACCTTAGTAAGAGCTTTACCTTTTGCGGCTTCTACTACAGCTTTTATATCTTCTCTAACATAGTCATAATCTTTGCTCTTTAACTTTCCTATATTAATAACCATATCAACTTCCTGAGCACCTTCTTTGATGGCTTCAGAAGTTTCAAATGCCTTTACTGTACTTGTATTGGCTCCTAAAGGGAATCCAATAACTGTACACACCTTAACATCGCTTCCCTTTAATAGACCAGCTGTTAATTTTACGTGACATGGATTGATGCATACTGAAGCAAAGTTGTACTTTAATGCTTCCTCACATACTCTTCTTACCTGCTCTTCTGTAGCTTCTGGTTTTAATATGGTGTGATCAATCATTTTTGCTAATTGTTCTTTATTCATCCTTACATCACTCCTATTTCTTATGTAAATACAATGCAATAAAGTTCTTACATTTATGATGTAACAAAATATCTAATCTTTAAAGATTTTTGGGACACCATGAATGTATTAGAACTTTTGTATTGTATATATCACAAACATTTTATAACAAATAGAAAAAAGTAACAAGTATCCTTATCTTTATTTTTTTATATGAGATTTTATATATTCAACAATCTCCTCCATGCCCTCTCCCTTGGAAGAATTAACTTTAAATATATTAAGTTCGCTGTTTAGCCTTTTCGCATTACTAATAACTCTATTATCATCAAAATTAAAATAGTTTTTCATATCATATTTGGAAATAACCAAAGCATTTGCTCTAGTGAACATTAAAGGATACTTTTCAACCTTGTCATCCCCTTCAGGAACACTTAATAGAGCAATTTTTAAGTGCTCTCCTATATCAAACTCCGCTGGGCAAACTAGATTTCCTATATTCTCAACTATTATTATATCTAAATTTTTCAAATCAAAATAAGGTAAAATATTTTTTATGGACATAGCCTCAATATGGCAGGCACCATCAGTGTTTAACTGAACAACTGGAATACCCATAGCTTGTATTTTTTCTGCATCAACTTGACCGGCTACATCTCCTTCAATAACTCCTATATTATACTCATCTCTAAGTGCCTCAATTAGTCTTGTTATAAATGTAGTTTTTCCTCCTCCAGGAGAACCCATAATATTTATCATTAAAATTTTATTTTCATCAAAAAGTCCTTGAAGTTCCAAATGACAATTTTCATTCCATTCTAATATTTGTCTAACTATTTTAATCTCCATCTTTTTCTACCTCCATACTGTCGATATAAAATTCATTTCCTCCTACCATTTTCATCTGTGTGCTGCTGCAAACTGGGCACTTATTTTCAATAAACTTATCAGTTTCTCCAGTAAAATTACAGTTTACACACTTCATAACTATAGGAAGTTTATTTATAATCAGCTTTGCTCCCTCTGCTTTAGTTCCAGCACTTACTACATCAAAATAATATTGTATGCATTCTGGAACCAGCCCTGAGATCTCGCCAATTTTAATTCTTATTTCATTTATTTTACTTACATTATGCTTCAAAGCTTCATCAGCTGCAATTCTAACAATACTTTCTGTTATAGGCAATTCATGCATTTATTTTCTCCCCCAGTATTTAGCAAATTCTCGGCAGAATATCATGGCTTAACTTATCTAGTATGCGTCTTCCTCCAAAACTGCTTTTAAGTATCACTTTTGAGGGCATATAGTCAACTACTTCTCCTATAATTTCCGCATCCTTTGAAAGCTTGTTCTTACGCAGAGCACTTACAATATTATCTGCCTCATCAGCTGATGCAACTATAAGAACTTTACCTTCATTTGCACTGTATAAAGGATCTAAGCCAAGAAGATCACAAGCAGTTTTAACGTTTAAATCAACTGGTATTTTATCCTCGAAAAGCTCTATGGAAAATGAGCTGTTTTCTACAAACTCGTTTAAGGTTGTTGCTACTCCACCTCTTGTTGGATCCCTTAATATTTTAATCGCTTGTCCAAAATCTAAAGCTGCACTTACAACCTCATTTAATGTTGCACAGTCAGAAATAATATTTCCTTCCAAAAGATTTTCTCTAGCACACAAAATTGATACTCCATGATTTCCAACACTTCCAGAAACTATTATCTTGTCTCCTTTTTCAATCCTGTGCCTTCCTAAATCAATACCTTCTATTCTTTCTCCTATACCGGCAGTATTAATATAAATACCATGTCCATGACCTCTATCAACAACCTTTGTATCTCCTGTTACAATTTTTATATTTGCTTTCTCTGCAGTCTTGCTTATGGAATCAATAATTTTTTTAAGGTCTTCTATTTTAAAACCTTCCTCTATTATTAAAGATAGACTCAGATACTTTGGCACACTTCCACACATCAATAAATCATTAACCGTTCCACAAACGCTTAGTTTTCCTATGTCTCCACCCGGAAAAAAATATGGATAAATAACAAAACTGTCTGTGGAAAATGCAATACTGCCTGAAACGTTTAGCAGCGCACCATCACCAAGTATATTAAGCTCTTTGTTATTAAAGCTAGGAAGTATAATGTTTTCTATAAGTCTTGAGGTCTTTTTTCCTCCATTGCCGTGAGACATGGATATAATCTCTTCCATAACTAGCCTCCTTTAAAGTCAAAATTAATTTGAAATTATTTTTTAAACTAGATAAGAAGATATCTTCTTATCTAGTTATCTTCTTACAATAGATGAATATTTATAATAAGCAGAGCAGCTGCCCTCACTCGAAACCATACAGGGACCAATTGGATTCTCTACATCACATACTCTTCCAAATAAAGCACACTCATTTGGTTTAATCTTTCCTTTAAGCACATCTCCACATCTGCATCCATTATTCTTAAATACTTTATTTTGAGAAACCGGATATAAATTTTCTATATTATACTGTTCAAATTCTTCAGTAAGTTTAAGCCCGCTTAAGCCTATTAATCCCATACCTCTCCAGTAATCGTCTTCAACTTTGAAAGTACTTTTTATTAAAGCCTTAGCAGCTTTATTTCCTTCTGGCCTAACCAGCTTTTTATATGGGTTCTTCAAATCATATGTACCTTCTTTTATATTTTTTACTAATGAATATATTCCACTTATTACTTCATCCATTTCAAAGCCGGCAATTGCACCAGGGCAATTATATTCTTCCAAAAATTTAAAACCTTCTTCACCAACTACAACTCCAACATGCCCGGGACATAAAAATCCGTGAATCTTTAATTCTTCGTCTTCTAAAAGCATTTTCATGACAGGCTCGACTATCTTGTGCAATGAGAGTACATAAAAATTTGATACCCCTAAGCTTTGTGCCTCCCTTACAGCTATAGCTGTAGCGGGAGCTGTAGTTTCAAATCCAATTCCTAAAAAAACCACCTTTTTATCCTTATACTCTTCGGTAAGTTTTAATGCATCCATACTGGAATAAACTATTCTAACTATAGCTCCTTTGGCTTTTGCATTCTCTAATGTTCTTGTAGGTTCTGATCCCGGAACTCTTATCATATCTCCATAAGTTGCTATAACTATATCCTCTTTTAAAGCCAAATCATATATATAATCCAAATATATATCTGGTGTTACACATACCGGGCAGCCTGGACCGGATATTAAATTAATATTGCTATTTAATAAAGTCCTAACTCCAAATTTACTTATAGCCATGGTATGCGTTCCACATACTTCCATCAAATTTATATTTTCTTGAAAGGCATTTATATAATCTAACTGCTTATTTATCAACTGCATGTCCATCTCTAAAACACCTCTTTAAAATTCCTTATAAAAGATTAATTGATGCCTGCTGCCTTTTCCAGCTCATTAACTATTTCTAAGGTCTCTAATGCATCAGCTTCCTCTATTTTTTCTATGGCAAATCCTGCATGTACCATAACATATTCACCAATATTTAAATTCTCTATTAAATCTACTCTAACCTTTCTCTTAATACCATTTAACTCACCAGTAGCTTCTTTGCCATTAATTTCTACTATTCTTAAAGGTAGTCCTAAACACATTTACATATCACCTCTATTTCAAAACACAATATATTTTTACTAAATTCGATATTGATTGTATATTCATAATAATATCACAAGTTTATATTCTTTGTAACTAAAAGTTAAAATATAAACATAGTTATAAACTTATTTGGAAAACTATAATATAAATATTTTAAAGCTCAATATATTATGTTATAATACAGATTAGAATGCCATTTTCCTATAAGTCGTTATAATTTTAAGCTTACTAAAGTATAAATAACTAAATAAATATATAGTAAAGGAGTTATACATATGAGTATTAAAGAAAAATTTTCAAAGTACTACACTGAAACCTATTTAAAAAGATATGGTGATAGAATAACACAAGTTCAAGGAAATATTGTATCAGCTAAAATTGAGGAAAAAACAATTTTATGGATATTCCACAAGTTAACAGCTACTCTAATTGTAAAACCTGACAGAAGTAAAACTGTTGTAAAATGTTTTTATAAGAAAAATAAATGGTTTAAGAAACCTTCCTTTATTACTGTAAATCAAGGAAATCTTGTTATTATTCAAGGCTTAAAAGGCAAAAAAGGTAAAGAAGGCCGAGAACTTATATCTATTATGAATGTTAGAAATCTTACAACTAAAAAAGATCTAATTCCTGTTGAAGGAAAAGTGCAGAGAGTTCAAAAGGTTCAAAGAATAAAATAAGAAGTGGTTTTTCCACTTCTTATTTTTATGCTTATCTCTTTATATATAAATATAAACTGTTTATAAATGCTATAAAGCTTGAGAAGAATATAATTATCATCCATTGTCCAAAGTTTATCGCAACTGTTTTAAATACAGTCTGTAAAAATGGGACATACAAAACAAGACAAAGCATTGTTATAGACACTAATACAGCACCCACTAAATAAAGGTTGGTAAAAATATTTATTTCAAATATTGAATGTTTTTCTGATCTGCATTCAAAAACATGAATAAGCTGAGACATTATTAAAGTGCCTAAAGCCAAAGTTCTGCAGGTATTCAAATTCATACCGTAGTATCTTCCTGCTAAAAAGGATAATACTGTACATACACCTATTAAGCTTCCTCTAATTACTATCTTTTCCTTCAATCCCCTTGCAAATATATGTTCATTTTTAGGCCTTGGCCTTTGATACATTATATCCTTATCTGCTGGATCAACACCTAAGGCAATTGCTGGAAGTCCATCTGTAACCAAATTTACAAATAAGATTTGTATAGGAAGAAGAGGCGTATCCAGATATAAAAGTGATGCTAAAAACATAGTAAGTACTTCCCCTAAATTACAGGACAGAAGATACCTTATAAATTTTCTTATATTGTCGTAGATTACTCTTCCCTCTTCTACGGCCGCAACTATTGTGGCAAAGTTATCGTCTAACAATATCATGGAGGACGCTTCCTTTGTTACGTCAGTACCTGAAATCCCCATGGATATTCCTATATCAGCTTCCTTAACAGCAGGTGCATCGTTAACTCCATCACCTGTCATTGCAACAATATATCCTTTTTTCTTAAAGAGCTTAACAATTCTAAGCTTATGGTTTGGGCTGACACGAGCAAAAACACTAACCTTACCCATTCTATCAAGCAATTGTTTATCACTTAAATTATCTAACTCATCACCAGTTATTACTTCAGACTGATTCTTACATAAGTCAAGTTCCTTACCGATAGCAAAAGCAGTATTTTTATGATCCCCTGTTATCATTACCGGTCGTATTCCTGCAACCTTGCACTTTAAAACAGCATCCTTTACTTCTTTTCTAGGAGGATCTATTATGCCTGCAACACCTAAAAATATAAGATCATTTTCAAGACTGCTTCCCTTTATTAAATTTGTATCCTTATAAGCTGCAGCAATACATCTCAGCGCATTGAAAGACATAGCTTCAACTGCTGATAATATTTTATCCTTATAATAGGAAGTTAATGGTTTTACTTCACCATTAATTAATATGTACTTGCACCTTTCAATAAGCCTTTCAGGTGCACCTTTTACATAGCAGCAATCCTTTTTAGCTTCTCTTATAATTACAGACATCATTTTTCTGTCTGAATCAAAAGGAATATCATAGGTTCTTTTTGCATTTGACAAAAAGTTAATATATGATTTTGTATCCTTAAAAAATACTTTAACCAATGCTGTTTCGGTTGGATCTCCAAATAAACTCTTTTGTGTGGAGCTTTCTTTATCGTCATAGCTGCAATCATTACAGTAAACGAAAGCCCTCCTTAAAATATCATTACTTGGTACCCCATCCTTGTCTACATTATAGGTAGAATCATTACTATATATTACTTTTACTGTCATATTATTTTGTGTTAAGGTTCCAGTTTTATCACTGCATATAATTGACGTGCAGCCCAATGTTTCAACTGCGGGAAGCTTTCTTACCAAAGAGTTCCTTTTAAGCATCCTGGAAACTCCTAAAGCTAAAGCTACAGTTACTATGGCTGCCAGGCCCTCAGGTATAGCTGCAACAGCAAGACTTACACCAAGAAGGAACATTTCATAGGCATTTTTACCTCTCCATATTCCCATTACAGTTACTATTGCACAAATAACTATGCATAGTACTACTAATATTTTTCCTAGGGAGTTCAATCTTTCTTTAAGCGGGGATCTTTCGCTTTCAATATCCTGAAGCATGTTTGCTATTTTTCCCATTTCAGTTTTCATACCTGTTTCAGTTATTCTAGCCATAGTTTTTCCAGTTAATAAAACCGTTCCCATATACAACTGATTTTCCTTATCTCTTGAGCTTTTATTAACCCCTACAGATTCCCCTGTTAAAAGTGATTCATCTACCATAACAGTACTATCCTGTATTATCATGCAATCAGCTGGTATTCTATCACCACTTTCTAGTAAAATAAGGTCTCCGGGAACTAAATTTTCTGCATTTATTACTTCAATTTTCCCATCCCTTATAACTTTTGAAGTAGGAGCTGCTAATTTTTTTAATGCTTCTAAAGACTTTTCAGTTTTATACTCTTGAATAAAACCTAAAATAGAGTTCATTATAACAATTATTAGTATAGTTATCGCATCAGCTTTTTCACCCATTACACCTGATATTACGGTTGCTGCTATTAATACCCATACTATAAAATCATTAAACTGAGACAAAAATATTTTAATTGGTGAAATGCTCTTTTTATTCTCTAATTGATTAAAGCCATAAGTTTTAAGCCTTTTTTCCGCTTCGTTCTTTGTTAAGCCCTTCATCAAGGCTTCACTATTTTGCATTCTATCCCTCCTGTGCTAAAGTTTTTGACCTCTTTGTAGTCTTAAGGTATATTTTATTCATTAATATATATGAAGGGATGTCCAAGGTTATGAGGAAATGTTATTATATATAATGAGATAAAAAAAGGCAAAACTATTTACAAGAAAAATAAATACCCTTACAATTAAAATACTCAAGGAGGAATAATAAATGACTAACTTAATTTATATAACTGGGCATAAAAATCCCGATACAGATTCCATCTGCGCGGCTATTTCCTATGCAGAGCTAAAGAACAAAACTGGAAATCTTAAGGCAGTTCCTGTTAGACTTGGAGAAATTAATAGAGAAACTCAATTTATCTTAAACTATTTTGGAGTAGAATTTCCTGCTCTTATTGAAACTGTAAAAGTTCAGGTTTCTGACCTGCATATAGACAATGTTGCTCCTGTATCTCCTGATATATCACTAAAAATGGCCTGGAATATTATGAAAAAAAATAATTCAAAAACTCTGCCTGTAGTTGATGAAAATGATTCATTAATGGGTATTGCTACTATAACAAATCTTTTTTCAAGTACAATGGATGTATGGGATAATGATATTTTATCAAAAAGCAGCACTAAACTAGAGAACATAGTTGATACTTTATCAGCAAATTATATTTTTGTGCATAATGAGAACATCAGACTTCACGGCAAAATAGTTACCGCTGCAATGCATCCAAACAGTACAAAGGAAATTATTGAAAATGGTGATGTAGTTATTTGCGGCGACAGAGAAGACACCCAAAGGGTAGTTATAGAGGGTGGAGCTAGTCTTATGATAATTACAGGAAATCATGGAGCAAGTGACGAGATAATAGAGCTTTCTAAAAAAGCAAACTGTTCTATTATTTCTACACCTTATGATTCTTTCACTGCTTCAAGACTAATTACACAAAGCGTCCCAATAAGTTATGTTATGACTAAAGATAATATTGTAAGTTTTAATACTGATGACTTTGTAGATGAAATAAAAGATGTTATGCTTGAAACCAGATATAGAAGTTATCCTGTTATTGGAAGAGATAATAAGGTTGTTGGAACAATATCCAGATACCATTTAATCAGCCAAAACAGGAAAAAAGTAATTTTAGTAGATCATAATGAGCGAACTCAATCTGTACATGGTCTTGAGGATGCCGAGGTAATGGAAATTATAGATCATCATAGAATTGCTGATATACAAACCGGAAACCCAATATACTTTAGAAATGAACCTGTTGGAAGTACTTCAACTATAGTTGCATCAATGTTTTTTGAAAATGGAATAAGACCATCTAAGAAAGTAGCAGGTCTTTTATGTGCAGCAATAATTTCTGATACTCTTCTTTTTAAGTCTCCAACTTCGACTAACGTTGATAAGCTTATGCTTAAGAGGCTTTCAGAAATAGCAGGAATAGATGTAGAAAGCTTTGCCAAAGAAATGTTTAAAGCTGGAACCTCTCTAAAAAATAGAACAGTTGATGAAATATTCCATCAAGACTTTAAAGTATTTACTCTTAACAATTTAAAGATAGGAATTTCTCAAATAGGCACAATGGATTTAGAAGGCTTTACAGATATGAAAAATGATATGCTTGCTCTTATGGAAAAAAAGTCACTTGAAAACAGCTTTAATCTCTTAGTATTCATGCTTACGGATATACTAAAAGGCGGTTCTGAGCTTTTAGTTGTTGGAGAGGATAAAGAAATTGCAGCTAGAGCTTTTAATGTAAAATTAAACGGTGCAAGCTTCTATCTTCCAGGAATCCTGTCAAGAAAAAAACAGGTTATTCCTCCTATAACTTCTGCAATAACTTCATTAAAATAAATAAGAAGTGGATTTCCACTTCTTATTTTGTTAGCAAATAAAATAATATAAATACAATTATACATATACCATAGCTTATGCTCAGATAATCTTTCACACATATACTGTCTATTTTTTTACTGTATTCCCCATAGCTTTTTAAATAATCTGTTTTTTGTGAGCTGTACATATAGTAAAAATTCACTGACTCAACATAAGCTCCCATAATATCAACATTAAGTAAAGGTCTTTTAAAAAAATTAGAAAAATAATCTCCTTTAAAATCTATTTCTGATTTTCTATTTCTGCACAAGTATACTATGTATAAAAAAATTTCTGCTATAGCTGCTGGTATTATTGTTAAAATAATAAATACATATTTAAAAAAGTAAAACTGCTCATCTTGAATGCTTACATTATAAATAGTCATATATGCTAATCCAAAACAGTTGCCTGCCAATAATATAAGCACTACAGGTGCTATAAAACCGCATACTAAGGCTCTTGATATTGTTGATATTGTATCATAGAACTTTACTTTTTCTCGCTGTTTTAAATTTTTTTTCTCTGTATTGCTTATATCTATCACAAGAAATATAGTTATAAAATTAATTATTTCACTAGGCTTGACTATATATACTGCATAGCAAATAATACCTGTAATTAAGATATATAAAACTTCAAGCATCAATTTACTTTTTATACCTTTACTCAAGAAGTTATTTATTATATAGAATATATTTTGTCTATCAAGTTTCCATATAACTATACTTAAAAGACAACCAAGAACATAACCTATTCCCATGTTACTCCTCCAGATTAATCCTCTACTTCTTCAATAGAAACAGGTTTCATTTCAATATCAAACATATATGAACTTGTTCTATACATAAAATCATAATTACTTAAAAATGCTGATTTACAGGGCATAAACATTGAATCTCTTTTTTGTTTGCATATCTCATACATTGGGCAGCAATACTGCAGATTACTTTGATTATTCATATTGTACATATATTTAATCCTCCCATTAGAAAATAATATATATACAATGCAATAAAGTTCTTACATTCATGATGTCACAAAATATACAAGTTTCAAGTATTTTTGGGAAATCATGAATGTATTAGAACTTTTGCATTGTATATATTAATATATGAACTATAATGAATAATTTATGAAAACTTTGTTTAATTAATATTTATTTATAATTTAAGGTAAATAAAAAGCAGTATTATACATAAGTACAATACCACTAAATTATTACCTTGATCTTAAGTTGTTAGCCATTCCCCACATGTCATCAGCTGTCTTCATTGATTTAGAACTTAGTTCAAAAGCTCTTTGGGTTATTATCATATCAGTCATTTCTTTAGCAATATCTACATTTGACAATTCTGAAAACCCTTGCATAACATTAGCATTCTGAGTTATAAAAGGTCTTTCAACCGGAATTTCTACACCATTCACATTGGCAGTTTTTAAAGTATAAAGATTTTCTCCAACTGACTGTATAGAATCCGAACTCATAACGTTATAAATATTTATTTTTCCTATTTCAACAGAATTATTTCCTTCGGTTTTAATAATTCTGCCCTTATCATCTACTGTAAAATTGTTTTCGCTAAGTTTTCTATCTTCCTCAGTTGTATTTTTATTAAAGTCTATAGCTAACCTATTTCCATTGCTGTCAACTAAAGCTCCCTCAGAATCTATGCTAAAATTTCCTCCTCGTGAAAATGCAGTTTTGGGAGTTCCATCTGCATTTTTTTCAGGAAGAATTACCTGAAAGTACCCTTGTCCATCAATTGCCAAATCTGTTGACTTTCCGGTTTGAGTAAGATTACCTTGGCTATTATCACGAGTCCATTCTCCTGTTCTTATACCAGTTCCATTATAGGAAGTGTTTTGCCCAGCAGTTGTAACAGGATATCCGTTTCTATTGAGGTTTTCGTATACCAAATCTTTAAAATTAACATCTATTCGCTTATAGCCTGTTGTGTTCGCATTTGCTATATTATTTGAGATGCTATCTAGCTTGTCTTGCTCAGCAGACATAGCACTTCTGCTGCTCCATAATATTCTTAACACTTGTTTCACTTCCTCTGATAATTATATTTATCTTATAGTACCTACTTCATTTACAGCCTTTCCTAAAGTTTCGTCTAAAGACTGCATAATTTTTTGGTTAGATTCAAAGGTTCTCATAGCCGTCATCATATTAACCATTTCATTAATTACATTAACATTTGACTTCTCTAGTGAGCTTTGCTTTACAGAAACATTATCTGATTGAATCGCATTAGTTCCTTCATACAGATTATCTCCCATTTTCTTCAGAGAATTTAAATCAGTAAAATTAACAGTGTTAAATCTATATCTATTACCTTGGACAGTAAAGGTTCCATCACCTGAAAGCTTTAACTCCTCATTTCCAACCTGCATTGGAGATGGATTTCCAATAGTTCGTCCATTTGCATCAACAGCAGAAGCAAGTATCCTATCTCCACTATCATTTACTAAGTATCCTTGACTATTTACATGAAAATGTCCATCCCTAGTGTAATAAGTGTTATTTGCTCCATTATTACCTCTCTGTACAGAAAAGAAGCCTCCGCCATCAATTGCAAAATCACTCCACTTTCCTGTATCATCTATAGTACCTTGGGTAAAACTTGTATTAACCCCATCAATAGAACTTCCCTGACTTAAGGCGCCTATTACATTTCTTACATTTTTCCCATTAACAATCTTATCGTAATTTTCAATTAAAACGTCATCAAACTTTTTTACTGCCAAATTATCCTCTTTAAACCCAATAGTATTAACATTTGCCAAGTTGTTTGTTATTACATCCTGTTTAGCTTCTTGAGTTATAAGCCCTGATACTGTTGTATATAATGCCCTAATCATTTGCTCACATCCTTATTAATAACTTTAAATTCACTAGGGTAATCCATTCCTAATGCTTTAGCTCGTTTTTCAATTTCTGCGTTGCTAATATTGCTATTAAATTTCACACTGCTCATTATAACTACTGAAATAACAATTCCTATACCGATACCTAGTAAAATTCTTCTATCGCTAAGAAAGTCTATTAAATACTTTATTTTAGATATAATTCCTTTATTAATAGTACCTCCCCCTTGCCTATTCCAAGTTTTGTTGAAATATCTTCTACTGAATATCCCATACTGAGCATAGAATTTATCTCTTCTATTTTAATACTATTTGATTTTATTTTAATATCTTCCATTTTATTAATTGTATCTTCTTTAAGGCTTATATTCAAGTCTTCATTTAAATTACTTTCCTGCTCAATGTTTTCATTTTCTATATCTTTTTCTGTTAATTCTTCTTTATCTATACTTAAATAATTAACATCATTCTTTTGCAGTTTTTGAATTTCTTTTTGAAGTTCTAAAATAGTTTCTGAAAACTCTCTTCTAAGCTCTCCGATTCTTACATCAACTTCAGTCATATCAGCCTCAGTATTACGAAAAACTTTACCAAAGGATGTCTCATCTTTCTTTACAGCTTTAATATTAAAAAAAATCAATAATATACCTATAACTAATAAAAACCATACCATAACTTATCCCTCAGTTATTCATATTTTAACTTTTTTAATTCTTTTCTTAGATGCATAATTGCCCTGCTGTGCAGCTGACACACTCTTGACTCTGAAACCTCGAGAACCTTTCCAATCTCCTTTAAAGTTAATCCTTCATAATAATATAAAGATAATACCATTTTGTCTTTCTGGTTTATATTGTCTAAAGCTTTTGCTAAGTACTCCACCTCTTCTTTGTCTTGCAGCAGCTTTTCAGGACTTGGACTCTTTTCATCTTCAATCGTTCCCATAAGAGGCATATCATCATCGTCTGAAAAAATTATATCTTCTAAGGATACTACTGAAATATAATTAATATAACTTTCAATTTCTCCTACTTCCTCTAAAGTCATTTTTAGTTCTCTTGCCACCTCTTCATAGGATGGCTCTCTCAATAATTTTTTCTGCAAAGCTTCAATAACCTCATTATATCTATTAAGCTTGTCCATTGCTCCTTTTGAAATCGGACTGTTTTTTCTGAGCTCATCAATCATTGATCCCTTTATCCTAATGGAGGCATAGGTAGAAAATTTCATTCCCTTGCTTTCATCAAACTTATTTATTGCATCCATAAGTCCAATCATGCCAAAGCCAACTAAATCTTCATATTCTATATACTTGCTTTTCCCTATAATAACCCTAGAAGCTATATATTTAACAAGAGGTATATACTTAGTAACAATCTGTTTTTTTATATCAACTGCCTTAGCTAAAGCCATACTTAGCCCCCCTTTATAATCAACTCTTAACTTGTAGTACCCTTCTTCATCTGATCCCGCATTATTTGGAAAATAAATCTTATAATTTTTTCTCTATTTTTATCATCTAAATCTATAAAACTAATGCCACATATGTTCAACTTGTTGGAGTCATCTTTTTCAACTCTTACAACTTCACCTTTTACTTCCACATTATCGTCCCCTACAGGGATATATGCTTTAATTAAATTCCCAATACTAAGCTGAGCATTGCTTAACTTTATCCTCATACCCCCGCCGCTTAAATCGACCATTATGGCCTTAACAGTACTTTGAGGTTTTTTTTCCAGCTTAGAATACTCCACAGCACAGATAATTGGCACTCTTACAAACTTTCTTCTCTGCACTTTAAATACTTCTTTAGGAAAAGCTAAAACTATTATAGGTATAACATCTACTTTTCTATCAACTACCGTTGTATAAAATTTATAAATATCATTTCCTTGATAATAAATCACTTCAACTTGTTCAAACTTTCGAAGCGGTATATATTGCCCTTCCTTTATTGGTATACTTATATATATAAAATTATCATCAACATTTTCTATGTTACTTTTATAGTATCCATCATCCCAAGATATCTCAACTTTATTATTTATAGTGAACTTTAAATCTTCTGCCATTTCTTATCTCCTTATGAAAATATACTGAAAATCTTCTTAAAAAGCCCCTGGACCCCTGTCTTCTGTTCTTTTTCCTCACTCCCAATAAGCTTTTTAGCTATCTTTACTATGTCTTGTGAAGCTTCACAGTTTGGATAAGTTATTATGAACGGCTGCTGACTTCTAACAGCCTGCACTAGCTTCTTGTCCTCAGCAATACTTCCTAAATACTCCATTTGCATTTTTAAAAAGTTAACTGCTGCATTGTTAAATTTACCATAAGTAAGTACAGCTTCCTTTTCATCAATGGCCCTATTTATTACAACTTTTGCAGTAGTTTTGATTTTAAAATGAGCTATTGCCTTTAAAAGGCTGTAAGCATCTGTTAGGGATGTCGGCTCTGGAGTAGTTAAAACTATTAACTCTTCGCAGCAGGCTACAAATCCAAGAACACTTCTATTTATTCCTGCTCCGGTGTCCATTAAAATATAATCAAGTCCTGTAAGCGACCCTAATTTCTTAATAAAATCGTCTCTTTGTTCATTTGTAAGTTCGTCAATCTTTGAGAGTCCTGACCCTCCTGGCAGAAGCTTTACCCCGTAGGGGCCTGTAATAACTACATCCTCAATTTCTTTACCATTAAATATAACATCAAAAACATTATATTTAGGCAGAAATCCCATTAACACATCGTCATTTCCCATTCCAACATCAGCATCAAATATCAAAACCTTTTTGCCCATCTGCTGCAGCATTATTCCAAGATTAACTACAAAATTACTTTTACCTACCCCACCTTTGCCGGAGGTAACAGTTATTATTCTAGCCCTATCTTTTGTTTCATTATTTGATGCAAGTTGTCTCAATCTTTGAGCTTGATCTAACATATACTATCCTCTCCTAATATAAGACTAGATACTTCAGAAGATGATATTATCTTTATATCATCAGGCACATTTTGTCCGGTAGTAATAAAGCTAAGCGGCTTTTTAGCAGCATCAAGTATATTTAGTATAGAACCATAAGTTGAAGTCTCATCAAGCTTTGTTATAATAACATTGTTGTAATTTAAAACCTTATATCCTTCTACAATAGCTTCTACATCTTTATTTTTGGTTGTAGAGCTTATAACTAAATGAATATTGCTTGTATTAGCCTTTTCTACAAAAGCCCTAAGCTCAGAGATCTGCATTGTATTCTTGCTGCTTCTTCCTGTAGTATCTATTAAGATAACTTCACAATCCTTCATGCTTTCAATGGCAGTATCCATTTCCTTCATCGTAAACACAACTCTAAAAGGAATATTCATTATATCTGCATAGGTTTTAAGCTGTTCAACTGCACCTATTCTATACGTATCTATTGTAATAAGTCCTACTTTTTTCTTATCTATAAGCGATAATCTTCCTGCAAGCTTTGCAATAGTTGTAGTCTTGCCTACACCTGTAGGTCCAACCAACACAACTGCCCCATCCATCTTAACTTTAGACACAGGTGTAAGTTTTTCTATAGCTGTTTTTGCTTTCTGGCCCTCATCCATATTTTCATCTAAGCTTTTAACTTTAGTCAAAATCTTTTTGATAATTTTTTCATTTAAGTCGCTATCTTCAAGCTTAATTTGCAGCTTAGATCTTCTTTGAGTTTTTTCAGGAGTTTTGTTCATCATATCCGATAAGAGATTTTTCATTTCCTGCATCTCTTTGAGAAGCTCTGAATCATTTGAAGAAGGTTTACTTTCTTCAATAATTTCATTTTTAACAGCCTCAGTATTTTTAATAGTTTCCTTTTCTACAGCTTTCTTTATTGCTTCTATACTGTCAACAATGTCTTCATCATTTTTCTTAACATTTTCAATAGCAGCTGTAACCTCTAATATCTTTTTTGAAAAAAAGCCTTTAACGCCAGGCTTTCTTATTTTTCTTTGACTTATAATAACTGCATCCTTGCCTAATTCATAACGAATTCTCGTCATTGCTTCGTTCATACTGCTTACTATATATCTTTTAATAATCATTTATATGGTCACAACTCCTTCAGTTCTTATCTCTATATCATTTGGTATTTCATTTAATGAAAGAACTATAATATTTGGAAATACCATCTCAATAAGCCTTCTAAAAGCAGGTCTAATCTTAGGAGAAACCAAGAAAACAGGCTGATTATCATTAAAATAAACACTATCTGTAACATTCTTTATAGAATTTAATATTCTTCCGGTAGTATCAGGATCCATTGCCGGGAAAGACCCCTGCATGGACTTTTGTATATTTTTAGCTACTAGCTCTTCTATATCAGGAGAAAGTGTAGCTACAGTTATTGAGGAACTTTCATCTATGAGAGGATTACATATAGTTCTTCCTAATGCGAATCTAACGTATTCTGTCAATAGTTCAATATCCTTTGAAGTCCTTGAGTTATCTGCAAGTGATTCCATTATTGTAACCATATCCTTTATCGGAACCTTTTCCTTTAATAAATTTTGAAGTACCTTTTGAACTTCTCCAATAGTCATTAAATCTGGTATAAGTTCTTCCACAACCGCACTATATTTTTCCTTAACTGCATCAATTATTAATTTTACTTCTTGTCTTCCTAAAAGTTCATAGGAATGACTCTTAATAGTTTCTGTTAAATGAGTAACCATTACAGTAGTTGGATCTACTACAGTAAGTCCCTTTATTTCAGCTTCTTCCCTTTGGTCCTTATTTATCCATACAGCAGGAAGTCCAAAAGCTGGTTCTACTGTACTTATACCTTGAATCTCATAATCTCCATTTGTCGGATCCATGCATAACAGCATGTTAGGCATAAGCTCCCCTCTTACTGTTACTGTTCCTCTTATCTTAACTACATATTCATTAGTCTTTAACTGCAAATTATCTCTTATTCTTATGGGTTGTACAACAATACCCATTTCAATAGCACACTGTCTTCTAACAGAGGATATTCTCTCTAAGAGGTCTCCTCCAGCACTTTCATCAGCCAATGGTATTAACCCGTAGCCTATTTCAATTTCCATAGGTTCTACACTTATAAGGGACATAACATTTTCAGGCTCTCTCTTTTCAGTTTCAATAATTTGCTGCTGTTCTTCCTCTATCTTTGCTTCAACTTCACTCTTAGCATCTTTATGAAGAAAGTATGCACTTACCCCTGCACTTATTGATAAAACAATAAAGATAAAGTGAGGAAGACCTGGTATGAAAGCCAGAAACATTAAAACAGCAGAAGCTATTGCAATAACTTTAGGCGATCCAGTCAGCTGTGTTGTAACCAATGTACCAAGGTTTTCATCGCTTCCAGAACGTGTAACCAATATACCTGAAGATGTAGATATAAGTAGTGCTGGTATTTGGCTCACCAGCCCGTCACCGATTGTAAGTCTTACATAGGTTTGCGCTGCATTTGCTATATCCATTTTAAGCATTACTACGCCTATAATAATACCACCGATTACATTTATTAAAGTAATTATAATTCCGGCTATAGCATCACCTTTAACGAATTTTGAAGCACCATCCATAGCACCGTAAAAGTCTGCTTCCATTTGCATTTTCTTTCTTCTTTCCTTAGCTTGATTTTCATCAATTAAGCCGGAGTTTAAATCTGCGTCAATACTCATCTGCTTACCAGGCATAGCATCCAATGTAAATCTTGCAGAAACTTCTGCTACTCTGCCTGAACCATTTGTAATAACCATAAACTGTATAATCATTATAATTAAAAATATTATAATTCCAACAACATAGTTTCCGCCAACAACGAAGCTTCCAAAAGCTTCAATAATATGTCCTGCGTAAGCATCCTTTAATACAAGTCTTGTAGAAGATATATTTAAGGCCAGTCTAAACAATGTTGTAATAAGAAGCAATGTTGGAAAAACAGAAAATTGAAGCACTTCTGTTGTAAACATGGTTAAAAGTATTATTACTACTGATACTGTTATATTAAGTGCTAAAAGTATATCCAGTATTGTAGGAGGCAGAGGAATAATAATCATAAGTACAATACCTATAACCACGAACGCTACAATTACATCGGTATTGTTTTTAATGTTGAATTTTGATTTTGTATTTAAAGCCATCTACATTTCACCCCTGTACTAATTAAGCCTTCTACTTTTTCTTGTTCATTTTATAAACTAATGCAAGTACCTCAGCCACAGCTTGATACATTTCGGTGGGAACTGTGGAATCTATCTCTACCTCTGCAAATATAAGTCTCGCTAAAGTTCTATTTTCAATTATAGGTACCTCACTGTTTTTAGCAATTTCTTTAATCTTAATTGCTATATTATCTGCTCCTTTTGCTATAAGAATAGGTGCACTGTCTTCACCTTCCTTATATCTTAAGGCACAGGCTATATGTGTAGGATTTGTAACAACTACTGTTGCATCAGGAACGGCCTGCATCATTCTTTTTGAAGCCATTTCTCTTTGTCTTTGTTTTATCTTCCCCTTAATCTGAGGGTCTCCTTCCTGCTGCTTAAATTCCTCCTTAATTTCCTGCTTGGTCATTTTAAGTTCTTTATTGTATTGAAATTTTTGATAAAGATAGTCAGCAAGAGCTACAACAACCATTATAATAGTTATTTTAGAAAATATGCTCATGACTATTTTTCCAAAGGCTGCAGGAACTGCACCTATTTTTAAATTTCCTATCTGCATAATATAGCTGTAATTGTCTCTTATAAAGCCATATCCAACATAAGCTAAAATTGAAACAATAATTAAGTTTTTTATAGTTTCTATAACAGTTCTAAAAGAAAATATTCTTTTAAGCCCTTTTAGAGGATTTATTTTTGACAGCTGAGGTTTTAAAGGCTCCTGAGTTACCATAAAACCTACTTGAATGAAGTTTGCCAGTATGCCCATTATCATAATAGGCACTATAATTGGTAAAATTACTAAGGCAATTCTCCAAAGTGCTGTTAATGTTATACTTTGAAGGCTATTATAATCTAGATTTGTTAATAGATAGTTATTTAAAAACATTTGCATAGTATCTTTCAAGCTGCTGCCTGCATAGCTTCCAAGAGCTAAAAAAACTAAAGTTATTGCAAGCATTGTTAAAGCCAAATTAACCTCTTTACTTCTTGCTACCTGCCCCTTTTTTCTTGCATCGCTCTTTTTCTTTGGAGTGGCATCTTCTGTCTTGTCTTCTGATGCAAAAACTACAATAAAAGGTACTACCTTAAATATACCCTTTAAAAGATCCTGCATGTTTCCAAATGAATTTGAGATCATATTAAAAATTAAAGGAAGTGCTAATACAAAGCAAGTAAGTCCGACTAATATCTTTATAGGCAGACCTAATATCATTAAATTAATTTGAGGCACTGCCCTGCCTATAAGTCCTAAAGTTATATCTGTTATAAGAATAATCAATACCAAAGGTATTGCAATTTTCAATCCTATAGCAAAGAACTGTACAAAAGCATTTATAATCAGATTAACACTTTCACCGGATAATATAAACTTTCCCAGTGAAATTGAATTAAAGCTCTCTACTAGTGCTCTTATGAGCATGTGGTGACCATCAATAGTAAAAAATAATATTAAACTGCACCAGTATAAAATATTTTCTATAAAAGTGCTGTTGCTGTTTGTGGTTGGATCAAACATACTAATCATAGAAAAGCCTATTTGCTGATCTATAAATTGTCCTGCCATTTTAATACTAAAAAAACATAGATTTGTTATAAAACCAAGTATAAGTCCTGTAATAACTTCATTTATAATCAACGAAATCAAAATATAATTGCTTGTTATATTTACTGCTGAATAATTAATTCCTGGCAACAAAATATATGAAACAATAAGTGTAAAGGCAACCTTTGCAGTATTTGGAAGCCCCTTAGGAAAGAAAATTGGTACAACTGTGAAAAAACCTATCATCCTTATAAAAACAAGTATCAAAGCCGTAAAATATGCCATATTAATCAATATTTATCACCCTGATATCCCTTTTCTATTTTGCTACATTTGCAATTAGTGAAAATATCCTTTCTGTAAAATTCACGACTGTATGAAGCATCCATGGACCTGCTATAAGACCAACTACTGCTGCAGCAATAAGCTTAGGAACAAAAGTTAAAGTCTGCTCTTGTATCTGTGTAGTAGCTTGGAAAATACTAATAATTAAACCCACAACAATAGATATCAGAAGTATTGGCGCTGCTATTGTAAGCCCTGTCTGAATGGCATCCTTTAAAACCGATATAATCATATTTTCACTCATAGTAAATCTCACCCCTAAAACTAAACTTTTTTAATTCTTTGAACTTTATAGCTATACCTACGAAAAGCCCATAATCAGCGATTTTACTAAGAGATGCCATCCATCTACCATTACAAATAGCAATAACTTAAAAGGAAGTGATACCATTACTGGGGGAAGCATCATCATTCCCATTGAAAGCAGTACGCTTGAAACGACTAAATCAATTATTAGGAAAGGAATATATAATAAAAATCCAATTATAAAAGCTGTCTTTAATTCGCTTATTACAAAGGCTGGCACAACAACATAAAGAGGAACATTATCCTTTGTTATATCTCCTTTAACCTTTGCCACATCAATAAATAATTTCAAATCATTTTGCCTAGTAGTTTTTAGCATAAACTCTCTTAAAGGCTTAGAACCCGCTTCTACTGCTTGCTCCTGAGTTATCTTATTATCAAGATAAGGCTTGATTGCATTATTATTTACTGCATTAAAGGTAGGTGTCATAATGAAAATTGTTAGAAATATTGCTAACCCAATTAACACCTGATTTGGAGGTGCCTGCTGAGTACCGATAGCGCTTCTTAAGAATGAAAATACTATAGAAATTCTTATAAAGCTTGTCATCATTATTATTATGGAAGGCAATAAAGTTAATATAGTTAATATAATCAAAAGCTTTATATTGTCTACATATTCTTTTGGAGTATTGGCACCATCTACTGAAATATTAACCTTTGGTATAGGTATGTCGGCTGGTGCAGCTTGTACCTTATATCCTAACAAAAATATAAAAGAAACTACTAATAGTGCAGCGAATATACTATATTTTTTTTTCATATCTAATCTTCCTTCTTTTTGATTACTTTTTGATAAAATTCTTTAAGGCTAGTATACTCAGGAATTTCCTTAGTTTCTTCAAGATTTAAAAGTTCATCTTCATTAATTTCTAGCAGAGTTTCTATCTTGCCGCTAGAGGACGATAACACATATCCTTTTTGTCCAATTCTAACTATGACTAAACTGTTTTCCTTTGATAGTGGTACTCTCTCAAGAACCTTTATGAACTTACCATTTTGAATTTTCTGCAACTTGTTTCCACCAAACTTAACAGAAAGATAGAATAAGAAAAGTATAAAAGGAAGAAAAACGATTATCTTTAAAATCATATATAAAAAGCTTAAGTCCATATCTTTCTCCTTTTTATTGAATTAAGATATCAGTAAGATAAATATTATTAATTCTTCCATTTTCAAAATAAGGATTGATCTTAGTTAGAATTTCCTTCTTCAAATCATCAATATTCTTTTGAGTAGTTAAATCTGTAGTTTTCTTTGATCTTAAGATATTATTTATCGCATCTCTTAAAACCGGTTTTTTAGTATCAAATTCTGCTGCCATTTCTTTTTCTTTCTTTTTAGTTGGTTCATAACCAAGAGTAAGCTTTACCTTAAAATATCTTTTACCGCCTTCATCAGCAAGGTTTACTAAAAATTCATCCATACTGTAAGTACTTGACGAAATTTGGTTAAGAGCATTAATAGCTTCCATGCTATTTAGATTATTAGTAGTTTGTGCTTTTGGTGTTGTTTCAGCAGCAGCTGAATTTTTATTAGTTAAAAGAAGGTAACCAGTAAACCCCAGCCCTAGAACAACTAATATAAGCAATACTATTATAATTACTTTAAATAGACCGCCTTTTCCCTTTTCCTTCACTTTTTTTTCTTTCTTCTCCGCCATTTCTAAATCTCCTTTATTATCTTGTTACTTAAAAATTACAACCCAAACTTTTGTATCTTACTTTTATATTCCAAAACCTTACTTACGATTTCCTCATTGCTTTCACGAACAAGATACTTATTTCCATTTGTTAAGGTAATTAAACTTTCTGGTACAGCTTCAAGTTTCTCTATATGTTCTGCATTAAGTATTAGCTCTTTGTTATTAAGTCCTGTAAGCTTTATCATATTAGAATCCTCCAAAATTCATTGTAGTCTGTTTAGCCTTCAAAAAAAACAAGTCTGGCATACTGAAACTGTCGTATTAAATGCGAGCTTAATTATAAGTACAACGATAGTTTTAATCAGTATGCCAGATAAAATTACTAATCATATTGTATCCGTTAACACCTATTCTTACAACTGTTTTATTGTTGTTAACTTTGGAATTACTTAGTTCATATTTAATTATATATCCAAATTAACAAATAGATTAATAAATTTATCCGGCTCAGATACTAATTAATATTTATACTATCTCTTTAAGTTTAGTATATCCTGAAGGATTTCATCACCCGTAGTTATAGTCTTTGAATTTGCCTGAAAGGCTCTGCTAGTTACAATCATGTCTGTAAATTGTTCTGCAAGATCCACATTTGACATTTCAAGCATACCTTGAAGCATATCTCCATACCCCTTGCTGTTATCAGTAGCAGCGTTTAACCCGCTTCTCACAATTGGTTCACCAGAGTTTGCTGATCTGTCATAAAGATTTTTACCAACCTTTGATAAACCAGCAGGGTTCTTAAAAGAAGACATTGCTAGCTGTCCAAGTCCGGATACAGAACCATCTTCTAGTACGGCTGAAATCACACCATCTTTTCCTATAGAGAAAGTTCTTATTCTCATTTCTTTTCCATTTTTAATAACACTATCTGGAACTTTTAATGGAACTAGAGTATTACTAGCCACTGGCTTATTTACACCATCGTTAAGATCAACAAAATTTAATGATCCGTTTGTGCTGTAGTCTATACTATTTGTTGTAGTAGTTACACCTGCATTTGTAATTGTTTGAACTAAGGGATATCCTAATACTCTGCTTCCATCTGAAGTTAACAGATTTCCCTGCTCATCAAGAGTAAAAGAACCATCTCTAGTATACTGTACTGCCATGTTGTCTGCATTTGTAATTTTTCCATTATTTATACCAACACCATTCGTATTATCATCTGGAACCTCACCTGTACCAACCATAAAGTAGCCATCTCCGTCTATTGCAACATCGAGATTTCTGCTGGTAGGCTGCATCATCCCTTGGGCAACCATAGTATCAATACCAGCCATTTGTACTCCAAGTCCTACTTGTCTAGGATTAACTCCACCTTGATTTAATCCAGGTCCTAAAGCTTGTGATACATTTTGACTCAGCATATCCTGAAATCTAACTCTGGCTCCTTTAAAAGAAGTGGTACCTACGTTAGCTATATTATTACCTATAACATCAAGCTTTGTTTGATTTACTTTCATACCTGATATTCCTGAATATAATGATCTTAACATTTATTTGCCTCCCTTAATTAACATATTGAATAAACTTTGCTTCTGTCATTCCACAAAGTAAGGCATCCTATTTAAGGTCCTGCCTATTATAAAAGCACTACACTGTCTATATTAGTAAATACATTACCTTTACTGCTTTCCTTATCAACTGCAGTAATTATGGTCCTGTTTTTAACACTTGTTAAAAAAGCTATATCTTTATACAAAATTAGAGATTCTGAAGCTCCCTTTTCCAGAGCTTTATTTATTCCATCATTTATCTTGTTCATATCACTTTCATTTAAAGTAATATTTCTATCTCTAAGTCTTTCTGCAGCATGATTTGATATTACAAAGCCATCTTTTTTATTTATTTCTTTTGAAAGAACTTCTTTAAAGCTAGTCCCATCACTAACTTTTCTATTTATTTCAGATGAAAACTTAGTATAATCATCAACAGAATACAACTTGCCATTGATAACTCTATAACTCATAATTTACTTTTCCTTATTAATAAATTTCTAAAACACTTGAATATGGAAACTCTTTTGATACTGCTTTTCCGTTTTCTTGTACTTGAATATTAAGCTTTATGCTGCTACCATCCTTTTTTGTTCCTAAAACAGTACCTACATACTGATCTCCATTATCATCTGTAGCGTTTAATTTTACTACCCTTCCAATTAGGCTTGATGCACCTACAAGACTCATAGTGCTGTTTAAGTTTGTCATCTGCTCTAATGATGCGAACTGCGCCATTTGTGCAACATATGCAGTAGAATCCTTTGCATTTTCCGGGTCTTGATTGGAAAGCTCTGCAGTTAATATCCTCAAAAACGCATTTTTATCCATTTCATTTGTATCTTTTACTATCTTAGTGCCTTTCGCTGTGGTTGTGCTGCTTGCTTGCCCGGTACTATAGGCTTTAGTATCAGTTACATTTTCTGCCATAATAAATATCCTCCTTTTTAAAATTATGCTAATAAATTAACTTTACTATCTTGCCCAGCTTCAGATTCAATGTAAGTATTTTCATCCTCAATTGCATCCACTCCATATGATTTCTGCTTCTGCTTTTGTCCTTCTCCAGAGTTTCCTTCGTTTCCGCTAAACAGAAAATTATCTCCATTTCCTAAGCTTAAACTAAAGCTTTGTATCGATAAATTCTGTTCTGTAAGCTGATTGCTTATTGCCGGAAGCTGAGAATTTAATAAATCATAGGTTTCTTTGTTGTTTGCAGTAATATTTGCTTTCATAATACCGTTATCCATGGTAAGTCTAATAATTATTTGTCCTAAATCCTTCGGCATTACTTTAACAGAAAGCTCCTTAATGTTATTAAGATCCATATATTTGACAGCTTTTATTAAGTCAGTATTAATACTTGTCCTATTTATTACCGGCTTATCAATTACAACTTCCTGTTTGTTTAAATTCGAAACTTCAAATCTAGTTAAAACATTAGTAATTTTATCACCAATAACATCCTTAACTCCCTTTGGTTTGTCCTGCTGAACCAAGTTTTTTAATAGTTTGTCTTCTTTTTCAGTACTTTTAGAAGGCATTTGTTCAACAAAATTAAGTTTACCGTCGTTTAGGTTTTCATTTTCTGCTAAATTTGTGTTATTTAATAAATCACCTTTAGAAAGCTTTACATATTCATTATTTGTAACTTGCTGCAAAATCTTATTCAACTTTAAATTAATGCTCTCATCTGGCTGTTCATTACTTAGGTCTAAATTGCCTTCAGTAAACTTTTTATACAGTATAGCAATAATTTCTTGTTTGTCATCAGACTCATATCCAGGCTTTGCTTGAACTGATTGATTACTAGGAAATTTTACAGCTTCGTCATTTTTTAAAATATTAGAAATAATATCACTAATACCTTGTTCTTTAGACTCGTTATTACTAACTGTTGATTTTAAATTTTGATTAGTTGCTAATTCCACAGCAGATTTCAGCTGCTGCACAGAAGTATTTTCAACAAGTTTTGAAATAACTGCTTTTATATTATCAGAGTCGCACTTTTTTATGCTTTCCTTAAGACTTAATATATCTTTCGGATCAATTTTTAAAAGCATCAGCATACTGATAATCTGGTCTAAATCCATACTATCTAACTTTTCATTTAACTCATTTAAGTCTGTAGTATTTTTTTCATCCTCTATATCACTTTTGTCTTTAACATACGGTTCAGACTTAACCTCTTCTTCCTTTGTGTTATCTAGCACTTCTTTGAAACTGCTTTTTACTTCTTTTGATGCTTCCTTCTTTATTGCACTATTTAAATCATTAGTACTTTGAACTTTAGTTGTAGCATTTGTAACCGAGTTAACCACTTTTTCACCTCCTTTCGCGTGCTCTTAAAAATCCGTATAAAGCAAACTCATCATTAGTTTTCTGTTCTACAAAATCTTGTTCCTTAATAAAAGCTTTTAATTGATTATCTTTAAGAGTCTCAACGGTTTTTCTTTCAATCTGTCTTTGCTTTAATTGCTCTCTTCTTTCATCAAGTTTCTCGGTTTTCACCTTTAGAACTGTATCTGCTTCAATTATAGATGCATTCAGTGCATTAAGATACATATGCTTTAGCTTTTGCTCTACAAGATTTTTGCTTTCTGAAGACCTGTACTTGTTATAGTTTTCCTTAAGACTATTTAGTTTTTGCTCAGCCCCTTCTCTTTCCAGCTGTGCTTCTTTAAATAATCTTTTGCTTTCTTCTTCCTTATCAGATCTAATGTCCAATAACTTTTGCAGTCTAAACTTATAACCTTCCAACTTCTAAGCACTTCCTATTTAAAAATATTTTTTAAGGCAATTAAACTGTCCTTAAATTCTGTATGTTCCTTAACACCTTGTCGTAAGAATTTTTCAATAGCGTCATTATAATTAATAGCCATATCAACCTTTTTATTGCTCCCCTTAACATAGGCACCTATATTAATTAAATCTTCAGAATCTTTATAGGTTGCAAGTAAATCTCTACATAAAGAAGCCGTTTTTTTATGCTCATCATCTGCTATTTCAGACATAAGTCTGCTTACACTGCTTAATATATCTATAGCTGGATAATGATTCTTTGCGGCAAGAGCTCTAGATAATACAATATGGCCATCCAATATACCTCTTACTGCATCCGCAATAGGCTCATTAAAATCATCGCCATCAACAAGAACCGTATAAAAAGCTGTTATAGAGCCTTTATCAGACATACCAGAACGTTCCATTAACCTAGGAAGCATTGCAAATACAGAAGGTGTGTAACCTTTGGTTGCAGGCGGCTCGCCTATAGCAAGTCCAACTTCTCTTTGCGCCATAGCAAATCTAGTTACTGAATCCATCATAAGTATTACTTTTTTACCCTGATCTCTAAAGTACTCAGCAATTGCTGTAGCTGTAAAAGCTCCCTTTAGTCTTACCAAAGCAGGTCTGTCAGAAGTAGCACATACTATAACAGATCTTTTCAGTCCTTCTTCTCCTAAGTCCCTCTCAATAAAGTCAAGCACTTCTCTTCCTCTTTCCCCTATTAGAGCAATTACATTCACATCAGCTTCAGCATATTTAGCAATCATTCCTAGTGTTGTACTTTTACCAACGCCACTGCCTGCAAATATACCAACTCTTTGCCCTTCCCCGCAGGTTAAAAAGCCATCAATTGCTCTAACCCCAGTTGGAAGCACATCTTTAATTCTTCTTCTCTTTAGTGGATCAGGAGGATCTCTATCAAGTTGATATAAAGCTTCACCTCTTAGTTCTTCTCCTTCTAAAGGATTTCCAAGCCCATCTAAAATTTTACCTAAAAGGTTATCTGAACAATTAACGCTTAAAGGTTTTCCGTGGGAAACAACCCTACAGCCAGGTGCTATACCAATAAGTTCTCCAAGAGGCATTAATATAACATTATCTTCTTTAAACCCTACTACCTCACAAGTAATAGGAAGATTTTTCTCATTATATATAGTACAAACCTCACCTACAAAAGCTCTTATACCTTCAACCTCTATAGTTAAGCCTATAACCTTTTTAACCAATCCTTCTACATATACTAAGCTTGTATCTTCTATCTTTTTCTTAAGAGATGCAAAATCCACTGAAAACATATTACTCCTTCCCTTCAAGAATATCTTTAATTCTTAAAAGTGCGTAATCTACTCCAACTACTATTTTGCCATTGCCTTTATCAATTACAGCATTTCCTATCTCTAAACTGTTATCTTTTAGTATAAAAATATCACCGAAGAAACCAAGCTGTTCTTTCCAATTATCAATCTGAGCCTTTAATTCTTCAAGGTGTAAACTATTGCATCGTATAATAAAATTTTTAGAAGTTTTAGAAGTCTCAAGGGCACTTAAAATCATTTCATTTATCATACCCTTGTCTTCTATTTCTCTCTTTATAACGCTTTTAGAAATTGTTAATATAAGTTCACTAATTTCACTTGTCTTTTCTTTTAAATAATTTTCGTATTCTGATTTTGCATTATTTAATAATTCATGAGCCATTGATACAATACCTTCAGCTTCATGCTTAGCGCTGTCAATAGTTTCATAGTATGCCTTATTAAAACCCTCCTGCTGGCCTTCACTAAATCCTTGCTCAAAGGCCTCGCTCTTTAACTGTTCTACCTTATTATGAGCTTCTTGCTCTAATTTCCTTATATCCTCATATGCTTTTAATTTAATTTGTTCACTTTGCCTTCTGGCATTTTCCAATATATTTTTAGCTAAGTTTTCATAACTTTCAATATAAGGTTTTGTATTATTTTCAACTTCGGTATTTATTTCTTTCTCTATCTCAATATTAGTGACAATTTCTCTTAAACCTGTAGCTTTAATACTGTTATTTTTTATAACATTATACGATGATTGCATCTTCGCCACCTCTAGAGATTACAATTTCGCCGGCTTCATCTAATCTTCTAATAACAGACACAATCTTCTGCTGTTCTTTTTCAACATCCATAAGCCTTACTGGTCCTAAGAACTCCATATCTTCCTTTAAAGCAGCAGCAGCTCTCTTTGATTGATTTCTGTAAATAGCATTAGCAACTTCTTCTGAGCAGCCTTTAAGCGCAAGTGCAAGCTCCTTAGTTTCAACCTCTCTAAGAACTCTTTGAATTGATACATCATCAAGCGTAATAATATCCTCGAATACAAACATAGACTCTTTGATTTTTTCGGCAAGTTCTGCATTCTCTTTTTCAAGACCCTCTGTAATATTCTTTTCTGTAGTTCTATCAACCATATTTAAGATATCAACAAGTGTCTGAACTCCTCCTAGAACAGTCATATCAGACTTAACAACGCTGGACAGCTTTGTATCAAGAACTTTTTCTACTTCTTTGATTACAGCCGGTGAAGTATTGTTCATAGAAGCAATTCTAAGCGCAACCTCAGACTGCACATCCTCTGGAAGTGCTGAAAGAATTTGACCTGCCTTGTCTGGCTGCAGATAGCAAAGTACAAGAGATATAGTTTGGGGATGCTCATTTGATATTATATTTAAAAGCTGATGAGCATCGGCCTTTCTTGCAATGGAAAAAGGTCTATACTGTTGTGTAGCTTCAGTGACCTTTTCCATTATTTCTTTGGCTCTTTGAGCACCAAGAGCTTTTCCAAGAAGTGTCCTTGCATATTCAAGTCCACCTTCGATGATAAAGTCCTTGGCCTTATTTATTTGAATAAATTCATCTAATATTTCTTCCTTCTGTTCCGGTCCTACTGAAGTAATATTAGCTATTTCATAGGTAATCTTTTGAATTTCTGATTCAGGAAGCTTTTTTATAATTCCTGAGGCTGCATCTGGACCCAAGGTTATGAATAGTATTGCAGCTTTCTGAACACCAGTTAATTTTGTCTCCTTAGCCACTAACTATCACCTCTCATCCTCTGCCAGCCAAGATTTTATAATATCAGCAACCTGTTCTGGCTTTTCAGCCGCATATCTTTTTATTTCTTTTTCAATATGAGATCTCTCATTATTACTTTCATTATCAAAGTCTATCGGCTTAAACTGTACTTGTGCTTGAGGTTCCTCGTTTCCTATAAGCACGTCAATACCTTTAGGAGGTACAATAGCTTCCAGTTGTTCTTCCTGCGGCAAGCTCTTTTTTCTCCTTCTTGCCATAGCAATTATAAATATTATTAAAACAATTAAACCTGCTCCTCCAGCAACAAGCTCCTTATATAGAGTCATCTTTTGAGTCTGAGCATCAGCCTGTTTCATTTCATCTATAGTCTTTTGAGTTGCTTGAAGATCTGTAGTATCAAACTTCATTCCTTCTACAGTAATTGTATCGCCTCTATTTTGATCATAGCCTATAGCATTTGAAACTAAATCTTTAATCTGCTGCTGCTGAGTACTGTCGAGTGTTCCATCAATAATAACAGAGGCTGTTAACCTCTTTACAGACCCAGGAGCCTTAACGGTTTTAGTTTCACTTTTGCTTATTTCATAATTTTTAGTTTCTTCTTCATGTGTTACATTACCATTAGTATTGGTAGTTGTAGTTGTAGTACCATTTATCATATTATTATCTACTGGACTTTGTGATGGTCTTGTAGCTGTAGTACCATTTGTGTCTCTAGTATACTTTTCGCTTACAACAGTTCCTTTAGGATCAACAGTATTAGTTGTACTTTGAATTGCATCAAAATCCACATCAGCATTTACCTTAACAGTCACCTTATTTTTATAGGGCTTTGAAAGCTGATCCATAGCCTTGGTCTCAAGCTGCTTTTCCAAATTGCTTTTATACTGCTGCTGCTTTTCAGTTGCACTATTTATAGCCATTTTGTCTTCATCAAACAAATCCTTTGTTAAAAGCTTCATTTTATCATCAACAACTTGAACATTTTCTTTTGGTAAATTTTTAACACTTCCGGTAACAAGTGCTACTATCGCTCTAACCTGATCATCGTTTAAAGCTTGTCCTGATTTCATAATTAATGTAACTGATGCACTTGCTGGGATAGAATCCTTTACAAACACACTATCTTCAGGTAAAACCAAAGTAACTCTGGCTTTATCTATTTGAGGAAAGCTTTTTATTGTCTTTTCTAGTTCAGCTTGAAGAGCTCTCTGATATTTTATTTTTAGTTCTGCATCAGTTGATGAAAACGTATTCCCTGTATCAAATAACGCCCATCCGCTGCTGGTTGAATCGATTTGCGGAGCTAACTGAAGTCTAAGAGAATCAACCTGTGTACTGGGAACAAGAATAGAATTTCCTGAAATCTTGTAATCAGTAATTTTCTGCTGTTTTAATTGATCCATTACAGCTTTTGCCTGATCTGATTCTAAATTAGCAAACAAAACACTGTATTTTGTGGAACCTAAAGACACAGTTAAATAAATAACAACAATTAATACTCCAATAAAACTAACCCCCAAAGCTATCTTCACACCACTTTTTAGATTCTTCCACTTATCGTATTGCTTTTTAAAAAAATCCGATAGCTTACCCATTCATAGCACTCCTTATAATATATAATAACTATAACTGCATCCTATTGATTTCTTGATAAGCTTCGACAAGCTTATTCCTGATTTGAACAGCAAGCTCTAAAGACATTTTAGCTTCTTCTGTACTTAACATAACTTGATGAATATCTACGTCATCACCTTTAACGAATTGATCTGTAATATCATCTGCTTGTATTTGTTGATCATTAACTTCATCTAATTTTTGCTTTAAAGTATCAAAAAAGCTGCTATCATTTTCCTTACTAGTAACCTTATCAACAGTTTTCATACTGTCAAAAATACTACTATCTGGAACAAAACCATTTATTTTCATATCCTAATCTCCTTTCTTCGAGGACCTGGGCAGCCTAACGCAGCTCATTCCCATTCGCTAGTCCGCCCGTAAAAGCCCATTTAGGGCTTTTACCTTCCGATTTCTAAAGCTTTTGAAAACATTCCTTTTTCAGCATTCATAGCATTAACATTAGCTTCATAAGCACGAGTTGAAGCTATCATATCTGCCATTTCGTTTAAAATATTTACATTTGGCATATTAACATAACCTTCATTATCAGCATCTGGGTTTGTAGGATCATATACTCTTCTTAGTGGTGATTGGTCCTCTTCTATTCCTACTGCCTTAACTCCCAAAAGCTTATCTTTAGTTTGCCCTGTCTGATTATCAATAGCACTATCTAAATTCTCTTGGAAAACTGCAACCTTTCTTTTATAAGGTTGTCCATTTTCTCCTCTTGTAGTATTTACATTTGCTATGTTTGAAGCTATTGTATCCATTCTAAGTCTCTCTGCTGAAAGTCCGCTTGCACTTATTCTTAAAGTATTAAAAGCATTAATCATAATATTTATTATTTACCTCCATTAACTACATATTTTTCTAGTGATAATCTGCTATTAACCTGACTTATTAGTGCATTATACATAAGCTGATTTGCTGCTTGATTTGCCATTTCATTATCTATATCCACATTGTTTCCGTCTTGCCTTGTGCTTGTAGAAGTGTCTTGCTGAACACTAATATCGCCACTTTCGCTTCCATCTTTAATATGTTTTTCATCAGTGGTTTTTAAATCAAGTGAATCCATGCTTTTGTTTAGATTCTCTTCAAAAGAAACTGTATATTTCTTATATCCCTTTGTATTAATATTAGCTATATTGTTTGCAGTAACCTTGCTTCTTAGCGAGGAAGCGTCAAGCCCCTTTTTCAAAAGACTATATGTTTCAGAACTATTCGACAAATTATTTATACTCATACAATCCTCTCCATAATCATTTAGGTTATTTTTCCATTAATATTGCACATTTCGCGGTATTTAATTAATTTTATTTTACATGAAAACAAATTATTTGTACACTTATTTTTTTACTTTTATGCATTTCCGACATTTTTTTTAATACTAAAATTAGTTTAATATACCAGTTAAGATAAACTGTTTGCGGACAACCATTTCCTGCTGTCAGTATATAAAAGTTTAGTAAATTTGCTGAAATATAATAAAAAAGACAAAAAAAGACGTGGAATTATCCAAGTCTTTTATCAGTAATTTAGTATTTTCACTATCTTCTCATGTTCTCTAATATTCTAAGTATATCCTGCGGGAGCCTATTTGTTTGAGCCATTAATGCAGTCCCTGCCTCAGCGAGTATATTGTCTTTTGAAAACTCCATCATTTCTTCAGCAATATCTGCATCACGAAGACTGCTGTCTGCGCCTTCCATTCTATCGCTTATTTCATTTAAATCATTAAAGCTGCTGTCTAATCTGTTTTCAATAGCTCCATATTTGCTGTTTATTGAGAGTACATTATCAATTACTCCGTCAATTACCTTTAGAGCATTATCAACCCCGCCAGGAGCTGTAACATCTATATTTTTTAATAAATTTCCGCTTTTATCTGATAAGTTGTCAATCCTCAAATCACACATAGGTATTTTAACAACTTCGTCTTTATTTGCACCCACAGACATAGATAGCTCATTCGCAGCATCGTCTCCAGAAACCATATCATGTGCCAGAAGTTTAACTCCATTAAACTCCATGTTATTTGCTGCATCGTTTATGCCCTTAATCATTTGGTCTATTTCAGTTTGTATTGTTTTTTTATCTTCAGGACTATTAGCACCACTTCCAGCCTGTACAGTCAATTCTCTTATTCTTCCTAAATAATCATTAATGCTTCCCAGTGTCCCCTCTGCAGTCTGCAGCATGCTTACCCCATCTTGAGTATTACGGCTGGCCATTTGAACTCCGCGTATCTGCATCCTAAGCCTTTCACTTTGCGCTAAAGCATCCGGATTATCTTTAGCACTGTTTACCTTCAACCCCGAAGAAATTCTAGAAAGAGCCTTACTTTGTTTTTGAATAATTTTTGACTGTTCATTATAAATATTCAGCGATGCCAAGTTATGATATAATCTCATCCGTTACCAACTCCATCGTTTTTATCTCTATTATAAGTTAATTATCGTATACTTTATATATAACTTTAACATTTTTTATAAAAAAGAGTCGAAGCACAGCTCCAACCCTTAATTTTTTACCTTAATTGCTGAAGAACAGCTTAAGGCTGACTGTTTGCCTGCGCAAGCATTGCTTGAGGCAAAATGTTAGTCTTACTGAAAGTCATCATTTCCTTAGCCCTGTCTACATCTATAATTCTAGATTCTGAGGACTGAAGAAAGCTTTTCCATGGACTTTCCTGAAGCAAAAGTATTAATAGTCATATTTCTGTGAGCATTCATAACATTTAGATTGTGGTTTATAATCATAAAACTACGTACCTATAAATTACAGCGAACTTCCTTTTCACCAATTTTATTCATAATAAGCCTTAGCTTGTTATGTAAAAGAAAAATAGTTAATTATTGACTTTGCTGACCTCCTACCGATTAAGCTAGTAATTAACTCCTCTATGAGTAATTATATTTTCTGTTTTTCCTCATCTCGATAACTTCTTATCTTCTTATCATGATATCGCGATATCCATTGGTCCTAGGTCAATATTTTGGACACAAATTTTTTATAAATTTGACGCCCTGGCTAAATCTTCTTTAGCCTGTGGCGTTAAATAACTAATAGATCCGTGTATTCTTTTTCTGTTGTACCAACCTTCGATATATTTAAAAAGCTCAAGCCTTGCGGCAGCAAAGTTATAGTATATTACTCGATTTACTTCCTCTTTCTTTAAAATAGAATGGAAGGACTCAATACAGGCATTATCGTACGGACAGCCTTTATTGCTATAGGAAGCTATCATTTTATACTTTTTTAATTGCGATATAAAAGCTTCGCTTGTATATTGAGAACCTAAATCTGAGTGGAAGATGACTGAGCCGTTAGGCCTCTGAGTTACATAAGCATTTTTTAGTGATGCTATAACTAAGTTTGCATCCATTGATTTTGAAAAAGAGTACCCAATGATCTTTCTTGTATGAAGATCCATAGCTGATGCTAAATAACACCATCCATCTTTCATGGTGTGTATATACGTTATGTCTCCAACCCACTTCTCATTAATTGTAGTGGTTGAAAAGTCTCTACGAAGTATATTCTTACGCTCCAAAATCTGAGTTTTACTATGATGAGGTCTGAATTTCTTAATAACTATTGAGGATATATTAAGCTTTTTCATCAAACGTTGAACGCGCTTGATACTTATTTTGTATCCACGCTGCAATAGGATCTTGTGAATTTTAGGTGCACCATACCGCTTGCTACTTTCTCCATAAATAGCAAGTATTTCTGCACTATATTTTGTTGTTTCCTCTGCTCTTTTACATGGAGTTTTATCAAGCGACTTATAGTAAGTGCTTCGCGGAACATCCAGCACCCTGCACATTGTCTTTACCGAATAAATGTGTTTATTTTCCTCAATAAATACTAAGATAGATCCTTTACCTCTACGAACATGGTGATAGCTTTTTTTATTATTTCATTTTCTTCCTTAATGCACTCAATTTCCTTTTTAAGCCTTAAGATTTCTTTATTGTCTACCGACGATTTTGGTTCATCGGACATCTTAACCACGAGCTTCTTTGGGTCACCGCTAGGTGGTTTCTTCAACCACTTGTATACTGTCGCACTTGTTACGCCATATTCGCTGCATAACTCAAGTATTGGTTTACCAGAGTTATATACTTCTATTACCATCTTTTTAAAATCGTCGGTGTATCTTTTACCTCTGTTTCTCACATGGACACTTCCTTCCTATACATTAATAGTAACTTCTTATCTTTAGTTGTTCCCATTAAATAATACTAACTCTAAGTTATCTTCTTCATTGATTTATAATACGGTTTACTTGTTAAACATTTATATAGCTGCTTTGCTCTTATTACTTTCATAAATTTATCCTCTATGTATTTTCACATTCTTTAGTACATCGATAGTTAATCTTAAATCTCCATTCTCGCTTCTTACAATCTTTATAATTATTCTTTTGTCAATAACTACGCACTCTCCTGGCTTTCTTACCAATACAAGCATAATAAATGCAAGCTCCTTTAAAGAGAAAAATAAAAAAGGATGAATAATATTTATAGATAAACCGTTCAATTATCTAAGTTAATGCACGTACAAAGTTGTTACATAATCTTATTATAAATAAATTTACGTCATAACAACTGAACAGATATATCTTTAATTGCTTAAAGGCTTACAAATAAAGATTTCAAGCTGCTATATTATTATTTATATCAGCTTATGCTGCCCTAACCCATGATATAACAGACAGTGCGTTGAGGACCTACTTCCAAGCCTCACTGATGCTGAAGTCTAGAAAAAAGCACCAGCAGCCATGATTCTGACTACTGATGCTTACTCTAATATTTTTCCATCTTCTTTTCTTCTGCTTTCACTATCTAATGCCTTAACTTGCTCAGCTAGCCTTATAATTTTAGAATTTATTTGTTGTCTTTCTTGTTCGGAAAGATTACTATGTCTAGTGAGTTCAATCATTTGTTTAATTTGCAGTAACTTTTCTTCTATGATATCCAGTATCCTCTGTCTGTACTTTACCCACCGCAGTTCCTGCTCCAGCTCTTGCTTTAATTCTTCTTTTTCTTCCATTTATAATTATACCCTTACATCCAAGTGCTGACCAAGACTAGGATCAACTGACATATTATTTATCATTTTAGTCATTTGTGACGAAATTTCTTTGTTTGTATTCAATGCCAGCTTCGTTAATGCTATACCAGCTGATTGCTGAACCTTTGATTGACTCAATATCATAGATAATGCTGCAATATCCACGTTTAAACCTCCATTCATAAAAAAATATATTCTAAAATAGTGTTATTGTCCTACATTCATATGTATACTTCCTAAGCTTTTAAAGCTTCTTATTCGTCTATAAAAATATTATAACATAATTTTTTTAGTATAAATAACATATCTTCTAAAAATAAGTTACTACTCAAGTACTTGCTAGCTTTACATATTAGTTAATTAGTTGATGTTTATAATGATTGCAAGATATTTTTTTGAATACAGCACCTTTCAATTACTAATACTAATAAAAATATGTAAAAGGAAAAGAATATGAAAAATAGTCTAACACAAGTTGAAATGAATATTTTAGTAGGAAGTATATTAGGTGATGGCAACCTTGCTCTTTATGGCAGAAGTAAAAATGCTTATTATAGAGAACACGGATGCGACAAACAAATTGATTATAGAATATGGAAATCAGAAAAACTAAAAGACTTAGACTTTAAGTTTTTTCCTAATCATAAACACGGAAAGCTATGCTCTCCAAGCCATCAAATATTTACCGAACTTTATAATATGTTCTATATAAATAAAATAAAAACTATTACTGAACAAAATGTTAAATTGCTTAACCATCCTATAGGGCTAGCTTGTTTTTATATGGATGATGGAACCTTGATAATTGATTCAGCAATCAGAAAGAATAAGGTTAAATATCTATTTCCAAGAATTGCCCTCTATTCACTAAGCTTTTCTAAAGAAGAAAATATTATTCTACTAGAACATATAAAAAATACTTTTAACATAGAATTTAAACTTAAAAACAGACCTGATGGAAAACATTATATATTAGAATTAAACAAGCAAAATGAGATAACAAAATTTATAGATTTAATGTCACAAATAGTAAAAGAAATTCCTTGTATGACTTATAAGATTAATATTCAGGAAAGACTTATTGCAAAGCAAAGACAGTTAGAACTAAATAATATTCAATCTGTAATATCATCACTTCATCCCAATGATACATCGTATTCAAGCCAAGAAGTAAATTTATTAGTTCAATTAAAAAAATCAGGAGTTAGTAACAAAGATATAGCAACCACTTTGAATAGAAGTTACTGGAGTGTAGTAGATAAGATTAGACGATTGCGAATTGAGGGCTAATTTAAAAAGTTTAAGAAAAGAGCCAAAGCATTACTGCCTTGACTCTTCTTATATTGTTCTAAAATTATCTTAATAACTGAAGAACTTGTTGAGGTTGTTGGTTTGCTTGCGGACCATCAATTATATTTCTATAATTGCCAGACTATATCTTCAACCAAACTTATTAATTTGGTTGTCGGGTACTTCGGAAAACCTCATTTCCTACAGACCTCATCACCATAACTTATGCTTTAGGTGGTACGTCTTAGTCGTTGAACCTTCTCCAGCCTTTCGGCACAGGAGCTCGGCTGCTGATTATCCAATCTGTTTTCTTTTCAACCTTTCACGTTTGTCCTTTCGAACTGCGTTGTAGGGAAAACAGCTTAAGGAAGTTCCAGCAATTCACCCGATTTGCATTAAGAATCACTTCTTAATGGACCCTTAAATAATCAACTACCTAAGAAGCTGTAAAACTTGCTGTGGTTGATTATTTGCTTGAGCCAACATAGCTTGAGCAGCTTGGCTAAGAATGTTGTTCTTTGAGAATGTGGACATTTCTTTAGCCATGTTAACGTCTCTGATTCTTGATTCAGCTGATGTTAAGTTTTCAGAAGATGTTCCTAAGTTAGCTATTGTATGCTCTAATCTGTTTTGATATGCACCAAGTTTTGATCTTTCTTCAGAAACAGTTTTAATCGCATTGTCAATTGTTGAAATAGCTAAATTAGCTTTTCCTTGAGTTGAAACATTAATTCCACCCTTTGTGTCTGCGTCAGTTGTTACTGTTCCATTAGCGCCAATTACTGCTGCAGTGGAATCTGTTACAGTCTGTGCTATTGCTGTAGATTTAGCTGCTACATAACCAGCACCGCTTACTAATAGACCTTTAGTAGTTGCAAAGCTAAAGTTAGCTGTTACAACTTGATCAGTTGTATCTGAACCAACTGTAACACTTGATTTATCATTATGAACTACAACTTCTGATCCAACTCTTCCTGTTCCTGCACCATCATTGTCTAGTGCAAATGTTAATTTTTCTGCAGTTGCAGTAATTGTTCCAGCTGCACCAACAGTCATACCAGCAGTTGCTATACTATCAATCTTAACCCCTTGTTCTAAAACCCATGATGCTCCAGCAGTTCCTGAACCAGCAGTTGCTGATTTCCAGTTCTTGCCTCCATCTGTTGAATATTGTAGATCAGTTATTGTACCACCACTTACTGCAGCAGCCTTTACTGTAAATGTCAAGTCTTGTGAACCTGTATAAGCACTTGAGTCATCTACCATACCAGTTAATCCACCAGCAGTAACTGAAACTGCTGCTGCATCATATTTAACAGCCACATGTTTACCATTTACTGCACCAGCAGAACTTGTTTCAACACTTGTAATACCAGTTTTTGCAAGTTCAGCTGAAGTTACTGTTGTATTAACTTCACTACCAGCTACGCCTAAGCTTTTAGCATCCATTGCTTTAACAGTCAAGTTAATATTTTGTCCTTGATTAGCACCTATCTGGAATGTATCATTTAATCCACCAGCAAGTAAGTTTTGTGTATTGAACTCAGTTGTATTTGATATTCTAGTTATTTCCTTTGCTAATTGGTCAACTTCTGATTGAATCTTGCTTCTATCATCAGCTGTATTTGTATCTGTAGATGATTGTACAGCTAGTTCTCTCATTCTTTGAAGAATTGAATGAGTTTCGTTTAATGCACCTTCACCAGTTTGAATCATTGATATAGCATCTTGTGAGTTAGCTGATGCTTGATCAAGACCTCTGATTTGACCTCTCATTTTTTCTGATATAGCAAGTCCTGCTGCGTCGTCTCCAGCTTTATTTATTCTAAGACCTGAAGAAAGCTTTTCCATAGACTTGTTAGCATTTGTTTGATTAATTCCCATTTGTCTGATTGCATTAGATGCACCCATATTGTGATTGATTATCATAATAAAATTCCTCCTTGAATTTTTATTTTAGGACTTCCTTGTCCATTTTTATTTATAGTCAAGCTCTTTGAGCCTACTATCATTAGTTACTGTATTAAACCTGGCCAGTTTAATTACTGTATATTAATATAATCGGTAAACATTTTAATTACTTTATACCTCTTTAAAAAATATTTTAAAATTCTACACCTTTTTACTAAATACTTTATTATTATCATAAAAGTTTTTGTTATAAAACTTATTAGCCTTTTCTCCAAGTTCAAGCTTGTGAAGTTTTAGTTTTATATCATCCATTTTTTGAGCCATTAATAGTTTTATTTTAGATTCATTCTCAATGATACTATATTTTACAGCCTGATTCTTAAAATCTGTAGAATCAAGATTTAACTTTTTCATTTTCTCTATGAGTAGCTCTCTATCATTTAAAAACTGTGATAAACTATCATAATCTTCATTGAGCAAACTTTCCAATATTTTTATAGATGTATCCTTATAATGCTCAAATACAAACTCATACTCTTTCAATTATCCTTAACCTCCAAGCTGCTGAGTCAGCCATGATTGTTGGCTATTAAGCTGATTCATAGCAGTTTCTAGTTTTGAAAACTGTTGATAATAGCTTTCCTGCTTCTTGGCAAGTGCATCAGTCATAGATTTTATCAGTTTATCCTTTTGATACAATTGGTCTGGAAGGGTATTTGTTCCGCCTCCCCCTAGATAAGAAAAATCATCTTGAAAATTTGCATACTTTGTAAGTATGTTTTTACTTGTGATAATATTTGTAAGACCAACATTTGATTCAAGTATTTTTTTTACTCTCGTAAAAATACCATCTTCTTTATAAGTTGTTTTCGAAGAATCATAACTTCCATCCAAAGTCGTGGATGACACATTAGTAAACATCTTTAATACTTGTGCACTATTTTGAGAAATTGCATTTTTAAGCTTGCCTTCATCAACAATATCTATGTGTGCTGGCTTACCATAGTCATCTGAAAAATTAAGCCCTATACTATTTGAACCATACTTTCCAAAAGAAAGTCCTGAATTTGTTACTGCAGTTGAAAAAGATTCCTTAAGATCTTGAAGAAGCTTTTGAAGATTTTCATCATTTCTTAATATTCCTGTTTTCGCTTTACTTTCCCAAGATATAATATCAGCATCTTTCATCTGGCTCTTCTGAGCATCTGTTAAAGGCTTATAGTCGTAATTCTTTTTTTCAGTAATTTTTGTCTGTATTTTATCAACTATAGTATTATATTTATCTATAAAGCTCTTGATTTTATCAAATACCTTTTGTGTATTCTGACTTACAGAAACTGTACTTGCCCCTGCACCCTGCAAACTATAGTTAACACCATTTAAAGAAAAATTGTTACTTTCCTTATCTGTAACTGTATAAACAGTTGCATCCCCCGGAACCTGTAGGGTGAAATTAGCATTAGAACCTATCTTGTCCACTCCAATATCAGAAGAGTTTATCTTAAGGAAGTCAGTTAAAGCAGAAGTTGAATCACCTGATATTTGCATTTTGGCCGATTGACCAGTTTTCACTGATTGTAAAGAAAACTTTCCTGAAAGTTCATTAAAAGAAGCTTTAACTGTGCCAGAGCCTTGATTGTTAATCGCAGTAATTAAGTCGTTCATCGTCATGCTGCCAGTTGAGTTATCAATCTTTATATTAAGAGCATTTCCATTTACAGTTAGATTGAGGTTTAGTATTCTCGCTAAACCAGGATTTTTATCAGTAAGTTTTGTACTCAAATTAATTCCAGGATCTAATTGATTACTTACACCAGCACCTTGTGCAATACTTGTAACATTAATAGTATAATTCCCTGGAACAGCTCCTGCGCTGGCTGAAATATTTGCAATTGCTCCATTTACACCACTTACATCAAAAGGTGAAAAGCTTGATGAAGACAAAATATTTTTATCAGCAGAACTAGAATCAAAGAAACTGCTTTGAAGATCTTTTAAATCTTTTATAATATCTTGGTAAGCCTCTTGTCTCCAAGCTACGGTTTGGCGGTCTTGTTTAATTTTATCCATCTTAGTCTGCTCTGCAGCCATCATCTTTTTAACCATAGCATCTACATCAAGACCTGTTGCCATGCCAGTAATTCTTAATAAATTTCCGCCACCAGCACCAGTCATTCCGCTGGGAGTGCTGGAAGTACCCGATACATCACTCATAAAATTCACCACCTAAATATAAATTGTTATTTTGCATTTTTAGATACCTTGTAAGCTTCGCTCCAAGTATCCCTAACATCCTCTATTAAAGGAATAACTTCATTCATTATATCAATGTCCTTTTTAAGATTCGCATCAACTAGTCTTCTTACTATAAAGTCATAGACATTCATTAACTGCTGAGCCCATTCTCCACCTTTAGAAACATCTAAAGTTACCATAAGCTCAAAAAAAATATTTTGAGTTTTTACTATATTTTCATGTGCATTTTTAACATTTTTATCTAGAATAGCTTGTCTTCCCATTTTAGAAAACTTAACAGCTCCGTCGAGAAGCATTAGAAGAAGCTGTTCTCTTGAAGCATAATTTACACTATTATTTTTATAAACGTTATAAGCATTACTGCTTTGCATAGTTTTGCCTCCTCTATTTTTTGGTATCAAGATAAACGCCCTTTGAAGCTTCATCGTATTCTATATTCTCATTAGTAGCATCTATCTCTATCTTTTCAGCTTTAACAGCATCTACAATAATTTTCTTATGATTATCATGTCTTTCAGGCTTATAATTTTTTTTTTCTTTCCGCTTGTCCTTGTTTATCTCAATATTTTTTGTGCCATGTATTAGCCCTTCCTTGGCGGCATCATTTATTTTTTGGCGAAGGTCAGTATCTATTTTATTTAATATATACTCCATAGATCCCCCTCCTTTTATGCCTTTTTGTCAAAAATCACTCCAACAATTTCACACATCTTTGCAACCATATCAAGAATTTTCTTTGGAGGTATTTCCTGAACAACCTTACCATTGTCATCCACTATTTTAACCATTAAATCGTTTGTGAATTTATCGTGAAACTGATATTCAGCATGAGTTTTATTATCTTCAAGGAATTTGTTGAGCTTATCTACAGCTTTTTTTAAATCCTTCTCAGTTATCTTTTTATTGTCTATATCCTTATTATCGATGTTATTTGTATTTTCTACAATATTTGTATTATTAATTTGTACCCCATTGTCTAGATTTTTATTTGTATCTAAAGCTCCTTGTCTTCCTTGACTCATAACTCTAACTTCCATATTAAGCTATACCCCCATATTTACTTTTTAATATTTTTTAATATTGAGCTGTCAAAATGAGCAGCATTTTTATTTTCCTCTGTTACTTCCTTGTAAAGCTCTTTTCTAAGTATTGTAATATTTTTAGGTGCAGCTATAGAAAGCTTAACAGAGCCATCATCAACCTTAACTACTGTTATCTCTATATCTTCACCTATTAAAATCGACTCACCTTTTTTTCTAGTTATAACTAACATACAAATCCTCCCTCCAGTCGGATTCACGGGGCCGCCTTATCGCACTGATTCCCATTCGCTAGTCTGCCCGTTAAAGCCCATTTAGGGCATTAACCTCCTTTTTTAGCAAAGGATGCTTTATCTTATACTTTTCATTATCTAGTATTATTTGTTCCCCTAGTCTCTCTTTTATATTAATTATAATTGGAGCTTTTAGGTTTGTAGTTATATTTTCTATATTTGAACTTAAAGTGACGGTGTTTAATACCATAACTTCCTCAGGTGATGTTATTTTAAGTTCCTTAAGCTTTTCATCACTGAGTTTAAATTCATAATCTTTCACTAACTCAAAGGGTGAGATTACTATAAGTCCTAATTCTTCATTCTCAATAGAATGAAGTATATTAAACAGTTCATTCTCTTCCGCTGGAAAAAGTATATATTTTTTTAATTCTTCAAAGCCCGGCAATCCTTTTTTAAAAGTTATTATATCTTCTTCTTTATACTCTTTAATGCCATGATATCTTGTACTAAGTTTCATCATATTCCTCCTTTTAGTCGGAAGCACTGAGCAATTAAAGATTACTCGCTTCCGCTCGCTAATTGCTCGTAAAAGTCCATTTAGGACTTTTACCTCCTTGTGCGGCTATCTTAGATAATCCAAAAGCGTTGGTTGAATCACTTTTGCGCTAGTTTGAAGCGATGCCATGTAAACTGTTTGCATAGTCGCATATTCCATGGTTTTCTGAGTTATATCTATATCTTCTGTTCTTGATAAAACACTCGTTAAATTAGCTGTTTCATCCTCATTCTTATCTTTGGCACTATCCATTCTGTTTTGTTTTGCACCTACCTGAGAACGAACCTTTAAAAGATTGTTTATTGCATCCGTTACATCAGTTAAGTCTCCATTTGTAAGCTTAGATGTATCAGCAGCATTATCTAAGTGGTTAACTATATTTTTAAATAAATCCATTAAATTATCCGCTTTATCGTCAGTTGAATTTTCAGCTCTAAATTGAACGATATCTCCTGCTGTTACGTTGTAGTCCATAGTTACACCTTGAGATATTTCGACAAACAGCTTTTTATTTATTTTGTTAACTTCTACTGCATCTGTATTTCCTAAGCTGTCTGCAGCATTGTTATATTGAAGCTGCATATTATCTCCGACTTTTGTAGTAGACATTGGTTTATCTGTCCCTCTGCTTCCTCCGAAAATATAACTTCCATCATAGTTTGTATTCATTATTTGGGCAAATTGATCTATTCTTTGATTTATTTCATCTTTTATAGATTGTCTTTCACTTGACCCATAAGCTGCGTTTCCTGCAGATACAAGTAGTTCTCTGACCTTTTGGAGTACATTCCCCGCTTGTCCTAATGCAGTATCAGTGGTATCTAGCCAATTTATTGTATCGCTAATATTAGTTTTATATTGGTTGTTTGCATTTATATCAGTGTGTAGCTGCATTGCTCTTGCAACTTTTGCAGGATCATCTGAAGGTTTTCTTATTTCTTTCCCTGATGTCATCTGCTGCTGAAGAGTCTGCATATTTTCTAGATTAGATCTCATATCCGTTAAAAAACTGTTTGAAAGCATTTTATTTGTAACACGCATATTCTCACCTCTATCTTACCTAATAATTATTTTTTTAAGCCATTTATAACTACATCAAGAAGCTCGTCTACAGTAGCAATAATTTTTGCATTTGCCTGATAAGCATGCTGGTATTGAATTAAATTTGCCATTTCTTCATCTACAGAAACTCCAGATACAGATTCCCTAGTCTGCTCAAAGCTTGAAAGTAGAGTTTCCTGATTTTTAACAACTCTTTTAGCCTCTGCTTCCTGTACTCCAAGTCTATCTATTACATCTTTAAAATAGTTGTCCACCTTCATACCGTTTGAGCTGCTTTTAAACTCAATAATTCCATTGGTCTTTGTAATGTCATTATTTCCTTTTGCTGAGTTAAACAAATCCGCTCTAGAATTTATTGTATCTGTTCCATTATCATAACCTACATTTTGTATATTCATCAGCTTGTCCCTAAGCTGTGCAATTGCTAAGGCTCTCGATCCATCTTTGTCTCCATCTTCGGTATTGCTTGAAGCTAAAGCATATTTATCATCATTAGTCCTTGTTTTTAAAAGCATTACATTATCAATTAACTGTTTATTCACAGATATATTTGCTGCTGTTATGTCATCTTCTGATGCAAGAACAGTCTTTAACTTATCAAGTGTTGATGCATCATTTGGATCATATAATACTGTTTTGCTGCCTTGAGTCGTGTAATTTTTCTTTGCTGAATCTGAATTCACAAAGAAGGGTGTATAGTCATATCCATCGACTAAAGTTTTTCCATCAGGACCTATAACCTTATTTCCTGCAGCTGCAGTATCACTAACATCCTTTACACCGCTCTGAAGAGAGTTTACAGCTAATGCTAAGGATTTTGCAACCTTATTTAGCTGATCCATATAATTATCAATATCCTGTTGAACAGACATATAACCCTTTAGCTCGCCATCAGAAGGATTAAATACTACAAATTGTGAAAAATCAGTACCACTTGCGGTAACTGCAGTTCCTGTACTATCTCCCCATATTACCCTTGTCTCGTCAATTTGCTTATATTGATCCTTTGTAAGAGCAACGCCACTTATTGTTGCCGCATTTGAAGCATTAGTTTTATCTCCAAGTTTGTAGTAGGTTATATCATAAAGCGTATTGCCATTTGCATCTTTTTTAACATTTCCGCTAGCATCAGTCTGGGGAGTTATGCTATCTACATATGATAATCTTCTTACATCTGAGTTAGGCTCTGTTCTAACGAGCAGTGAATTATCAGATGAATTATTTGATATTAAATCTCCAGGTTTTATATTTAATCCTTCAAAACTTTTCTTGTCTATATTTATATTAAACTTTGAACTTAGTGTATCTAAAAGCTGATCTCTTCTGTCCATTAAATCATTAGGCATTTCACCTGCCACTTTTACACCCATTATTTGCTGGTTTAATTTATCGATTTGGTTTAGTATATCATTTGCTTCAAACACAGTATCTTTAATTACCGATTGGGTATTCCCCTTAAGTTTTTGAAGCTGATCAGCTGTGTGATTAAGCGCATCTGAAAGTGCTGCAGCCTGCTGAATTACTACTGTTCTTGAATTAGATGTTTGGGGGCTTGTTGAAAGTGTTTGCCATGAATCAAAAAACTTCCCTATAAGGCTGGAGATACCTGTATCACCAGGTTCATTAAAAATACTTTCAACTTCGCTTAAAAATTTGTCTCTTGCGGAGAACTGTCCATATTTGCTTGTTTCAACTCTTACCTGATAATCAAGAAAACTGTCTCTTACCCTTTCGATTGCTGCAATCTGAGAACCCGTTCCGATTTGTCCCGGTTCAGCAGCATTATTCATGCTTGGCATACCAAACGGCCTGGTAGTCTCTATCTTTGCTCTTTGTCTTGAATAACCTTCCGTATTAGCATTTGCTATATTATGAGAAGTAACATTAATTGCACCTTGCTGTGCAGCCATTCCTCTAGTTCCTACATGTAAAATTGAAAATAAACCTGACATTTGTTCACCTCATTAAATTTTATCTTGACACTTTTCCGTATGAATTATAAGTTTTAGCAGTTCTAGATGGATTTAAAATATTTATAACTCTGTTAGTAAAGCTTAATCCTTGCTTTATTAAAAGTTCATTTGTATCTTTTTGAACCTTAACTTCTTCTAGAAGCTTTTTTATTTTTCTATAGTTTTCGTGAATTTCATTATCATCTATATTATTTATAATCTCACTCATAGCCCTACCTTGAGTGAGTTCTCTTCTTTTCATTTCCCAAGCTGCAATGTCTTTATTACACTTTTCTATTTCTGCTGTGCAGTTTTCTATGGTTATTGCATCACTTTTCACTAAACAGTTGTGCTGTATTTCCAGAGCTTTCAAGAGATTTTCTACAGCATCTATTTCATTTACTATTATCTCATTTAATTCCTTTTTCAAGGTTAAATCCCTCTCTTTTTCATAATATCAATCATTTTATTAGCTGTTAATTTTGAATCTGCTTTATATGTTCCCTGTGAAATTTCTTTCTTTATTCTATCAATTTTTTCACTTGAATTACCGAAACTATCTTCAACCGAGATTGAACTTAAGCTCTTGCCTAAAGATGATATTTCAATAGAATCCTTATTACTCTTTACTGAAGCTTTATCTGCAACCTTTTTATTGCCATTATATAAATTAATTATTTTATTTGGTTGAGCACCATTTATTCTCATAATTATCTCTCCCCTAAATTATTTTTTTATCTCTCATTATTATTTACTATAATTATCGTACAAAACAAAAAAATATTTATAGCAAAATAAAAAGAAATAAAGCACTTTACTTTATTTCTTTTAAATTTATTTAGATAAACTTTTTACTCTTTCAGCACTGCTTACTATACTTGTTAATCTAACTCCAAAGTTTTCGTCTACAACGATAACTTCGCCATAAGCCACAATTTTACCATTAACTAGTATTTCTACTGGTTCTTCAGCTAGCTTATCAAGTTCAATTAAAGAACCTGTTCCAAGGTTTAATATATCTTTTATGCTTTTTTTGGTTCTTCCAAGAACTACAGAAACCTCAAGCGGTACATCCAATATTAAATCAATATTTCTCGGCATGGATGCTGAACCAGATTCCCTTAAAGGCTGGAAGGAAGCTTTATGAACTTCAACAGGCGGCTGCTCTGGCTGCTCTGTATATCTTGTTTGAGCCGGCTCACTGTAAGTTTGCGATTGTACAGGCTCAGAAACTTCGTAGCTTTGTCTAGTTTGAGGTTCTACCTTTTGCTCTATAGGCCTTGGCTGCTCAGCTTGTTGAGTTTCTGTCCCCATCATAATAGACACTATTTTTTTAGCAGTAATCACAGGGAGAATCTGCATAATAGTACTGTCAACCAAATCTCCTATATTAAGTCTAAAGGATACTTGTATTATATCTTCATTTTCATCAATTTTATCTGTAAGCTGTGTTGTGCTGTCACTCCATATTTTTGAGTTTGGAGGAGAAATATTTACTTCTCTTGCAAACATCGTTGCCATTGAAGTTGCTGCAGAACCTATCATCTGGTTCATAGCTTCTGAAACAGCACTTTCTTCAATTTCAGATAGCTCATGAGAGTCAACTTTACCGTCTCCCCCCATCATAAGATTAGCAATAATTGCAGCATCAGTTATTTTCATAACTAATAGATTTTCACCGCTGATGCCGCTTATATATTTTACTTCAAGCGCTATATTAGGAACTTGAAAACTATCTTTTAACTTTTTTAGCGTCGTGACGCTTACCACAGGTGTGGTAATATTAACTTGTTGATTTATTATTTGAGAGAGGGCAGTAGAAGCTGAACCCATTGAAATATTTCCTATTTCGCCAAGAAGATCCTTTTCTATATCTGAAAGGATTTCTTCCTGTGGTGGTTCAGGGCTTAAGCCTCCTCCATTTAATAAAGAGTCTATTTCTTCCTGTGAAAGAAACCCGTTACTCATAATTTTCCACATCCTTATCTATAATATCCAGTATTTCAATTCCAAGATTTTTGCCAACTATTCCCGGCTTACCATAGTAATAAGACTTATCTTCAACCATTAATTTTACAGGACTACTGCTCTTATTGTCTAAAGGTATTACATCGCCTACGTTAAGCCTTAAAAAGTCATCAATAGTAATATTTGTACTTCCTAGAATAGCTGTAAGTGAAACTTTAACTATATTCAATCTATTCTTCAGTTTATCTCTAGATTCCTTTAATAGTTCTTCATTATTTTCCTGGAACCAGTATTGTACAACTAATTTATCAAGTACCTTTTCTATACTTAGATAAGGTATGCAAACATGTATAAAAGTATTGCTTTTGTTCATCTCTACAGATAAAGTAATAAGTGCTACCGGTTCTGTAGGAGCCATAGTCTGATTTAGAGCAGGATTTGTTTCTAGTCCTTCTATTTCAGGCTCTACAGACATGACGTCCTCCCATGCAAGCTTCATATTACCAATAAGTCCTTTGTTTACATGCCTAATGATGTTTTTATCTATATCTGTAAACTCTCTCATTTTATACTTTCCAGTCCCAGTACCTCCAAGTAATACATCTATGATTTGAAATACAAATTGCGGATTTGTTTCAAACAAAATAGAACCGTTTAATGGGGGCATTTTAAAAACTGTAAGTATAGTAGGATTGGGTACAGAATGTATAAATTCTTCATAGGTTATCTGTTCAACAGATTCTATCTTAACTTTAACATTGCTTCGTACCTGCGCAGTTAGATAATTAGATATTATTCTTGCATAATTATCGTGTATGAGTTCTAAAGTCCTTATGTGTTCCTTAGAAAACTTTTGAGGACTCTTAAAATCATAAGGCTTAATTTTTTGCTTTTCTTCCTCCTTAGGAAGCTCTTCTGGTTTTAACTCACCAGAGGATAAGGCAGATAGGAGAGCATCTATTTCGCTTTGCGATAATACTTCTGCCATAGTTTCCCCTCATTTCTAATCTAATTTGATAGAAGCTTATCTATATCAATTAGAGTTACAATTCTATCTTTAAAATTTATTACTCCCTTTAGAAAAGATTTTTTTCTATCAGATTCCATCTTTTCTATTATACTTTCGTCTATATCTAATACTTCATCCACTTGATCAACAGTAATTCCAACTAGTTCATCTTCCATCTCAAGTATTATTATATTATTTTGACTCGATTCACTTCTTTCTATATCAAGTAATAAATTTATATCTAGAAGAGAAATAATATTTCCTCTCAGGTTTATTAGACCTTTTATATGTTCTGGTGATTTTGGAACCTTTGTTATTCCCATGTTATCATTAATACTTTGAACCTTTGCAGTTTCTACTGCAAACTGCTCATCGCCCAGTCTAAATACAACAACCTGCATTTAAAACTCCTCCTATCCGATGACTTTTCTGATAGCTTCTAAAACTCTATCTGGCTGGAAAGGCTTAACAATAAAATCTCTGGCTCCTGCTCTTATAGCATCCATAACCATTGTTTGTTGTCCCATAGCACTGCACATTATTATCTTTGCGCCAGGATCAAAAGCCCTTATTTCCTTAACAGCTTCAATTCCATCCATGTCAGGCATAGTTATATCCATAGTAACTACATCCGGCTTTTCCTTTTTATAGATTTCCACAGCCTTTATTCCATTATTTGCTTCACCAACTACTTCAAATCCATTTTTTTCTAATATATCCTTTATCATCATTCTCATAAAAGCAGCATCATCAACAATTAAAACTTTTGACATTTTGTATCCTCCTTGTATTCCTTAAGTTTAGTTTACTCCAAGTGCATTTAATATTTTATCAAGTGAACCAGGCATAGGTATATAATAAAAGTGACCATTTATACTAGAGTCTGATTCTAAAAACTCTGTCTCTATATCAAGTACAGAGTCATCAAACTGTCCTGACTCGATAAATGTGGTAGAAAGTATTGCTCCAAGCATATCATAGCTGACTGCTGGAACAGATGGCATAATTAGAAGATTTGTAAAGCGCGCTATGGAGTTCATGAATGAGCTTGAAATAATGTTTCCAATCTCGCATAGCACTGAATTTCCCATGTCACTAATATTATCTTCCCTTTGTCCTGTAAGAGTTTCTATTAAATTAAGAGCACCCTCTTTTTCAAAGATAAATAATATATTTCCAGGAGTATCTCCTAAAACTCTAACTATTACTCCAATGACTAATTCTTCTCCGCCAATTCTAGAAAAAATTGTTTCAAAAGGTACAATATTTATATTAGGAACACTCATATCAACTTTTTTATTAATAAGCTGGGAAAGCGCTGTAGCAGCATTACCTGCACCAATATTGCCAACTTCTCTTAATGCATCAAGCTGTATAGCATTATAATTCAAATATTCCATACTGTTCCCCCTAAATAAGCGCGGCAACATCAAGTATTAATGTAACAAGTCCGTCACCTAATATTGTTGCTCCTATATATTCTTTTAGACCCTGAAGCGTTTTTCCAAGTGGTTTAATAACTATTTCTTTTTGTCCAAACAGCGAGTCGACCAAAAGCCCTACAACCTTTTCTCCAACCTTTACAATAACTATATAGTTTTTTCCGTTTTCAGAGGTTTCAATTTCAAGCTTTTTATTGACTCTAATAAGAGGTATAACATTTCCATTATATATTATTACTTCTTTATTGTTTGTCTTTTTTACTAAGTCATCTTTATAGTCTATAACTCTGTCTATATATCCAAGCGATATAGCCATAGTCTCACTTCCAACCTTAACAAGCAGAGCTTGAATTATTTGAAGTGTCAATGGTAATCTTATAATAAATGATGTTCCTTTGTCAATTTCACTAATAACATCTACAGTACCGCCAAGAGCAGAAATTTTAGTTTTTACAACATCCATTCCAACTCCTCTTCCGGAAATGTCTGTAACCACTTCATTCGTACTGAATCCTTGAACGAATATAAGATTTCTTATATCAGAATCTGACATTCCTTCTGTACTTATTCCAATTCTTTCAGCCTTTGCTTTTATTTTTTCTACATCTAAGCCTTTACCGTCATCTTCAACTTTTATAACTGCTTTTGTTCCTTCTTGATAAGCAATTAATTTTATTTTCCCTACAGGGTCCTTACCCTTTTGCATTCTTTCTTCTCTACCTTCAATACCATGGTCTGCAGCGTTTCTTATAAGGTGAATTAATGGCTCTCCTATTTCGTCAATAACGGTTCTGTCAAGCTCTGTTTCTTGTCCTTGAACTATAAGTTCAATATCCTTTTTAAGTTCAACTGATAAATCTCTTACCATTCTAGGAAATCTATTAAATACAACATCTAAAGGCATCATTCTTATCTTCATAACTAAATCCTGAAGATCAGATGTAGTTCTTGCTACCTGTTCGAGAGTTTCATTTAATTCTGCCATTCGTAGAGTGCTGCCAATTTGTTCAAGTCTTGTTCTATGAATTACAAGTTCGGAAACCATATTCATAAATTTGTCTAATCTTTCCAAATCAACTCTTACTGATTGGTGTGCCTTTTTATGAGCAGCATTTTCTTTCTGTACTTCTTTTGGTGATTGATCTTTAGCTGTGATTTCTTTTGATTTTGCAGCAGTGTTAACTATTTTATTATTTACTGGCTGCTCAACAATTCCACCTTGCATTTCCATTGAATTTAACTGCTTGATTTGTACTTTTTCTACTTCTGAAATTCCTATTAAATTCTCATATATTTCATCACTATTTTTGTTAGATACATAAATAAGAGACATTTCGAATTCAAAGTTTTCACTCTCAATATCCTCAGCACTTGGAATAGATTTTATTATTTCCCCGCTATCCTCGAGACTCTTAAAAATCAAGAAAGCTCTAGCAGATTTTAGAAGTGTGTTTTTACTTAAGTCTATTACAATTTCATAAGCATTAAACCCCTTATAGGATGCTTGTTTTACTATATTTATATCATACTCATTAAGCTGAATATTTGGCTGAATATTTGGCTTAATATTTTCCTCTTTTGAAATTTCTTTATTAGGAATAGATTGCATTACGGGCTCTTCAGCAGCCTCTCCTTTAGATAAGGACTCAAGACTGTTAATTATTCCTTCTATAGCCACCTGCTCTGAACTTCCTTCAGTTATATTATTCACCATTACTTCTAGAGTATCCAAGCACTCAAAAAGAACTGTTACAACCTTTTGTGTAACCTTAATTTCACCATTTCTAAACTTTGATAAAACGTCTTCCATCTTATGAGTGAGTTCAGCCATAGCATTAAAACCCATAGTAGCTGCCATTCCTTTTATGGTATGAGCTACTCTAAATATCTCGTTAAGCTTGTCTATATTATCAGGCTCTTGTTCAAGCTGAAGCAAGGATTCATTCAAACTCTGAAGATTATCCATAGATTCTTCTAAAAACATTGAAAGATATTGCGATGTATCCATTTGTTAACCTCCTTTGATTTATCAATCGTACTTTATAGTTTCTTATATATAAATGTAGAAGCTTTATCGAGACCATAGTCTCTATAATTATAAATACTTTCTGTAGCCCCTACAAATAAAAGTCCTCCTCGTTTTAACGAGGCACTAAACTTTTTATATATTTCATCCTTTACATCTTGATTGAAATAAATTACAACATTTCTACAAACTATCAAATCAAAATCTTTTTCATATGCTTCAAGTATAAGGTCGTGTTTTTTAAAGTTTACCATATTTCTTATTCTGGAATCTACTATATATTTATCTCCAGTAATTTTAAAATACTTGTCTAAATAATCTTTTTTTACATTTTTAACTTCAGAATATACATATTCTCCAGCTCTAGCTCTATCTAATATAGTTGTATCGATATCTGTTGCTAAAATCCTGTGCCGTCCTGCAGCATAAAGACTATCCATTATCATAGCCAATGAATATGGTTCTGCTCCAATCGAACAAGCCGCACTCCATATTTTTAAGTTTTTGTTATTTGGCAGGAGCTCTGTTTTTACTTTTTCCTTTAATTCTTCAAAAATTTCAGGATTTCTAAAAAATTCACTTACATTTATTGTGATAAAATCCAAAAACTTTTGACGCTGAGCACCATCTTTTTTTAGAAGAGTAATATACTCATCAACTGAATTCACTCCAACTCTTGACATCAAACTTAAAATTCTTCTATGCAGCTGATTGGATTTATATGCTGACAAGTTAATATTAAATTCCTTTAATACCCATTGCTCAAAATATGCTAAGTCCATAAGCCCTCCTGTTATCTTCCTGAAACAATTTTTATTATTTGTCCAGCTACATTATCAAGTGATACCACCATATCTACCATTCCTGTTTCGTAAGCTGCTTTAGGCATACCATATATTGTACATGTAGATTTGTCTTCTGCTATAGTTATCCCACCGTTTTTCTTTATTTCTATGGTGCCTTGTGCACCATCTTTTCCCATTCCGGTAAGTACTATACTTAACAAATGAGAGGAATATACTTTTGAAGCAGAAATAAACAACTTATCAACTGCTGGTCTTACACCCCATAAAGTAGGTTCTGTATTTAAATGTATTTTTCTATCTGCATGAACCTCCATATGAAGACCTCCTGGTGCTATATATACAACATCCTTCTCCACAGGTTCTCCTTCTGAAGCCTCTATTACCTTAATGGAGCTGTTTAGATTTAATCTATCTGCAAAGGCTTTAGTAAAACCAACAGGCATATGCTGAACTATAAACACTGGCACCCCAAGCTTTTCCGGCAAAGCAGTTATAACAGAGTATAGCGCTTTTGGACCTCCAGTTGAAGCTCCTATAACCACAGCTTCAATTTTTCCTGCTAAATTACTTCTAGTATTTATATCTTCGCCTTTTTCGACCCTAATTGCACCCACACTTGTTTTGAAAGTGCTTTTGACATTCACTTTTTCGCAGGCTGTTTTTATCTTTAACAATAGTTCGTCTTTAACCTTATCAATATCTAAAGATATTGAACCAGATGGTTTTGAAATAAAATCAATAGCTCCAGCTTCAAGACACTCCATAGTAAGCGCTGTTCCTTTTTGCGAAACACTAGATAGCATAATTACCGGAATATTTAATTGATTTTTTTTCATTTCCCTTAATGCCGTTATACCATCCATAATAGGCATTTCCACATCTAAAGTTATAACATCAGGCTTAAGCTTGCTAAGCTTACTAAGCATATCCTGACCATTTCGAGCGATTTCTAATACTTCCATATCTTCATCAGAATTTACCATATCCGAAATAATTTTTCTCATTAATGCTGAATCATCTACTACTAAAACTTTAATATTTTTCAAGAATATCACTCCATTACAATTCTTTTATACCCATACCCACCGTTCTTATTTGAACTACACCGTTTTGAGTATCAAATATCATAGTTCTACCCTTGTTCCCACCAACATCCTCACCAACAATAGTAATTGACATCTGCTGAAGTACAGTTTTAACAGCTGTACTATTTCTATTGCCAACGTCCATCATCATGCTTTTATCTGAAAAGTTAAACATAGAAGCTCCTCCTGCAATTTTAGCTTTTATGTTTCTTCTTATAGCACCTAACTTCTCCATTCTCTCAATCAAGACCGGAATTGCTAAGTCTGCAAATTTATTCGGATTATTTACTGTGTTAAACAATTTACTGTCTGGAAGCATTATATGAGCTAAACCACCTATACCACGTGTCTTATCAAAAAGAGCAATCCCAATACATGAACCTAATCCTACAGTAATTAGTCTATCAGGAGAAAGTGCTGTATTAAGATCTGCAATTCCTACTTTTATTTCTTTACAATCCATCATGCACCTTACTTATATTAGTTTTTTTTCATCTTCAGTTAAAATACTGTAGGCATTTAAGAAAATAATTATTTTCTTATCTATCTTAATTAAACCTTTAATATATCTTTTTGATATACCGGCAGCAATTTCTGGTGGGTTTTCTATACTTCCCACATTTATATCTTTCACTTCTGATACTACATCAACTATAATTCCAACTTTCCTATCGCCCTGTTTCGTAACAATAATTTTTGCATCTGATTTTTTGTCTTGAACTTTTAAATTAAACTTTTTAGTTAATGAAATTATTGGAAGTACATTTCCCTCATAAGTTATAACCCCTTCTACAAAATCAGGTGCATCTGGAAGCTTTGTAGGTTCTTCGTATCCAATTATTCTTTCAACTTCCATAATATCAGTTGCATAATATTCGCCATTAATGCTGAATATTAAAACCTTAATTTCCTTGTTTTCCATAATTAATCTCCTTTCAATCAACAAACTTACAATTTTAGTCTATCTATAGTTAATTCATGACTATCATCTAAATAAGCATGTACATTGCGGCAGGGATATTCTAAGGTAAACTCTCTGTTCCCAACAAATAATACAGTATTATGAAATGCTGTATTAACCCAAATATGGCCTTTCTCTCCTACCGACAATTTAGTAATTACACCTGAGTGACTCCCTACTATTTTTGCTCTAATCTCACTAGATGCTTTTATAGTTCCACCTCTAACTACACTACTATCCTTTGTAAAGTATATATTATTATGTGCATTTATGGAAGAAACAATAGATCCTGTACCGCTTACAACAACATCTCCTGTACTTTCGATAATAGAATCTTGACAATATGAAATCATTACATTTACCGCAACTAAACGCTCCTTGTTTAAACCTTCCAGTCTATTAATGAGCAAATCAAGTATTTCATTTAATTCACTGTAATGCTTAATACTAAGTGGTGCCAATCCAACAAGCTTACCTTTTAAAAATTCTGTAAGCTTTTCTGAAAACATATCTTTCTTATCCCTATTCTTAGCTGCTTTAGTCAAAATAAGCAGACACTGTTTATTTATTTCTTTAAACTTACTCTCTAATAAAAGTTTTATAATTTGACCGTCTGAAGCTTCACAACCTAAAATGTTAATATTTTTAATTTCTTCAACTGCACTAATAAGTGCTTTCAAATCTTTTATTAAAGAAGTTAATATTTCAATTTCACTAATTTTCAGAGCGTCTTCCCCTCCACCAATTACGCTGGAGGCTATTACATTACCTTTAATTATAATTTCACCTTTACCTTGAATTTCTGCTCTCTCTACATTTTGGTCAATAGTTATAGAATTTTCAGAACTTACCTTCATACCTTCTTTTACATTTCCATGAATAATAATATCTCCTAAAAAAACTATATTTCCTGTTATAATATCTACATCTTGTGAAAGTTCATGAGTTTTATATACATAGAAAACATTATTCTTCATACAAGGTTTTCCATCTACTGATGCAACAATTGTATTCTCATTTAAAAATTCGCAGCCTGAGCCTGCTGTTAGTCTTATTTCTTTTCCTTTTTTAGGCTTTATAATTTTTCCTGATACATCCTTGCCTTCAGTACCCTTATTTCCCGGTTTCCTAACTGCAATAACATTACCTTTTAGTACTGAATTTACAGCTCCGATACTTTTAAAATCCACATTTCCATTTTTATCTTCATTTAATTTCTTAAGCTCACTATCTACTTGAAATTTCAATTCCAATACATCATCTTCATCATCTATTGGAAGCTTACCCTTTGCTGCAAGAACCTTGTTGGTTTCATTCTCCTCTAAGGCTTTTTTAATATTATTATCAATTATTCCAAATACCACTCCTGCTTTAAAAAGCTCAGTCTTTATTTCCTCAAAAGTGTACATAGGAGGGTATTGCCCCTCATTATCAGGCACATATGAAATACTTATATATACCTCAGTTTTGTTTTCATCTATAGAGATATCTAAATATCTTGCTAGGCTTGTACCTTCCATAAATTCCACCTCTGTATTTATAAACAAAGTACATTATATTTAATCTTCGTTATATTTTCTATTTACTTGATAAGAACAATTAATTTATTTTTTATTTTCTTTTATGTATTCTTCAATAATTCTATTATAATGCCTCATAATACTTTGCACAATGATATTTGTTGAAGATTTAAAAACAAAGTCGTCAACCTTACTAATTGGTAGAATTTTAGGTGAAGTTCCTGTAATAAAAAGTGCATCTAAATCACTTATTTGATTAAAACTTACATTTTTCTCATAAAAATCAATTTCTTCATTTTTACAAATCTCTATGATTACTTGCCTGGTTATTCCAGGAAGTACAGCCTCTAATGGAGCTGTTATAACACAATTGTCTTTTACCATAAATATATTTGATCTACTTCCTTCTGTAATATAGTTGTTTCTATCTACTAAAATGGCTTCATAAGAATTGCTTGCTTTAATTTTTTCATCAGTTTCACTTCTAAAATTATTATTAATAATTTTAGCATTTGGATTGATTCTTTCCTTAAAACACAATACGGTCGGTACTCCTAACTTATATTCTTCTATACTTGGATAGTGATGTTCTATAAAGTATACTAATAATGTATTACAATTCTTTTGATCCACATTACGATAATTGAATATAATTTTAATATTTCCTTCATTAGTTTTGTTAGCTTTTATTAGTTTTAAAATAGTATCTTTTATATTTTCTTTACTCACCCACAGTTCTTTATCAGCTAACTTAGCAGAATTATCAAGCCTCTCTAGATGCCTTTCTAAAAATATAGGCACTGAATCTATAATCCTTATAACCTCATATAAAGATGTTCCCTGCATAACATATTCATCAGAAAACTTATCAGATTCTAAGATCTCACCATTTTCAACAAAATATTTACCATAACACTCGCTCATTTTTCTCACTCCCATTATTTTTAATTATTTCTCTATACAAAGTACTAAATAAATCTAGTATTTGTAATTAACTTAAATTACTTCCATTCTAATATTTGTATTTTATCATGATTTTTCTTGTAATTAATTAAATACGGATTACCTACAATATTCAAAAGAGGCAAATCAGATAATGAATCTGAAAACATATAGGAATTCTTAAAATCTACTTCTATATCTTCTTTTTTTAATTCTTCCATAAGCCTTTTTACCTTTTCTTCACCTTTACAGTTTTCTCCCTGCATATTTCTTTTATGTATTCCATTTTCACATAAGTACCTAGTCCCTATTATTTTATCTACTTCTTTAATATTATATAATTCGTTTAAATAAAACTCCGGAGAAGCCGAAATCAAATATATCTTGTAGCCCTCCCTTTTTAATTTTTTTATAGTATCTATGGCATCCTTATATAAAAGATTACTTAGTCTATTTTCATAAAAATCTTTTACATGCTCTTTCATTTCATCTTCTCCTATACCCTCTATAAACGATATAAAGTACTCCTTAGTACTTTTTAATGGGATTAATTTAAGAGCAAATAGAACACCTGATAATATAACCATAGGCATATGCAAAAGATGCTTTTTCTCTTTTTTAAGCATATATTTATAAAACTCAATTTGAGTTTCTTTTTTTGTAAGTGTATAATCCACATCAAAGATAGCCAACTTTTCCATAAATCTTATTCCTTCCTTAAAAAACTTAAAAAGAAAGACCGCTAATTGAAGCGGTCAAACTTTATTACTCTTCGTCTGCTAAAGATTCTTCATAGTACTTAGAAACTTCTTCAAACTCTTCTTCTTCTGGAACTACAAGTTCCCCTTCTTCTCCTACTACCTTAAACAGGTAAACAGAACCATCTTCAGGATTTTGAACTAATATATAGTCATTTTCCTTATATGTGAATCCATCTATTGCTTCACAGGAAACTACATTACCGTTTTCGTCCTCTAAGTCTACTATCATTGGTCCATGTTCGTGGTCATGACCGCATCCGCAATCATCTCCATGCTCATGTTCATGTCCGCCGCATCCACAGCTATCATCTCCACAGCCACAGCCGTGTAATTTTTCATCACTCATCAAAAAATCCTCCTTAAGATGTTATGTTTACATTGTACCCTTAAATCACCAATTTTAAAAGAACTTTTTTGTAAATTTTAAAATATTTATTACACGATAAATAAAATTAATAATTAATAACGAATAATTAATAATGAAGGACGAAAATCCCTATGGGGATTTTCAATTACATTACTCATTTAAAAGTCCTTAGGACTTTTTTCATTCATTATTAATTCTTAATTTTTAATTCTTAATTGTTAATCATGACCACCCCTAAAAGGGGTGGTTTGCTCTAGCCCTATAAGGGCGTGCTACTGCCAGCGCCTAAATGACGCT